>Ga0207874_1000275_pt1 | contig 77259 bp, 71 predicted proteins | sample HigsolmetaAR201D_FD_184833 | JGI IMG/M metagenome (GOLD analysis project Ga0207874, IMG submission 184833) | Ionic liquid and high solid enriched microbial communities from the Joint BioEnergy Institute, USA - AR20-1-D (SPAdes) (version 2) ...
GGCCACGGTGCCGGGCGGCAAGTCCATCGCCTGCTCCTCGCCGGCGGCCATCGCCTGGGACGAGAGCTTCGCGAAGATGGCCGACCCCTCCGGCCGCGCCGTGGCCGGCGTGCACGCGCAGGCGCTGCCGGTGGCGTGAACGGGACCGGGCGGGCGCCCGGCGCCGGCCCCATATGCGAACGCCCCGGCAGGGCCGGGGCGTTCGCGGTATCTGGCGGAGAGGGGGGGATTCGAACCCCCGAGGCGCTGTTAACGCCTGCCTGATTTCGAGTCAGGTACATTCAACCACTCTGCCACCTCTCCGGAAATCCTGGCGCATGCGTGGTTCCGGCACGGACCAGACCCGCAATGATACCGGGCCGGGCGCGCGGGGGACAAGGCGAGCCGCCGCGCAGGTCAGCGCCAGTGCTCGGCCACCCACGGCGTCGGCAGCACGCGCCGGTACCACTTGCCGCTGCGGCCGGCGATGGCGTCCGGCGGGTTGGGCTTGCCGTGGAAGGCGATGACCTTCGCGCCCTCGGGGATGCGCGGGGCCTGGAACCAGCCGCGGATCAGGCCCGGCACGCAGTGGCGCTTGAAGCTGCGGCACCAGGGTTCCGGCCAGTAGCCCAGCCTGCCCTGGCGGGCGAGGTAGCCGGTGATGAATTCCTGCTCGTTGCGGACGCTGGCCAGGACCTCGTCCTGGTGGTCACGCAGGTAGTCCAGCGCATCGCGGTGGGCGCCGATGTTGTAGCGGTAGACCGAGGTGTTGCCGGTCCCGTCGCGCTTGTCCCATTCCCGGATCACCAGGAACTCGCCCGGCAGCTCGAAGAACCCGTCCAGGCTGTCGACGATCACCACGTCCAGGTCGATGAACAGCGTGGGCCCGGCCAGGTCGTAGAGCGGGTCGGCGAAGCTGGTCAGCTTCAGCCAGCCATGGGCGAAGGTCCACGGCTTGCGGGCGTCGAAATCGGGGATGCCCACCAGCGGGATGTCATGGACCTCGATGTCGGGCTCGATCCCGGTGCGGTCGTCGGTCAGGCAGACGAACCGGTGCGGACGCCTGAGGTGGCGGCGCACCATCGAGCGGAGCTTGTTGACGTATTCGGGGCCGTACTTGGTGCCCCACTTGATGCACAGGACGTTGACGGGTTGCATGCGGGATCCGGTGGCAGGCCCGGCCGGCGCCGTGGCGACGGCGCCAGTATAGAGCCGTGAAGGGAGTAAGCTGGCCCGCGCGCCCGAATTGGCTAGACTGGGCCCCCTATGGTCGTGTTCGACGCCAACGAGAGCCTCAACCCGTTCGAGGACGAGCGCAGCGGGGAATACGGCGCGGTCCTGTTCGACCGGACCCAGTTGCGCCGGGCGGACCCGCGCTGGTTCGACCCGGAACAGTGGGGTGATCGCGCGCGGCCGGTGGGGGGCAGCGGCCGGGGCGGGGCCTGGTTCATCGAGGCCAGCCACGGGCCCTGCGTGCTGCGGCAGTACCTGCGCGGCGGCCTGCCCGCGCGGATCAGCCGCGACCGCTATATCTGGCGCGGCGCCAACCGGGTGCGCAGCTTCGAGGAATACCGGCTGCTGCGGGAAATGCTCCGGCGTGGCCTGCCGGTGCCGCAGCCCGTGGCCGCCAGCTACCTGCGCGCGCGCTTCACCTACCGTGCGTGGATCATTATCGAGAGGCTGGTCGGGGTGCGTTCGTTCGCGGAGCTGGCCGCCGACGAGGGCGGCGACGCCCCATGGGAGGCGGTCGGCCGCCTGGTCGCGCGCTTCCACCGCGAGGGCGTGGACCACGCCGACCTCAACGCCACCAACATCCTGTTCGACGGGGCCGGCAAGGGCTGGCTGATCGATTTCGACCGCGGCCGGATGCGGATCCCGGAGACGAACTGGCGCGAGCGCAACCTCGCCAGGCTGCAGCGCTCGCTGCTGAAGCTTCGCGGCAGGCGCAGCGAGGAAACGGTGCTCGCCGATTTCCGCCGCCTGCGGGCCGCCTACGACGCGGAATGGGCCAAGGGCATCTGACCATGCCGGCCTGGTCGCTGCGGTTCCATGGCGTCGGCAACGCATCGGCGACGGAACTGGGTTCGTCGATGTCCACCATAGAGCGTGATGGGGAGCCCTGGCTGACCATCGACTGCGGCGCCGAGGGGCTCGATGCGTACCTGGCGCATTACGGCGGGCCGCCGCGGGCGCTGTTCATCACCCATACCCACCTCGACCATGTCGCCGGCTTCGAGCGCCTGTTCGTGTCCCAGTACTTCGACCCGGCGCGCCGTGGGCGGATGCCGGTGTACGTGCCTGCGACCGTGGTGCCGCTGCTGCACCAGCGCGTCGGCGCCTACCCGAACGTGCTGGCCGAGGGCGGGGCGAACTTCTGGGATGCGTTCCGGCTGGTCCCGGTGGACGGCGCCTTCTGGCACGACGGCGTGCGCCTGGAGGTGTTCCCCGTGCGCCACCACTGGCCGGGCACCGCCTTCGGCCTGCGCCTGCGTGGCAGCCTGGTCTGGACCGGCGACACCCGGCCGATCCCGGAGGTCCTGCGCCGTTACGCCGATGCCGGCGAGCTGGTCGCGCATGACTGCGCGCTGCACGGCAACCCCTCGCACAGCGGCATCGACGACCTGGAGCGCGAGTACCCGCCGGAGCTGCTGGGGCGCTTCGTGCTCTACCACTACGGTTCGGCCGCGGAAGGCGACGCGCTCGCCGCGCGCGGCTACCGCGTGGCGCGGCAGGGCGACGTGTTCCCGCTGGCCGCGCCGGTCCCCGCGGGGGAAACCGCATGAGCGCCCTGCCGCAGGCCCCGGCGGCCCCGCTCGACCGCCTCGGGCGGCCGCTGCGCGACCTGCGCCTGTCGGTGATCGAGGCCTGCAATTTCCGCTGCGGCTACTGCATGCCGGCGGACGCGGTGCCCGACGACCACGGGCTCGATGCCACCGGGCGGCTGTCGTTCGATGAAATCGAGGCCCTGGTGCGTGGCGCGGTCCGGCTGGGCGTGCGCAAGCTCCGCATCACCGGCGGCGAGCCGCTGCTGCGCCGCGACCTGCCGGCGCTCATCGCGCGGCTGGCGCGGATCGGGGGGCTCGACGACCTGGCCATGACCACCAACGGCGCGCTGCTGGCACGCCATGCGCGCGCGCTGCGCGAGGCCGGCCTGAAGCGGCTGACCGTCAGCCTCGACGCGCTCGACCCGGAGCTGTTCCGCCGCCTGTCGGGCGGGCGTGGCGATGTCGGCGACGTGCTGGCCGGGATCGCCGCGGCGGAAGAGGCCGGCTTCGGCAGCCTCAAGATCAACTGCGTGGTCCAGCGCGGCGTCAACGACGGCGAGGTCCCGCGCCTGGTCGAACGTTTCCGCGGCACCGGGCACGTGGTCCGCTTCATCGAGTACATGGACGTGGGCACATGCAACGGCTGGCGGCGCGAACAGGTTGTGCCCTCGGCGGAACTGCGCGACCGCATCCACGCGCGCTGGCCACTGCGCCCGCTCGATCCCAACTACCGCGGCGAGGTGGCCGAGCGCTACGCCTTCGTGGATGGCGGTGGCGAGATCGGCTTCGTCAGTTCGGTCAGCGCGCCGTTCTGCGGTGAGTGCCATCGCGCCCGGGTGTCCGCCGACGGTCGCCTGTACACCTGCCTGTTCGCCGCGGACGGGATCGACCTGCGCCCGGCGCTGGCCGGCGGCGGGCACGCGGTGGCCGAGCGCATCGCCGCCGCGTGGACGGCGCGCGCGGACCGCTACAGCGAGCTGCGCGATACGCTGCGTGCGCCACGACGTCGCGTGGAAATGTTCCTGGTGGGAGGATGAGGGCATGGCGGAGCTGACCCACGTCGACGCTTCCGGCCGGCCGGGGATGGTGGACGTGTCCGGCAAGCAGGCGACCGCGCGCGAGGCGGTGGCCGAGTGCCGCGTGCGCTTCCCGGCCGGCGTCGCCGCGCAGCTGCGCCAGGCGGATCTGCGCGGCGCAAAGGGCGGCATCGTCGAGACCGCGGTGGTCGCCGGGACCATGGCGGCCAAGCGCACCCATGAGCTGATCCCGTTCTGCCACCCGCTGCCCATCGAGGGCGTGCGCATCGGCATCGACTGGCACGGCGAGCGCGAGCTGCGGATCGAATGCGCGGTGAAGACCACCCACCGCACCGGCGTGGAGATGGAGGCGCTGACCGGCGCCACCGTCGCCGCGCTCACGGTCTACGACATGTGCAAGGCCCTGTCGCACGCCATCGTGGTCGGCCCGGCGAAGCTGCTGGGCAAGCGCGGCGGCAGGCGCGATTTCGGGAAGGCAGGGCCATGGCAAGGGTGACGCTGCTGTATTTCGCAAGCCTGCGTGACGCCGCCGGCACGGCGCAGGAAACCGTGGACACCGCCGCGGTCGACCTGCGCGCGCTCTACGCCGAGGCGCGTGCCCGCCATGGCTTCGCGCTGCCGCGGGAACGGCTGCGCGTGGCCGTGGATGGCGAGTTCGCCGGGTGGGACGACGCCGTGCCCGACGGCGCCGAGGTCGCGTTCATCCCGCCCGTGTCCGGAGGCTGAGCCGGATGAAGCGTTTCGAGCTGTCGGCCGCGTCGATCGACACCGCGTCGCTCCACGCGCGCTGCCTGCATGCGCGTGCAGGGGCCTTCGTCGCGTTCGAGGGCCGGGTGCGCGACCACAACGGCGGCCGTGCCGTGACCGGCCTGCGCTACGAGGCCTACGCGCCGCTGGCCGAGGCCGAGGGCGGGCGCATCCTGGACGAGGCGATGGCGCGGTTCGGGCTGGTCGAGGCCCGCTGCGTGCACCGGACCGGCGAACTGGCGATCGGCGAACTGGCGGTGTGGGTCGGCGCCAGCGCGGCCCACCGCGACGCGGCCTTCGCGGCCTGCCGCTGGATCATCGACGAGGTGAAGGCGCGCGTGCCGATCTGGAAGCACGAGCGTTACGCCGACGGCGCCGCGGACTGGCTGCATCCCGTGCCCGAAGGCGACGGGGCGGGGACGCCGCCGGCCTGAAACTTCCGTCCCCGCCCGCGATCCATACCGTTGCCGCGACAACCCGGTGAGGCCTGCCATGAGACGGACCGTCCTGTTCCCCGCCGCGATCCTCTGCTTCCTGCCCCTTGCCGCGTTCGCGCGAGGCGAGCTGCTGGTCGGCAACAAGTCCGACGACACCGTCTGGCGCCTGTCGCTGGAGGACGGCCGCCGGCTCGCGGAGATCGCCAGCGCCCCCGGGCCGCACGAGATCGCGGTGTCGCCCGACGGCCGCACCGCCATCGTCACCGGCTACGGCCACCGGGAGCCGGGCAACGCGCTCACCGTGGTCGCGCTGGGGGACGGCTCGACGCGCGGGATCACGCTCGGCAGGCACGCGCGGCCGCACGGCGTGCGTTTCCTGCCCGATGGCAGTGCACTGGTCACCACCGAGCGCAGCCACGCCCTGCTGCACGTGGATCCGGCCACGGGCGGGATCCTGCGCGAATACCACGTGGGCGACGGGCTCGGGCACATGGTCGCGCTGTCGCGCGACGGTGGCGTGGCCTACGTCAGCAAGATCGTCGCAGGCACGCTCGTGCGCGTGGACCTGGCGACCGGCGAGGTGCGGGAGGCCGGAGCGGGCAGGGGCGCCGAGGGCATCGAGGTCGCGCCCGACGGCAGCGTGTGGGTGACCAACCGCGCCGAGGACACCGTGACCGTGCACGACCCGGACACCCTGGAAAAGCTCGCCACGCTGTCGAGCCCGGGCTTCCCGATCCGCGTCGCGTTCACCACGGATGGCCGCCACGCGCTGGTGACCAACGCCACGGCCGCCACCCTGTCTGTGTTCGACGCCGCATCCCGGGTGCACGTGGCGACGGTCGCGCTGGCCCCGGAGGGCGCCCCGGTCCACGACACCCTGCTCGGGCGCGGCGCGATGCCGATCGGGATCGCCGTGGATCCCGACGCGCCGCGGGCCTACGTGGCCATCAGCGGGGCGAACCGGATCGCCGTGGTCGACACCGCGACATGGCAGGTCACGGGCTACTGGGAGACCGGCCGCGAGCCGGACGCCCTGGGCATCGCCGCCGGCACACCGGAACGGGAGTAGGCGGGAGCAGCCGCGCCGCCCGCTGTCCCGTTCGCGAGGAGGCGGGCCGTCGCCACGGCCCTGCCGCACAAGGAGGCCTGCGTCTGGAAAGACCTGGAAAGGGCGGTGACCCCGCCGGCTTGCCCCGGCACCCGCATCGACCGATACCGTTGCTGCCGCGCCGCTGGATGCTGTCCCGTTCGCGAGGAGGCCAGGGCCGTCGCCACGGCCCTGCCGCGCGAGGAGGCCTGCGTCTGGAAAGACCTGGAAAGGGCGGTGACCCCGCCGGCTTGCCCCGGCACCCGCATCGACCGATACCGTTGCTGCCTTCCGGCCCTGGCGGGGTTTTCGATCTAGCGTCGCGGGGGGCCGACGGGGCCACCATTGAAGAAAAGCCGGGCCGCGCGATGCGCGGCCCGTGGAACTGGCGGAGAGAGGGGGATTCGAACCCCCGAAGCGGTGTTTAGCCGCTTACACACTTTCCAGGCGTGCTCCTTCAACCACTCGGACACCTCTCCGGGACATCCCGGCGCGGCCCGGGGGACGCGCACTGGGACCACAAATTCTAGCCGTGGCGGGGACTTGCCACAAGCAAGGGGGATGCCGCGCCCGGCGGGTGCCCGCGACGTGTCAGAATGCGCGCATGTCCTACCTCGTCCTCGCCCGCAAGTGGCGCCCGCGGCGGTTCGCCGAGCTGGTGGGCCAGGAGCATGTGGTCCGCGCGCTGACCAACGCCCTGGAGACCGGCCGTGTCCACCATGCCTACCTGTTTACCGGCACCCGTGGCGTCGGCAAGACCACCATCGCCCGCATCTTCGCCAAGAGCCTGAACTGCGAGAAAGGCACCAGCGCCGACCCGTGCGGCGAGTGCGAGACCTGCCAGGCGATCGACGCCGGCCGCTACATCGACCTGCTCGAGATCGACGCCGCCTCCAACACCGGCGTCGACAACGTGCGCGACCTGATCGACAACGCGCAGTACATGCCCTCGCGCGGGCGCTACAAGGTGTACCTCATCGACGAGGTGCACATGCTCTCCAAGCCGGCGTTCAACGCGCTGCTCAAGACGCTCGAGGAGCCGCCGGAGCACGTCAAGTTCCTGTTCGCGACCACCGACCCGGAGAAGCTGCTGGTCACGGTGCTGTCGCGCTGCCTGCAGTTCAACCTCAAGCGCCTGGACGAGGAGCAGATCGGCGGTCAGCTGCGCCGCATCCTCGAGGCGGAGGGCATCGCGTTCGAGCCCGGCGCGGTGCGCCAGATCGCGAAGGCCGCCGACGGCAGCATGCGCGACGGCCTGTCGCTGCTCGACCAGGCCATCGCCTACACCGGCGGCTCGCTGACCGACGCGGCCGTGGCGGCGATGCTCGGCACCGTGGACCGCACCCGCGTCGGCGCGCTGCTCGGCGCGCTGGTGGAAGGCGACGGCCAGCGCCTGCTGGCGGAAGTGGCGGCGCTGGCGGAGTTCTCGCCGGACTGGGGCGGCGTGCTCGACGCGCTGGCTTCGGCCCTGCACCGCATCCAGGTGAGGCAGCTGGTGCCGGCGGCGGAAGTCGAGGCCGACGGCATCGACGTGGAGGCGCTTGCCGCCGCGCTGCGGCCGGAGCTGGTGCAGCTGTGGTACCAGATGGCGCTGCACGGCCGCCGCGACCTGCCGCTGGCGCCGAGCCCGCGCGCCGGGTTCGAGATGGCGGTGCTGCGGATGCTGGCGTTCCGGCCCGGGCAGGGGCAGGCGCAGCTGGCGTCCACGCCCGCCGGACAGCGCGCCACCGGCCCGGCCGCGGCGCGCGCCGCGCTCGAGACCCGGACGGCGGCGGCAGCCGCGCCGGCGCGTCCACCGGCGCCCGCCGCGACGCCGTCCGCATCCCCGACGCCCCCGGCGGCACCTGCCGCCACCCCGGCACGACAGGACGCGTCCGCGCCGGCCCGCGCCTCGCTGGGCGCCGAGGAGTGGCTGGACATCGTCGCCGGGCTGCAGCTCGGCGGCCCGGTGCGCGAGCTGGCGGTGAACGCCGGCTTCGTGTCGTACGCCGACGGCGTGCTGGTGCTGTCGCTGCCGGAGGAGAAGGACCACCTCAAGAGCCCGGGCCTGGTCGCCCGCCTCGCCGAGGCGCTGGTGCCCGTGTTCGGCGGCAGGCCGCAGCTGCGCTTCGAGATCACCGCGGCGGCGGTGGCGCCGACGCTGCAGGAGCGCCTCGAACGCGAGCGCGACGCCCGCCAGGCCGCGGCGGAAAGCGCGTTCCTCTCCGACCCGCACGTGCAGCGGCTGATGCAGCAGCGGGGCGCGAAGCTCGTCCCCGATTCCATCCGACCCTACCAGGACTGAGTAACGGACATGCGTGGAAACATTGCCCAACTGATGCAGCAGGCGCAGAAGATGCAGGAGAACCTGCAGCGCGTGCAGCAGGAGATCGCCGCGATGGAGGTCACCGGCAGCGCCGGCGGTGGAATGGTCAGCGTGACCCTGACCGGCGCCAAGGAGTGCCGGAAGGTGCGCATCGACCCGGGCGTGCTCTCCGACCCCGAGATGGCCGAGGACCTGATCGCGGCCGCGTTCAACGACGCGGCCAACAGGGTGGACGCGGTGACGAAGGAGAAGATGGCGGCGGCGACCGCGGGGCTGCCGTTGCCGCCGGGCATGAAGCTGCCGTTCTGACCATGCATCCGCGCCGCGGTCGGCCCGTGGCGCGACCAGGGCCGCGATGTCACAGCTGCTCGAACAGTTGATCGAGGCGTTCCGCGTCCTGCCGGGCGTGGGCCGCAAGAGCGCGCAGCGCATGGCCTACCACGTGCTCGAGCGCGAGCGCGAGGGTGGCCGGCGGCTGGCGGCCGTGCTCGCCGAGGCGGTCGAGCGCATCGGCCACTGCACGCGCTGCCGCGACTTCAGCGAGACCGAGGTCTGCGCCACCTGCGCCAGCCCCGCGCGCGACGCGCACCTGCTGTGCGTGGTCGAGACGCCTGCCGACCGGCTCGCGATCGAACAGGCCACGGGCTACCGCGGGCACTACTTCGTGCTGCAGGGCCGGCTGAGCCCGCTCGACGGCATCGGCCCGCGCGAGCTGGGGCTGGACCGGCTCGACGGGCGCCTGGGCGAAGGCGAGGTGCAGGAGCTGATCATCGCCACCAACCCGACCGTCGAGGGTGAGGCCACCGCGCACTACCTCGCGCAGATGGCGCGCAGGCACGGCGTGCGCCCGAGCCGGCTCGCGCACGGCGTGCCGCTCGGCGGCGAGCTGGAATACGTGGACCGCGGCACGCTCTCGCACGCCTTCGGCTCGCGCAGCGAGATGCCGCCGTAAGGCGTGGCCGTGCGCGGAGCCACGGCGCCGGGCCGTTACAATGGGCGCACGGAGGAAACCCCGCATGTCCGACACCATCTTCCACAGGATCATCCGCCGCGAGCTCCCGGCCGACATCGTCTACGAGGACGAGCACGTGATCGCGTTCCGCGACATCGCGCCGCAGGCGCCGGTGCACGTGCTGTTCGTGCCGAAGGAATCGTTCGCCACCCTCAACGACGTGCCGCGGGACCGGCCGGAAGTGGTCGGCAGGCTCGCGCTCGCCGCCGCGGCATACGCCAGGGCGCAGGGCTTCGCCGAGGACGGCTACCGCATCGTGATGAACTGCAACGGCAACGGCGGGCAGACGGTGTTCCAGATCCACCTGCACCTGCTGGCCGGCGCGCCGCTGGGCCGGTTCGGCGTCCCGGCCTGAACCGCGGAACGGAAAAGCCCGGCGGCGCCGGGCTTTTCCATGCCGGCCGCGTCCTTCACCACCACCAGCCCCACCACGGCCAGGGCGGCGGGGGGAAGGGACGGTGATAGTGGTGATGGTGGTGGTAGCGGTACTCGTCCTCGCGACGGGGCCAGAGGTAGACCACGTCCGCAGCGATCCGCGGGAAACGGTAGTCGTACTCGCCGATGCGGCGGGTCTCGTAGCCCTCGATCCGGCCGGTGAAGGTGACCTCGCGGTTCTTCTCGAACACGGCAGGGTCGTAGAAACCGGCGCGGCAGGCGATGAAGCGGCCGTTGGTGTCGTCGTCGGCCCAGTACGGGCGGCCGGTCGAGGTCAGCCGGGTGGAGATCATCTCGAAGCAGGTGCGGTCCTCGCGTGGCTCCACCTGCACGATGCGGCCGCCCCAGCGCACCATCGCGCCGGTGCTGTCGGTCGCGGCGGCCGCGTGCGGGGTGATGTCGGCGAAACCGCCCTGCAGCGGCTTCGGATGGGTGGCGCAGGCGGAAAGGACCAGCAGCGCGAGCGCGAGCGGAACGTGGCGCAGGGTCATGGCGTTGGCTCCCGTGGATCACCGGTGCGGGGGCGGTGCCCGCGCAGGTCGCGGACCAGCGCGCGCATCGCGGCGGCATCCCGCCGGCCGGAAGCGTAGCGCCAGTGCGCGAAACGGAGGCTGAGCGCCCGCAGTTCGCGCGCGCAGGCTTCCGGCAGGGCCGGGGAGATGCGCTCGGCCCAGCGCAGGGCGGGTTCATGCGGTTCGCGGCCGAGCCCCAGCCGCGCGTAGCGGCGTCCCATCCGGTGCCAGGCGCGCAGCACGGGGTCGTGCTCGCGGGCACCGCGCGCGGCGAGCCAGGCCATCCAGGCCAGCGCCAGCACCGCGGCCAGGGCGAAGGCGGCGACGAGCGCGCGGGTTCCCGCGCGCCCGCCGAACGCGGGCCGGAACAGGTCGCGCTGGCGGGCGGCATTCCAGCCGAGCACCAGGTCGTTCCAGCCGCGGCGCAGCCAGTCGCCGATGTCCAGCGCCGGGCGGATCACCGGGAACGCGCGCAGGCCGGTGCCGACCCGGTCCTCCAGCGTGTCGTAGATCCGCTCCGGCGCGACCGCCGCGGTCGGGTCCACGCGCACCCATCCGCGTCCTTCCAGCCAGACTTCGGCCCAGGCGTGCGCGTCCATCCGGCGTACGACCCAGTAGCCGCCATAGGGATTGCGGTAGCCGCCGGCGTAGCCGGTCACCACCCGCGCCGGGATGCCGGCCGCGCGCATCAGCACCACGAACGCCGAGCTGAAGTGCTCGCAGTAGCCCTGCTTCCATTCGAACAGGAATTCATCCGCGGCGTGGCGGCCGGGCAGCGGCGTGGCCAGGGTGTAGGCGAACTCCTCGCGGATCATCGCCAGCGCCCGGGCGACGATGGCCGCGTCGTTGCCTTCGCCCGCCTCCTCGCGCCACTTCCTCCCGAGCGCGACCGTGCGCGGGTTGAACCCCTCGGGCAGGCGCAGCGTGGCCGCGCGCACCTGCGGCGGCAGTTCCGCCTCGAATCGGCGCGGCGGCGAGGCGCGGATCCGCCAGCGTGTCACCGAGGTCAGCGGCCTTTGCGCGCGCAGATCGTAGTCGTGGGTCAGCGTGGCGCCTGCGGGCGCGGCGTGCGGCAGTTCCAGCGCGACCAGGATCCGGTCGTCGGTCGGCTCGACCTCCAGTTCGTAGTCCCACACCGTGTCGCCGGGTTCGACCGCCGGCGGCGGGGCGTGGACCGCCAGCCGCGACACGGTCCAGCGGCGGCCGTCGTAATCGGTCAGCACCGGGCCGCGCCAGTACATCCGCGAGGGCGGGGGCGCTTCGCCGGCGAAGGTGACGCGCAGCGCCGGCGTATCGTCCACCATCAGGTCGATCCATCCGCCCGGCTCCATGCTGTCCGACAGCCCGGGTTGCGACAGCGCGCGCTCGGGCACGCCCCACAGCGGCGCCGGCAGGCGCGGGAACAGCCAGAACGCGGCCAGCGCCAGCGGCAGGCCCGCGGCGACCAGGCGCAGCACGTCCCGGATGTGGCGGGTGGCCGGTTGCGGGCGCGGGTCGTGTGATTCGTGTTCCGACAGCCGCTGCATCGCGGCGAGCGCGGCGATGGCGCCGGCCAGGCCGAGCGCGAGCGACAACGGGCCCTGGTCGAGCAGGAAGGTGGCGAACGGCGCGAACAGCGCGAAGCCGAGCAGGCTGCGCGCGTCGCGCGGCGCGCGCAGTTCCAGCGGCTTGAGCGCGAGCATGGTCGCGAGCAGGGCGCAGCCGGTGTCGCGGCCGAAACGCCAGCCCATCGCGGCCATCGCGCCCGTGCCCAGCAGCAGCACCAGCGCGAGCTTCAGCCACGCCGGCGCATGGCCGCGCCAGGACAGCACGGCCGCGAGCGCACACGCGGCCGCGACCCCCAGCGCGAACCGACCCGGCAACGCCAGCAGCAGCGGCAGCAGGCAGGTGGCGGCGGCCAGCAGGACCCGGGCGCGGACACCGTGGGGCAGCGACGCCGTGCGCACCTCAGCCTCCATCCGGCAGCAGGGCCAGTGCCCGCAGGCAGGCATGGCGGTGCGCGGCCCCCTGGCCGGGCCCGACCGGCGGCTGGCCGGGCAGCAGCAGGCGGCAGCGGCGCGATTCGCGCGCTGCCTGGTCGACCCAGGTGGCCAGGCGGCTGATGCGCCGCTCGTACGGCAGCCCGGCGAGCGCGTCCCAGTCCAGCACCACGTCCATGCCCGCGGGCTGTTCGTTTTCGCGGACCACGAGGTTGCCGCGTCGCGCCGAGGGTTTCCACGCGACCATGCGCCGGGCGTCGCCGCTGCGCCATTCGCGCAGGTGGTGCACGTCGTCGCCGGCCTGGTGCAGGCGTGACTTCGCGCCTTCGCCATCGCCCACGGGCAGCGGCGGCGCGGGGAGTTCGGGGGCCGGGTACACCAGCGCCGCGCCCTCCGGCCAGACCCATGCCCAGGCACGCGCCAGTCCCAGCGGGCGCGTGGTCGAGATCCGGATGCGGCCGGGGTCGAGCCAGCCGCGGCGGACGGTCGGCACCGCGATCACGGCTTCGCCTGCACCGTCCTCCAGCGAAAGCGTGGCGGCGGCGCCGAGGCATTCCACGCGCAGGCCGCGGCGTTCGCGCCGGTCACGCGCCCGCACGTGCACCCGCAGCTGCAGCGGGGAACCCGCGGGCACCGGATCGCCGCCGACCGCATGTACCTCCAGCCCCGAAAGCTGGAGGTGCGCCTGCAGCAGGCTGGCGAGCGCGGCGCCGCCCAGCAGCAGGCACAGCAGCAGCGCCGGGTTGTTGTTGTAGTTGAGCGCACCCAGGGCCATCGCCAGCAGCAGCGCGGCGAGGAACATGCCGAACCGCGTCGGCAGGACGTAGATGCGGTGGCGGTCGAGGACGGCGGGCAGGGATTCGCGCCGCCGCGGGCGCGCCAGCCGCTCGAACGTGGTGCGCAGGCGTCGCAGCGGCATGGCGTGCGTCGTTCAGTCCACCGGGACGGCGTGCAGGATCGCGTTGGCGAGCGCGGCGGTGTCGCCGGCGCCGCTTTCCGGTACCAGCCGGTGCGCCGCGACCGCGACGAACAGCGACTGCACGTCCTCGGGCAGCACGTGCGGGCGGCCGTGGAGCAGGGCATGCGCGCGCGACGCGCACAGCAGCGCGATGCCCGCGCGCGGGGACAGCCCGACGCGCACGCCGTCGTGGTGGCGGCTGCGCGCGAGCAGTGCCTGCACGTAGGCGATCAGGTGCCCGCTGGCGTGCACCGCGGCGGCCGCGTCGCGCAACGCGATGACGCGCGTGGCGTCGAGCAGCGGCGGCGCCTGCGCGATCAGCGCGCGGCGGTCCTCGCCGGCCAGCAGCGCGCGCTCGACCTCGTCGCTCGGGTAGCCGAGGTGGATCCGCAGCAGGAAGCGGTCGAGCTGCGAGTCCGGCAGCGGGTAGGTGCCGGCTAGGTCGGTCGGGTTCTGCGTGGCGATCACGAAGAACGGGTCGGGCAGCGCATGGGTGGTGCCGTCCACGCTGACCTGGTGCTCGGCCATCGCCTCCAGCAGCGCGCTCTGCGTGCGGGGCGGCGCGCGGTTGATCTCGTCCGCGAGCAGCACGTGGGTGAAGACCGGGCCCGGGTGGAATTCGAAGCGCTGCGTGCGCGTGTCGAACACCGACACGCCGGTGATGTCGGACGGCAGCAGGTCCGAGGTGAACTGGATCCGCCGGAAGCCGAGGCCGAGCGTGGCCGCGAGCGCATGGGCGAGGGTGGTCTTGCCCAGGCCCGGCAGGTCCTCGATCAGCAGGTGCCCGCCCGACAGCAGCGCCACCATCGCCAGGCGCACCTCGCGCGGCTTGCCCAGCACCAGCGCGTCCACCTGCGCGAGCACGCGCGCCAGCATTTCCTGGTGGGCGTCGGTTAGCATGGGCCGGGTTGCGGGGGAGGCGCTCATGTCTCTTCCGCCGACAGGGGTGTTCCGGAGTGTAGCGGGGGCGCGGACGGATGCGGAACCGGATCGACGCGAAGGTGGTGTTCGTCACGCTCTGGGCCGTGCTGCTGCTGGCCAGGGTGGCGATCGCCGCGCGCCTGCCGCTGTTCGTGGACGAGGCCTTCTACTGGCAGGAAGGGCGCCACCTCGCCTGGGCGTACTCCGACCTGCCGGGACTGACCGCATGGCTGATCCGGCTGGGCGGCGAACTGTTCGGCGACGGCGTGCTGGCGGTGCGCTCGCTGTTCCTGCTGCTGTCCGCGATGCTGCCGTGGCTGGTGGTGCGGATCGCGTCGCGCGAGCTGGAGGACGGGGACGACGCCTGGCTGGCCGGGTGTGCGGCGCTGCTGCTGCCGCTGCTCGCCACGCTTGGCGTGCTGGCGCTGCCGGACGTGGCGATGACGCTGGCGACGCTGCTGTGCCTGGATGCCACGACCCGCCTGCTGCGCGGGGTGGGCTACGGGGCCGTGATCGAGCTGGCGCTGGCGCTGGCGATCGGTGCGCTGTGCCACTACCGGTTCATCGCGGTGATCGGCGCGGGCTTCCTGGCCCTGCTGCTGCTGCCGCGCGGCCGCGAACTGTTGCGTGACCCGCGCGTGCTGGTGGCACTGGCCTTCGGTGCCGCGGCATGGACCCCGTTGCTGGCATGGAACATCGAGAATGCGGAGGCCGGGCTGCGTTTCCAGCTGGTGGACCGCCATCCGTGGGCCCTGCATGCGGTCGGCCTGGCGTTCGTGCCGGTACAGGCCGCGTTCGTGACGCCGCTGCTGCTGGCCGCGCTGCTGGCCGGGGCGTGGATGTTCCGCCGCGACGGGCGCCAGGGAGTGCGCCTGCTCGCGTTCTCGGGCGCGGCCGTCGTGCTCGGCTTCTTCCTGCTCGGCTTCTTCGCCGACACCGAGCGGGTCAGCTTCCACTGGCCGCTGCCCGGCTACGTCGCGCTGCTGCCACTGCTGCCGGCGGTGCTGGCGCGGTGGCCACGGTGGCTGCGGATCGCGACCTGGGCGACCGCGGGCGCGGGCGTGGCCGCGATGCTGGCCTACTACGCCGTGGTGTCCTCGCCGCAGGCGCGGGTGCAGCTGGCGGCGGGCAAGTGGTATCCGGCGAACTTCGCCGGCTGGGACGAGCTGGCCTCGGCCGTGCGCGGGATGCGCGCGGCGATGCCGGAAGGCACGCGCATCGTCGCCGACAACTTCAAGATCGGCGCGGAGCTCGGCTTCGCGCTCGGCGACGCGGACATCCCGGTGCTCGACCACCCGCTCAACAGTGCCCATGGCCGTGCCCCGCAACTGCAACTGTGGGGCCTGCGGCTCGGGGACCGGGCCAGCCTCGGGAACGTGCCGGTGCTGCTGGTGCTGGGCGCAAGCGACGTCCCGTACCGCGACCTGCTGCGCCGCTACCACGACGTCTGCGCGGTGATGGGGCCGTTGCCGCCACCGCGGGTGGTCAACGTGGACCACGGCCGCCGCCGCTTCCTGCTGTTCGTGCTGTCGCCGGACGTCGCCGGCGGGGATGCGGATGGCAGGCCCGGCGGGACGTGCGTTGCCCCGGCGATGGCATGGATCGACGAACCGTTGCCCGACGCGGGGGTGTCGCGCGCGTTCACCGTGTCCGGCTGGGCGTTCAAGGACGGTGTCGGGCTGGCCGGCGTCGACGTCACCCTCGACGGCAGGGTGGTCGCCACGGCCCGGTACGGGCTGCCGAAGCCGGGCCTCGCCGCGTTCTGGGAGATCTCGACCGATCCTTCGCACCCGGCGGTCGGTTTCGAGGCGGAAGTGGTGCTCCCCGAAGGCACGCGCGGCCCGCACTGGCTGGGGCTGGTGCTGCGGGGGAAGGATGGCAGCGTCGAGCCCTGGCCCGAGCAGCGGGTGCTGGTCGTGGACTAGGCCCGTCGCCTGCGGCGTTCACGGCAGCGCGAAGCCGGCCTCGCGCAGCATCCGCGCGAGCGCGATCAGCGGCAGCCCGACCAGCGCGGTCGGGTCGCTGCTGTCGATGGCCTCGAACAGGGCGATGCCGAGCCCTTCCGACTTGAAGCTGCCGGCGCAGTCGAAGGGCTGTTCGGTATCCACGTAGCGCGCGATCTCGTCTCCGTCGAGCCGGCGGAAGCGCACGCGTGTGGTGTCGAGGTGGACCCGCGGCGGTCCATCCCCGCGCGCAAGCGCCACCGCGGTGAGGAATGCGACCTCGCGGCCGGACATCTCCCGCAGCTGGGCGATGGCGTTGTCGCGGCTGCCGGGTTTGCCGAGCCGCCGGCCGTCGAAGGCGGCGACCTGGTCCGAGCCGATCACCCAGGCCTCCGGGTGCGCGGCGGCGGCGGCCGTGGCCTTGGCCCGGGCCAGGCGCAGGGCGAGCGCGTCCGGGGCCTCACCCGGGAGCGGGGTCTCGTCCACGTCCGGCCGTGCGGTGTCGAACGGCAGGCGCAGGCGGGAAAGCAGTTCGCGGCGGTAGGGCGAAGTGGACGCTAGGATCAGGCGCGTCATGGCTCGTGCGGCGGCGTGCGGTGTGCGGTGTGCGGTCAGTGCAGGGGCGAGCGGGCGCGCTCGAGTTCCAGCAGCTGGTCGTCGATGCGCCGGGTGGCATCCTCGATCGCGCTGCGCACCGAATCGATCTGCTCGATCGACGCCTCGTTGCCATGGCGCTGCAGCCACAGGCGGTGGCGCAGCATCTCCTGCATGGCCTCGCGGACGGGGTTCCCGCCGCCGCCGGTGTGGGCCTCGATCTCGGAGCGTGCGGCGCGCAGCCGGTCCTCGAGGGAATCGGCCGCATCCAGCAGGCGGGCGACCGCGCGCTGGTGCCGCCGGGCGCGCCGGGCCGGGATCCCGGCCAGCAGGACCGCGATGACGGCAGCGGCGGCGATGGCGAGGATCCAGGTCAAGCGGCGGTCCCGTCGGGCGGACGGCCAGTCTGCCGGGGTTGGGGGGAAAGGGCAAATCCGTTGTCCGACAACGACTTGCCGGCATGCCCCGGTTTGACAGCGGGGCATGCGCCCCTTAACATTCAGCGTCTTATGTCCACCGAAGTGCCCGAGATCCTGGATGCCTGGCGGATGGTCGCCGGGCGTCGCGGGTTCGAGGGTCGCCTTCCGTTGGCGGCGATGGCGCGGCTGCGCGGCCTGCTGGCCGACACCGGGGGCGACGACGTGGCGTTCGCTGTCGAGTTCGGCCGCGATGCCATGCGGGTGCCGTACGTGGAGGTCCGGATCGAGGCGGGGCTGCCGCTGGTGTGCCAGCGCACGCTGCAGCGGTTCGTGCTTCCGGTTTCGGTGGTGCAGCGGCTCGGGCTGATCCGCGACGAGGCCGACGAGGCCGGGTTGCCGGAAGGCTACGAGGCGTTGCTGCTGGCCGAGGACGGCGCGCTGCGCGTGGCGGACCTGGTCGAGGACGAGCTGATCCTCGCCGTCCCCGTGGTGCCGGTGCGGCCCGACTCGGAGCCGGTCGAGCGCGAGTGGCCGGCGTCCACCGCGGAGGAAGCGCGCGCCAATCCGTTCTCGGTGCTGGCGGCGCTGAAGAAGGATCGAGACAACTAGGTTTCCATTTCCGGAGTCATTCCAATGGCAGTTCAGAAATCCCGTGTTACCCCTTCCCGCCGCGGCCATCGCCGTTCCCACGACGCGCTGAAGGCCAAGCAGCTGGCGACGGATCCCACCTCGGGCGAGATCCACCTGCGCCACCACGTGACCGCGGACGGCTTCTACCGCGGCCGGCAGGTGATCACCCCGAAGACCCGGGTGGTCGAGGAGGATTGATCCGCGCGGCGTCCCGCCCGGTGCGGGACGCCCGGGCGCCGGCGGGCCTTCGAGGGATCGTGGCGTCCATCGGCGGGCGCCCGCGTCCGCCCGGCTCGTTCCTTCCACGCCAGCACGTCCCCCGAAGATGAGCGACCGCATCTATTCCCGCATCGCCGGCACCGGCAGCCACCTGCCCGAGAAGGTCCTGACCAACGACGATCTGGCGAAGTTCGTCGACACCAGCGACGAATGGATCTCGACCCGCACCGGCATCCGCGAGCGGCACATCGCGGCGGACGGCGAGACCACCTGCGACCTGGCCTACCACGCGGCGGTGCGGGCGATGGAGGCGGCCGGCGTGACCGCGGCCGACCTCGACCTGATCGTGCTCGGCACCACCACGCCGGACCTGGTGTTCCCCTCGACCGCCTGCCTGCTGCAGGCGCGCCTCGGGGCCACCGGTTGCGGCGCGTTCGACGTCAACGCCGCCTGCTCCGGCTTCATCTACGCGTTGTCGGTCGCCGACAAGTTCATCCGCTCGGGTGACGCGAAGACGGTGCTGGTGGTCGGTGCCGAAACCCTGACCCGCATGGTCGACTGGACCGAACGCACCACCTGCGTGCTGTTCGGCGACGGCGCCGGCGCGGTCGTGCTCAAGGCCGACACCGAGACCGGCATCCTCAGCACCCACCTGCACGCCGATGGCAGCAAGAAGGAGCTGCTGTGGAACCCGGTCGGCGTCTCGGTCGGTTTCCGCGAGAACGAGAAGAACGCGGGCGTGCGCATCCGCATGACCGGCAACGAGGTTTTCAAGTACGCGGTCAAGGCGCTCGACTCGGTGGTCGACGAGACCCTGGAGGCCAACGGCCTCGACCGCCATGACATCGACTGGCTGATCCCGCACCAGGCCAACCTGCGCATCATCGAGGCCACCGCCAGGCGGCTCGACCTGCCGATGGGCCGCGTGGTGGTCACCGTCGACAGGCATGGCAACACCTCCTCCGGCTCGGTGCCGCTGGCGCTCGACCAGGCGGTGCGCTCGGGCCGGGTGCAACGCGGCCAGCTGCTGCTGCTGGAGGCCTTCGGCGGCGGGTTCACCTGGGGTTCGGCCCTGGTGCGTTACTGACACCGGGATTCCTCCCGGCATACCGGAAGACCGTGGGCAGGCAAAGGCAGGTCCTTCCCCTCGAAGTCGACGGGCGCACGGCGTGGTTCAAGCGCTACGGCGGCACCCGGCGCACCGTGCGCATGCGCGCGATGGACTGGGTCGCGGTTCGCCTCGGCGTGACCCCGCTGCGCGCGCCGCCGCGGCGCGTGGGCGCGGGCGGGCGCCGGGTTGAGGAGCGGCGCATCGCCGAGCTCGCCTCGCTGGACGTGCACGTGCCGCAGGTGCTGGCGCGCGGCGAGGACTGCCTGGTGCTCAGCGACATGGGCCAGACCCTGGCCGAGCGGCTGCGCCGCAGCACCCCGGACGAGGCGCGCGAGCTGGTCATGCGCGCGGTCGAGGCCATCGCCCAGGTCCACGCGCGCGGCGGGTACCTCGGCGCGCCGGTGGCGCGCAACCTGACCGTGGACGCGGAGGGGCGGATCGGCTTCATCGACTTCGAGGAGGATCCAGGCGAGGTCATGCCCCTGCTGCAGGCGCAGGCGCGGGACTGGCTGGTGTTCAGCGCCGGCGTGGCGCGCCACGTGCCGTTCGGCGAGGACGAGCTGGCGCGGATCCTGGCCGCCGGCCTGCGCCGCGAGCCCGAACCGCTGCGCAGCGAGCTGGGCGAATCCGTGCAGCGCCTCTCGTTCCTGCGCCGGATCACCGCCTGGCTGGGCGGGCGCGCCTCCGGCCTTGCCAAGGCGCTGGCCAGCCTGCAGCTTTCCCTGTGGAGCGGGGGCGTTGGCATGCTGCTCGCGGTGCTGGCCCTCGACCTGGTGTCCGACGGCGACATCGACCTGCTCATCGCCCTGGCAGGCATGATCGACTGAGGCGGGCTCCCGACCCTACGGCCGGGTACAGACAATCCGCCGCCGCGGCCGTTAATATTCGCCGCCGTTTTTCACCCATGGATGCCCGCGTGACCGATCCGCAGCTTGCTTTCGTCTTCCCCGGCCAGGGGTCGCAGTCCATGGGCATGCTGGCCGCGCTCGCGGAAAGGCATGCCATCGTGCGCGAGACCTTCGCCGAAGCCTCCGAGGGAGCGGGCATCGACCTGTGGGCACTGTCGCAGGAAGGGCCCGAGGAACAGCTCAACCGCACCGAGTTCACCCAGCCGGCGCTGCTGGCCGCGGGCGTCGCGGTGTGGCGCGTGTGGCGCGGGCTCGGTGGCGCGATGCCGGCATGCATGGCCGGCCACAGCCTCGGCGAGTACACGGCGCTGGTCGCCGCCGGCGCGCTCGGGCTGGCCGACGCCGCGCGCCTGGTCCGCGTGCGCGGGCAACTGATGCAGGACGCCGCGCCCGAGGGCACCGGCGCGATGGCGGCCGTGCTCGGCGCCGACGACGCCGTGGTGGCCGAGGCCTGCGAGCAGGCCTCGGGCGACGAGGTCGTGGTGCCAGCCAACTACAACTCGCCGGGCCAGGTCGTGATCGGTGGCCACGCGGCCGCGGTCGACCGTGCCCTGGCGCTGCTCGCGGAGAAAGGCGTGCGCAAGGCCGTGAAGCTGGCCGTGAGCGTGCCTTCGCACACCCCGCTGATGCGCGAGGCGGCGAACCGCCTGTCGGAGACCATGGCCGGCCTGCAGTGGAGCGAGCCCTCCGTGCCGGTGGTGCAGAACGTGGACGCCGAGACCCACGACGGCGTCCACGCGATCCGCGACGCCCTGGTGCGCCAGCTTTACCTGCCGGTTCGCTGGACCGGCTGCGTGCAGGCGCTGGCCGGGCGCGGCGCCACGCGCATCGGCGAGTGCGGCCCGGGCAAGGTGCTCGCCGGCCTGGTCAAGCGCATCGACAGGGGCCTGGACGCGCGCGCGCTCGGCGCGCCGGAGGACCTCGAGGCCGCGCTCGCCGACTGGCGCGCGGCCTGAATCCCGAAGGTATCCTTGCCTTTCCCCGCAACACGGACCGGGACTGGAGACATGACACAGGCACTGCAGGGCGAAATCGCACTGGTGACCGGCGCAAGCCGCGGCATCGGCGCCGCGATCGCCGACGAGCTGGCGGCACAGGGCGCGACCGTCATCGGCACCGCGACCAGCGAGGCCGGCGCCAACGCGATCGCCGAACGACTCGAGGCGCACGGCGGGCACGGCAGGGTGCTCGACGTGACGCGGCCGGGCGCGATCGAACAGCTGGTCGAGGACGTCTCGAAGGAGATCGGCCCGGTATCCATCCTCGTCAACAACGCCGGCATCACCCGCGACAACCTGCTGATGCGGATGAAGGACGAGGACTGGCAGGCCATCCTCGACACCAACCTCACCAGCGTCTACCGCGCCTCCAAGGCGGTTCTGCGCGGGATGATGAAGGCGCGCAAGGGCAGGATCATCAACATCGCCTCGGTGATCGGCGTGACCGGCAACGCGGGCCAGGCCAACTACGCCGCGGCCAAGGCCGGCATCATCGCCTTCAGCAAGTCGCTGGCGAAGGAAGTAGGGTCGCGCGGGATCACGGTGAACGTGGTCGCCCCGGGCTTCATCGAGACCGACATGACCGCAGGCCTGCCGGAGGATGTCCGCAACGCGATGCTGTCGCAGATCGCGCTGGGCCGCCTCGGCCAGCCCGCGGACATCGCCCGCGCGGTGGCGTTCCTGGCCGGTCCGGGCGCCGCCTACATCACCGGCGAGACCCTCCACGTCAACGGTGGAATGTACATGCCGTAACACCGGCGGAAAACGCGGCAAGCCATTGAACCGAAAGGCGAAGGTGGCCCGCGTTCACGCCCCGCCGGTTTCCTCTTACACTATCCCGAAACCACCCTCCGCGGAGCCAACAGCCAATGAGCAGCATCGAAGAACGCGTCAAGAAAATCGTGGCCGAACAGCTGGGCGTCAAGGAAGAAGAAGTCACGAACAGTGCTTCCTTCGTCGACGACCTCGGTGCCGACTCGCTGGACACCGTGGAACTCGTGATGGCCCTCGAGGAGGAGTTCGAGTGCGAGATCCCGGACGAGGAAGCCGAGAAGATCACTTCGGTGCAGCAGGCCATCGACTACATCAAGGCCCACGTCAAGAGCTGACGAACGCCTGATTCCCGCGCTGCGGCGCGGGGACCTGCGGGGGCCGGGCGAGGCTCCCGGAAAACCACGGGGCCGCATCGCGGCCTCGTGCGTTTGCGCGGCACCCGTCGCGCGTGAAGCCGAAGCCCACACGAGGAGTCCGCAATGTCCAAGCGTCGCGTTGTCATCACCGGTCTCGGCATCCTGTCGCCACTGGGCAACGACCTGGCGGCCAGCTGGGACGGTGTCGTCAACGGCCGTTCCGGCATCGCGCCGATCACGCATTTCGACGCGTCCGCGTTCGCCACGCGCATCGCCGGCGAGGTCAAGGGCTTCGACCCGTCGCCGTGGATCGCGCCGAAGGACGTCAAGAAGATGGACCCCTTCGTGCACTACGGCGTCGCCGCCGCGATGATGGCGATCGCCGACGCCGGCCTGGAGATCGGCGGTGCCGCGGCCGACCGCATCGGCGTGGCCATCGGCGCCGGCATCGGCGGCCTCAAGGGCATCGAGGAGACCACGCTGCGGTACCACGAGGGCGGCCCGCGCAAGGTCTCGCCGTTCTACGTGCCCAGCACGATCATCAACATGATCTCCGGGCAGGTGTCGATCATGACCGGCGCCAAGGGGCCGAACATCGCGGTGGTCACCGCCTGCACCACCGCCACCCACAACATCGGCCTGGCGATGCGCATGATCCAGTACGGCGACGCCGACGTGATGATCGCCGGCGGCGCCGAGTGCGCGACCACGCCGACCTCGCTTGCCGGCTTCTGCGCGATGAAGGCGCTGTCCACCCGCAACGACGAGCCCGAGCGCGCCTCGCGGCCGTGGGACCGCGAACGCGACGGCTTCGTGATGGGCGACGGCGCCGGCGTGCTGATCCTCGAGGAATACGGGCGGGCGAAGGCACGCGGCGCGCGCATCTACGCCGAGCTTGCCGGCTTCGGCATGAGCGGCGACGCCCACCACATGACCGCGCCGAGCGAGAACGGCGAGGGTGCCGCGCGCTGCATGGCGGCGGCGATCCACGACGCCGGCATCGACCCGTCGCAGGTGGACTACATCAACGCCCACGGCACCTCGACCCCGGCCGGTGACCTGGCCGAGACCATGGGCATCAAGAGCGTGTTCGGTGACCACGCGTACAGGCTGATGGTCAGCTCGACCAAGTCGATGACCGGCCACCTGCTTGGCGCGGCCGGCGGCGTGGAGGCGGTGTTCTCGGCGATGGCCGTGCACACCGGCGTGATCCCGCCGACGATCAACCTCGACAACCCGTCCGAGGGCTGCGACCTCGACTACGTGCCGCACACCGCGCGCGAGAAGAAGATCGACATCGCGCTGTCGAACTCCTTCGGCTTCGGCGGCACCAACGGCACCCTGGTGTTCCGCCGCGTCTGACCCCCGGCGCGGGGCCGTCGTGCCTCGCGCCCGCGACCGGACGGACAATGCCCACCATCCGCCCGCTTGCCGACGGCACCGACCTGTTGCGCCTGCACCGGCTTGCCCCGGCGCGCTACCCGGTGCTGCTGGAGTCGGTCGCGCACGGTACGCCGCAGGCGCGCTGGGACATGCTGCTGATGACCGACGGCGACGGCCTGTGGCTGTGGCCGGACGGGCGCGTGCGCGACCGCCACGGCGCGGACGTACCCGGGCGGTTCCTCGAGGCGCTCGACGCGGCCTGGTCGAGCCTGCGCCTGCCGCGCGGCGAGGCGCGATGGCCGTTCCGCGGCGGCTGGGCGCTGCTGCTCGGCTACGAACTGGCGACGCAGGTCGAGCCGGTGCTGCGCCTGCCCGCCGCCGCAGGCGGGTTGCCGGTCGCGGTCGCTCTGCGCTGTCCGGCAGCGGTGCTGCGCGATCACGCCACCGGCGAGTGCGTGGCCATCGCCGAGGCCGGCCGCGGGGCGATGCTGGCCTCGCTGCTGGAGGACGTGGCCGCCTGCACGGGCGTGCCTCCGTTGCCGCCGTGGCGGCCACCGGTTTCGGTCGGGGAGGATGACCCGGACACGTTCACCGCCGGCGTGGAGCGCGTGCTCGATTACCTCGCCGCCGGCGATGTGTTCCAGGTCAACCTGTCGCGTGGCTGGCAGGCACGCTTCGATGCGCCGCTCGACCCGGCGCGGCTCCACGCGCGGCTGCGCGAGGCCAATCCCGCGCCGTTCGCGGGCCTGTTCGCGGGCCGTGGCTGGGCGGTGGTCAGCGCCTCGCCGGAGCGGCTGGTGTCGGTGCGCGGCGACGTGGTGGAGACGCGGCCGATCGCGGGCACGCGGCCGCGCTTCCCCGGCGACGACGACGCCTCGCGGATCAGCGAGCTGGCCGGGCACCCGAAGGAGCGCGCCGAGCACGTGATGCTGGTGGACCTGGAGCGCAACGACCTCGGCCGGGTGTGCGCGCCGGGCAGCGTCGAGGTGGACGAGCTGATGACGGTGGAAAGCTACGCACACGTGCACCACATCGTCAGCAACGTGCGCGGCCGCCTGCGCGACGGTGTCACGCCGGGCAGTGTGATCGCCTCGGTGTTCCCCGGCGGCACCATCACCGGCTGCCCCAAGGTGCGCTGCATGCAGATCATCGCGGAGCTGGAGGGCACCGGCCGCGGCGCCTACACCGGCGCGATGGGCTGGCTCAACCGCGACGGCGACCTCGACCTCAACATCCTGATCCGCAGCGCGGAGGCGGAAGGCGCTGTCCTGCGCTTCCGCGCCGGCGCGGGCATCGTCGCCGACTCCGACCCGGCGCGCGAGCTCGACGAGACCCGCGCCAAGGCGCGCGGCATGCTGCGCGCGCTGGGGGCCGGGGAGGCGCCGGTGTCACGCCCTGCGACGGCGACGGGGTATCCTGCGGGCATGGACGTGGAAGGCGGACGGGAAACCGGTTGATGGGCTGCAAGGGGAAATGCCGGCGTGCTGCCGGAATGTTCTGCCTGCTGGCATTGCTGGCGGTGGTGGCGCTGGCCTGGTGGGGCTGGCAGCGCTACCGCGGCTTCGCCGACACGCCGCTGGCGGGCGTGCAGGCGGGACAGGTGTTGGTGGTCGAGCGCGGGGACACGTTCCGCCGCGTGCTCGCACGCCTGCGCGAGGCGGGCGTGCGCGAGGGCCACGACCTCGAATGGCAGCTGCTGGCGCGCGAGCTCGGCGCCGACGCGCGCATCCAGGTGGGCGAATACGCCCTCGCTCCGGGGATCACGCCGCGCGTGCTGCTCGGGCACATGCGCGACGGCAAGGTGATCACCTACCGCTTCACCATCGTCGAGGGCTGGAACATCCGCGAGTTGCGCGCGGCTCTGGCCAAGGCCTCGCCGCTCGTGCAGACCATCGGCGGACTCGACGACGCCGCGCTCATGGCGCGGCTCGGCCGCGAGGGCGTGCACCCGGAAGGGCGGTTCCTGCCCGAGACCTACGTCTACACCCGTGGCGACAGCGACCTCGACATCCTGCGCCGCGCCGCGGACGCGCTCGACCGCGAGCTCGCCGCGGCGTGGGAAGCGCGTGCCCCGGACCTGCCGCTGAAGACGCCGGAGGAAGCGCTGATCCTGGCCTCGATCATCGAGAAGGAAACCGGTGTGCCCGGGGAGCGTCCGCTGATCGCCGGCGTGTTCGTGCGGCGGCTGAAGCTCGGCATGCGCCTGCAGACCGACCCGACCGTCATCTACGGCATGGGCAGCGCCTACACCGGGAACATCCGGCGCGTGGACCTGCTCACCGACACGCCGTACAACACCTACACCCGCGACGGCCTGCCTCCCACGCCGATCGCGATGCCGGGCCGCGACGCGATCCGCGCGGCCACCAACCCGGCCCCCGGCGACGCGCTGTACTTCGTCGCGGTCGGCGACGGCAGCGGCCGCCACGTGTTCTCGCGCACGCTCGAGGAGCACAACGCGGCGGTGCGCCGGTACATCCAGCGCTACCGCGAGAGGTTCGGCCGGAAATGAGCGGCATCCGCACGCACCCGCGATTCGTCTCGCTCGAGGGCGGCGAGGGCGCCGGCAAGAGCACCGTGCTCAAGGCCCTGCGCGAGGCGCTGGTGGCCGACGGCTGCGAGGTGGTGTGCACGCGCGAACCCGGTGGCACGCCGCTGGCCGAACGCATCCGCGGGCTGCTGCTCGACCCGGAGCACGAGCCGGCGGCGCCGGAGACCGAACTGCTGCTGATGTTCGCAGCGCGCGCGCAGCACGTGCGCGAGACCATCCTGCCCGCGCTCGAACGCGGCGCGTGGGTCGTGTGCGACCGCTTCACCGATTCCAGCTACGCCTACCAGGGCGACGGGCGCGGCCTCGATACGGCGCTGATCGCGGAACTGGAGCGGCGCGTGGTCGGAATCCGGCCGGCGCTGACCCTGCTGCTCGACATCGACGTGCGCGAGGGGCGCGCACGTGCCGCTATCCGCGACCTGTGGCCGGACCGGATCGAGCGGGAACAGGACGAGTTTTTCGAGCGCGTGCGCAGGGCCTTCATGGATCGCGCGCGCGCCGAGCCGGAACGGTTCCGCGTGCTCGACGCCTCGCGCCCGGCGGACGAAGTGGCAGCCGAGGCGGTGGCCCTGCTGCAGGCATGGCGGAGGCAGGTGGCATGAGCGCACCGTTGTCGCCATGGCAGCAGCGCGCCTTCGACCGCGCGGCCGAGGCGCTCGACGGCGGCCGGATGGGACATGCCCTGCTGGTCTGCGGCCCGGCCATGCTCGGCAAGCGCGCCGTGGTCGAGCGGCTGGCGGCGCGCGTGCTCGGCGCCGGGGGCGAGGCGCGCACGGCGGCGCTGGTCGCCGCCGGCACCCACCCGGACCTGCACGTGGTCGGGCTCGAACCCAACCGCGAGGGCAGGCTGCGCAGCGAGATCGTGATCGAGCAGATCCGCGACCTGTCGGAGAAGCTGTCGCTCACGCCGCAGTTCGGCGGCGCGGTGGTGGCGATCATCGACCCCGCGGACGCGCTCAACGCCGCCGCGGCCAATGCCCTGCTCAAGACACTGGAGGAGCCGCAGCCGGGCCGCTACCTGTGGCTGGTGACCGCCAATCCCTCGCGCCTGCCCGCGACCATCCGCAGCCGCTGCCAGCGGCTGGAGTTCCGGCTGCCGCCGCGCACCGAGGCACTGGAGTGGCTGCGCGCGCAGGGCCACGACGCGGCGGCCGCGGACGAGGCGCTCGACGCCGCGCGCGGCCATCCCGGGCTGGCCGACGCCTGGCTGCGCGATGGCGGCATGGAATTGCGCCGGGAAGTCGCGGAGGACCTGCGCCGGCTGCGCCGCGGCGAGGTCGACGCGGTCACCACCGCACAGCGCTGGGCCGGTGACGAACAGGCGCCGCTGCGGCTCGCCCATGCCGCCGACCTGGCCCTGGCCGAGGCTTCGTCGGGCTTGACCGATCCACTGCGGATCAGGAAGCTGGCGCAATGGTTCGATGCGGCCAACCGGACGCGCGAACTGCTCAGGACGACGGTGCGCGCGGACCTGGCCATCGTTGAACTGCTGCTGGCATGGCGGACGGATCCGCCCCCGGCGGCCGGAAGCAGGGGAATGACGAGATGAGCGTGACCGGCGGCGCGGCAGGCGCCAGACAGGGCATCCTGTCGCTCGTGGTGAAGGACAAGGCGGCGCTGTACAACGCCTACATGCCGTACCTCAGGAACGGCGGCATCTTCGTGCCCACGCCCAGGCGCTACTTCATCGGCGACGAGGTCTTCCTGCTGCTGACGCTGCCCGAGTCCAACGAGCGCCTGCCGGTGGCCGGCAAAGTGGTCTGGGTCACGCCGACCGGGGCGCAGGGCGCGCGCACCGCGGGCGTCGGCGTGCAGTTCGCGGACACGCCCGAGGGCGAGAACCTGCGCAGCAGGATCGAGACCCTGCTCGCGGGCACGCTCAACGCCGACAAGCCCACCCACACGATGTGACCCGCGCCCTGCGCGGGTTGCCGGCGGCGCGTGGCGCGGCCGGCGTGCTTGCGTGCCGCCGGGGCGCGCCCCCGGCGGGTGGCGTCACAGGCCCCTGAACAGGTTGCCCAGCATCAGCAGCGCCAGCCCGCCGGCCACCAGCCAGAAGGCATGCGGCGCGAGTGCCGGGACGTAGCCCAGCCGTGCGGCGATGCCGAGGCCGCCCAGCAGGAGGGCGACGAGGAAGGTGCCGGAAGTCGGGGCGCTCAACCTGGGCATGCGTCGGGTTCTCCGGAAGCGGTGTGGACGAAGGGATCCCGCGGCCGCCGTCGTGGGGACGGCGGCCGGCAGGCGTTGCGTGGATGGTCAGGCCGCCGGCTGGCGCAGTGCGGGGTGGTCCCAGCCGGCTTTCGGCGCGAAGCGGCCGCCGTACCTGGCCTGCAGCGCACCGAGCCGTTCGAGGATGGCCTCGACGCCGGTCTCGCGCACGTACTGGATCGGGCCGCCGCGGAACGGCGCGAAGCCGGTACCGAAGATCACGCCGGCATCGAGCAGGTCGGCGTCGGCCACCACGCCCTCGTGCAGCGCGGCCACCGCCTCGTTCACCAGCGGCAGGATCAGCCGGTCCTGCAGGTCCTCCGGCGCGCGGTAGTCCTTCGGCACCTCGGGCTTCTTCGGCTTGCCGTTCTCCCAGGCGTACAGCCCCTGACCGTCCTTCCTGCCGCGTTTGCCGGGTTCCGGCGGGCTGGACAGCGCGGCCGGGATCTCCAGGCCGAGGAAGGGCGCCAGCTCCTGGCCGACGCCGTAGGCCACGTCCAGGCCAACGGTGTCGATCAGCTCGATCGGGCCCATCGGCATGCCGAAGGCCACCGCGGCCCGGTCGATCACCGCGCCCGGGATGCCCTCGGCGTAGGCGGTGGCCGCCTCCAGCATGTAGGGGAACAGCAGGCGGTTGACCAGGAAGCCCGGCGTGCCCGCGACCGGCACTGGGAACTTGTCCAGCGCGCGGCAGAAGGCGGCGAGGCGCTGTTCCGTGCGCGGCGACATCGCGTCATGGCGCACGATCTCGACCAGCGGCATCTGCGCCACCGGGTTGAAGAAGTGCAGGCCGGCGAACTGCGACGGGCGGGCGATGTGCCCGCGCAGCTCGTCCAGCGGGATCGAGGAGGTGTTGGTGGCCAGCAGCGCGTCCGGCTTGAGCTTCGGCTCGATCGCCTGGTACAGCGCGCGCTTGGCGTCCGCATCCTCGATGATCGCCTCGATCACCAGGTCGGCGTCGGCCACGCCGTCGCCGGCGAGGTCGGACTTCAGCCGCGCGGCCACGTCCGCGCGCTTCGCCTCGTCCTTCACCTTCCTGGCGAACAGCTCGCGGGCGCGCGCCAGCGCGCCGTCGATGAACCGCTGCTCGCGGTCCTGCAGGGTCACCTCGAAGCCCTTGTATGCGGCCCACGCGGCGATGTCGCCACCCATCACCCCGGCGCCGACGACGTGCACCCGGGAGATGCCGTGCGGGTCCTTGCCGCCCAGGCCCTTGAGCCGCTCCATCAGGAAGAACACGCGGGTCAGGTTGCGCGCGGCCGGGGTACCGGCCAGCTTCACCACCGACCGGCGCTCGGCCTCGAGCAGCGACTGGATGCCGCCGCCGCTGCGGCGCCAGGTCTCGACCAGCAGGTAAGGCGCGGGGTAGTGCTCGCGCCGCGCCTTGCGTGCCACCTGTTTGACCATCATCGGCGCCAGCAGCTGGCGCGCCGGCCAGGTGTTGGTGATCCAGGCCTTGATGCGCTGCGCGAACGGGCGGGCATGGCCCTCGAGGGCGAGCTTGACCGCCTCGTCGAGCAGCACCGCCGGCGCCACCACCCGGTCCACCAGGCCGATTGCCTTCGCCGCGCTGGCCGACAGGTTGCGCCCGGTCAGCATCATGTCCATCGCCGCCGGCGCGCCGACCAGGCGCGGCAGGCGCACGCTGCCGCCCCAGCCGGGGTAGATGCCCAGGTTCACCTCGGGCAGGCCGATGCGGGTGGAGGGATCGTTGCTGGCGATGCGGTAGTCGCAGGCCAGCGAGATCTCGGTGCCGCCGCCCATGCAGAAGCCGTGGATCGCCGCCACCGTGGGACAGGGCAGCTCGGCCAGGCGCTGGAACACCTGCTGGCCGCGGCGGATCGCGTCGGCGATGGTCCCCTTGCGGTCGAATTCGGCGAATTCGCGGATGTCCGCGCCGGCGATGAAGCCCTTCTCCTTGGCCGAGCGCAGGACCACCGCCCTGGGCGGGTCGAGCGCCAGCCGTTCGAGCAGGGTGTCGAGCTCGATCAGCACGTCCTGGGAGAAGGTGTTGACCTGTTCCCCGGCGCGGTCGAAGGACAGCACGAGCACGCCGTCGGGGCGCAGCTCGGCTTGCCAGTGGCTGAAGCGCAGTCCGTCGAGGCCAGCGGTCATGCGGCACCATCCGTTACGGTACGGGAAGGACACTATGATCCGGGCGCCACTTCGGCGGCGTCAAATCGGCGTTTGAAACGCCCGGGGCCCGCGGCGGCTTGTGGCGGGGGCGCCCGGCCCCAGATTGGCCTGGACGCGGGGCGGAACTTCCTCCCCGGTGGCATGGTCAGACCGCCCGGCCGGATGCCGGAGCATTCAGGAGGGAGCCCGGCCGATGGCCGAGTACGACACCCAACAACTGGATCTGGAACTGGTCAGGCGGGTGCAGCGCGGCGACAACGCCGCCTTCGACCTGCTGGTGCGCAAGTACCAGCACCGGATCGCGGCGCTGATCGGGCGCTACATCGCCGACTGGAGCGAGGTGCAGGACGTCGCCCAGGAGACCTTCATCCGCGCCTACCGCGCGATCGGGAACTTCCGCGGCGACTCGCAGTTCTACACCTGGCTCCACCGGATCGCCGTGAACACCGCCAAGAACCACATCGTCGCCGGCCAGCGCCGCCCCCCCGGCGCGGACGTCGACATCGGGGACGCCGAGGTGATCGACGCCGGCCTGCGCCTGCGCGACACCGACACACCGGAACGTGAACTGATGCGGCAGGAACTGGAACAAACGGTGATGCGCGCGGTCGAAGCACTGCCCGAGGAGCTCCGGCTGGCGATCACCCTGCGCGAGGTGGACGGCCTGAGCTACGAGGAGATCGCCAGGCGCATGGACTGCCCGATCGGAACGGTGCGCTCGCGCATCTTCCGGGCCCGCGAGGCGATCGACCGGGAGCTGAAGCCCCTGCTGGACCGAAACGACACCATGGAGCGTGCGGCGCGATGAACCACGTCGACGACAACGATGCGATCCGGATCGAGCCCGATCCCGACAAGCTGCTGGCCTACCACCGCCAGCAGCTGTCGGCGATGCTGGACGGCGAGCTGTCACCCGACCAGGCGAAGTTCATGCTGCGCCGGCTCCAGCACGACCGCGAACTGGCCGCCTGCTGGGAACGCTGGCAGATCTGCGGCGACATCCTGCGCGGCGCCCACCATGCCCTGCTGCCGTCCGACTTCGCCGAACGCGTCGCCCGTCGCCTCCATGAGGACGGGGCCGGGGCGGAGGCGCAGGCGCGCCATGGCGCATCGCCGCGCCGCCTGCGCTGGGCCGGCGGGGCGGCGCTGGCGGCTTCGGTCGCCCTGGTCGCCGTGTTCGCCACCCGCCAGCTGCCCGGGCCCACGCCGGCATCGCCCACGACGCCCGTGCAGCCGATGGTGGCCGGGGGGGCGCCGGTCGCCACGCCGGAGTCCGGGCCCGCCGTCGCCGATGCTGGTTCCGTATTGGACGCCGCGCCTGCCGGGGAGCCGGCCGGGATTCCGGCGGATCCGGTCCCCGGGGCGGCACCCGCCGCGCTGGCCGCCGTGGCCGTGGCTGCCGTCGAGCGCCGCGCCGCCAGCCAGCGCCCGCGCACGGCCCCGTCGCGCCGTGGCGTGGGCGGCGTGGAGCAGGATGCGGCCGGGGCCATGACCATGGTCGCCGCCGTGCCGGCGGAGCCGGCCACCGTGGCCCCGGACGATGCCGGCGCGGTGTTCGCGCCCGCCACGCTGCCGCAGCCGCGGCCTTGGCCGCGCCCGCTGTTGCCGGGAGCCACCGGCAGCGCGTTCAATACCGACTACGGCCGCCCGCAGGCGGTCCCGGACCAGGGCGAAGCATTTGAACCGTTCCGGCCGCGCATCGCCCTCCCGCCCGTGCTGCCACCCGGGTCCATGGACGCCATCCCCGAAGCCGGGCGGATGGACTGACCCGGCGGGTGGCACCGGCCGCCTGCACGGGTGGATAACCCGAGATCCATGTCAAGGACGTTTCCCCGATGAAGAACCCGCTTACCGCCTTCGTCCTGATCCTGCTGGCCTCGGCCGCCGCGACCGCGGCGGTGACGCCGGTCGTGGCCCTGCAATCCACGGCCTCCGCCGCCGCCGTGGCGGAGCCGGCGCAACCGGCACAGGCCCCGGCGTCCGCCGCCACGCCTCCGGCGCCGCTGGTGACCGGGCTGCCGGACTTCACCCGCCTGGTGGAGCAGGTCGGGCCGGCGGTGGTCAACGTCGAGGTGCTGTCCAGCGGGCGTGGGCTCGCCCGCCGCGGCGGGATCCCGGCCGACGACATCCCGGAGATCTTCCGCCGGTTCTTCGGGCCCGGGTTCGGGATCCCGGAACCCGGTGACGACGAGCCGGGCGCGCCGCGCCGGGTCGGCCTGGGCACGGGCTTCATCATCTCGTCCGACGGCTACATCCTGACCAACCACCATGTCATCGATGGCGCCGACGAGGTCCGGGTCACGCTCACCGACCGCCGCGAGTTCACCGCGAAGGTCGTGGGCAGCGACCAGATGTCCGACGTGGCGCTGCTCAAGATCGACGCCACCGGCCTGCCGGTGCTGCGCCCGGGCGATGCGTCCGCGGTGAAGCCGGGCCAGTGGGCGATCGCGATCGGCTCGCCGTTCGGTTTCGAGCAGTCGGTCACCGCCGGCATCGTCAGCGCCGTCGGCCGCAGCAACCCGTACGCCGACCAGCGCTACGTGCCCTTCATCCAGACGGACGTGGCGATCAACCGCGGCAATTCCGGCGGCCCGCTGCTCAACACCCGCGGCGAGGTCATCGGCATCAACTCGCAGATCTTCAGCAACTCCGGCGGCTACATGGGCGTGAGCTTCGCCATTCCCATCGACGTGGCCATGAACGTCGTCAGCCAGCTCAAGGAGCACGGCGAGGTGCGCCGCGGCCAGCTCGGCGTGACCGTGGAGCCGATGACCTCGGAGAAGGCGAAGGGCATCGGCCTGCCGGACACGCTGGGCGCGCTGGTCAACGAGGTCATGCCCGGCAGCCCCGCCGAGAAGGCCGGCATCGAGCCGATGGACGTGATCCGCTCCGTGGACGGCGTGGCCGTGCGCCAGTCGAGCGACCTGCCGCCGCTGATCGGCAACAAGGCGCCGGGCACGAAGGTGCGGCTGAAGGTGTTCCGCGACGGCCGCGAGCGCGACGTCGAGGTCACGCTCACCCGGCTGGACGAGTCCGCCCTGGCCGGCGTGCCGGCGCAGGGCCGCGGCACGCAGCGGCCCGCGGAGCAGACCGGCAATGCCCTGGGCATCACCGGCCGGGACCTGGACGAGGCGCAGCGCCGCCAGTTCGGCCTGAAGCCGGGCGAGGGCGTGCTGGTCGTGCGCGCGGAAGGCGCCGCGCGGCGCGCCGGGATCATGCCCGGCACCGTGATCCTGCAGGTCGGTCGCAAGCCGGTCGGCAGCGCCGCCGCGCTCGAGCGCGAGCTGCGCGAGGTCAGGCCCGGCCAGACCGTGATGCTGCTGGTGCGCACCCGCTCCGGCGGCACCCAGTTCGTGCCGGTGACCCCGCGCGAGGGCGACGACTGAGCGGGCCGTGCCCGCGCGGCGGCCGGCCCCGGCCCGCCGCGCGCCGGGTACGGCGCTGGCGGGGCGGCGGCGGCCCTGTGCGATAATCCGCCGCTTCCCGAACGCCGACGACCGCCTGTCGCCGCCCCATGTCCCTGGATCCGATGCGGTTCATCCGCAACTTCTCCATCATCGCCCACGTCGACCACGGCAAGTCGACGCTGGCTGACCGCATCATCCAGATCTGCGGCGGCCTCGAAGCGCGCGAGATGGAAGCGCAGGTGCTCGATTCCAACCCGATCGAGCGCGAGCGCGGGATCACGATCAAGGCGCAGGCGGTGTCGCTGCCCTACCGGGCGCGTGACGGCCACACCTACCAGCTCAACTTCATCGACACCCCCGGGCACGTGGACTTCAGCTACGAGGTCAGCCGGTCGCTGGCCGCGTGCGAGGGCGCGCTGCTGGTGGTGGACGCGGCGCAGGGCGTCGAGGCGCAGTCCGTGGCCAACTGCTACACCGCGGTGGAGCTGGGTCTGGAAGTGGTGCCGGTGCTCAACAAGATCGACCTGCCGACCGCCGACGTCGAGCGCGCCAAGGCGGAGATCGAGGCGGTGATCGGCCTCGACGCCTCCGATGCGATCCCGGTCAGCGCCAAGACCGGCCTGAACGTCGAGGAAGTACTGGAGGCCATCGTCCACCGCATCCCGCCGCCGAAGCCGCGCGACACCGACAAGCTGCAGGCGCTGATCATCGACTCCTGGTTCGACAACTACCTGGGCGTGGTCTCGCTGGTGCGGGTGATGCAGGGCCGGATCCGTCCCGGCGACAAGATCCTGGTCATGTCCACCGGCCGCAGCTACCAGGTGGACCAGGTCGGCGTGTTCACGCCCAAGCGCAAGCTCCGCGACGAGCTGGCGCCGGGCGAGGTCGGCTGGCTGACCGCGTCGATCAAGGACGTGCACGGCGCGCCGGTCGGCGACACCCTGACCCATGCCAACGACCCGGCGCCGAAGCCGCTGCCCGGCTTCCAGGAGATGCAGCCGCGCGTGTTCGCCGGCCTGTTCCCGGTGGACGCCGAGGACTACCCGGACCTGCGCGAGGCGCTGGAGAAGCTGCGCCTGAACGACGCCGCGCTGCGCTTCGAGCCCGAAAGCTCCGAGGCGATGGGCTTCGGCTTCCGCTGCGGCTTCCTCGGCATGCTGCACATGGAGATCGTGCAGGAGCGGCTGGAACGCGAGTACGACCTGAACCTCATCACCACCGCGCCGACCGTGGTCTACGAGGTGCAGCTGACCGACGGTTCGGTGATGGCGCTCGACAACCCGGCCAAGCTGCCGCCGGTCAACCGGATCGCGGAGATCCGCGAACCGATCATCCGCGCCAACATCCTCACCCCGCCGGACTACGTCGGCAACGTGATCACGCTGTGCGAGGAGAAGCGCGGCAACCAGATCGGGATCCAGTACCTCGGCTCCCAGGTGCAGGTCAGCTACGAGCTGCCGCTGGCCGAGGTGGTGCTGGACTTCTTCGACAGGCTCAAGTCGGTCAGCCGCGGCTATGCGTCGCTCGACTACCACTTCCTGCGCTTCGACCCGGGCCCGTTCGTCCGCGTGGACATCCTGATCAACGGCGACCGGGTCGACGCGCTGTCCATCATCGCCCATCGCAGCCACGCCGACCGCCGCGGCCGCGAGCTGTGCGAGAAGATGAAGGACCTGATCCCGCGCCAGCAGTTCGACGTGGCGATCCAGGCCGCCATCGGTTCCCAGATCATCGCCCGGACCACGGTCAAGGCCCTGCGCAAGAACGTCCTCGCCAAGTGCTATGGTGGCGACGTCACCCGCAAGAAGAAGCTCCTCGAGAAGCAGAAGGAGGGCAAGAAGCGGATGAAGCAGGTCGGGCGCGTGGAAATCCCGCAGGAGGCCTTCCTCGCCGTTCTGCAGGTGGACAACAAGTAGGGGGGAGCATGAAGTTGTTCGAGATCGGGCTGGTCGCCCTGACCTTCGCCACCGGGATCGTCTGGCTGCTGGACCGCCTGTTCTTCGCCCGCCGGCGGCGCGAGGCGTCAGGGCTGCCGGAGGAGAAGGAGCCGATCCTCGTCGACTACTCGAAGGCGTTCTTCCCGGTGCTGTTCGTGGTCCTGGTCCTGCGCAGCTTCATCGCCGAGCCGTTCCGGATCCCGTCCAGCTCGATGATGCCGACCCTGCTGATCGGCGACTTCATTCTGGTCAACAAGTTCAGCTACGGCATCCGCCTGCCCATCACCAACCGCAAGGTCATTCCCGTCGGCGAGCCGCAGCGCGGCGACGTGGTGGTGTTCCGGCCGCCGCACCAGCCGGACCAGGACTGGATCAAGCGCGTGGTCGGCCTGCCCGGCGACACCATCTCCTTCCGCGGTGACACCCTGTACGTGAACGGCGAGCCGCTGGAGTACCGGTTCGAGGGCGAGTACGTCGGCCAGGGCCGGGGGCGGGACATGACCGGGGCGGCCATGCTGAGTGAGGACCTGGACGGGCGCCGGCACCAGGTGCTGGAGATCGTCGGCTATGCCGACCCGCGGGGGCAGGGCGAATGGACCGTCCCCGAGGGCCATTATTTCGTGATGGGTGACAACCGCGACCGCAGCGACGACAGCCGGTTTTGGGGTACGCTCCCCGAGAGCCAGCTGCGGGGCAAGGCCTTCCTGATCTGGATGAACTTCGATTCCAGCCAGCCCGGCTGGATCGACTGGGGCAGGATCGGCAGGAGCATCCGCTAGTCCGGCGACCGGCGTCGAGGGGGATCGGCAGATGAAGATGCGAGGCAATGCAATGCGCAGGCAGCAGGGCATGACCCTGCTCGGGTTCGTGATCGTGCTGGCCGTGGTGGGCCTGTTCGCCTACATCGGCTTCAAGCTGTTCCCGATGTACCAGGAGTACTACGCGGTCAAAACCGCGCTCAAGAGCCTCGCGGAGGAGCCGGACATCGGCAACACCGACCCCGCGCGCATCCAGCAGATGCTGCTGCGCCGCCTCGACATCAGCTACGCCGAGAGCGTGAAGAAGGAACACGTGAAGATCGAGCGTGGCGACGGTGGCTGGGTGGTGACCGTGCAGTACGAGGTGCGCAAGCCGATGATCGGCAACCTCGACGTGGTCGGGAAGTTCAACGCGACCCAGAAAATGCCACGGTGACCCCGGCGACAGGCGCAGGCGCCGGCAGCTTCGCCGGGCACGTGTTCCGCAACCCGGGCCTGCTGGAGCAGGCCCTGACCCACCGCAGCGCGGGCACGCCGCACAACGAACGCTTGGAATTCCTCGGCGACGCCCTGCTCGGGCTGATCGTGGCCGAGGCGCTGTACGCGCGCTGGCCGAAGGCGGACGAGGGCGTGCTGACCCGGGCGCGCGCCGGGCTGGTGAGGGAATCGTCACTGGCCGCGATCGCGCGCGGCCTCGACCTGGGTTCGCGGCTGCGCCTTGGCCCGGGCGAGATGAAGACCGGCGGCCACCGCCGCGACTCGATCCTGTCCGATGCGCTCGAGGCCGTGGTCGCCGCGATCTACCTCGATGCCGGCTTCGAGGCCTGCCGGCAGGTGGTGCGGCCGTGGTTCGACCCCCTGATCGACGCGCTGCAGCCAGGCCGGATCGGCAAGGACGCCAAGACCCGCCTGCAGGAATGGCTGCAGGCCCGGCAGCTGCCCCTGCCGCAGTACGAGCTGCTGTCGGAGACCGGCGAGGAACATGCCAAGACCTTCCGCGTGCGCTGCGTCCTCGCCGGGCAGGGGGTGGCGGCGGAAGGCGAGGCGGGTTCCCGGCGTGCCGCCGAGCAGCTGGCAGCGGAGGCCGTGCTGGCGCAGCTCGATCCCGGCGCCTGACCGGCGCTGCGCAATACAATTCCGGGATGGAAACCCCCCAGCCCTTCCGCGCCGGCCACGTCGCCGTCATCGGCCGGCCCAACGTCGGCAAGTCCACCCTGGTGAACGCGCTGGTCGGCGCGCACGTCAGCATCGTCTCGCGCCGCCCGCAGACCACCCGGCACCGCCTGCTCGGCATCGCCACCTTCCCGGAGGGCCAGCTCGTGCTGGTCGACACCCCGGGCATCCACCGCGAGCAGAAGAAGGCAATGAACCGGATGATGAACCGCGCCGCACGCGGCGCGCTCGACGGCGTGGACGCGGCGATGCTGGTGGTCGTGGCCGGGCGCTGGGACGAGGAGGACACGCTGGCCTACGAGGCGCTGCGCGAAGCCGGGGTGCCGGTGGTGCTGGTGGTCAACCAGGTCGACCGGATCAGGAACAAGCCGGAGCTGCTCCCCTACATCAGGCAGGTCACCGAGGGCCGCGACTTCGCCAGCGTGCATCCGGTCTCAGCGCTCAAGGGCATCGGCCTGGAGGACCTGGTGGAGGACGTCCTCGCCCTGCTGCCGGAGCAGCCGCCGCTGTACGGCGAGGACGAGATCACCGACCGCAGCCAGCGCTTCCTCGCCGCCGAGCTGGTGCGCGAGCAGCTCATGCGCCACCTCGGCGCGGAAGTGCCCTACGCCACCACCGTCGAGGTCGAGTCCTTCGTCGAGGAGCCGTCACCGCATGGTGGCGTGCTGTACCGGATCGGCGCGGTGATCTGGGTCGAGCGCGAGGGGCAGAAGGCGATCGTGATCGGCAAGGGGGGCGCGATGCTCAGGGAGATCGGCGCCAAGGCGCGGCAGCGGATGGAACAGCTGTTCGGCGCGAAGGTGTTCCTGCAGACCTGGGTGCGCGTGCGCGAGGGCTGGAGCGACGACGAGGCCGCGCTGCGCTCGCTCGGCTACGAAGACTGAGGCGATGCGCTACGCCGGCGAACACGCCTACGTGCTGCACGCGCGGGCGTGGCGCGAGACCAGCCTGCTGGTCGAGGTGCTGACCGAGAACCATGGCCGCCTGGGCCTGGTCGCGCGCGGCGTGCAGGGCCCCGGGAAGCATGCCCTGCGCGCCACGCTGCAGCCGCTGCAGCACATCCGGCTCGATGCCGTGCAGCGCGGCGAGCTGGCGCACCTCAGCGCCGCGGAGGCGCTGGATGCGGCACCGCAGCTTGCCGGCGAGGCCGCGCTCGCGGGGTTCTACGTCAACGAGCTGCTGGTGCGCCTGGTACCGCGCCAGGACCCGCATCCGGAGCTGTACGCGCTGTACGGCGAGGTGCGCGCGCGGCTTGGCGCCGGGGCGCCACTGGCGTGGACGCTGCGCCGCTTCGAGCGCGACCTGCTGTCGGCGCTCGGCTTCGGCTTCGACCTGACGGTGGACGGTGATGGCAACCCCATCGACCCGGCGGCACGCTACCGGCTCGACCCCGAGCATGGCCCGCGGCGGGTGCTGAGCGAACGCAGCGGCGATGCGCGTGGCGCGAGCGGCCGCGGCCTGCTGGCACTGGCGGCTGACGCCGAGCCGGTGCCGGAGGACATGCCGGGCCTGCGCCAGGCGATGCGCACGGTACTGGCGCACCACCTCGGCGGGCGCGGCCTGAAGTCCTGGGACATGCTGGGCGAACTGTCGCGGCTGGCGCCGCGCCGCAGCGGCGGTCAGGACGACGCGGTGTCCTGAAGCGCGTCGAGGAACGCGCGCCGCGCCCCTGGCGAATCCGGTGCCTCGCGCAGGCGCGCGGCGGCGGCCTGCAGGCGCGCGGCGCCGACGAAGCCGCAGCCGGCGCGCAGCCGGTGCAGGAGCGCGGACAGCGCCGCGTGGTCCTCCGCGGCCAAGGCCGCCTCGGCCTGGGCGCGGGTGGCCGGCAGTTCGGCCAGGAACAGGCCGCGCATGGCGTCCACGTGCGCGCGGTTGCCGTTCATCGCGGCGAGCGCCGCGGCGTCGTCCCAGACCGGAACCTCGTCCGCGGCATCGCGCACGCCGTCCGCGCGCGCAGCCGGCGCCCCGGTCCCGGCGAGGGCCTCGCGCAGCGCCCGCTGCCAGTCCGCCGCGGGCAGCGGCTTGCAGACCACCACGTCGAACCCGGCCTGGTACAGAGCGTCCAGTTCGTCGCGCCCGTGCGCGGCGGTGTGGGCGAGTGCCCGGGCGGCAAGGCCGCGTGCGCGCAGCCGGGCCAGCAGCCCGGCGCCGCTGCCGTCGGGAAGCCGGGCGTCGATCGCCCACAGCGCGTAGTCGTGTCCGGCCGCCAGCGCCAGGGCGTCGGCGCAGCTGCCGGCCACGTCCACCACGGCCGGCAGGGCCTCGGCGGTGGTGGCCAGGAAGGCACGGCTGACGGGGTCGTCCTCGACCAGCAGCAGGCGCGGCGTCATCGGTGGCTCCGGCGTCCGTTTCGGGCAGGGGCATCTTAGCCCCGGCGCGGCCGCCCGTGTCTGCGACAATGTGCGCTTTCCCCCTGACGTTCCCGCCCTGTGGCCCGCATCGACCAGACCCCGTTCACCGTCGACATCCTCGACCTCAGCCATGACGGCCGCGGCGTGGCGCGCCGGCCGGAGGGGCATCCCAACGCCGGCAAGACCGTGTTCGTCTCCGGCGCGCTCCCCGGGGAGCGGGTACAGGCCCGGCAGACCGGGCGCTCGCGCCACTTCGACGAGGCCGAGGCGGTGGAGGTGCTGCAGGCCTCGCCGGACCGCGTGCGGCCGCGCTGCGTGCACTTCGGCACCTGCGGCGGCTGCGCCCTGCAGCACCTGGAGGCCTCGAAGCAGATCCTGGCCAAGCAGCGGGTGCTGCTGGAGAACTTCGAGCGCATCGGCCACGTTTCGCCGGCGCAGGTGCTGCCGCCCCTGACCGGCGATGCCTGGGGCTACCGCCGCAAGGGCCGCTTCTCGGTGCGCCGGGTCGAGAAGAAGGACAGGACCCTGGTCGGCTTCCGCGAGCGTGACCCGCGCTTCGTCGCCGACCTGTCCGAATGCCACACCGTGGTCCCGAAGGTGGGCGCGCTGGTGCGGCCGCTGTCGGAGCTGGTGGACGGCCTGCAGGCGCGCCGCGAAATCCCGCAGGTCGAGTTCATCGTCGGTGACCCGGAACCGGAGTTCGACGGCGTGGCTCTGGTGTTCCGCCACCTGCAGCCGCTGCCGGAAGCCGACCTCGCCGCGCTGCGCGCGTTCGGCGAACGGCACCGCCTCGCGGTGTTTCTGCAGCCCGGCGGCGCCGAGTCGGTGCACCCGCTGTGGCCGCAGGCGCCATCGCTGGCGTTCCGGCTGCCGCAATGGGACGTGATCCTCGGCTTCCGGCCGCTGGACTTCATCCAGGTCAACGCTTCGCTCAACGAGCTGATGATCGCGCGGGCGCTGGAGCTGCTCGACGCGCAACCGGGCGACCGCGTGCTCGACCTGTTCTGCGGCCTGGGCAACTTCACCCTGCCGCTGGCGCGGCGGGTCGCCGAGGCGGTGGGCGTGGAAGGCGATGCCGGGCTGGTGGCGCGCGCGCGGGAGAACGCGGCGCGCAACGGGTTGGCGAACGCGCATTTCCACGCGGCGGACCTGACCCGGGACCAGCGCGGCGCGCCGTGGATGCGGCAGGGCTTCGACAAGCTGCTGCTCGACCCGCCGCGCTCCGGCGCGATCGAGGTGCTGCGCCAGCTGCCGCTGGAGAAGTTCAGACGCATCGTCTACGTCAGCTGCCATCCCGGTTCGCTGGCGCGCGACGCGGGCTACCTGGTCAACGAGCGCGGCTGGCGGCTCGTCAGCGCCGGCGTGATGGACATGTTCCCGCAGACCGCGCACGTCGAGTCCATCGCCCTGTTCGAGCCCGGGCGCGGCCGCTGAGCGCCGCGCGGCCGCACAGGTGCCCCGCGCGGCGAAAACCGGGATACTGGGCACCTTTTCGCGGAAGGCGGAGCGGGATGGCCCTGGAAATCGAGCGCAAGTTCCTGGTCGCGGGCGACGGCTGGCGCGAAGCCGCGCATGCCGTGGTGCCGATGGCGCAGGGCTACCTCAACGGCGCCGGCGACGTGGTGGACGGCAGGCAGAAGGCCTCGGTGCGGGTGCGGATCGAGGGTGACGCCGCGTACCTGAACATCAAGTCACGCGAGCTCGGCCGGGTCCGCCAGGAGTTCGACTACGGCATCCCGGTGGAGGATGCCCGCGCGCTGCTGGGCCTGTGCGTGGGTGGCGTGGTCGAGAAGCGCCGCCACCTCGTCCGCCACGCTGGCCACCTGTGGGAGGTGGACGAGTTCCTGGGCGACAACGCCGGGCTGGTGGTGGCCGAGATCGAACTGTCCGACCCGGCCGAACGCTTCGAAATGCCGGCCTGGGCCGGGCGCGAGGTGACCGATGTCCCCCGCTATTACAATCTCGCCCTGGCATCGCGTCCCTGGTCGCAGTGGACCGACGCGGAGCGCGCAGCCACCGACATCACCTGACAGGGAGCGCACATGCTCGTCATCGGCATCGCCGGCAAGGAACTCACCGCGCAGGAACGCGACTGGCTGCAGGACGACGCCTGCGCGGGCGTGATCCTGTTCAAGCGCAACTTCGCCTCGCGCGCGCAGGTCACCGAGCTGTGCGCCTCGATCCGCGAGGCGGTGGCGCGGCCGCTGCTGATCTGCGTGGACCAGGAGGGCGGGCGCGTGCAGCGCTTCGACGAGGGCTACACCGCGCTGCCCGCGCTGGAGGGCTTCGGGCGTCTGTACGCGAAGGACCCGCAGGCCGCGCTCGCGCTCGCCGAGGAGCACGCCTGGGTGATGGCCAGCGAGGTCCGCGCGACCGGCGTGGACCTGAGCTTCGCGCCGGTGGTGGACGTGGGCCACGGCAACCTCGCCATCGGCGACCGTTCGTTTTCCGACGACCCGCACGTGGTCGCCGAGCTGACCCGCGCATACGTCCGCGGCATGCACGCCGCGGGCATGCCGGCCACGCTCAAGCATTTCCCGGGCCACGGCACGGTGCGCGAGGACACCCACTTCGACAACGCCGTCGACGACCGTCCGCTGGAGGCGATCCGCGCGCACGACCTGGTGCCGTTCGTGGCCGGGATCGAGGCGGGCGCCGACGCGGTCATGCTCGCCCACGTGGTCTACCCGCGGGTCGCGCCGGAGCCGGCAGGCTATTCGCCGTACTGGATCAACGACATCCTGCGCGGCGAGCTCGGCTTCCGCGGCGTGGTGTTCTCCGACGACATCGGCATGGCCGCGGCCTTCTCCGCCGGCGGCGTGAAGGCGCGCGTCGATGCGCACCTCGACGCCGGCTGCGACGTGGTGCTGGTCTGCCACCCGGAGCTGGTGGAGGAATCGCTGGCGGCCGTCCGCGGGCGCCGGCTCAACACCGCCGCGCTGATCAGCCTGATCGGCCGCGGCGCACGGGGCTGGGACGGCCTGCTGGCCGACGGCCGTTACCGCGAGGCGCAGGCCCGCCTCGCCAGCACGCTGGGGACGATGGCATGAACCCGCCAAGCCTGGACGAGGCGCTCGAAAACGCCGAACTGCTCCACGACCGCGAGGCCCTCGAGGCGGCCATCGACTGCATGGCCGACGCGATCGCCGCCGACTACGCCGGGGACGGAACGCCACCGCTGTTCGTCTCGGTGATGCACGGCGGCCTGCTGTTCGCGGCGCGGCTGGCGCTGGCGCTGGGCGAGCGCGGCCTGGACCTCGAGTTCGACTACCTGCACGCCACCCGCTACCGTGGTGCCACCACCGGCTCGCGCCTGGCCTGGCTGCACCGCCCGGCGGCGCAGATGCGCGGCCGCCGCGTGCTGCTGGCCGACGACATCCTCGACGAGGGGCACACGCTGCGGGCCGTGAAGTACTGGTGCGAGGACCAGGGCGCGATCGACGTGCGCGTGGCGGTGCTTGCGGTGAAGGACCACGACCGCTGCGTGGAGGACATCCACGCCGACTACGTCGGGGTCACCGTGCCGGACCGCTACGTGTTCGGCTACGGCATGGACTACCACGAGCAGGGGCGCAACCTGCCGGGCATCTACGCGCTGAAGGACTGAAGGCATGGCGGAGATCGCGCTGGCCGTCATCGGCGGCACCGGGCTGTACGCGCTGGCCGGGCTGGAGGACGTCGAGGCGCACCAGCCGCAGACCCGCTACGGTGCGCCCTCGGGGCCGGTGCGGATCGGCAGCCTGGCCGGCGCGCGCGTGGCCTTCCTCGCGCGGCACGGCGAGGGGCACTCGATCCCGCCGCACCGGGTCAACTACCGCGCCAACCTCGCGGCGCTGAAGGACCTGGGCGCGACGCGCGTGCTCGCGCTCAACACCGTGGGCGGGATCACGGAACGCTTCGGGCCGCGCGTGCTGGCCTGCCCGGACCAGCTCATCGACTACACCTGGGGCCGGGTATCCACGATCTGCGACGAGCCCGGCACCGAGGTGCTGCACGTCGATTTCGGCGACCCCTACACGCCCGTGCTGCGTGCGCGGATCCTGGCCGCGGCCCGCGCCGCAGCCGTTGAGGTCGTGGATGGCGGCTGCTACGGCGCCACCCAGGGGCCGCGGCTGGAGACGAAGGCCGAGATCGCGCGCATGCGCCGCGACGGCTGCGACCTGGTCGGCATGACCGGCATGCCGGAGGCGGGGCTGGCGCGGGAGATGGGCCTGGAATACGCCTGCCTCGCCATCGTCGCGAACTGGGCTGCGGGCGCCGGTCCGGACCCCGACGAAACCATCACCCTCGAGGAAGTGCTGGCCAACGTCGCCGCGGCCTCGGCGGGCATCCCCGCGCTGATCCGGGAACTGGTCCGCGGATTGCAGGCGGGGTAATTGCCTGGCCGCCCGGGCCCCGGCATGCTCGGGGGCGCGGGAGCGATCCACGCCCGCGCATGCCCTGCATCCATCACGAGGTCCGACCAGCCATGCAATACGGCACAGTGAAGTGGTTCAACGACGCCAAGGGGTTCGGGTTCATCACGCCCGAGGACGGAGGCGCGGACGTGTTCGTCCATTACACCGCGATCGACATGAAGGGCTTCCGTACCCTGCAGGAAGGCCAGCGCGTCAGGTACGAGGTCACGCAGGGGCCGAAGGGCGCGCAGGCCTCGGGTGTGACGCCGGTTGCCTGACCACCGATCCGGCACGATGTTCCGGACCCCGCCGTCGCAGGCGGGGTTTTTTCATGCCCTGCGGGAAACGCGTCGCCTGCGGGCCACTCGCCGCCGCGGCCGGGAATGCATATGCTGCGGGACCCGGGCCGCACCGCATGTACCCGTCGCGGTCGGCATGCGCAACAGGGAGGCAGGGCAATGGACGGGCCGACCCATGTCGTCGAGAACCAGCCGCCGGAGTTCGCGCCGCGCGACCTGTGGCGCGATGACGTGGCGCTGCGCGAAGCGCTCGCGCGCGAGGGCGGGGAAGCATTCGCGCCGCAGGTGGCCGCCTACGGCGCACTGGCGGGAAGCGAGCTGCTCGGGCTGTCCTGGGACGCGCACCGCGACCGCCCGCGGCTGCGCAGCCACGACCGTTTCGGCCACCGCGTGGACCGGGTCGAGTTCCACCCGAATTACCACCGGATCATGCAGGCGGCGATCGCGCACGGCGTGGCGGGACTGTCGTGGACCGCGCGCGGGCCCGGCGCGCACGTCGCGCGTGCGGCACTGTCCTACCTGCACTACCAGGCCGAGCCGGGCACCAGTTGCCCGCTGACCATGACCCATGCCGCGTACCCGGTGCTGGCGCGCGAGCCCGCGCTGCGCGAATGGGCCGCCAAGGCCGCCTCGCGCGAGTACGACCCGCGCGACGTGCCCGTGGCCGCCAAGCCCGGGGTGACGCTCGGCATGGGCATGACCGAGAAACAGGGTGGCAGCGACGTGCGCGCCAACACCACCACCGCCACGCCGCAGGCCGACGGTTCGTACCTGCTGCGCGGGCACAAGTGGTTCTTCTCCGCGCCGATGAGCGACGCCTTCCTGGTGCTGGCGCAGGCGCCGGGCGGCCTGGGCTGCTTCCTGCTGCCGCGGCGGCTGCCCGACGGCAGCCTGAACGGCTTCCGGCTGATGCGGCTGAAGGACAAGCTCGGCGACTGGAGCAACGCCTCGTCCGAGGTGGAGTTCGACGCCGCGCGCGCCTGGCTGGTCGGCGAGGAGGGGCGCGGCATCCGGGTCATCATCGAGATGGTGATGCTGACCCGGCTCGACTGCATGCTGGGATCGGCCGGGCTGATGCGCATGGCGCTGGCGCAGGCGCTGCACCACTGCCGCCACCGCCGCGCCTTCGGCCGGCTGCTCGTGGACCAGCCGCTGATGCGCAACGTGCTGGCCGACCTCGCCATCGAAGCGGAGGCCGCGCTGGCGCTGTCGATGCGCGTGGCGCGCGCGGTGGACGCCGCGCCGGGTGACGCGGACGAGGCCGCGTTCGCGCGCATCGCCACCGCGGTCGGCAAGTTCTGGATCTGCAAGCGCGCGCCCGCGATGGTCAACGAGGCGCAGGAATGCCTTGGCGGCGGCGGGTACGTCGAGGAATCGCTGCTGCCACGGCTGTACCGGCAGGCGCCGCTGAACTCGATCTGGGAAGGCAGCGGCAACATCCAGTGCCTCGACGTGCTGCGCGCCTGGTCGCGCGAACCGCGTGCGGCGCAGGCGCTGCTGCGCGAACTGGAGGCCGCGTCCGGCCTCGACGGCGACTACGACGCGGCGCTCGCGTCGCTGCGCCCGCTGTTCGACCCGGCGCCGGCCGAGGGGCAGGCGCGGCTCGTGGTTGAGCGCCTGGCCCTGCTGCTGCAGGCCTCGGTGCTGCTGCGCGCCGCAAGCCCCGTCGCCCGCGCGTTCTGCACGGGCCGGCTGCGCCATGGCGGGCGGGTGTTCGGCACGCTGCCGGCGGACGTGGACGGGGCGCTGCTGCTGGAGCGCGCGCTGGGCTGATCCCGGCCGGCCCGTTCAATCGATGAACTGCAGCCTGGCCAGCTCGGCGTAGAGGCCGCCCTGCGCCAGCAGCTGCCCGTGCGTGCCCTGGGCGACGATGCGGCCATGGTCCATCACCACGATGCGGTCGGCGCGCAGCACGGTCGCCAGCCGGTGCGCGATGACCAGGGTGGTGCGGCCTTCCATCAGGTGTTCGAACGCGGCCTGCACCGCGCGCTCGCTCTGCGCGTCGAGCGCGGATGTGGCCTCGTCGAGCAGCAGGATCGGCGCATCCTTGAGCAGGGCGCGGGCGATGGCGATGCGCTGCTGCTGGCCGCCGGACAGGCGCGCGCCACGCTCGCCGAGCGGTTCGTCGTAGCCGGCGGGCAGGGCGCTGATGAAGTCATGTGCCTCGGCCGAGCGTGCCGCGGCGACGATCTCGTCGTCGCTGGCGTCGAGCCGGCCGTAGCGGATGTTGTCGCGCGCGGAAGCGGCGAAGATCGCGGGCTGCTGCGGCACCCAGGCGATCGCCCCGCGCAGTTCGGCCGGGTCGAGCCGGGCGATGTCGACGCCGTCCACGGTGATACGCCCGGACTGCGGGTCGTGGAAACGCAGCAGCAGCGAGAACACCGTGCTTTTGCCGGCGCCCGACGGCCCGACCAGGGCCACGGTCTCGCCGGGGGAGACATGCAGCGTGAAGTCCTCGAGCGCGGGCGCGTCCGGCCGCGTCGGGTAGTGGAAGGTGACGCCCTCGAAGCGCAGCCCGCCGCGCAGCGGCCTGGGCAGCCGGGCCGGTTGCACGGGCACGGTGATCGAACTGCGTTCCCCGAGCAGTTCGGCGATGCGGCCCATGCCGCCGGCCGCGCGCTGCAGCTCGTTCCAGACCTCGGCCAGCGCGCCGACCGAGCCGCCGCCGAACAGCGCGTAGAGCACGAACTGGCCGAGCGTGCCGGCCGACATGCGCCCGGCGACCACGTCGTGCGCGCCGGACCACAGCACCAGGGTGATCGCGCCGAACACCAGCGAGATCGCCACCGCGGTGACCAGCGCCTGCACCGCGATCCTGCGCCGCGCGGTGGCGACCGAGCGCGCCACCGCCCCGGCGAAGCGCCCGCGCTCGTGTTCCTCGCGCACGTGCGCCTGGACGGTCCGGATCGCGCCCAGGGCCTCGGCCGCAAGGGCGTTGGCGTCGGCCACGCGGTCCTGGCTCTGGCGCGAGATCTTCTGCAGCCTGCGCCCGCCCAGCACCATCGGCAGCACGAACACCGGGATGCCGAGCAGCGTCCACGCGGCCAGCCGCGGGCTGGTGACCACCAGCATCACCACGCTGCCCAGCACCATCACCGTGCTGCGCACCGCCACCGACATGGTCGAGCCGACCAGGTTGCGCAGCAGCTCGGTGTCGGCGCTGAGCCGGGAGACCAGGTCGCCGCTGCGGTTGCGCTCGAAGAAGGTCTGGTCGAGGCCGACCAGGTGCGAGTACAGCCGGTTGCGCAGGTCGGCGACCACGCGCTCGCCCAGCAGCGACACGAAGAAGAACCGCGCGGCGGTGGCGAAGGCCAGCGCCAGCGCCACCAGGAACAGCAGCGCGAACGCGGCGTCGATGCTGCCGCCGCTGGCGAAACCGCGGTCGATCATGTGCCGCACCGCGACCGGCAGGCCCAGCGTGGCCGCGGACGAGGCGGCCAGCGCCAGCAGCCACGCGGCGAGCAGCCCGCGGTGGCGGCGCAGGAACGGCCAGAGCGTGCGCAGCACGGACAGCCGCGCCTTCGCCGGCGGCGGGGTGGATGCCGCGTCGCCGCCGCGGTCGCCGGAAAACGCCATCGCTCAGGTCCCGTCCTCGAAACGCGTCCGGTCCCGGGTGGCGTCGCGCAGCCGCGATTTCAAGCCCGCGATCGCGTCGGCGGGCAGTTCGACCACGATGCGCGCGCCTTCGGCGTCGAAGTCCTCCTCGAGCTTGGTGGCCGCGAACGCGGACAGGACGTTGTGCACGGTGCCGAGGTCCTCGAAGGCCACCCGCATCGCCAGGCGCGCGGTCTCGACGATGGGCACGCGCTCGGCCAGGCGCAGGCATTCGGCCGCGGCGCCGCCGTAGGCGCGCACCAGGCCGCCGGCGCCGAGCTTGATGCCACCGAACCAGCGCGTCACCACCACCATCACCCGGTCGTAGCCCTGGCCGTCGATCGCGGCGAGGATGGGGCGCCCCGCGGTGCCGGCCGGCTCGCCGTCGTCGCTGGAGCGGTAGTCGTTGCCGATCCGCCAGGCCCAGCAGTTGTGGGTGGCGTCGGGCACTTCCACCTCGCGCAGGAACGCCAGGGCCTCGGCAGGCGAGGACACCGGCGCGGCGTTCGCGACGAAGCGGCTGTGCTTGACTTCCATCGCGTGGGTGGCCGGGCGGGCCAGCGTGTGCAGGCTCATTCCTCGAGCAGGGGCAGCAGGTCGTCGGGCAGCGAATGCTGCGGGTAACGGCGGCGGAATTCCAGCAGGCTGGCGCGCGCCGCGTCGCGGTCGCCCTCGTGCAGCAGCTCGCGGATGCGTTGCAGCCACGCATCGCGCGCTTCGGGCGCGTCGAACGAGGCCGGCGGCTGGACATCGTCCGGCTGGTCGGCCTGCAACGTGTGTGTGCCGGCGGAGGTTCCGGCGGCGGAGATGGCGCGCTCGGGGGGCGCAGGCGGCGCGGGGGCGGCGACCTGCGCGGCCGGTGCCGGTGCGGGGACGGCTTCCACCTCCAACGGTTTTTCTTCGCCGGACGGAGGCGGGAGGAGGGGGGCGGAGGGCGGTGCGGACGCCTCTGCTCCGGGTTCCCCCGCGGGTGGAGGCGGCGGGGGTGGCGCAACCGCCTGGCGTGCCCGGAACGCCTCCGTGGCGGCCCGTTCGGCCTCGACGGCTGCGTGGTGCATTGTCCTGGCGTGCTCGGCCGCGTCCAGTTCCGCGGCTTCCCGGGCGCGTGCCTGCGTCGCCGCGTCGGCACCCGGCGGCGCCTGCATCACCGCGGCCGGTGGCGGCGCGTGCCGCACCTCCGGGGCCGGTGCGCCCTGGGCGGGCGGCCGCATGGCGACGGGCGACGCGGGTGCCTGCGCGGGAGGCGGCGGTTCTGCCGCGGGCGGGGGCTGGACCGCGTCCGCGGTACGGGCGACGGTTCCGGCGGGCGCCTCGTCGGCCGGCAGGGGCAGCGCCCCGGGCCGCATGTGCAGTTGCCAGGCCACGCCCAGCGCCAGCGCGAGCGAGGCCGCCAGCCCCAGGCCCAGCGGCCAGCGCGGCCGGCGCCGCGTCGCGGATCGTGCCACGGCCGCGTGGGCGGCGGCGAGGATCCTCGCGTCGAGTGCGGCCGGCGGCTCCGCGTGCCCGCCCAGCCGCGCCAGGCGCCGGGCGAGGTCGCGTTCCTCGGGAGTCAGCGGTTCGCGTTCGCGGCTGTTCATGTGGCGGCAGGTCCGAGTTTCGCGCGCAGCCTGTCCATGGCGTAGCGCAGGCGCGATTTCACCGTCTCGCGGCCGACCCCGGTGATCTCGCCGATTTCCTCCAGGGTCAGTTCGTGTTCCAGGCGCAGCAGGATCACCTCGCGCTGCTCCGGAGGCAGTTCCTCCAGTGCCAGCTGCAGTTGGCGGCGCTGCTCGAAGTCAGACAGCTGCCGCTCGGGCGTGTCCGGGTCGGCCACGCGCGCCACGCGGGCGTCGGTATCGTCCGGAGGCGGCGGCCGGTGCCGCTGCGCGCGCCAGTGGTCCGCCAGACGATTGTGCGCGATGCGGAACAGCCAGGTGGTGAAGGCCGCTTCCGGCCGCCAGCCCCCGCGCGCGGCGATCACCTTCTGCCAGACGTCCTGGAAACACTCGTCGGCCAGCGCGGAGTCGCGCAGCTGCCGGAGCAGGTAGCGGTACAGCCGCACGCGGTGCCGGGCGTAGAGCGTCTCGAAGGCGGCCATGTCGCCCGCGGCCCAGGCCAGCATCAGTGCCTCGTCGCTGGTGTCGGCCCGGAAGGATGCGGCATCGTCCATGGGCGGCAGGGTAAGCGCTGGCCCGGCCGGCGGGAAGCCATGCCGGCCGCCGTGCGCGATGGGCGGGCATGCGTGACAATGGGCGGGGACGGCAACCATGTCCGTGAAAACGCGCGAAGGGCCGTGCCGGGGTTGCCGATCCTGCCCGCAATTCGCGTTTGGACCCTCCGTACGACCCCGAGGCCGACGTGAACCCGCCCGTTACCGGACTGCAGACCAGAGACAGCAGGAGCGCCTCAGGGGAGCTCGCCACCGTGGCGCGCACCCTGGCGGAAGCTCTGCCGGCCGGCGTCGCGGTGGCGGTGGCCTGGGAAGACCCGGTGCTCGGCCGCGACGCGAGCTGCCATGGCCAGCAGGGGGCGGGAGCGCTGCGCGACCTGGCCGAATCGCTGCTCGACCGTGCCGGCGCCCAAGGCCAGCCGCCGGGACGGCTGATCGGGACGGCCTGGCAGGAGGAGGGCTCGCGTCTGGCGATCGTCGCCCAGCCGGGGCGCGAGCTGCCCGCCGCGGTGCGTGATGGCTGGCTGGCGCTGGCGAAGGCAACCGTTTCGGCGACCCTGCGCTGCGCCCTGGCCGGGAAGCGCATCGAATCGCTGCGCCGCTCCGAGCGCCTGCGCCAGGCGCTCTACGAGATCGCCGACCTGTCCAGCTCGTCGCTGGAGATGCCCGAGGTGCTGGCGCGGATCCACGCCATCGTCGGCACCCTGATGCCGGCGGAGAACTTCTACATCGTCCTCTACGACGATGTCCGCGAAACCCTGCGGTTCCTGTACTTCGTCGACGAACGCGACCCCTGGGTCGCGCAGCCCGACCAGGAGATCCCGGTCTCGGAAATGCACAACAGCCTGACCGTGGCGATGCTGCGACATGGCCAGCCCCAGCTCGGGCCGTCCGCGGTCATCCGCCAGCGGCTGGGCGTGGCGCGCGATCCGGCCCACGGCCCGGACAGCGCCGACTGGCTGGGCGTGCCGATGCGCCGCGACGGCCGGGTCAGCGGTGCGATCGTGGTGCAGAGCTACGACCAGCCTTCGCGCTACAGCCACGAGGACCGCGCGCTGCTGGAGTTCGTCGCCCAGCACATCCTCACCGCACTCGACCGCAAGCAGGCACAGGCCGAACTCGAACGCCAGGTCGAGCTGCGCACGCGCGAGCTGCTGGTGGCCAACCAGGTGCTGGAGGCCGAGATCGTCGAGCGCGAGCGCGCCGAGCGCCTGCAGCGCGCGTTGTTCCGGATCAGCGAGATGTCGGTCACGGCCGGCAGCGTGGAGAAGTTCTACGCCGACCTGCACGGGGTCATCGGCGAGCTGCTGTACGCGAAGAACTTCTACATCGCGATGCTCAGCAACGACGGCACCCACATCGAGTTCCCGTACTCGGTGGACGAGCGCGACCGGGTGCGCAGGACGCGCCGGATCGCGCAGGGCCTGACCGAGTACGTGATCAACACCGGCAGGCCGATGCTGGCCAGCCGCCAGGACATCGCCCGCCTCGAGGCCGAAGGCCGGGTGCGCAGCCACGGTTCGCGCGCGTACAGCTGGCTGGGCGTGCCGCTGACCCGCGACGGCGTCCCGGTCGGCGTGATCGCAGTGCAGAGCTACACGCCCGAAGTGGTGTTCACCGAGGCCGACCAGGACCTGCTGACCTTCGTTGCCCACCACATCGACGGCGCGCTGGCGCGCAAGCGCGCGCAGGAGGTGCTGAAGGCGGCCCACGCCGAACTGGAGTTCCGGGTCGAGGAACGGACCATGGAGCTGGAACGTGCCAACCGCGAGCTGCGGGCGCAGATCAGCGAGCGCGTGCGCGCGGAGCAGCGCCTCACCCACCAGGCGCGCCACGACCCGCTCACCGGCCTGCCCAACCGCGTCAACCTGCTCGAGCGCCTGGACCGGGCGGTCGAGGACATGCGCGACGGCACGCGCCTGCCGTTCGCGGTGCTGTTCCTCGACCTGGACCGCTTCAAGCTGGTCAACGACAGCCTCGGCCACGCCGCCGGCGACGCCATGCTGGTCGAGGTCGGCCGGCGCATCGCCTCGGTCATCGGCGGGGACGACATGGTCGCGCGGCTCGGCGGCGACGAGTTCGCGGTGCTGCTGGCGCAGGTGGAAGATCCGGCGCAGGCGGAGGAAGTCGCAGCGCGCATGCTGCGCAGGATCGGGCGCTCGATGTGGGTGGCCGGGCGCGAGGTGTTCCCCTCGGCGAGCATCGGCATCGCGATCTGGCAGCCGTACTACCGCCATGGCGAGGAGCTGCTGCGCGACGCCGACGCGGCGATGTACCGCGCCAAGGCGCTGGGCCGTGACCGCAGCGTGGTGTTCGACGAGGAGATGCGCGCCGAGGCGATGCGCCTGCTCGACCTGGAGGCCGACCTGCGCCGCGCGATCCAGAACGACGCGTTCGAGCCGCACCTGCAGCCGATCGTGCGCCTGTCCGACGGCGCCGTGGCCGGGCACGAGGCGCTGCTGCGCTGGAAGCACGAGCTGCACGGCGCGCTGCCGCCGTCGGAGTTCATCGGCGTCGGCGAGGACAGCGGCCTGATCCAGCAGGTGGACTGGCTGATGTACCGGCGCGTGATCGAGTGGATGGCGCGCAGCGGTGGCAGCAGCTACGTGTCCATCAACGTTTCCCCGAGGCACTTCCACGCCGATGACTTCGCCGACCGCCTGCTGCGGATGCTGGACGAGGCCGACGCCGACCCGAGGCGGCTGCGGATCGAGATCACCGAGGTCGCGCTGCTCGACGACGCCCCGCGCGCGCTGCGCATCCTCAACACCCTGCGCGGCCATGGCGTGCTGGCCCTGCTCGACGACTTCGGCACCGGGTTCTCGGCGCTGTCGTACCTGCACCGCTTCCCGATCCAGGCGCTGAAGATCGACCGCAGCTTCGTCGCCGGCCTCGAGGGCGAGATGCACGCCGAGAGCCTGGCGCTGGTGCGCGCGATCCTGGCGCTTGCGGGCACGCTGGGCATCGAGACCATCGGCGAGGGCGTGGAAAGCGAGCACCAGCGCAGGCTGTTGGCGGAGCTGGGCTGCAACTACGGGCAGGGCTTCCTGTTCGGCCAGCCGTTCCCCGCGCCCCCGGCGAAGGAGGGCGCGGGGCGGAAACGGGACCGGCTCAGCCGCCGCCTCCACTGACCGCGGGTGGCGCGCCGGCGCCGCCGGCGAGGACGCGCGAGGCCTCGACCAGTTCGATGAACTCGCGGCGCAGCCCCCACCGGTCCCCGCCGGCGGAAGCGCGTGCGCTGGCCGCGATGTCGCCCATGTCCCAGCCGTCGATGTGCCTGCCCCCCCGCAGCGCGTCCGCCCAGGCCGCGACGGCCGCGGCGAAGCGCAACGCCGGGCCGGCCTGCGCGCGGATCGCGTCGCGGCGTACCGGCGTCTCGATCAGCCGGCTGTCTTCCTCCCCCGGGCGCTTGTAGCGCAGGCGCAGGTGCGCAAGTTCATCCGCGTGCGTCCCGCCGGGCGCGGGCCGGCCGCCGTAGCGCAGCGGCGGGAGCCGTTCGCCGCCGGAGCCGGCAAGCGCGATCTCGTACAGCGCGGTGACCTCGTGGCCGGCACCGATGTCGCCGGCGTCCACCCGGTCGTTGGCGAAGTCCTCCTCGCGCAGCATGCGGTTCTCGTAGCCGACCAGGCGGTATTCGGCGACCAGCGCGGGGTTGAACTCGATCTGGACCTTCACGTCGCGGGCGATGGTCAGCAGCGTGGCCGACATTTCCTCCACCAGCACCTTGCGCGCCTCCTGCAGGGTGTCGATGTAGGCGTGGTTGCCATCGCCGGCGTCGGCCAGCCGTTCGGCGAGGTGGTCGTTGTAGTTTCCGGCGCCGAAGCCGAGCGTGGTCAGGGCGATGCCTGCCTTGCGCTGGTCGGCGACCAGGGTTTCCAGCGCGTCGAGGCCGGTGATGCCGACGTTGAAATCGCCGTCGGTGGCCAGGATCACCCGGTTCACGCCGCCCTCGACGTAGGCCTGCCGGGCCATCGCGTAGGCCAGCCGGATGCCTTCGCCGCCATTGGTGCTGCCGCCGGCCTGCAGCCGTTCGAGCGCGGCGAGGATCTCGCCTTGGCGATCGCCCGGCGTGGGGGGCAGCACCAGCCCGGCGGATCCGGCGTAGGCCACGATCGAGACACGGTCCCGCGCGCGCAGCTGGTGTACCAGTTCCGCGAATGCCTGCTTCAGCAGCGGCAGCTTGTCGGCCGAGTACATCGAGCCCGAGGTGTCGACCAGGAACACGAGGTTTGCCGGCGGCAGTTCCGCCTTCGGCACGTCGTATCCCCTGATCCCGACCATCAGCAGCAGGCGCTTCGGGTTCCACGGCGCGGGCGCGATCTCGGTCGTGACCCGGAACGGGACGTCGGGCGAATCCGGTGCCGGGTGGCCGTAGTCGAAGTAGTTGATGAATTCCTCGGCGCGCACCGCGTCGGCGGGGGGACGGATGCCGTGCCGGATCATCCGGCGCACGTTGCTGTAGCTGCCGGTGTCCACGTCCACGGAGAAGGTGGACACCGGCTGTTCGCCGGCGCGGACCACCGGGTTGTCGTCCGGCCGGGCGTAGCGCCCGGTGTCGGCCGGGGGGACCTGGGACCATGGCCGCACGGCCGGCGCGTACAGGGCAGGCGCGGCGGGCACGCGCGCCTCGGCCATGCGCATGGCTTCGGCACGCAGCCGCCGCGCGGTGGCGTCGATTCCCGCCGCCGGCGGTGGCGCCGGTGGCGGGGCGGCTCCGGCCCGCCCCGGGGGGCGGTCGGGCGTGGTGCTGCGGCAGGCGCCCAGGACTGCGATGGCGCAGAACAGGATGGCGGCAAGGAGGTGGCGTGGCATGGTTACGGACTCCCGTGGTTGGCGAGCCCGTGAACGCGCGGGAGGCCGCGGTGGGGTTGCGCCTCAGGCTGCCGCCTGTGGCAGGCGCGGCGCGAGCCGCTCGAATTCCCGGAACACGTCCGGGTCGATCTGCGTTCCCTGCGCGTCGCCCAGCCTGCGCATCGCCTCGGCGTGCGGCATCGGCGCGCGGTAGGGGCGGTGGCTGGTCATGGCGTCGTAGGCGTCGACCAGGCTCAGGATCCGGCATTCGAGCGGGATTTCCGCGCCGCGCAGGCCGTCGGGATAGCCGGAGCCGTCCACCGCCTCGTGGTGGTGGCGGATCAGGCGCGCAACCCGCGCCGCGTCCCTGCGGCCGGTGGCCAGGAACAACCGCTCGCCACGGATGGGGTGGCTCTGCATCGTCGTCCACCCCCCGGCGTCCAGGGCCGCGGGGGACAGCAGCACGCCGTCGGGGATGCCGATCTTGCCCACGTCGTGGAAGCGCGCGGCGATCACGAGGTCGCGGCGCTGGCGTTCGTCGAGGTCGCAATGCACCCCTAGGGCGCAGGCCAGGCGCGCGACCCGGTCGCAATGGGCGTTGGTGGGCTGGTCACGTTCGTCGAGCGCCGCCGCCAGGACGCGCAGGGTTGCCGACAGCGCCGGAGCGGCACACGGGGCCGGATCGGGGAGAGCGGGCATCGGGGAAAAAGTGGAAGGAGGGCGCCGATGCCGCCAGGCCGCACCGACAGAGCGCGCGATTCTAGCCGCGCGTATCTGCCACGTCCAACCACGGGCCGCGCGCCGCGGAGCTGACCCCGGGGCTGTGCTGCGCGAGAATCGCGGGATGCCCACGGATGCCCGTCCTCCCGCCATTGCCCTCATGGGCCCGACCGCCTCGGGCAAGACCGCGCTGGCGCTGGAGTGGGCCGAACGCTTCGGCGGCGAGATCGTGAGCGTGGATTCGGCGCTGGTGTACCGTGGACTGGACATCGGCTCGGCCAAGCCCGACGCGGCTGAACGCGCGCGCGCGCCACACCACCTGCTCGACCTGCGCGACCCCTGGGAAAGCTATTCCGCAGCCGAGTTCGCCGAAGATGCACGCGCGGCGATCGCCGGCATCGTCGCGCGCGGCAGGCTGCCGATCCTCGCCGGAGGGACCGGCCTGTATTTCCGCGCGCTGCTGCGGGGCCTGGCGCCGATGCCGGAAGCGGACCCGGGCTTGCGCGCGGAGATCGAGGCGGAAGCCAGGGAACGCGGCTGGCCGGCGCTGCATGCCGGGCTGGCCCGCGTCGACCCGGAGGCGGCGCGGCGGATCCGGCCCACCGACCCGCAGCGCATCCAGCGCGCGCTGGAGGTGTTCCGCCTCACCGGCCGGCCGATCAGCGCCTGGCACGGGGAAACCACGAACGTGCCGCGCCTGCCGGTGAAGGTGCTGAAGCTGGTCGTGGCGCCCCGGGACCGTGCCGTGCTGCACGAGCGGATCGCGGCACGCTTCGATGCGATGCTCGCCGCCGGTTTCCTCGACGAAGTCCGTGCGCTTCGCGACCTGCCGCGGCTGCGCGAACACCCTGCGCCGCTGGACCTGCCCGCGATCCGTGCCGTCGGCTACCGCCAGGCATGGGAACACCTCGACGGCATGACCGACGCGGCGACCTTCCGCGACCGGGCCATCTTCGCCACCAGGCAGCTCGCCAAGCGCCAGATCACCTGGCTGCGCGGGGAACTGGACGCGCGGTGGTTCGATCCGGAGCACGGGCGTGGCGCGCTCGAGGCCGCGTTGCGGGCGTTCCTCGGCAGGTGACCGTGGCGGGAGCGTGGCGGGGATCACAGGAGCGGACCCCTTTCGCCGCCGGGGTTGTGTAACATCGGGCGGTCGCCGCCGAAGGGGGAACCGCGGGTCGGGCGATGCGGCCGGTTTCCGCGCGCGGAGTCCGTCCGGACACTCGATGACTATAACGAAAGGGGAACGACCCGATGTCCAAGGGGCAATCCTTGCAGGATCCTTTCCTGAACGCCCTGCGCCGCGAGCGGGTGCCGGTTTCGATCTACCTCGTCAACGGCATCAAGCTGCAGGGCACGATCGAATCCTTCGACCAGTTCGTCGTGCTGTTGCGCAATACCGTCAGCCAGATGGTCTACAAGCACGCCATCTCCACCGTGGTGCCGTCGCGCAACGTGCGGGTGGCACCGGGAGGCGGCGTGGTGCAGGCGGTGCCCGAGCCGGCGCCGGCGGCCGAGCCCGCCCCGGGGGCTGAAGGCCAGGCGCGCGGCTGAGCCCGCGCTGTCCACGGGACGGTTGAAGTGGCCGGGGGCGACCCTCATGTCTCCGGCCTGAGCCGCCGTTTCCGAGCCTGATGCCCACCCAACTGTTCGAACGCTCCCGCAAGGGCGAGCACGCGCTGCTGATCCAGCCGCATGCCGGAGGCCCGCCCGACGAGGCGGACATCGAGGAATTCGCGGAGCTGGCCCGCTCGGCGGGCGCGACCGTGGCTGCGGTGGTCACCGCCCGGATCGACCGCCCGAACCCGGCCACCCTGATCGGCAGCGGCAAGCTGGAGGAAGTGAAGGCCATGGCCGACGCCGCCGGCGCCGACCTGGTTCTGGTCAACCACGCGCTCACGCCCGGCCAGGAGCGCAACCTCGAGAAGGCCCTGCAGCGGCGGGTGGTGGACCGCACCGGCCTGATCCTCGACATCTTCGCCCAGCGCGCGCGCAGCCACGAGGGCAAGCTCCAGGTCGAGCTGGCCCAGTTGCGCCACATCTCCACGAGGCTGGTGCGCGGATGGACCCACCTCGAACGCCAGCGCGGTGGCGCGATCGGCCTGCGCGGCCCGGGCGAGACCCAGCTCGAGACCGACCGCCGCCTGCTGCAGAAGCGCGTCGAGCAGTTGCAGAAGCGGCTGGACAAGGTCGAGGTGCAGCGTGGCCAGATGCGCCGCGCGCGCCTGCGCAGCGAATTGCCCCGGATCGCGCTGGTCGGCTACACCAACGCCGGCAAGTCCACGCTGTTCAACGCGCTGACCGGCGCGGGCGCCTACGCGGCCGACCAGCTGTTCGCCACGCTCGACCCGACCGTGCGCCGGATCCGGCTGGGTTCCGGCAATGCCGGGCTGGCCGACACCGTCGGCTTCGTGCGCGATCTGCCTCACGAGCTGGTGGCCGCGTTCCGCTCGACCCTGGGCGAGGCGCGCGACGCCGACCTGCTGCTGCACGTGGTCGATGCCGCCGACCCGCACCGCGACGAGCGCATCGCCCAGGTGGACGCGGTGCTGTCCGAGATCGGTGCCGGCGACATCCCGCAGCTGCTGGTGTTCAACAAGATCGACCGCATCGAGGGCGCGGAGCCGAGGCTCGATCGCGGGCCCGGCGAGCGTACGCGGGCGTGGATCTCCGCCCGCGACGGGTCCGGTCTGGATATGCTGCTGCAGGCGCTGGACGGGGTGGTCGGCCGCCGCCGCATCACCGGCGAGATCGAGCTGCCGCCGTCGGCCGGGCGCCTGCGCGCGCGCCTGCACGCGCTGGACGCGGTGCGCAGCGAGACGCACGATGGTCACATCTGGCGGCTTTCGATCGACATGGCAGAGGCCGACGCCGCGCGCCTGGCGGCGGAACCCGACGGCGGGCCGCTGCGCGGGCTGCTGCCCCGGGCGGCGGAGGCGGAGCAGGTAGACTAGGCAAACCCGGCGCGGGCACCCGGGCCCGCGTGAACCCGAGACTGGAGCAGGCATGGCCTGGAACACACCCGGCAGCAAGAACGGACCCGAGCGCGGTCCCGGCAACGACGGCCGCAACCCGTGGCCGCCGCGCCGTCCGCGTCCCTCGGGCGGCAACCCCTTCGACCGCATCGGCGGCGGACTTCGCAATCTGTTCGGCGGTGGCGGCAACGGCCCGCTGCGCTGGGTGGGGATCGCCGTGGCGCTGTGGCTGGTGTTCAACTGCTTCGTGCTGGTCGGCGAGACGCAGCGCAGCGTGGTGCTGCGCTTCGGCCAGTTCAACCGGGTGATGCAGCCCGGCCCCAACTTCAAGCTGCCGTGGCCGGTCGAGCGGGTGTACACGGTCGAGGCGACCACCGTGCGCACCTTCAGCCGCACCAACATGCCGGTGCTGACCCGCGACGAGAACATCGTCAACGTCTCGTTCAACGTGCAGTACCGGGTCAGTGACCCGCGGCAGTACCTGTTCGGCACCCGCGACGCGGACGAGGTGCTCAGGCAGGTCGCGCAGAGCGTGGTGCGCGAGCAGATCGGCCGCTCCGACCTGGATACCGCGCTCAACGCCCGTGGCCCGCTGTCCGCGGCCGCCGCCGCCGCGCTGCAGGCCTCGCTCGAGCAGTACAACACCGGCCTGATGGTGACCGAACTCAACCTGCAGGACGCGCGTCCGCCGGAGGAGGTCAAGCCGGCCTTCGACGAGGTCAACAGCGCCCAGCAGATGAACGAACGCCTGGTCAACGAGGCCCGTGCCTACGCCGCGCGCGTGGTGCCCGAGGCACGAGGCGAGGCCGCGCGTCTGCGCACCACGGCCGAGGGCTACAAGACCGCGAAGATCGCCCGCGCCACCGGTGACGCGCAGCGGTTCCTGCTGCTGGTCGAGCAGTTCCGCAACGCGCCGGAGGTCACCCGCAAGCGGCTGTGGCTGGAGACGGTGCAGGAGGTGCTCGCCGAGAACCGCAAGGTCGTCGGCGGCGATGGCAGGCAGCTGATCTACGTGCCGATGCCGCCGCAGTCCGGCGCGACCGCCCCGCTGCTGACGCCGGACATGGTCTCGCCCACGGTGACGGCGGAGGACCCGCAGCCGCAGGCCCCGGTGCGGACCACCCCGCGCCCGACGCGCGGTGAAGGAGGCAACCGATGAAATCCAGACTGATCCTCACACTCGCCGCGATCCTGGCGCTGGTCCTGCTGGGTTCGGTGTATGTCGTGCGCGAGGGCGAGCGGGCGCTGGTGCTCAACCTCGGCCGCGTGGTCCGCAGCGACATCGGCCCCGGCCTGCACTTCAAGGTCCCGCTGATCGAGACCGTCAAGATCTTCGACCAGCGCTACTACATCGCCGACTTCTCGCCGGAGCGCTACCTCACCTCCGAGCGCAAGGACGTGAGCGTGGACTTCGCGGCGATCGGCTACATCCACGACATCGGCGAGTTCTACCGCGCCACCCTCGGCAACGAGGACCAGGCGATCGCCCGCCTGTCGCCGATCATCAAGGACTCGCTGCGCAACGAGATCAACGCGCACACCCTGACCCAGCTGGTCTCCGGCAACCGCAGCCAGCTGATCGAGAAGCAGCTGCCCGGCATCAACGAAGGTGCGAAGACGCTGGGCGTGCGGATTGTGGACATCCGCTTCAAGCAGATCGACCTGCCGACCGACAGCGAGGTCATCTCGCAGGTCTACGACCGCATGCGCGCCGAGCGCAAGCAGGTGGCCGCCCGCCTGCGCGCGGAAGGCGAGGAGCAGGCGCGCATCGTCCGCGCCGAGGCCGACCGCGAGAGCACCGTGCTGGTGGCCGAGGCCGAGCGCGACGCGCAGAAGCTGCGCGGCGAGGGTGATGCCGAGGCCGCGCGGATCTACGCCGAGGCGGCCAGCCGCGATCCCGCCTTCTACGCCTTCCTGCGCAGCCTGGAGGCGTACCGCGCCGCGTTCGCCGACGGCAACAGCGTGATCGTGCTCGAACGCAACGATCCCTTCCTGCAGTACCTGCGCAACGACCGTTGACCATGCGCCGCGCGCCGCCCTTCCGTGCCGCGGAAGGGCGGCGTCCCGGCGTCCCCGCATCCACGACATCCGAGCAGCCATGAACGACCTCTGGGCCGCCCTCAGCCTCGTCGCCGTGCTCGAAGGCCTGTTCCTGTTCGCCGCCCCCGGCGCCTGGAAGCGCGCCGCCGCGCAGCTGCTCGCCATGGACGACCGCCAGGTCCGGGCCATCGGCGGCATCGTGCTCGGCGCCGGCCTGCTGGCGCTGTGGCTCGTCCGCGGCCCCTGAGGCCCGGCCGCACGGGCCGGCAGGGTGCTGCCGCCCGCGCGCGGGGGCGCTGGCCCACCCGGGCAAAACCCGGGATAATGCGCAAAAGCCGGCCGGGAAGATCCCGCCGGCTTTTTTTCCGTGACCGGCCTCCGGCGAGGCCCCGGCTCCCCGATGGGGCCGGGGCGTGCAACCCGGCGGGGGCCGGAACGGCCATCCCCGCGGCCCCGATGGCCGCAAGCAAGAGGAGTGGACCGTCATGGGTCAGTCAGTCGTGGTGTTGGGCGCCCAGTGGGGCGATGAAGGCAAGGGCAAGATCGTCGACCTGCTCACCGAGGAAATCGGCGCGGTCGTGCGGTTCCAGGGTGGGCACAACGCCGGCCACACGCTGGTCATCGGCGGGAAGAAGACCGTCCTGCACCTGATCCCGTCCGGCATCCTGCGCGAGGACGCGCTGTGCCTGATCGGCAACGGCGTGGTGCTGTCGCCGGCGGCGCTGCAGAAGGAGATCGGGGAACTGGAGGCCAACGGCGTCGAGGTGCGCACGCGGCTGAAGATCAGCCCGGCCACGCCGCTGATCATGCCGTACCACATCGCCCTGGACCAGGCGCGCGAGAAGGCCGCCGGCGGCAAGGCCATCGGCACCACCGGCCGCGGCATCGGGCCGGCCTACGAGGACAAGGTGGCGCGCCGCGGCATCCGCATCGCCGACCTGCATTACCCGTCGCAGCTCGAGGAGAAGCTGCGCGCCGCGCTGGACTACCACAATTTCGTGCTGACGAAGTACCTCGGCGCCGACCCGATCGACTTCGGAGGCATCTACGAGGAGGCGCTGGCCTTCGGCGAGTATGTCGAGCCGATGAAGTCCGACGTCGCCGGCATCCTCCACGAGCTGCGCCGGCAGGGCAGGCGCGTGCTGTTCGAGGGCGCGCAGGGCGCGCTGCTCGACATCGACCACGGTACCTATCCCTACGTCACCAGCTCCAACACCACCATCGGCGGCGCGCTCGCCGGCACCGGCGTTGGCGCCCAGGACATCGACTACGTGCTGGGCATTGCCAAGGCCTACGCCACCCGTGTGGGCGGTGGCCCGTTCCCGACCGAGCTCAACGATGAAACCGGGCAACTGATCCGGGACCGTGGCCAGGAATACGGCGCCTCGACCGGGCGGCCGCGCCGCTGCGGCTGGATGGACATCGTCGCGCTCAAGCGCGCGGTGGCGATCAACGGCATCACCGGCCTGTGCATCACCAAGCTCGACGTGCTCGACGGCATGAAGACGCTGAAGGTCTGCATCGCCTACGAGTACCGCGGCAAGCGCACCGAGTACGCACCGCTCGATGCGGCGGGCTGGGACGAGTGCACGCCGGTGTACCTCGAATTCCCGGGCTGGGAGGAAAGCACCCACGGCATCACCGAGTGGGAGAAGCTGCCGCCCGCCGCCCGCGCCTACCTGCGCGCGCTGGAGGAACTGGCCGGCTGCCCGCTGGCGATCGTCAGCACCGGTCCGGACCGCGAGCACACCATCCTGCTGCACGATCCGTTCGCCTGATTTTCCTGGACAGGCGGCCGTGAAAAAGCTCCGCGAAAGCGGGGCTTTTTTATCTTTTCGTGCTGTCCGCATCGTGGCGGCAGGCCCGTCGCGGGGATGGGTGGGCATGCCCCGCGGGCCGCAGGATGGGAATATCCCGTGGCAACGGCGCATGTTTTTTCCTGTTTTTCGGCCTTTCGCGGCCGGGAAAACCGCGGAAAACAGATCCGGGCGGTGAAACAAAACGCCGTTTCCTTGCGTCGGGTCATGCGAAAAAATGGGACGCAGCCCGCAAAACCGGACAAAACCCGGGAAAATCCGGACAATCCGCCCGGGTATTGCCTAGTATGGCCCCCGCACCCGGAGTGGTGCGACAGGGGGACGGAAAATGGACGCGGGATCCGGCCGGCGGCGATTCTTCGCCAGCCTGGCCTTCCTACTCGTGGCGCTGGGCGCCATGTTCCCGTCCGCGACGGCGCGCGCGGCATGCACCGAGGGTGCCTGCGTCACCGTCGGCCCCCGGCGACCAGCATCAGCACCACGCAATCGGCGCTCCTCAATCCCCTGCTGCAGGCGCTGCTGCCTGGCACCGGCATCAGCCTGTCGGTCCTTGACTGGAACGCGCTGGCCGGCGCCGACATCGACCTGAACCTGTTGCTGACGCAGCTCGCGGCCGACGTGGGGGTGAGCGACCCTGCCGAGGTGCTGGATGCGGACGTGCAGCTGGGCCGGCTCGCGCTGGTCGCGGCCGACGTGCTCGAGGCCGACGGCAACACCGCCGCGGCAAGCGTCCTGCGGTCGCTGGGGCTGCAGCTCGGCGGGCTGGTCGGCACCATCCGCTTGGCCGACATCCTCAGGCTCGAATTCCCGCCGGGGGCCCTCGGCAACATCAGGCTCGACGTCCTGGACCTGGTCACCGGCTGGGTCCAGCTCTACAACTACCGCAACGTCGTCACGACGCCCGAGCCGATCACCGTCGACCTCGCGGACCTCGGCCTGGCCGGCATTGCCGGGATCGAACTGTGGGCGCAGGTGGTGGAGCCGCCGGTGCATGCCTGCGGCCCCACGGGCACGCAGTTCTACAGCGCGTCCATCCGCCTGAAGCTCAACGTCCAGGTGCTCAACACCGACGACACGCTGCTGGCGCCGATCATCTCCGCGCTGAACTCGCTTGACATCGGGCTTCTCGCACTCAGGGTCGACAGGCTCGGGCTGGGCCTGTTGAAGCTCCAACTGTACGTCGACGTCGCGCGCGCCGAAGGCGCCATCACGGCAGTCGATGCCCTCACATCCGCGGTCACGCTCCAGGCGCGTCCCGGCCTGGTCAACCTGTATATCGGCCAGATCGACGACGGCGTGTTCTGGAACCGCAACACGGTGCTCACGCCCGGCATCGTCGATCCGGTCGACCTGACCTCGCTCGGCCTGGAGGTGGAAGTTCGGCTGTTGTCGATCCTCGGCGATGGCATCCCGGTCGCCGCGGTCGAAGGCGAGATCGGCATAACCATCAAGGCCGCCGCGGAGGGATCGCCCGAACTGCAGACGGTGGTGGTCACCGGGCCGTTCCCGGCCACCGCCACCGTATCCAGTGGTTCGGTCGACCTTGCCTACCTGGTCGGAAGCCTGCTCGACGACCTGGAGTTGTCAGCCAGCGGCTCGGGCCTCTCATTGAGTCTGATCGGAAGTCCGCCGATCGAAGTTCCGGAGGACTTCATCCTCGACCTCATCCTCTCGACAGTGACTTCCCTGCTGGAACAGGTGCTGTCCCCGCTGCTCCAGGCAGTGCTTGAACTCCTGCTCGGGAACGTGGTGGACGTCCTGTTGCACCTGCTCGGCATCCACCTCGGCGAAATGGTCATCACCGTCGAGGGCATCGCCCAGGCATGCACCGCGGACCTGGTGCTGGCCAAGCTGCTCGACCCGGTCGACGACCCGGGCCGATTCGACCTGGCCATCCTGCGCGATGGCGCGGTGCTGGCTTCCGTCAGCGCCGTCGGCCACGAGGGACGGACCGCGACGATCGAGACCGAACCTGGTGCGACCTATGCGCTGTCCGAGGCGGCAGCAGGCGATACCAGCCTGTCGTCCTACGCCACCACCTGGGCCTGCACCGGCGACGATGGCAACGTGGTCGCGTCCGGTGACGGCACCTCGTTCGACCTCGTCGCCCCGGCGGTCTCGTCCGAACCGCTCACGCTGACCTGCGCATTCACCAACCGCCTGCGCCAGGCCAACCTGTCCATCGTCAAGAGCGACGGCAGCCCGGTGTACGTGCCCGGCACCACGGCCACCTACACGATCACGGTCGGCAATGACGGCCCGGACGCCGCCCGGGGCGTGACCGTGAGCGACACCCTGCCGAAGGGGGCGACCCTGGACGCCGCATGGAGCTGCACCGCCACCGGGGGCAGCTGCGACAGCGGGTCCGGAGGCGCGCCCGGCGACACCGAAATCAATGTCCTGATCGACCTGGATGCCGGTGGCGAAGCCGTCATCCAGGTCCCCGTGCGCTTCAGCGCCGATCCAGCCGATTACCAGTGATCCATCGCCGCTGCCCGGGCGGCAGAAGGAAACCCGGGCACAACGAGGAGTCCAGCCATGCAAGCGCGCCATCAATCCAACCACCCGAGGGGAGCCGGAACGGAAGGCGGGGGAACCGTCTCCACCGTGCTGCGAACGATCGCGTTGCTCATGCTCGCGTTCGCCGCGCTTGCCGCGCCCGCGTACGCGCAGGATTACCCGGCCATTCTCCGCAACACCGTCACCGTGACGGCGGTCGGAATCAATGATCCGGAGCCCGGGAACAACACCTCCAACGATGACAACGCGCTGCAGGTGCAGGCCGACGTGCGCGTCACCAAGACGTTCCTGAGCGCGGGCGATGTCCCGTTCGTCGTCGGGCAGCAGGTCAGCTACCGCATCGACGTGGCCAATGATGGCCCGTCCATGGCCAGTGGCATTGACGTGGTCGACACCCCGCTGAACCTCACGATCACCACGGTCACGGGTGCCTGTACCGGGTTGCCGTGCACGATCGCGAGCCTGGCTCCGGGGGAGGAGGTCAGCATCTTCGTGGCCGCGACCATCGATGCACCCGGCGAGTTCTCCAACGCGGTCGCGATCGAGCTGCCGGGCGACATCGTCGATCCGGATCCGGACGACAACGAGGACGACGGCGGCGGTGGCGAGGCCTCGGTGCCGGTCGCGTCGATCTCGGTGGCCCCGGACCAGGTGGCCGAGAACAGCGGCACGCCGCTGGTCTACACCATCACCTTCGACCTGGCCCCGGCCGTCGATACGGTGGTCAACCTGTCGTTCGCGGGTACCGCGACGCCGGGCGACGACTACACCGGCCTGATCACCAGCATCACCGTACCGGCTGGCCAGACTTCGGTGTCCTTCAACGTGGTGCCGGTCGACGACGACGAGGTCGAGCCCGACGAGACGGTGGAAGTGACCGTGCTTGCGGGCACCGGCTACGCCATCGGTACGGACACCGCGACCGGCACGATCACCAACGACGACGTGGCGGCCGACCTGTCGGTCACCAAGCGGCTGGAGACCGCCGGTCCGTTCCTGGTCGGCCAGACGGTCACCTACACCATCGAGGTCAACAACACCGGGCCGTCCACGGCGACCAACGTGCAGGTCACCGACATCCCGATCAACCTGACCATCACCGGCGTCAGCGGTGCCTGCACGGTCCTGCCGTGCACGATCGCCTCGCTGGAGGGCGGTGCCACGGCGACCATCACCGTCACCGCCACCATCGACGCGCCCGGTCCGTTCAACAACGGCGCGGCCGTGTCCTCGCCTGACGTGCCGGATCCGAACCCGGACAACAACGAGGACGATGGCGAGGGTGGCGAGGCCGGCGTGCCGGTCGCGACCATCGCCGTGAACCCGGCCAGCGTGGCGGAGGACGGCGGCGTGCCGCTGGTGTTCACCATCACGCTGGACCAGGCGCCGGCCGTGGACACCGTCATCAGCCTGGACTACAGCGGCACGGCGACGCCGGATGTCGACTACACCGGCCACGTCGCCACGGTGACGATCCCCGCCGGCCAGACCACCGGCACGGTGCAGATCGTCCCGGTCGTCGACGACGAGTTCGAGCCGGACGAGACCGTCGTGGCGACCATCGTCGCGGGCGGCCTCTACGCGCTGGGCGATCCCGCCGAGGCGACGGGCACGATCACCAACGACGACCTGCCCGTGGCCGACCTGTCGGTCACCAAGTCCGACGGCAGCGCCACCTACACGCCGGGTGGCACGGCGACCTACGTGATCACCGTGTCCAACGCGGGCCCGGATGCCGCCGCCAACGTGGTGGTGACCGACAACCTGCCCGCCGGCGTCACGCTCTCTGGCCCGTGGACCTGCAGTGCCACCAATGGCACCTGCCATGCGGCCAACGGTGGCAACGCCGGTGATACGCAGGTCGAAGTGACGCTCGACCTGGAGGCCAACGGCAGCGCCGAGATCGAGGTCCCGGTGGTGTTCAGCGCCGACCCCGGGGACTACTGACCGGACCGGTCTCCCGCCCGGCCCGGGCGCCGGGCGGGAACCCGGATTCCGGGCCAGGACGCCGAGCCATGAGGAAGCCGCGAATGGAAGCCAGGCCCAGGACACGAGGGCAGGAACGCCGGACCGGCGGGGGCGCAAGGATGCGCTCGGCCGCCGCCGGCGTGCTGCTCGGTGCGTTCGCGGCCGTCGCTTCCAGCGGCGCGCTGGCGCAGGCCAGGACGTTCCCGCAGGAAGTGGTCAATACCGTGGCCGTCCGGTCCGAGTCCGCCTTCGACCCGGATCCTTCCAACAACGTGGCGCAGGACCGCAACGGGCGCGATGCCACCGCGGACCTGTCCATCACCAAGACCCTGCTGGACAGCGGCCCGTTCCTGGTGGGGCAGGTCGTGCGCTACTCGATCGAAGTGGCGAACGCGGGGCCGTCCGCGGCCACCTCGGTCCAGGTTGCGGACACGCCGCAGAACCTCGAGATCGTCTCTGTCACCGGTGCGTGCAGCGCGCTGCCGTGCACGATCGACGTGCTGCCGCCGCTGGGCACGGCCACGGTCGAGGTGGCCGCGCGCATCCCCGCGCAGGGCGTCTTCGGCAACATTGCCGCGGTCTCGTCGCCCGACATCGACGACCCGGACGATGGCAACAACGAGGACGATGGCGGAGGCGGCGAGGCGGGCCTACCCGTCGCGGACATCAGCGTCGCACCCGAACGCGTGCAGGAGGATTCCGGCGAGGCGCTGGTGTTCACCATCGAGTTCGACGTCGCGCCGGCGGTCGACACGCAGGTGCAGGTGGCATGGGGAGGCACCGCGGACGCGGACGACTACACCGGGGCGGCCGGATCGGTGACCGTGCCCGCCGGGGAGCGCACCGTGACGATCCCGGTCGTGCCCGTGGCCGATGCCGTGCCCGAACCGGACGAGACCGTGGTCGCGACGCTGGTGGCCGGTGACGGCTACATGCCGGGTTCCGCCCCGGAGGCGACGGGCATCATCGTGGACGACGACATCGCCCTGCAGGCGGTGGACGACGTCGCGGAGACGCCGCAGAACGTGGCGGCGGACATCGATGTGCTGGTCAACGACCGCAGTGGCGACGCCGCGCCGTCCCCGGATGAAGTGGACCTCACCGTCACGGCGGCGCCCGCGAACGGGAGCGCCAGTGTCGGCGAGGATGGACAGGTCAAGTACGTGCCTGCCATGCATTACAGCGGTCCCGACAGCTTCGTGTACCGGATCTGTCCGGCCGGCCGCGAAGAGGGCTGCAGCACGGCGACGGTGGGTGTGACCGTGCTCGCGAACCGCATCGATGCGGTGGATGACGTGGCCGAGAGCGACGGCAGCCCCGTGGAGATCGACGTGCTCGCCAACGACTCGGTCACCGGCGCGCCGCTCGATCCGGCCAGCCTGTCGGTCGAGGCCCCGCCGGAGCACGGCACCGCGGAGTGCGGTGACGGCCTGTGCCACTACCAGCCCGAGGCGGGCTTCGAGGGCGAGGACCGCTTCACCTACCGCGTGTGCGACGTGTCCGTGCCGCAGGCGGTGTGCGCCACGGCCAGCGTGGTGGTGACCGTGACCCTGCCCGAGGTGCAGTTGCGCCTGGTCAAGCAGGCGGCGGTGCGCACCGTCACCAACGGCGACCTGGTGCGCTACACCATCACCGTCAGCAACGTCGGCGAGGCAGACGCACGCAATGCCTCGCTGTTCGACGCCACGCCGGCGGGCTTCACCTACGTCGAAGGCTCGCTCGTGGTGTCCGACGACGATGGCGACGGCAGCGTCGGCATGGCCAACCCGCTGCGCATCGACGGGCTCGACCTGGCCGCCGGCGGCACCGCGACGGTGAGCTACTACCTGCGCGTCGGCGCAGGCGTGGGCCCGGGCGTGCACCGCAACGTGGTGGTGGCGCGCGACCCGGGCGGCCGCGTGATCAGCAACGAGGCCAGCGCCGAGGTCGAGCTCGTCGGCGACCCGCTGTTCACCGACAGCCTGGTGGTCGGCTCCGTGTTCGACGACCGTGACGGCAACGGCCTGCAGGCGCCTGCGCGCGCCACCGGCGTGAAGGTGCGTGGCGGCTTCGCGCCGGAGGCCTACGTGCCCGGCAGCACCACCATCGACCGCGGCGATGGCCCCGAGCCCGTGCCCGACGCCAGCGCGCCGCTGCTGCGCGGCCTCGACCTCGGCACCCTGCCGGGCCGGGCTTCGCCGGCGGCGCCCGCGGGCAGGGTGGAGGTGCGCCAGGTGCTGCGCGCGCCCGAATTCACCGGCGACTTCGAGCTGGCTACCGCCGAGGGCACGCGCCTGCGCATGGATGCCGCCGGGAGCGTCGAGGTGGAGCGTGCCGGCGACGTGGCCCGCGGGCGCAACGCACAGGACATCCGCGTCAGCCGCGAGGTCGGCCAGGTCGCCGACGGCGTGGAAGTGCGCTACGTGATCCACAACGAGGGCATCGACGAGCGCGGCGTGCCGGGCGTGCGCCTGGCGACGGTCGAGGGCCTGCTGGTCGAGACCGACGCGCATGGCCGTTACCACATCACCGGCGTGGACGGTGGCGGCGCACGCGGCCGCAACTTCATCGTCAAGGTGGACCCGGGCACGCTGCCGCCGGGCACCGTGTTCACCACGCCCAACCCGCTGGTCCAGCGCATCACCCCGGGCATCCCGGTGCGCTTCGATTTCGGCGCGAAGCTGCCGGACGGCGAGCTGCGCGCGAAGGGCGAGGGCGTGGCTGTCGAGCTGGGTGAGGTGCTGTTCGCCGCCGGCAGCGCCGAGGTGACGGAGGAGAACGCACCGCTGCTCGACGAGATCGCCGCGAAGATCGCGGCGGCAGGCGGAGCTGTGGTGACCATCCACGCCGAGGCCGAGGGCATGGCGCTGGCCTTCGCCCGCGCCGAGGCCGTGCGCGATGTGCTCGACAGGCGTCTGCCGGCGGAAATCCGCGAGGAGGTCCGCATCGAACTGTCCACCGGCGAGACCGGCATGCCGGTGGCGCTGGCACCGGCCACGGTGGAGCTCGGCGAAGTGCTGTTCGCGCTGGATTCGGCCCGGATCCGCCCGGCGTACGAGCCGCTGATCGACCGCATCGCGCAGCGCCTGGCGGAGGCGGGTGGCGGCACGGTGACCGTGGTCGGCCGCACCGACCGCAGCGGCGGCACCGGCTACAACCAGCAGCTCGGCCTGAAGCGCGCGCGCGCCGTGTTCGAGGCACTGGCCGCCCGCCTGCCGGCCGGGGTGCGCGCGAAGCTGCGCGTGGACGTTGACGACAGGCCCGAAGCCGCTGGCGGCAAGGAAGGACGCTGAAATGGAAGTGCGCATCCGCCAACTCGCGCTTGCCCTCGCAGGCCTCCTGGCGGCAGGTCCGGGCCAGGCCACGGGCGACGTGCCCGCACCGGCGGCGTCCGCGAGCGACACGGCCCGCTGCGCGGGTGGCGCCTGCGAGGACGGACATCCGCTGCTGTTCCGGATCCGCTCGCGCGGCGAGCTCGATGCCCGGCACAAGTACAGCGAGGCCGAGCGTTCGGTCCAGGTGCAGCTGGAGCAGGAGACCGCGCGGCCCGGGCCGTCGCCCGGCATCGCGCGCATCCAGGCCAGGTTCCGCGTGGACCTGCCCGGTGGCGGCATGGTCTGGGCCACCGAGGACCCGCAGCAGGGCGTGCCGGTGATGAACGTGCGCGCCGCCGGCACGGTGGCGCTGCGCGATGGCCGCTTCGACCGGCCGTTGCGCTTCTCGGCCTACGCCAACCACGCTTCCTTCGTCGAGCGCATGGAAGTGCTCGTCTACAACGGCACGGACGCCGACCTGGTCAACCCGCTGGCGGCCGTCGAACTGCCGGTGGGCAACCTCGTCCACCTCGAGTGGGACGGCAGCGAACTCGCCGGCAAGGTGCGCCTGCGTCCCGGCGACAGCCTGCTGTACGTGGCCCGCGCCTACGACGCGGATGGCAACTTCGACGAGACCCTGCCGCAGGCGGTGCAGCTGGTCACGCCGGAGGAGCAGCTCCGCGGCGAGACCCGCCTGCGCGACGAGGTCTCGCGCGTGCTCGGCGAGCCGGTGGACGTGGAGCAGGCGCAGCGGCTGCAGGCCGAGGACGCGATCTACGGCCGCAGCGCGCTGCGCGTGCAGAACATCCGCGTGCACGGCTCGCGCGTGCGCATCCACGGCCGTGACGTGCCGCGCGGCGCGCGCCTGCGCATCAACGGCCAGGACATCCCGGTCGACCGCGAAGGCAAGTTCGTCGCCGAGTTCCTCGAGCCGGTCGGGCGCCACGCCTACGTGGTGGAGCTGGACGCGGGGGAGGCGTCGGCGCGCGAGACGCTGGAGGTGGACGTCACCGGCCGCTACCACTTCCTGGTCGCGCTGGCCGACCTGACCCTGTCCCACGGCAGCAGCAGCGGCAGCATCGAGCCGCTGGCCGGCGACGAGGGCTATGACGACGGTTTCCTCGCCGAGGGGCGGCTGGCGTTCTACCTGAAGGGCAAGGTCAGGGGCAAATACCTCATCACCGCCCAGGCCGACACCCGCGAGCGCGAGCTGCGCGAACTGTTCGACGGGTTCTTCGACGCGGACCCGCGCGACCTGTTCCGCACCCTCGACCCGGACGCCTACTACCCGGTCTACGGCGACGATTCGACCACCTGGCGCGACGTGGACACCCAGGGCCGCTTCTACGTGCGGGTGGACTGGGACGGCAACCAGGCGCTGTGGGGCAACTTCCACACCGGGCTGACCGGCAGCGAGTTCGCGCAGTACAACCGTTCGCTGTACGGCGCCGGGCTCCACTGGCGCAGCCGGCGTTCGACCGCGCTTGGCGAGCCGGGCACCAGCGTGCGCGCGTTCGCGTCCGAGGCGCAGACCGCGCCCGGGCACAGCGAGTTCCTGGGCACCGGTGGCAGCCTGTACTACCTGCGCCACACCAACATCCTGCCTGGCTCGGACAAGGTCGTGGTGGAGGTGCGCGACCGCCGCACCGGCCGCACCGAGGCGCGGGTGCAGCTGCAGCGCGGCGCCGACTACGAGGTCGACGCCCTGCAGGGACGCATCCTGCTTACCCGCCCGCTGTCGCAGGTCACCCGCGAGAACGTGCGCACGCTCGCCCGCGACGCGCCGCTGGACGGCTACGAGCAGCTGCTGCTGGCCGACTACGAATACCTGCCCGGCGGTGCCAGCACCGACGACATGACCTTCGGCCTGCGCGGCAGGCACTGGTTCGGCGACCACGCCGGTCTTGGCGTCACGTACGTGGACGAGAACCGCAGCGGCGACGACTATCTGTTGCAGGGCGTGGACCTGACCCTGCAGGCCGGCCGCGGCACCTGGCTGAAGCTCGAGCACGCGCGCACCGAATCGGCGGCGGCACCGGTCTTCTATTCCGACAACGGCGGCCTCGACTTCGTCCGCCGCGACCCGGGCGGTGAGCGCAGGGGCGAGGCCAACAGCGTCGAGGCCCGCGCCAACCTGCGCGAACTGGGCTGGACGCGGCGCGACTGGAGCATGGGCGCGTGGTGGCGCGAGGTGGACGCCGGCTTCTCGGTGGCCCGGCGCGACGATGGCGCCGCGCGCGAGGAGTACGGCGCCGAGTTCCTCGGCTGGATCAGCGACGGCCTGAGCCTGTACGGCCGCCACAGCCGTGCCGAACAGGGCGGCCAGGCGCTGGAACAGAGCCAGCTCAACGGCGAATGGCGGCCGCGCGACGACATGGCGTTGGCAGCCGAGATCACCCGCCTGCGCGAGGAGCGCCCGACCGGCGACGCCGGGGCGGTGCTGGCGGCCCTGCGCTACACCCACCGCATCCGCAGTGTGCTGGAGCTGAGCGCGACCGGCCAGCTCACGCTCGACGACGACAGCGGCCGCTACCGCAACAACGACCTGCTGACCCTGGGCGCGCGCTACCTGTTCGGCGATCGCTCCAGCGTCGGCGCCGAGGCCAGCACCGGCAGCCGCGGGCATGGCGCCAGGCTCGAGGCCGAATACCACCTCGACGCCGACCGCACGGTCTACGGCAGCTACAGCTGGAGCACGGACACCACCGCCCGCGACGGCCTGTTCAACCCGGCGGTGCGCAACGGCTGGACGCTGGGCCAGCGTTCGCGCATCACCGACCGCACGCGGGTGTTCAGCGAGAGCCAGTACCTGAAGGAATCCGCACGCGGCGAGTCCGGCATCTCGCACACCTTCGGCGTGGACCTGCTGCCGGCGCCGGGCTGGAACATCGGCCTGACCATCATGGACGCGGAACTCGACGCGATCCGCGGCGCGGTGCACCGCCGCGCCTACGGCATCAGCGCCGGGCGCACCGACCCGCGCGTGCAGTGGGCCAGCAAGCTCGAGTACCGCCGCGACAGCGGCGCCGAGCAGCGCGACCAGTGGGTGACCACCAACCGCCTGATGTGGCGCGTCAACGAGGACTGGCGCGTGGCCCTGCGCGCCAACCACGCGCGCACGCGTGACCGGCTCGGCGCCTACGACGAAACCGAGCTCAGCGAGGTCAACCTGGGCTTCGCCTGGCGCCCGCATGGCGGCACGCGCTGGGCCGCCTTCGGCCGGTACACCTACCTCTACGACCTGGCCAGCAGCGGCCAGGTCGGCGGCGCCCGCAACGACCAGCGCAGCCACGTGCTCGCGTTCGAGGGCATCCGCCAGCTCGACGAGCGCTGGCAGGTCGCCGGCAAGTTCGCCAGCCGCCGGGGCGAATACCGCATGGGCCGCGGCACCGGCGAATGGCTCGACAGCCGCGCGACCCTGGCCGCGCTGCAGCTTCGCCTGCGCCTGCGCTACGAATGGGACGCCCTGGCCGAGTTTCGCCGCCTGGACGTGGCCGACGGCGGCAAGCGCGACGGCTGGCTGCTGGGCGTGGACCGCCACATCGGCGGGAATTTCAAGATTGGCATCGGCTACAACTTCACGTCCTTCAGCGACGACCTCACCGACCTCGAGTACGACCACCGCGGCTGGTTCCTGAACTTCGCCGGCTGGTACTGAGGCGATTCCCGGGTGCCGCTGGCATGAGCAGGAGCTGCCCGTGCAGACGGGGCTGCTTCTTCGGGTGCATCGAACCGGTTCGGTCGCGTGGCCTGCGACCGGCGAGGGCATTGCGCGCAGCGGTGGCGACCACGTCCGCCACTTCCCCGGGCCGGGTGGGGTACAGCGCGTGGCCGGCCTGTCCGACGCGGGTGATCCTGCGCCGATGCGCGTGGCCATGTGCACCCGCATCGCCTGGCCGAAGGCCCTGTCCGTGTTGGTCTCGCCGGGGGCCGGGCAGGCATCGGGGCGTGAACCAGGCCCGCGACCTGCCCTGGATGCCGGCCCGGTGGGCATCGTGCCGCCACCGGAGTGGCCGACGGCGATGGCCGGGCCGTTCCGCCGGCCGGGTAGGATCCGCTGAACCGGCAGCCCCGTAGTGCGAGAATCGGGCTTCCTCCCTGACCGCGTGGGTACCGTGAGCCCGCAACGCCGGCTGCCGCTGATCATCGCCACCGCCCTGTTCATCGAGAACATGGACTCGACGGCGATCTCGACCTCGCTGCCGCAGATCGCGGCGGAACTGGGCGTGGAGCCGGTGGCGCTGAAGCTGGCGCTGACCACCTACATGCTGGCGCTGGCGGTGTTCATCCCGGTCAGCGGCTGGGTGGCGGACCGGTTCGGCGCGCGCAACGTGTTCGTGACCGCGATCGCGGTGTTCCTGGCAGGTTCGCTGGGATGCGCGGCCAGCAACGGGCTGGGCGAGCTGGTGGCCGCACGCTTCGTGCAGGGCGTGGGCGGCGCGATGATGATGCCGGTCGGGCGGCTCGTGCTGCTGCGCAGCGTGGAGAAGGGCGAACTGGTGCGTGCGCTGAGCTGGCTCACGGTGCCGGCGATGCTGGGGCCGATCCTCGGGCCGGTGGTGGGCGGTGCGATCACCACGTACGCGCACTGGCGCATCATCTTCCTGATCAACATCCCGATGGGGCTGCTCGGCATGTGGCTGGCCTGGCGGCACGTGCCGCTGCTGCGGCAGCCGGTTGCGGACCTCGACTGGCGGGGGTTCCTGTTGTCGTCGGGCGGGCTGTCGCTGGCGATGTTCGGCCTGTCGGCCATCGGCCGCGGGCTGGTGCCGGGTGCGGTGCTGGCAGCGTGCATGCTGTGCGGCGCGGCGCTGATGGCAGCCTACGTGTGGCATGCGCGCCGCCACCCGCATCCACTCCTGCGGCTGGACCTGCTGCGCATCCCCACCTACCGGGTGAGCGTGCTCGGCGGTTCGCTGTTCCGCCTCGGCATCGGCGCCACGCCGTTCCTGCTGCCGCTGATGCTGCAGCTGGGCTTTGGCATGAATCCGTTGCAGTCGGGCATGGTCACCTTCACTTCGACCGCGGGCGCGATGCTGATGAAGTTCATCGCGCCGGCCGTGCTCAGGCGGGTGGGCTTCCGTCCGGTGCTGGTGTGGAACGGCCTGGTGGCGTCGTTGCTGATGTGCGTCTTTGGCCTGTTCCGCGCCGATACGCCGTATGCATTGATGGTGGGCGTGCTGCTGGCCAGCGGCTTCCTGCGTTCGCTGCAGTTCACCAGCATCAATGCCATCGCCTATGCCGACGTGGACCAGGCCCGGATGAGCCAGGCCAGCAGCCTGGCGGCGATGGCGCAGCAGTTGTCGCTGGCGATGGGCGTGACCATCGGCGGCTTCGCGCTGACCCTTGCGGGCCGGTTCACCGGCGCGCCGGGCGATGCGCCGGTCAACTTCACCTGGGCTTTCCTCGCCGTGGGCCTGGTGTCCGCGCTCTCGGTGCTGCAGATGCGCCGGCTGCCGCCGGATGCCGGTACGGAGCTGGCGGGACGCGCCGAGACCGGTCGCGAGGTGGTCGAGCCGAAGCCGGAGACCAGGCCGCAGGCATGACATCCCGCGGGCGGTGCGCCCGGGCTGCGGCGGCGGGTCCCGTTTGCATCCGGTGGCGGGGGCGTGATCTGAACCTGTGCCCCGGCGCCTCGCGTGCAACGCGCTAGAGGAACCTCAGCCACCACCAGCCGTGGCGGCGGCGCACGCCGGCGTACCAGCGCGCGACCGGCCAGAGCGCGAGGACACACGCGATCCAGACCACGTACACCTGGCCCAGCGTGATGCCCCATCGTGCCTCGATCAGGCGGCCCGGGTCTCCCAGGAAATTGACGAAGGCGCCGGGCGCGATGCCCATGGCCATGCCGACCAGCATCGCCAGGCCGTGCACCAGGAAGATGTGCAGCAGGTAGGTGAAGAACGGCGTCGCGCCGATGGCATCCAGCAGCGAAGCGGCCGGTCCGCGCAGGCGCTCCAGCAGCGGGGCGAGCAGCAGCGAGACGCCGAGCGTGGCCAGCACGTACAGCAGCGAGGGCGGATACTTCAGGACGTTGATGAAGGACAGCAGGGTCATCACCGCATCGCCGCGGTGCGACCAGGGAATGGGGTCCATGGGAAGGCGGGAGGCCCTCAGGGCCGCGAACGCGAGCAGCATGCCGGTGCCGAGCAGCAGCAGGATGCGGTTGCGGTCGGGGGCCGGCCGCTCGAACACGTGTCCCAGCCCGTAGCCGAGCGCCATGATCCCGAACCAGGGCAGCAGCGGATAGGCGAGGAACCCGGGCAGGTTGCCGACAGGGCCGGGGGAGAACAGCAGGCGGGATGCCACCGTCCAGCCGCCTTCGCCCGGAACCAGCATCGCAAGCAGGGGATGGCCGGCCACGATCGCCACGCCCATCGCCAGCACGGCCCGGCGTGGCAGCCACAGCAGCGCCGACAGCAGCAGGAACCCGCCGCCGATCGCCCAGATCACCTGCAGGAACAGGAACGGCCAGGAGAAATTGAAGGCGAAGGCGATCACCGTCAGTTCGAGCAGGATCAGCCACAGGCCGCGCAGCGCGAGGAAGCGCGAGAGGGCGGGCAGGTCCGTGTGCGCGCGCTGCAGGTACACGGAGGCTCCCGCGAGGAATACGAAGGTCGGCGCGCACAGGTGGGTGACCCAGCGCGTCATGAACAACGTCGGCGT
>Ga0207874_1000276_pt1 | contig 77000 bp, 77 predicted proteins | sample HigsolmetaAR201D_FD_184833 | JGI IMG/M metagenome (GOLD analysis project Ga0207874, IMG submission 184833) | Ionic liquid and high solid enriched microbial communities from the Joint BioEnergy Institute, USA - AR20-1-D (SPAdes) (version 2) ...
GTCAGCGTGGCGGTCGCCGCAGGCGCCGCCGGCCGCGACGAGGTGGCGATGGTCACCGACGGGGTGGCCACGCTCGCCGGCAGGGAAGTGGTCCTTCGCCACCAGCCGCGAGACGGCCTGGGCGGCTCCCTCGTGCCTTGGGCGGTGCCGGCCGCGGACGGTTCCGTCTACTACACGACGTGGGAGCAGCAAGAAGACCCCGATCAGCCGGATGCGGGCCGGGACGGCGCGGTCCCGGTGATCCGTCGCATGGGCCCGGATGGGGCGGACCGCGCCTGGCGCGAAGGGGCATACGCCCCGGCGGTCTCTGTGGAAGGTGCCGTGGCCTACGTCGAAGACCTCGACGGGGCCTACAGAGGCGATGTCGCCAACCCGAGCCGTATAGTCGTCGTCGAGCCGGACGGCACCTCCGTCCCCTGGACTCGAGGCGCGGACGTCACATACGTGACGGCGGCATGGGCGGGGTCGACGCTGCTCGCCTACACGGTCGGAGAAGGCGAGCACCTGTCGGTCCTGGCATTCGACGGCTCGGGGGAGGCCCGGGTGCTCAGCGAAGACGGTGCCATCGGCGCCATCAGCCCCGACGGCGTGTTCGTCGTGACGACCGAGCCCGGTCCGGACGGGCAAGCCATCTCTCTGATGAGAGTCTCGGACGGCACGGTGCTGGATCGGCTCGAGGCCTTTGGGGAGCTCGGGGAGATGTACCTGTCGTACGGCGGCGACTGGCGCGACGGCCTCGTGGTCCTCCCAGCCGGGAGGACCGCTCCGGGCCGCAGCGAGGTCGGGCTGCTGCTGCTCTCGGTCGACGGGCATGAGCTCATGGTCGAGCGCTTCGTCGCTTTCGACCATCCCGAGATCGGCTACATCCCCGACTGGCCGCATTTCATCGACGACCGTCGTGTTTGGGCGCGGGCGAGCACGACCGTCGGCCGAGACGAGCTGTATGTCGGGGTGGAGTGCGACCTGGTGGAGCTGCGATGTTCGACGACCTCGGAACCGACCGCGCCGGCCAACGCCGCCGTCGCACGCAACCTGAGTCGGGGATGAGAGCGTTGTTCGGGTCCCGGGGTGGCCGCCCTCAGGCATCCGGGCCCGACGGGGCGGCTCGGGCCCTGGTGCCGTAGGATCGGACGTGTGGTCTCGTTCAACGATCCGTGTGACCATCTCGCTCTCTCATCGGATGTGACTCCCACCAGCGACGGTTGCGAGGAGTGCCTCCGTACCGGCGACAGATGGGTCCACCTGCGGGTCTGCATGCACTGCGGCCACGTCGGCTGCTGCGACAGTTCCCCGAACCGCCACGCCACCGCCCACTGGAAGACCCATCCCTACCATCCGCTGGTCCGGTCGTACGAGCCGGGAGAGGACTGGTGGTGGTGTTACGCCGACCGGATCGTCTTCTATGTCGACGGGGCGCCACCGGCGCCGTCGCATCCGTAGCCGGCCGACCGCCGGGAGTGCGACGGGTCCGGGTATGGTCGGGTGATGACCGACGCGCTCGTCGAGGTAGCCACGGCCCGGGACCGCTTCGAAGGCGACTTGCTCGTCGCCCTCCTCGAGTCGGAGGGGATCGAGGCTCTCCTATTCGTCGACGACGCGGCCCAGATGTACGGCTCGCTGGGTCAGATCGAGCCGGTCACGATCCGAGTGCGCGCCGAGGACGCCGAGGCGGCGCGCCAGGTCCTCGAGCAGCGGGACGTCACCCCGCCCATGCTCGAATAGCGGTCTACTGCGCCGTGTAGGCCCCGTCCGCCAGGTAGTAGCCGCCGGTGAGGAAGGAGGCCTCGTCCGAGGCGAGGAAGGCGACCAGGGCGGCCACTTCCTCCGGTTCGCCCAGGCGCCCGATCGGGTGCACGGCGACCAGCCCGGCGCGGGCTTCCTCGTCGAGGTTCTCTTCGATCAAAGGGGTGTTTATGAAGGCCGGGCCCACCGAGTTCACGCGGATCCCTTGCGCCGAGTACTCGAGAGCGGCGCTCTTCGTCAGGCCCAGCACGCCGTGCTTGGCGGCCACGTAGGAGGCGGAGTTGGGGAAGCCGACCGACCCGAGGATCGAGGCCATGTTGACGATGGAGCCGCCTCCCGCCTCCAGCATCGCCGGGATCTCATAGCGCATGCCATAGAAGACACCGCTCAGGTTGATGGCGATCACTCGGTCCCAGCCGTCGACCGGGTACTCGCCCACTGGCGCCTGGTCACCCCCGATGCCGGCGTTGTTGACGGCGATGTGCAGCCCGCCGTGCTCCTCGACGGCGTGGCGGACCATCGCCTCGCATTGTTCGGGCCGGCTGACATCGACAGCCACGAACGAGACGGGCGCTCCGTCCGCGGACAGCTCTTCGGCGGTCTGTCGGCCCTCGTCTTCGTCGTAGTCGGCTATCACCACGGAGGCCCCGCCCGCCGCGAATGCCGCCGCACAGGCCCGTCCGATTCCCGACGCCCCTCCCGTCACGAGCGCCACCTTGCTGCTGAAGTCGTACGTCGCCATCTCTCCCTTCCAGGTCGATCCCAACCGAGCCTATGTCGCGAGGATCCCGAACGCGACGGTCAACGCCGAAGACGCTCGGTGCGGCCGGGTATGCCGCCCGACACGCCGACCCAGGTGCCGTTCCTCTTCACCTCGTAGCCGCGAAACGCGCACGGGATCCCCTGGGCCCGGAGGAGGTCGGCGGAGTCCATGAGCTGGAAGTGCAGGTGGGGGGACGTCGAGTTGCCGGTGTGGCCCACCCGGCCGATCACGTCCCCGATGGCGACGCGCCGGCCGGCGGACACCGCGACCGATCCGGGAGCGAGGTGGGCGAACGCGGCATAGACGTCGCCCGATCGGATGATCACGTGGTTGCCGAGGATCGCCGGCAGTCTCGCCGGACGGAAGGTGAGGGCGTTGCGGAGGAGCAGGAAGATCTCGCGCAGCGGATGGACGCGTTGCCTCTCAGGCGCGCCGTCGACGGCTCGGATCACCTCGCCGTCCACAGGCGAGTGGATCGGCGAGCCCCAGGCGTAGCACTCACGGGTGGGAACCCCCACCACCAAGGTGCGAAGGGCGCCTGCAGGGTGGTAGCGCCTGCGGTGGTCGAGGCGGACGAAGTCGTAGGCGTAACGCTGGCCGAGCATGTCGGTGCCGTGGCTGGGCACCCGGGCGGCCGGGGTCGTCACTGCGAACCACCCCTCCCCGCGCAGCGGGAAGTCCACCACCACAGGGTCGTCGAGGGCTCGGGTCACCCAGGCAGCCTATCCGTCCACCCCTGCCATCCGCCTCCGATCGGCAGCGGTCACGAGCATGCCTCGATGTAGCTCACGACCGGCTCGAACCCGGCGTGGATCTCGACGACCTGGGAGCCGTCGGTCTCGAAGACGTAGCGCTCGTCGGGCTCGCCCACGACCAGATACTCGCCACCTTCGATGTACGCGTGAGGGCGGCGCTCGACGATGGTGTCGCCGAGGATGCCCTCCGCCTCCTGCACCGACATGCCGACCTCGATCCCCGTGTCGGTGAGCCAGCCGTTTCGGTCCGCCGACACCCGGCCGACGACGAGCTGGTCCCGGTCCTCGACCGGCTCTCCTGTCGGGGTGGCGGCGATGAAGTAGAGGCCGCCCACCTCGGGAAGACCCAACACCAGGCACGATGTGGGGTCGCCGCCGATCTCGTACAGCCGGCCCCCGATCCGCGCTTCGTTGGCGGCGAGGGTCTCGCCGATCCTCACCTCCCAGAAACCCTGGGGGGTGATCACGTCTCCGTTCGTCTCCGGTGGACGCGTGGAGGTCGTGGTCGAATCCGGCGGAGGCGAGGTAGTAGTGGTGGTCGTGGTCGACGGGGAAGTCGTCGGAGACCCCGCCGTGGTCGTGGTGGTGTCGGCAGGCGGCGAGGTGGTGGTCGTGACGGTCGTCGAGGTGGTGGTCGCCTCGTCGGCAACCGTCGTGTCGATGCCCGAAGCGGCGGGGCCGGCACCGCCCCCGCATGCCACCAGCCCCAAGACGAGCAGCCAAGCGATCCAACGAAACATGGTTTCCCCCTAGCGGTCGGGTATGGCCTCTACAGACGAACTACCCGCCGATCCCGTTCGTATTCCGACAGGGATCACGCCTCGGGCGTAGGCTCGAACCCAGGAGGGGAAGCGATGACGAGGTACCTGATCGTCGCCCACCAGACCGCCGACAGCCCTCGACTGGTCGAGGCCGTGAAGGAGATCCAGCGAAAGGAACCCGATGCCGAATTCGGCCTGCTGGTCCCGGCCACGCCTGTCTCGCATCTGGCGAGTTGGACGCGTGGGGAGGCGGAGGCGGTCGCCGCCGAGGCGGGCGAGCGGGCCCGGAACCGGCTGGCATCGGAGGGTGTCACCCTGAGTGAGGTCGTGGTCGGCGACGCCAACCCCGTCTACGCGGTGGCGGATGTGTTCAACCGCAGCCCGTGGGACCACGTGCTGGTCTCGACGCTGGCGCCGGGCGTGTCACGCTGGGTGAAGATGGACGTCGTCAGCCGGTTGTCGAGGGAGCTGCCGGTCCCGGTCACCCACGTCGCCGCCGACTGACGCTACTCGGAGTCACCCGACGCCCGCTGGGCCGCCTCGGGCCAGCACTCGGGGCAGGGGCGGAGGCCACGGCGCTCGGCGGTGACCCGCATCGCCGGCACCCCGCGCAGGCGCATGGGCTGACAGGCAGGGCGGGTGTCGTCTTCGGGCAGGCCCCGGTGATAGACGTCCTCGCCCAGATACGCCAGCACGAGGCGCGGCATCTCGTCCATAGCCCCCCATGCAAGCACGCCCGGAGGCGTCCCGAGAGCTCACGTCTCCCGCGACGAGGCAGTCGCGAACTCCGCCAGCCGGGCGAGGGTCTGTCGTCCCCCTTCCACGGCGTGGTACTCGGAGAGGGCGCGCTCGCGGGCCTCCACGGTGGGAAAGATCGTCCGGAGGGTGATCCGGGTTCCGCCTCGCTCCTCCGAGAAGGTGAAGATCGAGGTGAACGCCTCGGGGTCGTCGGGGCGCTCTCCGTGGGTGGCGACGATCCGTTCCGGGGTGACGATCTCTTCCCACCGAATCCAGTTCGGATAGTCGACTCCGTCCGGGCCGTGCATGGTGAACACCCACTCACCGCCCGGTCCGAACTCGAACGAGTCGGTGGTCGTCGTGAACCCCTCCGGTCCCCACCATCGGGCCAGGTGCTCGGCCTCCGAGAAAGACTCGAACACGAAGCGGCGAGGCGCTTCGATCAGCCGGTCGATGACGATCTCACGGTCGAGAGCCGTGCTGGGTCGTTCCATGTTCCCGTTCCTTTCGTTCCAGTTCCTGTGCGTATGCCTCGAGACGGTCGAACGATCCCTTCCAGAAGCTCTCGAAGCCGCCGACCCACTCGTGGACCCCACGCAGGCCGCGAGCGTCGAGGCGATAGAGGCGGTGCCTTCCTCGTGATTCGACGTCCACCAGGCCGACTTCCCTCAAGACCCTGAGGTGCTTGGACGTCGCCGGTTGGGCGAGACCGAGCCTCTCCGAGATGGCGCCGACGGTCTGCTCGTTCTCCTTCAGCAACGAGAGGATCCGCCGTCGCTGTGGCTCGGCGATGGCGTTGAAGACGTCGGAGGTGGTCGCGGCCCGTGCCATGACGACATTGTATGCCTATATGGGAATAGGTCAATCGAATATCGAGCGGCTTCCTTCAGGTACCACGGGTCGCCGGATATGGTGGGAGTCAGCGAGCGACGAGAGGACTCAATGGCAGGCGAAACCCAGCTCATGGTCTGGATCGACCAGGACCTGTGCACGGGTGATGGGATCTGCTCCGAGATATGCCCGGACGTCTTCGAACCACGTGACGACGGCCTGTGGGTGGTCAAGGAGGAGGAGAAGCACTTCGGTCGTCGGGTGGTGTTCGATGGCAAGGGCAATCCCGACTCCGGGCCCGACGGCGCCCGTGGCCTCGCCCGCATCCCCGACGATCTGATCGATCTCGCCATCGAGGCGGCCGAGGAATGCCCGGGCGAGTGCATCATGATCCAGCCCTACCAGGCCGACCTGGTCCATCCTTGATCCGCGTCCGGTGACCTCTATGCAGGTCGGTATGCTCGGGGCATGAGCCGGCCTGCCCGGGTGACGATCACAGAATCGAGCCCTCGTGACGGGCTCCAGTCGCTCGGTGTCTTCATCCCCACCGATGCCAAGATCGGCCTGATCGACGATCTGTCGATGGCCGGCCTCGTCAGCTTCGACGCGGTCAGCTTCGTCAGCCCCACCGCCGTGCCTCAGATGGCCGACGCCGCCGAGGTGATCGCCGGGGTGGCCCGCATCGGAGTGTTTCTGCGTGGCCTGGTGCCCAACCTGCGCGGCTTGGAAGCGGCTGTGGCCGCGGGAGTCGACGGCATCGGGGTGCTGACCGCAGCGTCGGACACGTTCAGCGAACGCAACATCAATGCCGACGTCGAGGAGTCGATGGACCGGATCCGGGCGATCCTCGACGAGGTCCCTGCCGGCCTCAGCGTCCGCGCCTACATCTCGACTATCACCCATTGCCCCTACGAGGGGCCCACGGACCCGGCACGGGTGGCGGTGCTGGCGGAACGGCTCGCAGAATGGGGCTGCGACGAGATCTTCCTGGGGGAGACGCTGGGCAAGGGGACGGTCGGCGACGTGGAGCGCGTGCTCGACCACGTTCTGGCCCGGGTGCCGGTATCCCGTCTGGGCGTGCACTTCCACGACACGTACGGCCAAGCACTCGCCAACGTGGTGCTGTCCCTCGACGCCGGAATAGACAAGCTCGACTCCTCGGCCGGCGGCCTGGGAGGCTGTCCCTATGCGCCGGGGGCGGCCGGCAACGTGGCGACCGAAGACGTCATGTGGTTGCTCGATGGCCTCGGCATCGACCACGACGGGGACATCCAGCAGGTGGCGTCGGTGGCGGCTCGGTTCTGTGACGAGCACAACCTGCCGTACCGGAGCCGCGCCGGCCGGGCGACGCTGGCGGCATCGGAGGTGGAGGCGTGAACATCTATCTCGACGACGACCTGCGCGCCATCCAGGCCCAGACGGCCGAGTACGTGGAACGCGAGATCGTCCCCAAGGCCGGGGCCTGGGAGCAGGAGGGCCGGGTCCCCCGAGAGGTCCTGCGCCACATGGGAGAGGTCGGCTTCTTCGGCTTGCGGGTCTCCGAGGAGTACGGCGGCATCGGCATGGGTCCTTTGGCGTCCGTGGTCTTCGCCGAGCAACTCGGACGGTCGACCTTCGGGGGTTTCACGATCACCGTCCTCGCCCACACCGACTTGGCCATGCCGTACGTCGCCAAGTTCGGATCCGACGAGCTCAAACAGCGCTACCTGCCGTCGATGGTGGCGGGGGAGATGATCGGGGCACTGGCCGTCACCGAGCCCGACGCCGGATCCGATGTCGCCTCCATCCGAACGACCGCCCGGCGGGAGGGCGACGGCTACGTCCTGAACGGGACCAAGACGTTCATCACCAACGGGGTGGAAGGCGATCTGGTGGTCGTCGCCGCCAAGACCGACCCGGAGGCGAAGGGGTCCCGGTCCATCTCGCTCTTCCTCGTGGAGAAGGGCACCCCCGGCTTCTCGGTGGGGCGCGCCCTGTCGAAGATGGGCTGGCGTTCGTCCGACACCGCCGAGCTCGTCTTCGAGGACTGCTTCGTCCCCGCCTCCAACCTCATAGGGGAGGAGAACCGGGGCTTCTACTGCATCATGCAGAACTTCCAGAACGAACGGCTGGTCCTCGCCGGCCAGTCGCTGGGCGAAGCCCAACGGGCGATCGAGCTCACCGTCGACCACGTTCGGAACAGGAGAGCATTCGGCGCCACCCTGTGGGACAAGCAGGCGATCCGCCAACGCTTGGCGATGCACCAGGCCCGCGTAGACGCCGCCCGCCAGCTCACCTACCACGCCGCCTGGCTCGAATCGCAGGGCGAGGACGCCGTGCGGGTGGTGTCGGAGGTCAAGGCGCTCGTCGGTGAGCTCGTCAACGACGTCCTCTACGACTGCGTCCAGTTCCACGGCGGGATGGGTTATGTCGCCGAGACCGCGGTCGAGCGCCTCTACCGGGACGCCCGCATCCAGTCGATCGGAGGCGGCGCCACGGAAGTGATGCTGGAAGAGGTCGCCAAGCGGATGTGATCAGCGGGAGCGGGCGGCGACGTGGCGGTTCGCCGCTTCGATCTCCGCCGGCTCCAACGGGTGCCACGACATCTCCAGCCCCACCCACGTGGTCTTCGCCCTCGGGTAGAACAGCACCGGCAGTATCAGGTTGGCGCCGATGGTGACGCCGAGCAGCCAGTTCCAGGGGACGTCGGGCCAGGTGATGATCATCCCCCCGACGAGGAGGACGAGGAACAGGGCGAAGGTGAAGGTCGTGATGATGATCATCGCCCCGACCCAGTATCCGGGCTCTCGCTCGAACTTCATCCCGCAACCGGGGCAGCGCTCGTGGAGGTCGAAGAAGCCGGTGAAGATGTGGCGTTCCCCACAACGCGGGCATCGGCGGCGGAGGCCGCGGCCGATCATGGTGGACCTGGAGGGTGAGAGGTCACGCATATGCCCAGCATACGGGTGTCGGTGGCGGCCTTTAACGTGACGGTGTGCAGCTGCCTGACATCGCCACGCTCCGTGTCGAATACGAGGCCGAAGGCATCGACCCGTCGAGGATGGCAGACGACCCGCTCGACGAGTTCGTCCATTGGCTGACCGTCGCGGTGGAGGCCGGCCTACGGGAAGCGAACGCCTTCGTCTTGGCCACCGCCACGCCCGACGGGATCCCGTCGGCGCGGGCGGTCCTCCTCAAGGACGTCGGCCCCGACGGACTGGTGTTCTACACCAACCTCGACAGCCGCAAAGGGGCCGAGTTGCGGGCCAACCCCCGGGCTGCCGCCTGCTTCGTGTGGATGGACCTGCACCGGCAGGTCCGCGTCGAAGGCCCGGTGGAGCAGGTCGACGACGCGACCGCCGACGCCTACTTCGCCACGCGCCCGCTCGGTTCCCGTCTCGCCGCGGCCGCCTCGCCTCAGTCACAGGTCGTCTCCAGCCGGGAAGAGCTCGAGGAGCGGTTCCGGTCGCTCGAGCAGCAGTATCCCGACGGGAACGTCCCCAGGCCTCGCGGCTGGGGGGGATTCCGTATCCTGCCGGAGGTGTACGAGTTCTGGCAGGGTCGGCCCAATCGGTTCCACGACCGGGTCCGCTATCGGCGCGACGGAGGAACATGGATCAAGGAGCGCCTGGCCCCATGACAGGGAGGTGGGCATGCGTCTGACCGTCCTCGGCTCTGCCGGGACCTACCCGGTGCGGGGCCGTCCCGCCTCCGGCTACCTCATCGAACACGAGGGAACCCGTGTTTGGTGCGACGCCGGGCCCGGCACCATGACCGAGTTGCCCGTGGCGGTGTCGGATATCGATGCAGTGTTCGTGTCCCACCGGCACCCCGACCACTGCCTCGACGTGATCATCGCCAGCCACGTGCTCGCCTACGGCCCCTCGCCTCGCTTCGGCGTGCCGCTGTACGGTCCGGCCAGCGCCCTCGAGGCCATCGTCGAGTTCGTCGACGGCGGCCGCATAGACGAGGTCTTCCAGCTCAATCCGCTCGACGAGAGCGACCGGGTGACCATCGGGTCGCTCACGCTGTCCGTCGCTGTGGCCGACCACTCGGTCGACACGTTGGCCTCGCGGTGGGAGACCGAGCACCGCAGCCTCTGTTATTCGGGAGACACCGGCCCGGAGGGGGACTGGATGCGGCTCGCCAAAGACGTCGACCTGTTCCTCTGTGAGGCGAGCTACCAGGGTGAGCCGGGAATCCACGAATACCCGCACCACCTCACCGCCTCCGAAGCCGGCGCCATCGCCCGGTCGGCGGGAGCCAAGAAACTCATGCTCACCCACATCCCCCCGCACCTCGACCCGGCCCGGTCGGTGACGGAGGCGGAGAAGACCTTCGACCGCCCGGTCAGCTTGGCGGTGCCGGGTGTGTCGACCACGCTGTGAAGCCCCACGCAGGAGGAGTGATTGCCGCGCCAACGTGCAGCCGATGAACTGAGACCGGTGCGCCTCACCTGCGGGTTCACCGAGGCCACGCCCGGGTCGGTGCTGATCGAGATGGGGCGCACCCGGGTGCTGTGCACCGCGTCGATCGAACAGGAGGTGCCCAGGTGGATGCGCGACTCGGGGCGCGGATGGGTGACCGCCGAGTACGGGATGCTGCCGGGCTCGTCTCCGGAGCGAGTCAGCCGAGAGGCCTATCAAGGCGGAAGGGCAAAGGAGATCTCCCGCCTGGTGGGCAGGGCTCTGCGCTCGGTCGTCGACCTGTCCCTCCTCGGGGAAGCGATGGTCCGGGTCGACTGCGACGTCATCGAGGCGGACGGCGGCACCCGCACCGCCGCCATCACCGGGGCCTGGGTGGCCCTCCACGACGCCCTCGTGGCGGGGGAGCGAGATGGGCTCGTCAACGCCGATGCGCTCATCGACCACGTGGCGGCGGTGTCGGTCGGGATCGTCGACGGAGAGGTCTTGTTGGACCTCGAATACGAGTCCGATGTCGCCGCCGACGTGGACATGAACGTCGTGATGTCGGGGAGAGGCGAGCTGGTCGAAGTGCAGGGCACCGCAGAGCACAAGACCTTCACTCGCAAGCAGCTCAACGCCATGCTGGACCTCGCCCAGCAGGGGATCGAACAGCTCATCGAGTTGCAGAGGCAGGCGGTCGAGTGATCCCTCGGCTCCTCATCGCCACGAAGAACGCCGGAAAACGCGAGGAGATGGCCGCGATCCTCGTGCGGCTGGGCGTCGCCGCCGAGGTGGTGACCGACGTGGACTGGCCCGACGTTGAAGAGACAGGCGAAACGCTGGAGGAGAACGCCCTCCTCAAAGCGAGGGCGGCCGTCGAGGCGACCGGGCTCCCGTCACTCGCCGACGACACCGGGCTCGAAGTCGAGGCGCTCGGCGGGGCGCCGGGGGTGCACACCGCCCGGTTCGCCGGTCCCCACGCCACCTTCGACGACAACATCGACAGGCTGCTGCGGGAGCTCGACGGCGTCGCCGACCGCCGCGCCCGGTTCCGAACGGTGGTGGCGCTGGCGTTCCCCGACGGCGACTACGTCACCGCCGAGGGCAGCATCGAAGGTCGCATCGCCGAAGAGCGGAGGGGAGACACCGGGTTCGGCTACGACCCGGTGTTCGAAGTCGGGGGTCGCACATTTGCGGAGATGAGCAGCGAGGAGAAGAACCTGTTGTCCCATCGGGCCCGAGCGTTGGAAGCGCTCGGGAGAGCCCTCGGTCTGTGACCGGGTGCGGGCGAGAGGACTCGAACCTCCACGGACTCACGTCCACCAGGACCTAAACCTGGCGCGTCTTCCAGTTCCGCCACACCCGCGAGGATTCGAAAGAGAGTGGTGGGCCCCCAGGGACTCGAACCCTGAACCAACGGGTTAAGAGCCCGCTGCTCTGCCAATTGAGCTAGAGGCCCGGCGACAGGATAACAGCGCCACGCTGGGTCTCTCCAAGTCGGGCGCCGTCCCATACGACAACAACCGTGTGGGACACTTCCTTCCGAGCGAGTACCTTGGAGTAGGCACGGGCCGTGGCGCAGCTTGGTAGCGCGCGTGCTTTGGGAGCACGAGGTCGTCGGTTCGAGTCCGACCGGCCCGACCCCGAAAAAGAGCGGGTGGCGCCCGACGGGCGCCACCCGCTCGTCGCGTACTGCCCGAGATCGGCTCAGCCGCCGACGGAAAGGCCCGTGCCTTCCAGCCAGGCGTTCACGTAGTCGATGTTCTGCTCCAACCAGTTGCGGGCACCCTGGAGCTCTTCGCCCTCTTCCACGTCTTCGAGCACTGCCACCTCCAGAGCGGAGAGGACGTCCTGTTCGAAGTACATGTTCCCGATCGCCTCGGCGATCTCGGGATGCCTGTCGACGAAGTCGTGGCTGGCGAGGGCGTGGAGCTCATCAGGATCGCCGAGGGCGTTCTCGGGGTCCTCGAGATCCTTCAGGTCGTACAGGCCGTAAGCCGGATGGGGACGCCACAACGTCACCACGATCGGCTCCTCGTTGGCGATGGCGTTCCCCAGCTCGGCCAGCATCGCCGGGGTGGAGCTCTCGAGGAGCTCGTATTCCTCTCCGAGGTCGTAGGTCGGGATCACCTCTTCCTTGGAGATCCGGGTGAGGCCCGCCGACGGCTCGATGCCGACGATCTGGCCACCGAACAGGTCGGCGTTGCCCTTCAGGTCGGCGATCGAATCGATGTCTTCGAGATAGGCCGGCACGGTCCAGGTGAGGGGCGCCTCCTCCAGCCAGATCCCCAAATCGGCGACGTTCTCCGAGTGCAGCTCCCAGTAATCCGCATGGGTGTTCGGGAGCCAAGCATCGAAGAACACGTCCAGGTCTCCGGTGGCGAGGCCTTCGTAGATCAGGCCGGCGTCCAGCTGCACCTGCTCGACCGTGTAGCCGTTCTCTTCGAGGATCACCTGCCACAGGTTCGTCAGGGCGATGTCCTCCTCCCAGGGAATCCAGGCGATGGTGACGTTGCCCCCCTGGGCGGCGCCATCGTCTCCGGCGCCTGTGTCGGCCGCTTCTGTCGTGTCCGTGCCGCCGGTGGCGACCGTGGTGTCTGCCGCGTCGTCGGCGGCCGTGGTCGTTCCGCCATCGCCGCCTCCGCAGGCGGCCAGCACGATGAGCAGCGCAAATGCCGCCGTCAGCAAAGAGACATTTCCATGCCCTCGATATCGGCTCAGGAATGTCAATTGGTTTCCTTTCGGTCGCTTGCAGAGGCCGAGCCTCCGGGCCTTCACCCTAGGCGCTGGCCCCACTGGAAACGAGAAATCCTCATTGGGGACGACCGCCGAGCCCCACCCGGAACACGGACCGGAGGCCGGCCAGCGTCCGCGACTCTTGGTCGGCGGCGAGCTGACGCCTCCCGGTGCGCCGCCTCCGAGTGCCGAATACCGCGGTCACCCGGTCGAGGAAGATCGCCAGGATCACCACGGCGAGGCCCCCTTCCACTCCGAGTCCCACGTTCAGGCGCATCACTCCGCTGACGACGGTCTCGCCCAGGCCCCCGGCGCCGGCCATGCCGGCGATGACCACCATCGACAGGGTGAGCATGATCACCTGGTTCACCCCGGCCATGATCGAGGGCCGAGCCAGCGGGAGCTGGACGCCGAATAGGACCTCGCGGGGACGGGCACCGAAGGCTTCCGCCGCCTCGACCACCTCGCGGTCGACCTGGCGGATCCCCAACTCAGTGAGCCGCACCGCCGGCGGCATGGCGAAGATCACCGAGGCCATGACGCCGGGGACGACACCGATGCGGAAGAAGACGACCGCCAACAGCAGGTAGATGAACGCCGGCATGGTCTGCATGAAGTCCAACGCCGGCCGGATGAGCGAGCTGAACCGGTCGCTGCGGGCAGCGAGGACGCCGAGCGGGGTGCCGATGGCCACGGAGATCAGGACCGCCACCAGCACCAGGGCCAGCGTGTCCATCGTCTCCTCGAAACGTCCCATGGAGCCGATGAGGGAAAAGGCTGCGGCGGTGAACAGGGCGAACCGCCAGCCCCGCGCCAGCAGAGCGACGAGCGTGAGCACCGCCACCATCACCCAGTCCGGCGGGGCGGTGAGCGCCGTCTCGATCCAATCGGCGAGCGATCCCACCACGGTCCGGATGAACCGGAAGAGGAAGCCGAGGTTGTCGCCCAAGAAGGCCACCAGCTCGGCGATCCACCCGCCGATGTCCAGCGACGGGAACGACGCCTGCCCGACGAGGAGGTCACGCATCGACCCTCACCTCCTTCGCGGACAGGGCGGCCAGCAGCCGGGCCCGGGGCACCACCCCTTCGAGCACGCCGCGGTCGTCGACGACGGCGATCGGCACGGAGTTGAGGGCGGCGTACCCGGCCAGCTCGGCCAGAGGCGTGTCCCTGGTGACACCGGCGTAGTCGTCGATGAGGAGGTCGCTTATGTCGCGGTCGCCGCGGGCTATGCCTTGCGCCAGGCGGTCGTCGCGGGCGACGCCGAGGATCCGCCCGTGCTCGTCGAGGACGTAGGCTCCGTTGAACTCCTGGTCGGCGAGCCAGTCGAGCACCTCCTGGGGGGAGTCGGTGGGGGAGAAGGTGCGGCGGGGCCGTCGCATCGCCTCGCCGGCCGTGAGCACCCGGGAGCGGTCCACGTCGGCGACGAAGCTGCTCACGTACTCGTTGGCGGGATTGCGCAGGATCTCGGGGCCTGTGCCGATCTGGACGATCTGGCCGTCCTTCAACATGGCGATGCGGTCTCCGAGCCGCATCGCTTCGTTGAGGTCGTGGGTGATGAACACGATGGTGCGGTGCAGCTCACGCTGGAGGCGTAGGAGGAGGTCCTGCATCTCGCGGCGGATGAGCGGGTCGAGGGCGCTGAAAGGCTCGTCCATGAGCAGGACGTCGGCTTCGGTGGCGAGCCCGCGGGCCAGGCCCACCCGTTGTTTCATGCCCCCGGACAGCTCGTCGGGGTACGAGTCGGCCCATCCGTCGAGGCCCACGAGCTCGAGGGCTTCGCGGGTGCGGCGCGTTCTCTCGGCCTCTTCGACGCCCTGCACCGCCAGCCCGTAGGCGACGTTCTCGCCCACGGTGCGATGGGGGAAGAGGGCGAAGTGCTGGAAGACCATCGAGATGCGCTGCTGGCGCAGGCGTCGGAGCTCCGGCTTGTCGAGGGCGGTGATCTCCACGTCGTCGAGCGAGATGCGTCCGGACGTGGGCTCGACCAGCCGGTTGATCATCCGGATGATGGTGGATTTCCCCGAGCCGGACAGGCCCATGATCACGAAGAACTCGCCGGCTTCGACGGCGAAGGTGACGCCGGACACGGCGACGACGTGGCCGGTGTCGGCTTGGATATCGGACCGTCGCTGGCCGGCCCGGGCCCGCTCGAGCACTGACTCCGGCCGGGGCCCGAAGATCTTGTACAGGTCGTCCACCCGCAGAAAGCTCATTGGCTCCTTGAGGTCGCGTGCGCCCGCCAGAGGAATGGCGGCGGGCCCGACCCACCGTACACAGCCGCCCTGTCGGTTCCCAATGCGGGTGACAACGTAGCGGCGGATGACGAGGCGCGACGGGAGAACGAGCTTCGAGCTTCTCGGGGCCCCGCAGCGGCCGGTATCCTGATGGCGACGCTGCGGGTGTAGCTCAATGGTAGAGCCCCAGCCTTCCAAGCTGGTGGTGCGGGTTCGATTCCCGTCACCCGCTCCAAATCCTCCCCTTCGAGGGGCGCACGTCCCTACAGTGGCCCTCGATGTCCTCTTCGATCTACGACCGGCTTCGACGCGACCTGACCGAGGCGATGCGTCGGCGCGACAAGATCGCCACGACGGCGCTTCGCACCGCCATCGCCGCCATCGACAACGCCCGCGCCGTCGACATCGGCCAGGTGCAGGCCTCCCTCACGAACGTCGGCCTGTCCCACGACGTCACCCGACGCGAGGTCGACGACACCGAGATGGCCCGGATCATCGAGCGGGAGATCGAGGAGCGGGAAAAGGCGATCGCCGACCTCGGCGCATACGGGCGGGTCGACCTCGACGAGCTGGTCGAGCGTCTCCGCGGCGAGGTAGAGGTGCTCGCCCGCTATCTCACCGGGTAAAATGGACGCACCTGCCCCCGTAGCTCAATTGGATAGAGCAGTGGACTTCTAATCCGCCGGTTGGGGGTTCGAGTCCCTCCGGGGGTACCGGTCATTCGCTTCGAGCCATCCCCTCCGAGTGGCACGAGGGGATCTGGCGCGTCCTTTTCGCCCGTTCGCCGCCCGTCGGTGCAGCACTTAGACTGGGATGGTTCCCGTGGTGGCCGTAGCTCAGCTGGTCAGAGCGCCAGGTTGTGGCCCTGGAGGTCGGGGGTTCAAGTCCCCTCGGTCACCCCACCGGCCGCCGCCCCCGCCTCGGCGCGGGGCGGCGGTTTCATCAGTCGAGCAGGAGTGTCATGAGCGTTAGCGTGCGCGAGGCGGGGCCCTTCGAGCGCCTCATCGAATTCGAACTCACCGAAGCCGAGATCGACGCCGCCAAGACGGCGGCGGCCCGCCGTCTGGCCAAGGACTTGAAGCTGAAGGGTTTCCGGCCCGGAAAGGCGCCTCGGCCCGTGGTGGAGGCGGCGGTGGGCAAGGAGCGCCTCCGCAGCGAGGCGATCGAAGACGCCATTCCCCCGAAGCTCTCCGAAGTCCTCCGGGAGGAGTCGCTGCGCCCCGCCGTGACCCCCGAGCTGGAGAAGGTCGAGGACATCGAAGGCGGGGTGTCGGTCGAGATCAAGGTGACGTTGTGGCCGACCCTCGAGTCGCCGCCTCCGTATCGGGATCGGAAGATCGAAGTCGACTCCCCCGAAGTGACCGACGAGGAGCTGGAGGCCCAGCTCGAGCGCATGCGCGAGCAGTTCGGCCAGGTCGAAGAGGTGGAGCGACCGGCCCAGGAAGGCGATTTCGTCTCCGTCGACATCACGCCCGAGGTCGACGGCCAGCCTCTCGAAGAAGGCTCGGCCAAGGAGCTCCTGTATCGCATCGGCACCGGGGGCCTCATCGAAGGCGCCGACGAGGTCCTGGAGGGAGCCACCGCCGGCCAGGAGCTCACCATCGACGCCCCTCTGCCCGAAGGCTTCGGTGAGCGAGCCGGTGAGCAGGCCACCTTCCGCATCACCGTCAACGAGGTGAAACAACTCGTCCTCCCCGATCTGACCGACGAGTGGGTCGACGAGAACACCGAGTACTCGACCGTCGAGGAGCTGCGGTCGTCGCTGCGCGAGCGCATGGCCGAGGTGAAACGGGCCGGAATCGCCCGCCGCTTCGCCGACCGGGCGCTCGAGACACTCGTCGAACAGGTCGAGTTGGACCTGCCGGAGGCGGTGGTCCGTGCCGAGATGGACGAGATCCTCCACCGCTTCGTGCACCGCCTCGAGGACCAGCAGCTGACACTGGGTGACTACTTCCAGGTCACGGGGATCTCCCAGGAGCAGTTCCTGGCCGACCTGCAGGCGCAGGCGGACCGGAGCCTCCGCACCCGCATCCTCCTCGATGCCATCATCGCCGATGCCGGCCTGGAGGTCGGCGACGACGAGCTCGAGGCCGTGCTCGACAGGGTCGCCCGCCAGACCGACGACCCGGAAGGTTTCCTGCGCTCGATTCGGGGAACTCCCCAAGAATTGGCAGTGAGGGCTGATATCCTCCGAGACAAGGCGCTGAAGTTGATCATCGACAACGCCACGCCGGTCGATCCCGACGGCAACCCGATCGACTTGGACCTCGATGACGAGGTCGAAGCCGCGACCGAAGGCGAGGTCGTCGCCGGCGACGTGGTCGAAGGCGGGGTCGTCGTAGCGGATGTCGTCGAAGGGGAGATCGTCGAAGGCGAAGTGATCGAGCATCCCGCCCCCGAGGTCTCCGATGAAGAGACCATCCCGGACCAAGAGATTTCCGGCGAAACCAACCAGGAGAAGGAATGACCACTCCCCAGAATTACGTCATCCCCACGGTCTTCGAGCAGACGAGCCGTGGCGAGCGCTACTTCGACATCTACAGCCGCCTGCTCAAGGATCGGATCATCTTCCTCGGGACCCCGATCGACGACAGCGTGGCGAACCTGATCATGGCCCAGCTGTTGCACCTGGAGTCCGAGGACCCCGACAAGGACATCTTCCTCTACATCAACTCCCCGGGCGGCTCGATCACCTCGCTGTTCGCCATCTACGACACCATGCAGTACATCCGCCCGGATGTGAACACGGTGTGCATGGGCATGGCGGCGTCGGCGGCGGCGGTGCTGCTCGCCGGCGGAGCTCCCGGCAAGAGGTTCGCCCTGCCGCATGCTCGGGTGATGCTCCACCAGCCCCACGGCGGTGCCCAGGGTCAGGCGACTGACATCGAGATCCAGGCTCGGCTCATCGTGCAGATGCGCGAGCAGTTGAACCAGATCCTCGCCGAGCACACCGGCCAGCCCTACGAGAAGATCGCCCAGGACACCGAGCGGGATTACTGGATGCTGGCCGAGGAGGCGAAGGAGTACGGTGTCGTGGACGCAATACTCACGCGACAGGAGCTGGCCGCGGTAGCCTCCGAGTAGAGGAGTCCAACTCCTCGGCCTTCGGGTCGACCTCTGCAACGAGACAGTCGAGCAGGAGAAATAATGCCCCGACTTGGAGAAGGCGGAGAGCTGCTGAAGTGCAGCTTCTGCGGGAAGTCACAGAAGCAGGTCAAGAAGCTCATCGCCGGACCGGGCGTCTACATCTGCGACGAGTGCATCGAGCTCTGCAACGAGATCATCGAAGAGGAGTTCTCCGCCCAGGAAGAGGTCTCCTTCACCGAGCTGCCCAAGCCCGCCGAGATCAACGGTTACCTCGACGACTACGTGGTGGGCCAGGAAGACGCCAAGAAGAAGCTGGCGGTCGCCGTCTACAACCACTACAAGCGGATCCGGTCGGGTGAGACCCGCCGGGACGACGTCGAGCTCCAGAAGTCGAACATCCTGCTGATCGGCCCCACCGGCTGCGGCAAGACCCTCCTCGCCCAGACCCTGGCCCGCCAGCTCAACGTCCCATTCGCCATCGCCGACGCCACGACCCTCACCGAAGCCGGGTACGTGGGCGAAGACGTCGAGAACATCCTCCTCAAGCTCCTGCAGGCCGCCGACTACGACGTCAAGCGGGCCGAGCAGGGCATCGTCTACATCGACGAGATCGACAAGATCAGCCGCAAGGCGGAGAACCCCTCCATCACCCGCGACGTGTCGGGCGAGGGCGTCCAGCAGGCCCTCCTCAAGATCCTCGAGGGCACGGTGGCGTCGGTACCGCCCCAGGGTGGGCGCAAGCACCCCCACCAGGAGTTCATCCAGCTCGACACCACGAACGTCCTCTTCATCTGCGCCGGCGCCTTCGCCGGGCTCGAGGACATCATCGCCAACCGGGTCGGCAAGCGGGGCATCGGCTTCGGCGCCGAGATCCGGTCCCGGGAGGAGCAGCGTCCCATCGAGCTGCTGCGCCAGGTCCTCCCCGAGGATCTCATCAAGTTCGGCCTGATCCCCGAGTTCGTCGGGCGTCTGCCGATCGTCGCCACGGTCGAGGACCTGGACAAGGACGCCTTGGTCAGGATCCTCACCGAGCCGAAGAACGCCCTGATCCGCCAGTACGCCCGCATGTTCGAGATGGACGGCGTGGAGCTGGTGTTCACCCCGGACTCGCTCGAGTCGATCGCCGAGCAGGCGATCAAGCGGGGAACGGGCGCACGCGGCCTGAGGGCGATCCTCGAAGAGGTCCTCCTCACCACCATGTACGACGTCCCGTCCCGCAGCGACATCGGCCGGGTGATCATCGACCGGCAGGTGGTGGAAGAGCGCGTCAACCCCACCCTGGTGCCGATCGACGAGCTCGACCTGCCGTCCGAACGCACCGCCTGACGAATTCGGCGGCGCTGCCGCAATTCCAGGGAGCGGGCTAGCCACTCGTTATCCTGCCGCCGGCGGGCAGCAGCCGGTCTCGAGCCGCTCTCGAAAGATGGGTCATTCGTCCCATCGAACAAGGTCTTGAGAGTTGGCCGAAGCGTGGCACGCTGACCGTGCAAGCAAGACCGACTTTCCGAATCGGTCCGGCTCTGGGGACTGGGTAATCCCCCTGGCGGTCGGGGAGTCGGACAATCTGGGGCCAATTGGGAGGCATACCATGAAAAACCTGAAGTCGCGGCGCGCGGCTGGAGCCGTTGTGCTGCTGCTTTCTCTGCTGGTCGGGATGATCCCGACGACAGCTCTGGGGTCGAGCAACAACGAGAACCACCCCGACTACTGGAAAGCCCAGTATCCGGAAGCCATCGCTTGCTACAAGTACGACCCGCCGGGCAAGAACAACGAGCACGGGTCGCTCACCAATGGTGGCAAGGCGGTGGTCCTGAACTCCTACAGCTCGTCTTGGCCTGGCGACCACTGGGAGCTGTTGGTGGTGAAGGGCGGGCCCGACCGCACGGTCGTGCACCATCCGCAGGCCGGCGTCGCGTACTCCGCGCCGAAGGTCGGCAAGGGCAACACCCCCGAGGTCAGCCACTGGATCGTCTGCAAGGGCGAGACGCCCAAGCCGAAGAAGGTCGAGGTCACCTTCGAGAAGAAGTGGCAAGGCGACAAGACGGGAGCGGAGGCTCGCTTCTACCTCAGCGGCAGGGGCCCCTTCGCCCCCGGAGAGACCATCGACGTCACCGACCTGGCCGGCAAGAAGGTCAGTGTCGCCGAGGATGTGTGGGATCTGCCCGCCAACTGCAAGTGGGAGTCCGACCTGCCCTATTCGGTCCAGCTACCCACTGAGGGGCACAAGACCATCGAGGTGACGAACAAGGTCACCTGCGAGAAGCTCCCGAAGGTGAAGGTGAAGCTCACCAAGAAGTGGAGCGGTGACGACCACGGCGGTGCCGAGGTCCGCTTCTCGGTCAACGACACGGGCTCGTACGCCCCGGGCCAGTGGATCGATGTCTCGGCTTACGCCGGCCAGACGGTGACGATCAGCGAGACGGTCAGCGGCCTTCCCGCCGGATGCACCTACGAGTCGAACCTGCCAAAGGACATCTACGTTCCCAAGGGTGACAAGAAGATCCACGTCATCGCCAAGAACGTGGTCGACTGCGAGGAACCTGAGCCGGACTCGATGTCCCTGCGTCTGACGAAGGAATGGACCGGGGCCGCCATCGACCTCTCCGACGTGGACGTCAACTTCCTCGTCGAAGGCAAGAGCGTCGAACCGGGCGCGACCATCGACGTCACCGACTACGCCGGCAGCGAGGTCTCGCTCGCCGAGGTGGTGACCGGGCTGCCCGAGGGCTGCACCTACACCTCGGACCTGCCGGAGACCTACCACATCCCGGCCGACTACACGGACGGCCAGGTGCTGGAGGTGACGGTCACCAACGACGTCGAATGCGACGAGGAGCCACCGGCCGAAAACCAGGTCTTCCTCGCCCTCGAGAAGAAGTGGGCGGGTGACGACATCACGGCGGCGGACGTGGACGTCGACTTCACCGTGGGCACCACCACCGTGGATCCCGGTGAGCCGGTCGACGTCACCGAGTACGCCGGTGACAAGGTCCCGGTCAGCGAGACTGTGAAGGGCCTGCCCGAGGGCTGCACATACGAGTCGGATCTCCCCGAGGAGATCCAGATCCCGGCCCAGTTCGTCGACGGGCAGCTGATCTCGGTGACCGTCACCAACACGGTCGACTGCGACGAGCCCGAGACTCCGGAAGAGCCGGAGACGCCGGAAGAGCCGGAGACTCCCGAGCAGCCGGAGCAGCCGGGGACTCCCGAGCAGCCGGAGACGAGTGACACGACCACTCCGCGGGACGAGGAGTCGACGCCGGAGCCGGAGTCGGAGACCACCGACCCGAGCGATGAGTCGACGCCGGAGCCGGAGTCGGAGACCACCGACCCGAGCGATGAGTCGACGCCGGAGCCGGAGTCGGAGACCACCGACCCGAGCGATGAGTCGACGCCGGAGCCGGCGGTCGACCAGGAGACGGTGACCACCGATCCGCAGACCGAGGACACGCTCCCGTTCACCGGCATGGACTCGGGCAGCATGGCCAAGACCGCTATCGCCGCCCTGCTGGCGGGTCTCGGCCTGGTGCTGCTCACCGGCAAGCCACGAGAGGCAACTGACTGACGGGTCCTCCGTCAGAGTGCCCCAGAAATAGAGGGCCCCGGAGCGATCCGGGGCCCTCTCTTCATGCCCCCCGGGGTGGGTAACCTCCTCTGGTTCGCATGGACTACACAGCAGCACTCGCTTACCTCGACGCCCACATCGGGGCCGGGATGCAGCCCGGCTTGGAGCGCATCCGGATGCTCGTCGAGACGATGGGCTCGCCTCACGAGGGCTATCCGATCATCCACGTGGCCGGCACCAACGGGAAGACGTCGACCACCCGGATTTCGGCTCTGCTCCTGCTCGCCCACGGGCTGAACGCCGGGACGTACATATCCCCCCATCTCGAAGCGGTCGAAGAACGGCTCGGCGTCCTGGGCCGCAACGCCACACCCGAGGAGTTCGCCCAAGCGGTGACCGACGTGGCGGCTTTCGCCGACATCCTCGAGGAGCGCAACGAGGGGGTCCGGTTCTCCTATTTCGAGTTGACGACTGCGTCGGCCTTCGCCTTCTTCGCCGATCAGGCGGTCGACGCGGCGGTGATCGAGGTGGGCCTGGGCGGTCGCCTGGACGCCACCAACGTCGTCGACGCCGACGTGGCCGTCCTCACCGGGGTCGACCTCGAGCACACCGAGTACCTGGGCACGACGGTCGAGCAGATCGCCGTCGAGAAGCTCGCCATCGCCGGGCCCGGGTCGATCCTCGTCACCGGGGACCTCCCCGAGCCCGTCGTCGAGATCGCCGCCGCCACCGCCCGCGACCTCGGCATCGAACACCGTGCCTACGGACGGGACTTCTCCGTCGACGCCCGGCCCGCCGTTCGCGGCTGGCACATGGACATCCACGGCGCCGAGACCGACTACCCCGACCTGCTGTTGCCGGTGCACGGCCGTCACCAGACGCACAACGCCGCCGTTGCCGTGGCGGCGGTGGAAGCACTGCTGGGGCGGAGGCTCGACGAGGAGGCGGTCGGGGAGGCGGTCGCCAGCTTCACCGCTCCCGGCCGCATGGAGATAGTCGCCCGCGAGCCGCTTGTGATGCTCGATGGGGCCCACAACCCCGGGGGCTTCGCGGCGCTGAACCGCTCGCTCTCCGAGGAGTTCCCCACGACCCGCTTCGTCCTCGTAGTGGGTGTGATGGGCGACAAGGACCTGGAGGCGATGATCGGCCACATATCCGAGCGCGTAGACGCCGTCGTCACCACCGCTGCGTCCGGTGAACGCCCCCTGCCCGCGTCCGAGGTCGCCGCACGCGTCGCCAAGATCGTCCAGGTGCCGGTGGAGGCCGGCGGGGACCCGTGGTCGGCCCTGGAGGTGGCCCGCCAGAAGGCCGGTTCGGAGGGGGCTGTGCTCGTCGCCGGCTCCATCTACGTCGCCGGTGAGATACGGCGGGCACTCAAGGCGGCGGGCGCCCTCTGACGACGCGGGTACCCTTGCCGACCATGTCGCAACAGAGCACCTTCATCATGGTCAAGCCCGACGGGGTTCGCCGGGGCCTCATCGGCGAGATCATCAGCCGTTTCGAGCGCAAGGGACTGACTCTCGACAAGATCCGCGTCCTGACCATCGACGAGGACCTGGCACGTCGGCACTACGCCGAGCACGTCGAGAAGCCGTTCTTCCCCGAGCTGCTGGCGTTCATCACCTCGGGGCCGGTCGTCGCCATGCAGTGGTCCGGCGAGAACGCGGTCGCAGTGGCGAGGAAGATCATGGGCGCCACCAATCCGCAGGAGGCCGAGCCCGGCACCATCCGCGGCGACTATGGCCTGGTGGTCACCGAGAACCTGGTCCACGGCTCGGATTCCCCCGAGAGCGCGGCCCGGGAGCTGGCTCTGTTCTTCCCCTGAGCCCGGGCCGCCGCCCGAGGTGTGGGCCGAATGGCGTCTTAGACGTGGCTTGGCCTACACTTTGACCTTCCCAATCATCGAGGTCAATGGCCGATTCGCTTTTCTCGTTCGCCGGCCAGGACATGGCTATCGACCTGGGCACCGCGAACACCCTCGTGTTCGTTCGTGGTCAGGGAATCGTCCTCAACGAGCCGTCCGTGGTCGCTGTCAACTCGCAAAATGGACGCGCGCTCGCGGTCGGCATGGAAGCCAAGCGAATGATCGGCCGCACCCCGGCCAGCATCACGGCCATTCGCCCGCTGCGCGACGGCGTCATCGCCGATTTCGACATCACCGAGAAGATGTTGCGGTACTTCATCCAGAAGGTGCACCGCCGTCGCTGGGCGAGACCGCGCATCGTCGTCTGCGTCCCCTCCGGGATCACCCCGGTCGAGCGGCGCGCCGTCGAAGAGGCTGCCTACCACGCCGGGGCGCGGCGGGCCTACACCATCGAGGAGCCCATGGCCGCGGCGATCGGCTGCGGCCTGCCGATCGGTGAGCCGTCCGGTTCGATGGTCGTCGACATCGGCGGCGGCACGACCGAGGTGGCGGTGATCTCCCTCGGAGGGATCGTGGTCTCCCGCTCGATCCGGGTGGGGGGCGACGAGCTCGACGAGGCGATCATCGATTGGGTCAAGAAGGAGCACAACGTTCTCATCGGCGAGCGGACGGCGGAGCAGATCAAGATGGCCATCGGTTCCGCCTGGCCGTATGCGGACGAGCCGTCCGCCGAAGTCCGCGGTCGTGACCTGGTCACGGGACTTCCCAAGACCGTGACCTTGACCAGCCCCGAGATTCGAGAGGCGATCGACGAGCCCACCCAGGCGATCGTCGACGCCGTCAAGTACACCCTGGACAAGACTCCACCCGAGCTCGCGGCCGACATCGCCGAGCGGGGGATCGTCCTCACCGGCGGGGGAGCGATGCTGGTCGGCCTCGACCACCGGCTCGCCTCCGAGACCGGGATGCCGATCGTCACCGCCGCCAAGCCCCTCCAGTCGGTGGTGCTCGGGTCCGGCAAGTGCCTGGAGGAGTTCGACACGCTACAGGGAGTGCTCGTCTCGTCGTCACGGCCGTGACGTGCCGATGGTGGAAGGCGCCAGGAACGCACGAGGTCTGATCCGAGCGAGCCATGACCAGTCTCGACCGATCCGACCGTTCGCTACCCACCTTCATCACGCTCGTGGTGCTGGCGATCCTGCTCATGACCTTCGACATCCGTTCGCAGGGAGAAGGGGTCGTGAGCGTGATGCGGGGCGGAGTGCAGACGCTCCTCGCCCCGCTCCAGCGCGGCGCCACCGCCGTGATCGACCCGGTAGCCGACTTCATCGACGGCCTCTCTGACATCACCTCGCTCCGGGAGACCAACGAGGCTCTCCGTGCCGAGCTGGCCGCGGCGCAGGCGAAGCTGGCGGAGGCCGGAGACGCCCTGGCCCGCCTGGAGACGCTCGAAGCCCTCTACGACCTCGACCTGGAGGAGATCGAGGTCGGGCGGACCCCGGCCAACGTCATCGGACGCCCCGACCAGTTCGACCTCGCGTTCCAGATCGACAAGGGCGTCAACGACGGCGTGATCGAGGGACAGCCCGTGATCGACGTGTACGGCTTCGTCGTCGGCACGGTCACCCAGGCTTCGCCCGACACGGCGATCGTGGTGCCCATCCAGGCGAGCCGCAACAAGATCAGCGTGCTCGTCGGATCCCAGGTCGGCCTCCTCGGCGGCAACCCCGGTTCCCCGGAGATGACCCTCGACATCTTCGACGCCCGGGCGTCGGTGAGAGAGGGCGACCAGGTCGTCACCGCCGCCAACACGTTCCCGCCCGGTCTGGCGGTGGGGGAGGTGGTGGAGTCGGTGACGCCGCAATCCACGGCCCTGACCGCCCGCGTCAGGCCGTTCGTCGACGTCGAGTCGCTGCGCGTCGTGGTGGTGCTGGCCTGGCCGGCGAACGGGCAGACCGAGACGGTGCCCGCGGGCGAGACGGAGGAGCCGGGCGGCGACCAGGAGGAGACCACGGACAACACGGGAGGGGAGGCCACCGACACGACCGATACCCCCGACACCACGGTTGCCGACGGATGAGACTGCGCCTGCTCCTCGTCCCCTTGGCGTGTCTCGTGGTGGCGGTGATCCTCCAGACGACCCTGTTCAGCCGCTTCAGCTTCGTCACCCCCGACCTGGTCCTGCTGGTGATCATCCTCTTGGCCACCACCGACCTGCCCCGTGAGGGCGTGCTGGTGATGGCGTTCTCGGGAGGGCTTGTCGTCGACATGCTGGGCTCCACCGCGCTGGGGCTGAGAGCAGCGGTCTTCACCGTCATCGGTTACGTCGCGGTGAAGACCGCCCACCGGGTCGACATCGGCCCGTGGGCTACCGCCCTGTGGGTGGCGGCGCTGACCCTCGCCGGGGTCGCCTTGTTCTTGGTGATCGGTACGCTGTTCGGCCAGGGCGGCCTGGTCAGCACCGGCATCGGCCGGCGCCTGATCTTCGTGCCCCTCTCGAATCTCGTTCTCAGCTTCGTTGTGGCACCCTTGATGAACCGATTGATCAGCGGCAAGGTTCGGGGGCTGTTGTGAAGTACAGCGTGCGGCTCGCCGTGATCGGGTTCTCCTTCATGGCGATGTTCGCGATCCTCGTGCTCCGCCTCTGGTTCGTGCAGGTCGCCGAAGGCGCCGCCATCGCCCAGGAGGCCCAGGAGTTGGCCTGGCAGACCCGCAAGTACGAGGCGCCCCGGGGCGACATCTACGACCGCAGCGGAAAGCTCGTGGTGACCAGCCGCTACGTCCCCGCGGTCGAGGTCGACCGTACCTTCGTCCCCGTCTCCCAGCGCGACGCCCTCATCCAGAGGCTGTCGGCGATCCTCGGGATCCCGGCCGCCGAGCTCGACGCCATGTACGAGGCGGCGGGGATCAACGGCCGGTTCACGGTGGGGACCGTGTCGGTCGAGACGGCCTTCGAGCTGGCGAGCAGCCTCGAATCGCTCCCCGGAGTCGACATCATCAAGGTGCCCGAGCGCGTCTACCTCGCCGGCCCCGACCTGGCGCACGTGACCGGCCATCTCGGCCTGCCTACCGCCGAGGACCTGGAGAAGAAGCCCGACCTCGACCCCAACGTCCGCATCGGCAAGCTGGGCGTCGAGGCGGTCTACGACGACTACCTGCGCGGCCAGCCAGGCGTCTTCGAGTACCGCGTCGCCCGCGGCGAGATCATCGAGGCGAAACCGGAGATCCCCCCGACGATCGGCGACTCCGTCTACCTGTCGATCGACCTCCAGCTGCAGGAGGTGGTCAGCCGGGCGCTGGTCGAGGGGATCGACCTCTCCAACGAGGTGAAGGCCGCCAACCTCGCCCGGGGCGAGGAGGTGTTCTCGGAGACCAAGCGCGGAGCGGCCGTGGTCCTCCACGCCCGGACCGGGGAGGTCCTCGCCCTCGCCTCGATCCCCACCTTCGACCCTCAGCAGTTCGTGTCGGGGCTCGACCAGGAGACGTTCGATCAGCTCCGGGAGAGCCAGGCCTTCAACAACCTCGTCGTGAGCGGCCTCTATCCGCCCGCGTCGACGTTCAAGGCCGTCACCTACGTCGCCGCCGAGCAGTTCCAGTTCCCCTTCCCCCGCGACGTCGAGGGAGTCGACGCCGAGAACCGGATGGTCCACTGCGACGGGACCCTGGAGCTGCCGAGCCTCGCCGACGGCTCCCCCCAGCAGAAGAACGACTGGTACAACGACGACAAGGGGTGGATGGACCTCCACGGCGCTCTCGAGCAGTCATGCAACATCTACTTCTGGTCGGTGGCGCTGGGCGTGTGGCAGAACCGCAACTCGCTCAACGTCAACGCACTCCAGGACTTCGCCCGCGAGCTCGGCTACGGGCAGCCCACGGGGATCGACCTGACCGGTGAGGCGGCAGGCGTGATCCCCACACCGGAGCTGTTCGAGGAGTGGAAGCAGTACCAGCTCGAGAACCCCGGAGCGGCTCCCCGCCTCGATCCCAGCCGGCTGGAGCTCGCCAGCCCGTTCCTCGGCGGTGACCTGATGGACCTGGCCATCGGCCAGGGAGCGCTGACCGCCACCCCGATCCAGGTCGCCGTGTCCTACGCCGCCATGGTCAACGGGGGAGACGTGCTGCGCCCCGCCGTGGTCAAGTCGGTCGTCGACCCTTCCGGCGAGGTGGTGTACCAGCACGAACCGGAGGTCGTCCGCGAAGTCGACATCGACCCCGCCGTGCGGCGGTCGCTCCTCACCGACCTCGGGAGGGTGGTCTCCCAGGGGACCGCCCGGGCGGCGTTCCAGCACTTCGGCGAGGGGCTGGAGGAGGTCGGCGGAAAGACCGGCACCGGCCAGACCACGAAGAACAGGGACAACCACGCCTGGTTCGTGGGAGTCGCCCCCCTCTCCAACCCGGAGTACATCGTGGTGGTGCTGATCGACGAGGGAGGAAGCGGCGGCCAGGTCGCCGCCCCCGTGGCTCGCCACATCCTGCAGTACCTGATGGGCAACGAGCCCACGCCGATCGTCGAGGGAGAGGACGCCGACTGATGGCCACCATCGCACGTGCCGCCCGGGAGGCCGTCTCGGAACGGCGGGGAAACCGCCCCGACTGGATCCTGTTCGCCACCATGGTCGTTCTCGCCATCTTCGGGCTGGTGATGATCTACTCGGCGACCCGGTCGTCGGGGACGTTCTCGATGGAGCGGCAGATGATCTTCGTGGCCGCCGGCATCGTCCTCTACCTGGTGGCCTCGATGATCGACTACCGGGAGTATCGGGCGCTGATCCCTTACATCTACGGCGGGATCATCGTGCTCCTCATCGCCGTGTTCTTCTTCCCGGAGCGCAACGGCGCCCAGCGCTGGATCGAGCTGGGCTTGTTCGACCTCCAGCCGGCCGAGGTGGCCAAGATCGTCGTCGTGCTGGGGATCGCCTCGATCCTCTCGCCCCAGAACCGGGACGAGCTGAGGCCCGACCTCACCTGGCCGAAGATCGGGCTCGTGATCCTCACGGTGGGTGTCCCCGCCGGCCTGATCTACCAGCAGCCGGACCTGGGGACGATGCTGGTGTTCGTCTTCGTGATGATGGCGATGCTGTTCGCCGCCGGCGCCTCCTGGCGGCAGCTGCTCACCCTGGTGGGGGCGGGCACCGCCGTCACCGTGGCCCTCTACCGCATGGGGGCCATCGCCGAGTACCAGCTCAACCGCATCCGGGTGCTGGTGGACCCGACCGTCGACCCCCAGGGCATCGGCTACAACCTGGCCCAGTCGAAGCTGGCGATCGGGTCGGGGCAGCTACTGGGACGGGGGCTGTTCAAGGGAACCCAGACGAACTTCCAGTACGTCCCCGAGCAGGAGACCGACTTCATCTTCACCGCCGTCGCCGAACAGCTCGGCTTCGTCGGTGGAGTCGTCGTCCTCCTCGCCTACATGATCCTCATCTGGCGGATCCTGGTGATCGCCGCCAACGCCCGCGACCGATTCGGGGCGCTCGTCGCCATCGGGGTGGCGGCGACGTTCATGTTCCACATCTTCATCAACATCGGCATGACGATGGGTATCACCCCGGTCACGGGCCTGCCGCTGCCGTTCCTCAGTCTCGGCGGCTCGGCGTTCATGTCGCTGGCGTTCGCCCTCGGGATCGTGAACTCCATCTGGCTGCGCCGCTCGCCGGTGCCGGGCGAGCAATACGTGATGTGAGGCGCGGGCCCCTCCCACCTTCGCCTCCCGTCCTCCAGTCCGCGTGCCACAGCTACGCTCGCTGTCGATGATGTGGCGTCGCGGGGACCGCGGATGGATAGAAGTCATCTGCGGCCCGATGTTCTCCGGCAAGAGTGAAGAGCTGATCCGGCGGGTCACCCGGGCGGCGATCGCCCGCATCCCGGTGCAGGTGTTCAAGCCCGCCCTCGACGACCGGTACGCCACCGAGCAGGTGGTGTCGCATTCGGCTCTGTCGGTCGCCGCTCAGCCGGTGTCGTCGGCCAAGGAGCTGCTCTTGGCGGTCGACGACCGCACCGAGGTCGTCGGCATCGACGAGGGCCAGTTCTTCGACGACGAGCTGGTCGACGTGGCGGACCATCTGGCATCCACGGGCATGCAGGTGATCGTCGCCGGGCTCGACCTCGACTACCTGCGGCGGCCCTTCGAGCCGATCCCCTCCCTGTGCGGGCGGGCCGAGTACGTCACCAAGACCCTGGCGGTGTGCCACCGGTGCGGAGGTCCCGCCCTGTACACGCAGAGGATCGTCAAGTCGGACGACCTGGTCGTGTTGGGAGCCACCGGCGCCTACGAAGCGCGCTGTCGCCACTGCTATTCGCCCGAAGAGGGACAACAGGAAGCCCTGGCCATCGACTCCTGACCCGGGAGGGCGGCTGTCGCGTGGTAGACTCTTCCTCAGCGCCGCATGCGATGCGGCTCGTCTTCGGAGTTTGACGGTGACGCCTCTGCGATTCTCTTCCCGCCGACTCCCGTCTCTTTGGACTGGAATCGGCGTTTCCCAATCGGTCCGTGGCTCGGCCGCCGGATCATTCCTGGTGGCGTTCACTCGACTCCTCGTCCAGACCGCCGGTGTCGCCAGGTCATCGCACCGGCCGTGTCCCTCGCAGACCCATAGGAGTGAACATCAATGCCATTCTTCCGTCGCCGCACCCCGACGGTGCTCAAGAAGTCTTCGACCGATGTCGTCGAGGAGCGGAAGATCCTCCGCATCGGTGGGCAGACCGTCGAGGTTCGCCGAGTAGAGGAAGCGACCGAGAAGGCGCCCCCCGCCAAGGCGAAGGGGAAGGAGAAGCCCGAAAAGGCGAAGAAGCGCCGGTCCGAGCCCGCCCCGTCCCGGGGACGGTCCAACGGCCGTCGCCCCGTCGATGACGAGATCATCATCCCGACCGACGTCGGTCGGCGCCAGATGCTCGTCCGCAAGGCCGGCGGGCAGACCCAGATCGTCATCCTCGAAGGTCCCCTCCTCGTCGAGCACTACGTCGCCCGGCCGGACCGCACCTCGATGGTCGGCAACATCTACCTCGCCAAGGTGCGCAACGTCCTTCCCGGGATGGAGGCATCGTTCCTCGACTTCGGCGCCCAGAAGAACGGTGTCCTCTACGCCGCCGACGTCGCCTACGACAAGAAGAAGCACCCGAAGGGGCCACCCCGTATCGAGGAGGCTCTCAAGGAAGGCGACGAGGTCCTCGTCCAGGTCGTCAAGGACCCGATGGGGGCCAAGGGCGCCCGCCTGACCGGCAACCCGTCACTTCCCGGGCGCTACCTGGTCCTCGTCCCCGATTCGGACACCAACGGCATCAGCCGCCGCCTCCCCGAGGAGGAGCGGATCCGGCTGCGGGAGATAATCGAGAAGGTGAAGCCGGAGGGCTTCGGCGTGATCGTGCGCACCGCCGCCCTCCACGCCTCCGCCGAGGATATCGCCGCCGACATCTCCCGGCTCGTCAAGATCTGGGACGAGATCAAAGAGAAGGCCGCCCACGGTGGCGCTCCGCGGGTCATCTACGAGGAGCCTGACCTCCTCATCCGGGTCATCCGCGAGCACTTCACCCCGGACTTCCGCCGGATGCTCGTCGAGGACCGGGAGGCCTACGAGAAGGTCGTCGAGTACCTGCGGGCCACCGCCCCCGACCTCGTGTCTAAGGTCCACCTCTACGAGGACGAGATGCCGCTGTTCGAGCGGTACCACGTCGACGATCAGCTGCGCAAGGCGCTGGAGCGGCGGGTGTACCTGCCCTCGGGCGGTCACCTGGTCATCGACCGAACCGAGGCGCTCACCGTCATCGACGTGAACACCGGCAAGTTCGTGGGCTCCTCGAGCCTGGAGGAGACGGTCCTCCAGAACAACCTGGAGGCCGCCGAGGAGATCGGGCGCCAGCTGCGCCTGCGCGACATCGGCGGGATCATCGTCATCGACTTCATCGACATGGAAAAGGAGAAGAACCAGCAACTGGTTCTCCGCAAGCTCAAGGAGACGCTCGCCAAGGACAAGACCCGCACCCAGGTCTTCGACGTCTCCCAGCTGGGCCTGGTCGAGATGACCCGCAAGAACGTCTCCGCCGGCCTGTTGGAGCACTTCTCCGAGCCCTGCCCCCACTGCGAGGGGAGGGGCGTCCTCTTGAACGAGGAGGCGGTCAAGAACGGCATCCCGGTCGTCAGCACCGCCGTCGACGCCGAGTGACACCGCGACGGGGAGTCGGGCCAGCCCGCCTCCCCGAAGCCCTTTGTTGGTGAGGGTGCGCCGCTGCTAATCTGGTCGTTCGTAACCCTTCTCCGACGAGGTCTATTCATGTACGCCATCATTCGCGCCGGTGGCAAGCAGGCCAAGGTGCGCTCCGGCGACGTAATCCAAGTAGAGCGAGTGAAGAACGCCGGCGAGACGATCGAGTTTCGGCCGTTGCTCGTCGTCGACGACGACGGCAACACGTTCTCCAGCCCTTCCGACCTGGAGAACGCCACCGTCACCGCCAAGGTCCTCGGCGAGGTGAAAGGCGACAAGGTCGAGATCTTCAAGTACAAGCCGAAGACCGGCTACCGGCGTCGCATGGGCCATCGCCAGACCTACACCCAGCTCGAGATCACCGGCATCGCACTCGAGCAGAAGAAGAAGTCGCAGGCAAAGCGACAGGCGAAGAAGGCAGAAGAAGCGGAGGCAGCCGACACCGAAGCCGCCTCCGAGGAGGATTGAGATGTCCAAGACCAAGGCAGGCGGTTCCAGCAAGAACGGGCGCGACTCGGCTGCGAAGCGACTCGGCCCCAAGGTGTTCGACGGCCAGTTCGTGAACGCCGGCGCCATCCTCGTGCGCCAGCGCGGCACCCGCATCCACCCCGGCCTCAACGTCGGCCGCGGGGGCGACGACACGCTCTACGCCCTGGCCTCGGGCACCGTCCGCTACGCCAAGCGCAACCAGCGCCGCCTCGTAGACGTCCTCGTCGACTGAGCGGGGGGACGTCCCCGGACGCGCCGTGTTCGTAGACCGGGTCCGGGTGCACCTCCGGGGAGGCAACGGGGGCGCCGGGGTCGTCGCTTTCGAGCGTCGGCGCGGGCTGCCCAAGGGTCGTCCCACCGGCGGCAACGGCGGCAGGGGAGGCAACGTCATCGTCCGCGTCGACGAGGGGATGGCCTCCCTCCTCACGTACCAGCGCAACCCCCACCACCGCGCCGGTGACGGCACCCACGGCCGCGGTGACCTCCAGCACGGCAGAGCCGGAGAGGACCTGGTGCTTCCCGTCCCCGCCGGGACGACCATCTACGACGAGGAGGGCACGCTCATCGCCGACCTCGTCGCCGAGGGCCAATCGATCGTCCTGGTGGAAGGCGGCAGGGGAGGGCGGGGCAACGCCGCATTCATGTCGCCCACCAACCGCGCTCCATCGATCGCCGAACAGGGCGAGTTCGGCCGGGAGGAGACGTTCGTCTTCGAGTTGCGGCTCCTCGCCGACGCCGCTCTCATCGGCTATCCCAACGCCGGAAAGTCGACGCTCATCTCGGTCGTGTCGGCGGCCAAGCCCAAGATCGCCGATTACCCGTTCACGACCCTCGAGCCCAACCTCGGAGTCGTCGAGGTGGACGGCCGGGAGTTCGTCCTCGCCGACATCCCCGGCCTGATCGAAGGCGCCGCCGAAGGGAGGGGCCTCGGCCACGAGTTCCTCCGCCACACCGAGCGGGCCCGGGCGCTGGTGATCCTGCTCGACCCCTCACCGCTCCAGGCCGACCCCGTCTCCCGCCAGCTCGAGGTCCTGGTGGGCGAGCTGGAGCGATACTCACCGGAGCTGGCGTCCCGCCCGCGCCTGGTGGTGATCGGCAAGGCAGACGTGCCGGAGGCCCGGGATGCGGCCGAGGAGGTGCCGGAGGCGATGCTGATCTCGTCGGTGACCCGAGAGGGCATCCCCGAGTTCCTCCACGCGGTGTCCGACCTGGTCGAGACGGCCAAGCGCCGCACCCCGGACCGGCCGGGATACGTGCTCCACCGTCCGGCCCGGACTCCTTTCACGATCCGGCGCGAGGGGCAGACCTGGATCGTCGAGGGCATCGCCGCCGAACGCGCCGTCGCTTTCGCCGACCTGACCAACCCAGAGGCCGCCGACATGGCCGCCGCCCGCCTGGAGCGCCTAGGCGTCGACAGAGCGCTGGCCGAAGCCGGGGCGAAAGAGGGCGACGAAGTCAGGATCGGCGACTTGACTTTCGAGTACACGCCCCCCTGGACCGAAGACGAAGAGGATTACGAGGAGGACTTCGACGAATGAGACGTCCAGTCCCACCCGATGGCCGAGTGGTCGTCAAGATCGGCTCTTCGAGTCTCGTGGGCCCGGACGCCGGGATCGACCGGACGGCGATCGAGCGTATCGCCGGCCAAGTCGCCGACCTGTGGGAAGCGGGTCTGCCCACGGTGCTGGTCACCTCGGGAGCCGTGGCCGCCGGCCTCGCCCCGCTGGGGCTGGACGCCCGGCCCACGGACGTCCCCAGCCTGCAGACGGCGGCGGCGGTGGGACAGGGCCTCCTCATGCACAGCTACGCCGAGGCCTTCGCTTCCCGGGGGCGGGTGGCCGGCCAGGTGCTCCTCACCCGCGACGTGCTCGCCAACCGCGACCAGTACCTGTACGCCCGCCAGACCCTCGACCGGATGCTGACCCAAGGCGTGGTCCCGGTCGTGAACGAGAACGACACGATCGCCATCGACGGCGTCCGCTTCGGCGACAACGACCGGCTGGCGGCGATCGTGTCGCATCTGGTGGGTGCTTCGCTCCTCGTGCTCTTGACCGACACCGAGGGCCTGTTCTCGTCGGATCCCCGCCTGGGCGAGGCGGAGTTCCTCGCCGCCGTCGACCACGCCGACGAACGGCTCGACCGGCTCCACGGCGCCGGGCCCCTCGGCTCGGGCGGCGTGAAGACGAAGGTGGAGGCGGCCCGCATCGCCGCCTTCTCCCAGATCCCGACGATCATCGCCTCCGCCGACGCCTCGCTGCGCGACCTGACCTCGGGCGAGCCCGTGGGGACGTGGGTGGAGCCCAGGACTGTCTCCCTGCCCGCCCGCAAGCTGTGGATCGCCTTCTGCCAGCCTGTGCGCGGGCTCGTGGCGATCGACGAGGGTGCGGTGGAGGCCCTGGTCCAGCGGGGCACCTCGCTGCTGCCGGTGGGTGTGACCGGGGTGGACGGGGGCTTCTCCGCCGGCGAGACCGTCGACGTGGTCGGCCCCGACCACGAGGTGATCGGGCGAGGGCTGGCTCGCATGTCCGCCTCCGTAGTCAGAGAACGGATGGGCCGACGCGGCGGCGACGAGGTGATCCACCGCGACGAGCTGGCCGTGTTCGCCTCCTGACGGCGCTCAGCGGCGCCACAGATCCCGGGTGAACAACAGCAGCACCGGGAAGATCTCCAGCCTCCCCACGATCATCAGCCCCGACAGCAGCCACTTTCCGGGCCAGGCGATAGTGGCATACGTCGCGGTGGGGCCGACGTCTGCCAGCGCCGGTCCGATGTTCCCGAGCGCCGCTGCCACTGCCGAGGCGGCGGTGACGAGATTCAGGCTCTCGGACATGTTGGCGTCGATGAAGGCCAGCAGGAAAGTGCCGGTCATGAACAGGAACATGTAGAAGAGGAAGAACGACTGGATCGACTCCAGCAGGTGATCGGGGATCCTGTCGCGCCCGAACCGGACCGTGAAGACCCCCCTCGGGTACACCAGTCGACGGAGATCCGAGAAGGCGGCTTTGGCGAGGATGCCGACCCGGAACGTCTTCACCGATCCCGATGTCGAGCCCGCCATCCCGCCGAGGAACATCAATCCGATCACGAGGATCTGCAGAGCCGGGCGCCACGAGCCCCAGTCGGAGGTGGCGAAACCGGTGGTCGTGACGAGAGACACCACGGTGAAGACGGCGTCGCGGATCGCCCCGGCGGGCTCGTTGTCTGCCATGAGGCCGCCGGCCACGAGCACGATCCCGGCGACGATCAGCGCCGTGTAGAGACGGAACTCCGAATCGCGTGCGTACACGGGCGGGTGACGCAACGCCTTGTAGTGCAGGGCGAAGTTGACCCCTGCCAGGAACATGAAGACGGTGATCACCCACTGGGTGTAGGTCGAGAACGACGCCACCGAGGTGGCTTGGGTGCTGAAACCCCCCGTGGCGGTGGTGGTCATGGCGTGGACGACCGCCTGATAGACGTCGAGGTCTCCCGCCGCCAGGAGGACGGCGGCGAGGGCCGTGAGTCCGACGTAGACGAACCACAGCCGCTTGGCCGTCTCCTTGAAGCGAGGGGTGAGGCGGTCGGGTTTTCCGCCGGGGAGCTCCGCCCGCGCCAGTTGGAGGCCTCCGGTGCCGAGGAGCGGCAGCACCGCCACCGACAAGATGATCACGCCCATGCCTCCCACCCACTGGGTGAAGCCGCGCCACACTCCGATGCTGCGGGGCAGGTCGGCGGGGTTGGCCACCACCGTCGAGCCGGTGGTCGTGAAACCCGACACGGTCTCGAAGAAGGCGTCGGTGATGTTGGGGATCGTCCCCGTGAACAGGTAGGGGAGGGCGCCGAAAGCCGATATCACGAACCAGGCCAAGCCGACGGCGGCGAATCCCTCCTTCACGGAGATCGAGGTGGCCGCACCGAGGATCCTCCACATGAGGACCCCGCAGGCCACCGTGATCGCGCCGGCCGAGAGGATCCCCTGCCCCGTATCGGGCTCGCCGAGCGCATACGCCAATCCGGCCGTCGCCAGCATCGAGGCGCCGACGGCGGTGACGGCGGACCCGATCACATACGAGAGGGTCCGCGGCAGCGAACGCACCGACGGTTCGGAGACGATCGTCATCGAGGGGCGAACAGAGCCGAAGACGCTTCGATGTCCTTGGGGAGAGCGAAGAAGATCAGGTGGTCGCCGGCGCGGATTCGGGTCGATCCGTCGGGCACGAAGGTCGTCTCTCCCCGCGAGATGCCACCGATGACGACGCCACGGGGCAGCTCCAGGTCGATCAGCGATTTGCCGACGGCGGGGGCGTTTTCGGTGACCTCGACTTCGATCGCTTCGGCGTCGGTGTCCGAGAAGGTCACCACCTGCTGGATCCTGCCGTGACGGACGAAGCGGAGGATGGCGGAGGCGGCGAGGAGGCGGCTGGAGACGGCGGCGTCGATGCCGATGCCCGACAGCAGGGACACGTAGCGGATCCGGTTGAAGCGGGCGATCGTCGACGCCGCCCCGAGCGCCTTCGCCACGAGGCAGACCGTGATGTTGACCTCGTCCCATCCGGTCAAGGACAGGACCGCATCCGAGGGCCCCAGCTCCAGCTCCGACAGCACGTCGGGGTCGGTGGCGTCTCCGTGGACGACGACCGCCTTGGGGTGGCGCGAGGCGAGCTGAGAGCATCGGGCCCGGTCCCGGTCCACCAGCACCACGGAGAATCCGTTCTTGATCATCTCCTCTGCGGTCAACTCCCCGAGCCGGGTGCTTCCGACGATCACCACCCGGTCGATCCGCACCTTGCGCAAGCCGAGCAGCTTCGTGGCTCGTTCGACGTTGTCGGCGGTAGTCATCAGCAAGGCGTGGTCGCCGGCCAGCACTTGGGTGTCGCCGTGGGCGACGATCGTCTTGCCGTGGCGGACCAGGGCGGCGACCACCCACCCCCATTCCGCCGAGCGGAGCCGCAGCTGGCTCAGCGGCTGGCGGGCCAGCGGGGACTGGGGGGTGACTATCCCGCCCAGGAGCACGAGCTTGCCATCGGCGAAGTGGACCATCTCCGACACGCCGGTCTCTTTCACCAACGTGACGAGCTCCTGGGCGGCGGTGGCGCTGGGGTCGATGACGACATCGACGCCCAGCTGGTCGACACCTTCGCGCAGGCCCGGGTCCTCCACGCGGGCCACGGTGCGCTTCACCCCGAGCTGGCGGGCGGTGTGGCAGGCGAGGATGTTGACGCCGTCCGAGTTGGAGACGGCGATCAGGAGATCGGCGTTTCGGGCGCCTGCCTCTTCGAGTGTGGCGGCGGAGGCGCCGTTGCCGACGATTACCAGGGCGTCGAGCGCCTCTTGCATCTCGGCGGCGCGTTCCTCGTCGGATTCGATGACGTGGACGTCTTTGCCCTCCGACGAGAGGAGCTTGGCGAGATAGGAGCCGACGGCGCCGGCTCCCACGACGATGATCTTCATTGTCACCCGTCAGCGTAGACCTGACCGAGGGCACCACCACTACACCTAGACTGGCACCTCCCGTCCCGAGCGTATGACTGCGACTGTTCCAACCATCGACTCTCCAGCCGCGCTGGCCGATTCTCTCCGGAAGGTCGACTACCTGGCCGACGACCGCATCGCCCAGGTGGCCTTCCTGGCCGATCGACTCGGCAAGCCCATCCTCGTGGAGGGCCCGGCCGGCGTGGGCAAGACCGAGCTGGCGAAGTCGCTGGCCCGGATGTGGGGCCGACGGCTGATCCGCCTCCAGTGCTACGAGGGCCTCGACGAATCCAAGGCCCTGTACGAGTGGAACTACAAAAAGCAGCTCCTCCGCATCCAGGCGGACCACGACAAGGAGTGGGACGAGCTCGAAGACGACATCTTCTCCGACGAGTTCCTCCTCGCCCGGCCGCTGCTCGAGGCGATTCGCTCCGAGACCCCGGTCGTCCTCCTCATCGACGAGATCGACCGGGTCGAGATCGAAACGGAAGCCCTGCTGCTCGAGGTCCTGTCCGACTTCCAGGTGTCGATTCCCGAGCTGGGAACCATCAGCGCTTCCACCCGGCCGTTCGTGGTGCTCACCTCCAACAACACCCGCGAGCTGTCCGAGGCCCTGAAGCGGCGGTGCCTGTTCCTCCACATCTCCTATCCGGACCCTGAGCGGGAACAGCAGATCCTCCTGACCCGCGTGCCGGAGCTGCCCGAGAACCTGGCTCGGCAGATCGCCCGGATCGTTCGCTCGATCCGCCAGATGGACCTGAAGAAGGCGCCGTCGGTGTCGGAGTCGATCGACTGGGCCCGGACGTTGATCGCCCTCGCCGTCGAGCACCTGGACACCGAGGTGGTCACCGACACCCTCCACGTCCTCCTCAAGTACCAGTCCGACATCGAGAAGGCGACGGCCGAGCTGACCCGGCGGTGACCACTCCGCCTGCTCCGATCACATCGCTGATCACCGCTTTCGTCGGCGAGTTACGCGCCGCGGGGGTGCCGGTGTCGATGGTGGAGACGATCGACGCCATGCGCGCCCTCGAAGTCATCGACATCGGAGACCGGGCAGGGCTCAAGGCGACGCTCGCCGCCACCCTGGTGAAGTCCGAGCGTCACCTCGCCGCCTTCGACACCGCCTTCGAGGTGTTCTTCGCCACCGCTCCCCGCCGCGGCGAGGAAGGCAGAGGGACACCCACCGGGCCGGCGGCCGAGGGCGGCGGGTCCGGCGGTCTCGGCGAGGACGAGATCGAGGACCTGCGCCGCTCCCTGCTCCAGTCGCTCCTCGACAACGACATGGAAGCGCTGCTCGATGCCATCGGCGAGGCGGTCGACCTCCTGTCGGGGTTCGAGCGGGGACGTCCCGTCGGAGGCACCTACTACCTCTACCGCACCCTCCGCCGGCTCGACGTCGACCAGATCGAGACGCTCTTGCGCGAAGTCCTGAGCGGACGGGAAGGAGAGCTGGGCGAGCTCGACCGTCGGCTGGTGGACGAGGAGGTCGCCGAGCGGATCGAGCAGCTCCGGCAGGCGGTCCAGGACGAGATCCGGCGCCGTTTGGTCGAGGACCGGGGCAGGGAGGCCGTCGCCCGCACGTTGCGCCGGCCCCTCACCGAGGACGTCGACCTCATGCACGCCACCCGGGCCGACCTGGAGGCCCTGGAAGACGCCATCGTGCCCCTGACTCGCAAGCTGGCTGCCCGTCTCGCCCGTCGGCGCCGCATGCTGCGGCGTGGCCGGCTCGACTTCCGCAAGACGATGCGCCGGTCGCTCGCCACCGGCGGGGTGCCGATCGACCCGCAGTTCCGGGTCCAGAAGCCCCACCGGCCCGAGGTGTTCCTGTTGTGTGACATCTCCGGGTCCATGGCCACCTTCGCCCGCTTCACCCTCCAGTTCACCTACGCCATGTCGACCCAGTTCTCGAAGCTGCGGTCCTTCGCCTTCATCGACACCGTCGACGAGATCACCGAGTTCTTCGGCCCTGGCACGGATTTCACTGACGCGCTCGCCCGCGTCGCCGCCGAAGCCGACGTCGTCCACCAGGACGGGCACTCCGACTACGGGACGTCGCTGGCGGCGTTCCTCGAGCGCTACGGACGGGACGTGACCCCCCGGTCGACGATCATCATCACCGGAGACGCTCGAAACAACTACCGCCCTCCCCAGGACGAGCTGCTGGGGGAGATCGCAGCGAAGGCGAGAGCCGTATACTGGCTGAACCCGGAGCCTCCCAGCTATTGGGATACGGGGGATTCGGTGATGAGCCGCTACGCACGGTGGTGCGAGGGGGTGCATGAAGTGCGAACGCTCCGTCAGCTGGAGGCATTCGTCGAAGAACTCAGCCTTCCCCGCTCACGTCCTCGGGGCAGATCTCTTTGAGGTCCTCAACTCGGGGGGTGGGGTGGCCGATATTCCATCGGTGTTTCGCACGCCTATCGAGAAGCAGTGAGTGAGGTGTGGCATTGGGCCATCGGATATTGGTGATCGAGGACTCTGCCGTCATCCGGCGCTTGATCGAGGTGTGCCTGCGCGCCGCTGACCTGGAGATCATCACCCGCGACGATGGCAAGAGCGGCCTCGCGGCCGTCCGCGAGGAGTCGCCCGATCTCGTGGTGCTCGACATCGGCCTCCCCGGCATGGACGGCTGGGAGGTCCTCGCTCACGTCCGCTCCGACGAGTCGATCCGGGACACTCCGGTCGTGGTGCTCACCGCCCACGCCGAAGAGGAGTCGCGTCGGCGCGCCGACGAGGGCGGCGCCGACGCCTTCGTGACGAAACCGTTCCAGCCGAACGAGTTCCGGAAGACGGTCCTGGACCTGCTTCCCTGACCGCCTGGTCGACGGTCAGGGAACGATCACACTTCCGACTTCTCCCGCTCCTCGTCGGCCATGACCTCGGCGAGCCTCTCCACGAGGTCCACCACCCGGTTGGAGTAGCCCCACTCGTTGTCGTACCAGGCGAGCACCTTCACCAGGTTGCCGCCCAACACCTGGGTGCCGGCGGCGTCGAAGATCGACGAGTGCGGGTTGCCGATGATGTCGGAGGAGACGATCGGGTCCTCGCTGTACTCGAGGATTCCCTTCATCGGCCCCTCCGCCGCCCGCCGGATGGCGTCGTTGATCTCCTCGACCGTCACCTCGCGCTCCAGTTCCACGACCAGGTCGACGGTGGAGCCGTCGGGCACGGGAACCCGCATCGCCATGCCGTCCAGCTTGCCCTGGAGCTCGGGAAGGACCTCGCCGACCGCCTTGGCGGCCCCGGTGGTGGTGGGGATGATGTTCTCGGTGGCGGCCCGGCTGCGGCGCAGGTCCTTGTGGGGCACGTCGGCCAGGCGCTGGTCGTTGGTGTAGGCGTGGACGGTGGTCATCACCCCGCGCTTGATCCCAAACTCGTCGTTGAGCACCTTCGCCACGGGGGCGAGGCAGTTCGTGGTGCACGAGGCGTTGGACACGATGATGTCCGAGGGGTCGAGCTCGTGGTCGTTCACGCCCAGCACCACCGTCTCGTCGATCGGGTCCTTCGACGGCACCGTGAGCACGACCCGCTTGGCGCCAGCCTGGAGGTGCTTCTCGAGAGAAGCCCTGTCCCGGAAGACGCCGGTCGACTCGATGACGATGTCGACTCCGAGCTCCTTCCACGGCAGGTTGGCGGGGTCCGTCTCGCGGAGCATCTGGATGCGGTGCTTGTCGACGGTCATCACCCCGTCCTCGAGCTTCACCTCGTGCTCGAAGGGGCCCATCACCGAGTCGTACTCCAGCAGGTAGGCGAGCACGTCGTCGTCGGCGAGGTCGTTGATGGCGACGACGTCGATGTCGGCTTCGGGGCGTCCGGCGATGATCCGGAAAACAGCCCGGCCGATCCGACCGAATCCGTTGATTGCGACCTTCACTCCCATATCACGACTCCTTGATGAGATTGGCGGAGAGGCGTTCGATGACTTCAACCACCCGCGCGGAATAGCCCCAACCGTTGTTGAACCAGGTGATGGTCTTGACCATGGTGCCGTCGATCACCATCGTCGCCAGCGAATCGAAGACCCCCGAGTAGGTGGAGCCCCGCACGTCCGACGACACGATGGGGTCGCTGACGTACTCGATGATGTTGCGGTAGCGGGTCGAGGCGGCTTCCTGGATCGCCTGGTTGACCTCTTCTTTGGTGGTCGGTTTCTCGGTGATCGTCACCAGGTCCACCGTCGAGCCGTCGGGCACCGGTACGTTCAGCGCCACGGCCGACAGCTTCCCCTCGAACTCGGGCATCACCTGGGTGACGATGTCGGGCGAGTTGGTCTCCTCCGGGATGATGTTCTCGCCGGCAGCCCGGCTGGTGCGGAAGCCCTCGCCGGGCACGTCCGCCAGGCGTCCCCGGTTCGACATGGCGTGCACGGTGGTCCAGTACGCCCGCTCTACCCCGAAGTTCTCGTGGATCGTCCGCAGGATCGGCGCCACGGCGTTGGAGGTGTTCGACCCGAGCGCGACGATCGGTGGGTTGTCGTTGAGGACCTCGTCGTTGATGCCCATGAGGACCAGCGGGATCTCGCCGGGGGTCTCGGGGCTGGAGGTGAGGACGACGGCGCGGGCTCCGTTGTCGATGTGGGCCTGGTTCCACTCCCGGGTGCGGTAGCGGGCGGTGGCCTCCACCACCAGGTCGACCCCGTAGTCGGACCATTTGACGTCGTTCGGGGTCTTCTCGCCGATGAACGCGATCTCGCGTTCGTCGGCGATCAAGTTCCCGTCCTCGTACTTCACCTCGCCGGGATAGCGGCCGTAGATCGAGTCGTACTTCAGCAGGTAGGTGAGGGCCGAAGGGTCGGCTGTGTCGCAGATCACGCTCACCTCGACATCGGGGTGGTTGCGAAGCAACCGGAACACGTTGCGCCCGATGCGGCCGAATCCCATCAATCCGATTCGGATCTTCGTCATCACATGACCTCGTTTTCTTGGTTCTCTCCGGCTCAACGCTAGTGCCGACGACTTTGTTCTAACGACCTGCTTCAACCGTCGGTTGCGGTGCGATAGGTTGCCAGAGAGAGGGGAGCGGCCCCAACCGGGAGACGAGGTGACGGATGTGGATGGCGGTTGGGCTGGTGTGCCTGCTGGCGCCGGTGCCGGGAGAACAACTCGCCCCGTATGCGCCCGTCGGGGCCTACGCGGGCCACTGGGGAATCGACCTGGCGGCGGAGGTGGGGACCGACGTGGCGGCGCCGATCGGCGGCGAGGTCACCTTCGCCGGCGTGGTGGCGGGGACCAAGACGGTGACGATCCGACGGGGGCCGTCGAAGGTGTCCGTCTCGTATCTCTCCGAGATATCGGTGGAAGCCGGAGACCGCGTCGGCCCCGGACGCATCATCGGCCGCTCGGGACTCGCTCATGGCGAGCCGGCAGTCCACCTCTCGCTGCGGCTCGACGGTGAGTACGTCGACCCCGCCCCGTTCCTGGCCTGCCGGTTCCGGCCGCTGAGTGAGGCGCTGTGGCTGGTTCCCTATCCTGAGGCGAGTGCGAATAGGAATCCTGGGCGGTACCTTCGACCCGCCCCATCTCGCCCACCTGCACACCGGCGAAGTCGCGTATCGGCAGCTGGGCCTGGACATGGTGGTGTTCATGCCCGCCGGGGCGCCGTGGCAGAAGGCGGGCAGGCAGGTGTCCGACGCCGAGCATCGGTGGGCGATGACCCGCCTCGCCGTCGAGGGAGTCGACTACTTCGTTGCCGACGAGCGTGAGGTCCACCGGGACGGCTGGACCTACACCGCCGACACGCTGGCGACCTTCGACCCCGACGCCGAGCTCGTCTTGATCCTCGGAGCCGACTCGGCCCGAGGGCTGCCGACCTGGGAGAGGGCCGAGGAGGTCCTGTCCAGAGTGCGCTTGGCGGTGGCTCCCCGCCCCGGCACCGACCGGGAAGAGGTCGAAGCTGCCGTCCCGGAAACGCCCATCGAGTGGCTGGACATGGTGCCCATCGACATCTCCGGCACGCTCATTCGGGAGCGGGTGGCTGCCGGCCGCTCCGTCCGTTTCCTGGTGCGGGACTCGGTGTGGCGTTACATCGTGGCCGAGAATCTCTATACGGATGCGGCCGATGTGCCGGTAGCATGAGACGAGACCGTTGACAGGAGGGAGTTCCGTCATCTCAGCTGAGCAGATCGCCCGGATGGCTGCCGACGCCATCCACGACAAGAAGGGACTGGATGTCCAACTCCTCGATGTGGGCGATCTACTCGCCATCACCGACATCTTCGTGATCGGCACGGGGACCTCGAACATCCACGTTCGTTCCCTCGCCGAAGCTGTCGAGGAGGCGCTGGCCGAGAAGGCGGGGCGAAAGCCTCTCCGGCGGGAGGGGATGGAGCAGGCGGAATGGATCCTGCTCGACTACGGCGACGTCGTCGTCCACCTCTTCCAACCCGACCAGCGGGAGTACTACGGGCTCGAGCGGCTCTGGCTCGATGCGCCTCGCGTCGGCTGGGAGGCGCCGGTCAGCACCGAGGCCTAGCTTTTCCGTCTGCCCGCCGTTTTGGTAACCTGACGGTCTTCCCGGGGCTGTAGCTCAGCCTGGCAGAGCACTTGCATGGCATGCAAGGGGTCACGGGTTCAAATCCCGTCAGCTCCACGTGAGGACCGCCTGTGACAGGCGGTCCTTTCGTTTTGTCCGGTGAGCGGGAGGGGGCGACGTGGAAGCCGGAGGTGTCATGCGCCCGGGTCGACTGGACGTGACCGCCGGGATGGTCTGTCGGCTCGTCGCCGACCAGTTCCCCGAAGTGCGGCGTGCTGATCCCGCCCGTCGCCCTGCACGTGGACGAGTGACCCGGGTGCTCGGCGCCTAGTCGGAGCCGAAGTCCAGGGGGATCACCTCGTGGAGGGTACTCGCCGCGTACTGGGGCTGCGGCCCGCCACCGATGATTCGGAGGGCGCCATCCAGGTAGGCGAGGGCGAACCCGTGCCGGGGCACTTCCATCTCGCCCACTATCTCCCACGCCCCGTCGACGAGGCACTCGATCGAGCCGATGGTCCGTTCGGGCTCTTCGCCTCCCGCCACACACGGGATGCCGTCGACGGCCGTCGCCGCGAATCCTCCTCGGGCGTGGTTGAGAGACGGCCCTTCTCGCCATTCGCCGTCCTCGAGCACCTCGACGGTCGCCTTGTTGGTGTCGAGGGTCGCGAGTCGGCCTCCGATGGCGTACACCCGGTCGCCCACCGCGGTGGCGGCCAGATGCTCCCGTGGCTCCGCCAGTTCGGGGCCGACAGTCCACTCGACCGCACCGGCTTCGAGGATCTCGGTCGTGGCCAGCTGCTCGTAGTCGGGTCCCACGCCTCCGATGGCCATCAGGCCGTCTCCGATGGATACCAGGCCCATCGCTCCCCGGGGTGTGACGAGCGCCGGTTCGGGACGCCATTGCTCCTCGCCCGGTCCGAGACTCCACACCTCGGAAGTTGGCGCATATCCGAAGTGGGTCTCCTGGAATCCACCGACGAGGTACATGCGGTCTCCGAGCACCGCCATCCCGGTGTGGTGCACTCCGGTGGGCAGCGACGGGCCAGACTCCCACGAGTCGGTGGCCGGGTCGTAGAAGTAGGTGTTGTCGTTGAATCCGTTAGCCCCGTACATCCCCCCGGCCACCACGATGCGGCCGTCCCAGAGCGCGCTCGCCATCTCGAGTAGGGCCATCGGCAAAGGAGCGGCCCGGTTCGCCAGGACGGTGGTGGGAGGAGTGGTGGCTGGCGCCGTGGTTTCAACGCTCGTCGTAGGCTGGGGTACGGGAGCCGTGTTGGACACGGAGCCGCTCGGGGCACACGCGGCCAGCAAAGCGGCCGTCGCGAGGAGGGACGAAAAGAGCCGGCGGGGGCCGTGGGCTGAAGAAGGGCAGGCGAACACCACTCTCCTCCTGTCCTCGGTCGACGAAGAGACTATCCGATCGTTTACGTCCGGGCCGGGACAGTCGGTTCGCCCAAGAGTGTCCCAGCGCTCCGGTGGGGTCGGGTCATGTTGCCTGGTTCTGCCGTCTCGCCTCCGGAATGCACCGGAGAGGTGGACGAGCGGCCCCCGCCGATCTGAGCCTCTCTTTGGGCTCAGATCCGATAGCGCAGATAGGTGAACCCTCCCGAGAATCCCCGTTCTTCGATCAGTTCGAGATCAGCGCGCAGCCCTGCAGGCAGGGCCTTCTTCCCCCCTCCGACGAGGATCGGCACCACGAAGAGTCTGATCTCGTCTACCAACCCCTGGGCCAGCGCGTGGCTGGCGAGTTCCGCTCCGCCGATGGCGATGTCGGCGCCGGCGTCTTCTTTCATCTGTTGGACCGCGGCCGCGTCGAACTGGCGCTCGACGCGGGTCTTCTCGCTCGATACATCTTCCAGCGTTCGAGAGAAGACGATCTTCTGCGCCGATCGCCAGATCTCGGCGTAGTCTTCGGCGACCGGCTTGAGGCCCTCTGCCGTCTCCCAAAAGACCATGGTCTCGTACATGCGGCGCCCGTAGAGGTACGTGCCCACTGATCTCTCGAGGTCGTTGACGAAGGCGTGGACCTCGTCGTCCGGTTCCGCCCAGTCGAACTCGCCGTCAGTGTCTTCGACGTAGCCGTCGAGGGACGTGATCGTCGTGTAGATCAGCCGTGCTATCTCTCGTCTCCTTGGTCGATTCTCGGGTCGGTGTTCGTTCCGTATCTGATCGACGACAGAGGCCTCTCTGATTCATCGATTTCATCGATCCGGCACCGAAACAGCCGGTATGGTTCGACCGAGGGTGGCGAGGAGGTCTTCTCGTGAGAGTTCTGGTCACTGGGGCGTCGGGGTTCGTCGGTGCCCACGCCGTTGCGGCGATGCAGGCGGAGGGGCACCAGGTCCGAGCGTTCGTCCGATCTCCCGACAAGTTGCGTAACGCCCTCGAACCGGTCGGCGTCGAAGTCGACGACGTAGTTGCCGGCGACGTGACGGATCGGAGCGCGGTCGAAGGAGCAGTGGCGGGCTGCGACGCCGTGGTGCACACAGCCAACATCTACTCCTACGACACCCGTCTCGCCGCCGACATGTGGCGGGTCAATGTCTCAGGAACGGATCTGGTGCTGGATGCGGCGCTCGCCGCCGGATGTGACCCGGTGATCCACGTCTCGTCGATGGTGGTCCTCCTGCCCTGCGAAGGCCCGATTCCCTCGGACCCGCATCTTCCCCATGCAAAGAGTCGGGACCCCTATGTCGACTCGAAGAAGGCGGCCGAAGCAGTGGCCAGGCGCCGCCAAGCGCGAGGTGAACCGGTCGTGACCGTCTATCTCGGGTCGGTGTGGGGGCCACACGATCCCGGAGCCGGCGAGATGGTGAAGATCGCCCGTCTCTTCTTGAACTCGCCCGTACCGTTCGGTCTCCCGGGGTCGATCGGAATAGTCGATGTGCGCGCCGCAGGACGCCTGCTGTCGTCGCTGCTCGAGGCCGGTCGGGGGCCGCGGAGGATTCTGTTCGGAGGACGGACGTTGCGATGGAAGGAGCTCGGGCGAATGGTGATCGACGCTGCCGGCGCCAGGCCGCGGCCCTTTCTCTACACGCCCTATCCGGTGGCGGTCGTCACCGGGCGCGTGTTCCAGGCGATCTCGCGGGGGACCGGCAGGGAATCACTCATCCACGCGGGAGGGCCGTGGGTCGTCCGGCACTGGCAGCCCAGCGACGACTCCGAGGCGATCGCCATGATCGGCTCGGTCCCTCCCGTCGAGGAAACCATCACCGAAGCGACCCGATGGATGGTCGAGTCCGGCCTGGTGAAGGGAGCTCAGCCGGTGGGGCCCAACGGCTGAAGCCGGAGGCGGTTGCCCAGCTTCCATCCCACCAGGCCCAGCGCCAGACCCACGAGAGCGGCGACGACGAGAGCGACGCGGGCTACCGGAACCAGAGACACGACGCTGTTCCCGGTGGAGGCGATGCCGTCGAGACGATCGACTGCCTCCTCGTAGCGCTCGACGCTCGCTCTGACTTCCTCCAGGTCGGACGCCACCTCGTCGACCTGTTCGGTCAAAAGGCGCGTGTCGGTGGCGCTCGCCCGCAGCTCTTCGGCCAGAGCACCGAGGCTGTCGCCCTGGGCGGCGATCGTCTCCGGCAGACCCTCGAGCTGCGCCTGGACCTCACCGAACGCATCGCCGAGCGGCACCTGGGGGCGGTACTCGACTCCCAAAAAGCTGAGCGTTCGCATCGTGTCGTCGATGACGTCCGCGGTGTCGATCAGGGCGGGGAGAGCGTCGCGAAGAGCGGTCAGGGACTCGGGGATCTGGGTCGTCGTCAGTTCGGCGACTTCGTCGAGGACCTCGGCCGCCCGGTCGGCGGAACCCGAGAGCCGGTCGGTCATGCCGCTCAGGGTGCCGAGGGCTCCTCCTGCTTCACCCAACGTGGCGTCGATCGCCTCCAGTAGATCGCGGGACGGCTCCGCAGCCTCTTCGAGCTGAGGAGCGGCGGAGAAGACCGACTCGACCACGTCGAGCGCGATCCAGCCGGCTACGGCCGCAGCCAGGGAGACGACCGCCACCAAGGCGGCGCCGATCTTCACGAGGTTGGCAGCAGAGAGCCGTTGCATCCATCTCCGGGACAGGCAGAAGTGGAAACGAACGCTACCCAACGCCGACGATTCGAAAACGGCAGGGTTTGGGGATCTCGGCGGCCGGGAAGGTTGGGATGCCAACAGAAGGGAAGAGGGGGTTTGGAACACACCATCGACGCGTCTGCCGTCACCAAGATCTACGAATCGAGCGGTGTCGGCGTTCGCGACATCGACCTCCGCGTCCCGACCGGGTCCATCGTCGGCCTGATCGGGCCGAGCGGATCCGGCAAGACGACCACCGTCCGCCTCCTCACCGGGCTGCTGTCTCCCGACAGCGGAGAGATCCGTGTCTTCGGGATGGATCCCGTCGGCTTCGACGCCGCCACCCGGTCCCGTATCGGCTATCTGCCCCAGCAAGCGGCCATATACCCGGCTCTCACCGTCGACGAGAACCTCGATTTCTTCGCCGCCATGCACGGCCTGCGGGGCCGCCGACGCCGCGAGAGGCGCCACCTCGTCCTGGAGTTCGTCGAGTTGGCGGACGCCAGCTCACGCCGGGCCGGCGAGCTCTCCGGGGGGATGCAGCGGAGGCTCGGCCTCGCCGCGGCGTTGGTCCACCGGCCGGAGTTGCTGTTCCTGGACGAGCCGACCGCCGGCATCGACCCGATCCTGCGCGCCACCGTGTGGGAGACCCTCTCCGAGCTGCGGGAAGACGGTCGCACCATCGTGCTCACCACCCAATACGTCTCCGAAGCCGCCTACTGCGATTTCGTGGCGGTGATCTCGGAGGGGCGGCTCGTCGAGTGGGGCAGCCCCGAGGAGCTCCGCCGCCGTGCCTTCGGCGGTGAGATGGTGGACGTGGTCTTCGCCGACCGCGTTCCCTGGGCGGTCGTCGACCGGCTAGCCGGGGCGGTGGGCGCCGAGCACGTCGAGAGCATCGGCAGCCGCTCGGTGCGGATCACCGTGGAGGACGCCGGCTCCGCCATACCGATCCTGGCGGCGGCCGCCACCGAAGCCGGGGCGGAAGTGACCGAGACCGACCAGGTGGTCCCCGAATACGACGACGTGTTCGTCCGCATCATCGATCGGCATCGTGTCGAGGAGCCCACGGCATGAGGGCGCTGTCGACCGTGTTGGCGTTCGCCGGCAAAGAGATGCGGCAGGTGCTGCGCCAGCCCAAGCTGATGGCCGTGCTCATCCTGGGCCCCTTCCTTATCCTCGGCTTGTTCGCCGCCGGGTTCCAGGCGACGCCGCCGCCGCTGCGGACGCTCGTGGTGTTGCCTGAGGGCTCGGAGCTGGAGTCGTCGATGCCCCAGATCGCCGAGCAGATCGGATCCGAGATCGAGCTCGTCGGCACCCTCGGAGACACCGGCGAGGCGAGACAGCGCCTCCTCGACGGAGAAGTGGACCTGGTGGTCGAGGCTCCGGCGGACGCCGCCACGACCGTTCGCAACGACGAGCAGGCTACCGTGGTCGTCTACCACAACCGTCTCGACCCGTTCGACCGCGCCTACATCACCGTTGCCGCCCAGTCGGCGGTCGACGAGCTGAACCGGATGGTGTTGGCCCGGGTCGCCGCCACCGCCCAGGACAGGGCCGGTGAGTACGAGGAGGCCATCCCCACCGCCCGCCAGGCCATGGGCACCATGGCCACCGCACTGCGTGAGGGCGACGAGGCCGGAGCCCGTGAAGCCCAGTCGCAGGCAGTTGACTCGCTCACCCTCGCCGAACAGCAGCTCGGGCTGACCGCCGACTTCTTCCTGGGCGTGGACGAGACCGCAGGCTCCAGCGCGGCCACACTGGGCGAGCGGGTCGGCTCGAGCCGGGGCGAAGTCGAGAGCATCGACTCCTCCGACCCGGCCGCCGCCGACCGGGCCGAACGCATGGAAGGCGAGCTCGCCGAGTTGGAAGCCGCCATCGCCGAGTTCCGGTCGGTCTCGCCCCAGGTCCTCGTCCAGCCGTTCGTTGCCGACACCGAGCTGGCGTCGGGGATCGACGTGCCCCTCACCGCCTATTACTCACCAGGGGTGGTGGCCGTGCTCCTCCAGCACGTGGTGCTGACCTTCGCCGCCCTGTCGGTCGTGAACGAGAGGTCGACCGGATCCACGGAGCTCTTCCGGGTGGGGCCGGTGCGGCTGGGTGAGTTCCTCGCCGGGAAGTTCCTCGGCTACGCGGTGCTCGGGTCGGTCGTCGCTGCCGCTCTCATCGCCGTGGTGGTGTTCGCGTTCGGCACGCCGATGGCCGGGTCCTGGCTGTGGGCGGCCGCGGTGCTCGCCTTGACGATGGCCGCCTCGTTGGGGCTCGGGTTCGTCATCGCCGCCGCCGCCAACACCGACGCTCAGGCGGTGCAGTTCTCGATGATGGCTCTGTTGTTCACCATCTTCTTCAGTGGCATGGTGGTCTCGCTGAGCCGGCTCGCCGATGGGGTGCGCCAGATCGCCTACCTTTCGCCCGCCACCGCGGGGACCACGGCCCTCCAGGACGTGATGTTCCTCGGCAACGAGCCAAATGCCCTGGCTCTGGCCGTGCTCGGCGCCTACGTCGTCGTGAGCTTCGGAATCGCCTACATGTGGCTGCGCCGGCGACAGGTTGCGTGAGTCAGTTCCTCGCCGATTTCCAGGACACGGACACCTCGATCGAGGTGGCGCCGCTGGGCTCAGTGCGGAGCGCTTCCACCCTCCACGCGTCGGCCGTCTCCGTCGGGAGGGCGGGCAGGCGCCGGGGGCAGCGGCGTGCCGAGCCGTCGACCTCGCAGTTCTGGAACGAGCCGAGGACCTGATACCTGATCCCGCTCGGAGGGATCAGGAAGACCTCGACGTTGTCGGGCTGCTCCAAAGGCAGCTCGATGAGGATGTCGAGGCTGTGGCTCTTCGGGTCGAACGCCAGCAACTGGCCGACAGCCTCGGTGGCGCCGTCCTCGAACTGCAGCCGGGCCGTCGAGCGCTCCCCGAACGGGTCGACGGTCATGGGCCCCGTGCACGCCAGGGCCAAGAACGCGAGGGCCAGCGTGAGGCGTGCCATCCCTCCACGCAGCCTACTCGCCAGCGCATCGGCGGGTCGGGCAGACCCCGCTTTCAGTCGTAGGTGTAGAACCCCCGGCCGCTCTTCCGGCCCAGCATCCCGGCTTCCACCATGCGGGTGAGGAGCGGGGGAGAGGCGTACAGCGGCTCCTTGTACTCCTCGTAAAGCACGTCGGCGACGAGCTTCATGGTGTCCAACCCGATGAAGTCGCACAGCTCCAGCGGCCCCATCGGGTGGTTGGCGCCGAGCTTCATCCCGGTGTCGATGTCCTCGGCGGAGGCGTGGCCCGCCTCGTACATCCGGATGGCGCCCAGGAGATAGGGGACGAGCAACAGGTTGACGACGAACCCCCCGCGGTCCTTGGCCCGGATGACGGTCTTGCCCAGCTCGTCGCGGGCGAACTCCTCGGCCCGCTGCTCCACTCCGGCGTCGGACAGGGGAGTGGTGACCAGCTCGACGAGCCCCATCACGGGGACCGGGTTGAAGAAGTGGAGGCCGACGACGTGATCGGGCCGCGAGGTGGCGGACGCCAGTCGGGTGATGGGGATCGACGAAGTGTTCGAAGCGAGGATGGCATCGGCGTCGGCGACGACCTCGTCCAGGTTCCGGAAGATCTCCTTCTTCAGGTCCTCGTTCTCGGTCACCGCCTCGATGACGATCTGGCGGTCGGCCTGGTCGGACCAATCGGTCGAGAACGTGATGCGGGAGAGCGCCGAACCGGCCGCCTCCTGGTCCAGCTTCCCCCGGGAGACGGCCCGGTCGAGTGACTTCTCGATCCGACTGCGAGCGGCCTCTGCTGCCTCGGGCGACACCTCGTGGACTACGACATCGCATCCGGCGAGAGCGGCCACCTCGGCGATCCCGGCGCCCATCTGGCCGCCACCGATCACACCAACACGTTCCACCGCTGCTCCTTCTGTAGGTTCTCTGGGTCCCAGAGAGTCGCACACGCCGTGCCGGCGTTCAAAGTCCACTCGGTTCCTCGTGGCGGGCAACGCCGGGCGTTCGGCTACCTTGCGGATGTAATCGAGACGGAAGGAGACGGAACATGGCTCTCGACAGCACCGCCCGCGCCCACTGGGAGGGCGACCTCTTCTCCGGTTCCGGCACGGTCAGCCTCGACACCGGCGCCGCCGGTCCCCTCGAAGTGAACTGGAAGGCCCGGGCCGAAGAGCACGGGGGGATCACCAGCCCCGAGGAGCTGATAGCCGCCGCCCACGCCACCTGCTACTCGATGGCCCTCTCCAACACCCTCGCCAAGGCCGGCTATCCCCCGGCGAGCCTCGACGTGGAGGCCACGGCCACTTTCGTGCCCGGCACCGGCATCACCCAGATCGTGCTGCGTCTCGACGCCGACGTCCCCAACATCGGAGAGGACGAGTTCCAGCAGGCGGCCCAGACCGCCAAAGACAACTGCCCGGTCTCCAAGGCCCTGGCCGGCAACGTGGAGATCTCCCTGGAGGCGAACCTCCGCTGAAACCCTTCGCTCAGGAGGGCGGGGTCTGCTGGCCCATGGCCCGCGGCCCCGCCCTGAGCAGACAGGCGGCGAGGTGGTTGTCCGACTCCGGGACCTGCATCAGTTGCGGGTCCTCGACGTCGCAGAGGCCCATCTGTGCGATCGGACAGCGGGGGTGGAACCGGCACCCCGACGGGGGGTCGATGGGGGAGGGGATCTCCCCCCGAGGCATCGGCTGGGTCCGCCGGTGCTTGGGGTCGGGCACCGGGACGGCGTCGAGCAGCGCCTGGGTGTAGGGATGGGCGGGGGACCCGTACACCGACTTGAGCGGCCCCACCTCGACGATCCGGCCCAGATACATGATGGCGATCCGGTCGCACACGTACTTGGCGGTCGCCAAGTCGTGGGTGATGAAGAGGTAGGTGAGGTCGAACTCGTCCTTCAACCTCATCATCAGGTCGAGCAGGGCAGACCGGACCGACACGTCGGCCATGGCGATCGGCTCGTCGGCGACGATCAACTCCGGCCGGGTGACCAGGGCGCGGGCGATGACGATCCGCTGCCGCTGGCCGCCGGATATCTGGTGGGGGTACTTGTCGGCGTAGTTGGTGGGCGGGTTCATGCCCACCGCCTCCAGCATCTCCAGCACCCGCTTACGGCGCTGTCCCTCGCTCAGGTTCGGCTCGTGGATCTCCAGCGGATGGGCGATGGCCTGGCCGATCGTCATCCGGGGATTCAGCGAGGCCAGCGGGTCCTGGAAGATGATCTGCATGCGGGAGCGGAGCCGGCGCATCTCGTCCGGCGAGAGTTGGGACAGGTCCATCCCGTCGAAGAAGACCTTGCCCTCGGTGGGCTCGAGCAGGTTCAGGACCAGGCGTCCCACCGTCGACTTGCCGGACCCCGACTCGCCGGCGAGCCCGAACACCTCGCCGCGTCGGATCTCGAAGTCGACGCCGTCCACGGCCCGCACCGCCGGCTGCTCGCCGCGGTTGAACAGCGAGGCGAGGAACCCCGACTGGAGCGGGAAGTACTTCTTCACCCCGCGCACCTCGACGAGCGGCGGGCCCGCCTCGATGCGGTGGGTGGGCGTGGCGACTTGCTCGAGTCTGCTCTCAGGCACCGATGGCCACCTTCTGCGGATGCGGATGATGGAGCCAACACGCCACCCGGGTGTCCTCGGAGGCGCCTTCGGGCGGCGCGAACGGAGGGTCGTAGATCGGGCAGACCTCCTCCATCATGTAGGGGCAGCGGGGGTGGAACCGGCAGCCCGGTGGAGGCGAGCTCAGGTCGGGAGGTGAGCCCTCCATCTTGTACAGGGCGCCGCTGTCCAGCTCGATGTTCGGCACCGACTTCAGCAGCCCTTCCGTGTAGGGATGGAGGGGCTTTTCGAAGACCTGGTTCACGTCGCCGATCTCCACCAGCTTGGCGGCGTACATCACCGCCACCCGGTCGGCGACCTCGGCGACCACGCCGATGTTGTGGGTGATCAACAGGATCGTGAGGTTGAACTCGTCGCGCAGCTCCTTGAGCAGATCGAGGAACTTCGCCTCCACGATCACGTCGAGGGAGGTGGTGGGTTCGTCGGCGATCACCAGATCGCAGTTGAGGGCCAGGGCGAGGGCGATCATGACCCGCTGGCGCATGCCTCCCGACATCTGGTGCGGGTAGTCCTTGACCCGCTCCCGGCGGATGCCGAGCCGCTCCACCAGCTCCTCGGCCCGTGCCCTCGCCTCCTCTTCGGTCCACTCCGGCTCGTGGGTGAGCATCGTCTCGGTGAGGTGCTCGACGATGCGCTGGACCGGGTTGAGCGAGGTCATCGGGTCCTGGAAGACCATGCCGAGGCGGCTGCCTCGCAGGTCACGCATCTGGCGCTCGCTCAACTCCATCAGGTTCTGGCCGTCGAACCACAGCTCGCCGGAGGTGATGCGAGCCGACCCGTTGCGGAGGCGCATCATCGCCTTGCCCAGCGTCGACTTGCCCGAGCCGGACTCGCCGACCAGACCGAGGATCTCGCCCCGGCGGATGTCGAGGGAGACGTTGTCGACGCCTTTGACCACACCGTGGCGGGTCTCGTACTCGACGGTCAGGTTGCGGACTGAGTAGAGGATGTCGGAGGAAGTAGCCATTCAGCGATCTCGCAGCTTCGGGTTGAGGATCTCGGTGAGGCCTTCACCGAGCATGGTGAACGCCAAGACGACGAGCATGATCGCCAGCCCCGGGAATGTGACCAGCCACCAGGCGGTCTGGATGAACTCCTGGCCGCGGGCGATGTCGATGCCCCAGTCGGCGGTGCTGGGCGGCAGCCCCAAGCCCAGAAACGACAGGCCCGCCCCGGTGATGATGGCGTCGGCGATGTTGACCGAGAAGATGATCGACACCGACGGGATCACGTTCGGGTAGATGTAGCGGCGCAGGATCGTGCTCGGCTTGGCACCGATCGAGCGGGCCGCCTCCACGTACACCTCCTGTTTCACCGACAGGGTCTGGCCGCGGACGATCCGGTAGTACGTGGGGATGTAGAGGACGGCGATGGCGATGATCACGTTCAGGATCGATGGGCCGAGCACCGCCGTGATCGCGATCGCCAGGATCAGCCCCGGGAAGGCGTAGAGGCTGTCCATGAAGACCGTCATCACCCGGTCGATCTTGCCTCCGGCGTAGCCGGCGACGAGGCCCAGGGGGACGCCGAGGAAGAGGGCGACCAGGGAGGCGCTGAAGCCGATGATCAGGGCGACACGCGTGCCCCAGATGAGGCGGGAGTAGACGTCCTGGCCGATCTGGTTGGTGCCGAGCAGGAAATCACCGGCGGAAGCGACCCCACCGCTGATGTCCGAGGGTGCGTCCAGGTCGGGGAACTGGCCGGCGGCCTCCTCGTACTGCACCGAGCTCAGAACCGCGGCGAACGCCTCGCCTTCCTGGACCGCCTGCAGCACCTCTTCGACGGTGTCGTAGCGGCGGATGTTGGGTCGGAGCCGCAGGCCGCTGTCCGATTCCTGCAGCTCGTCGTCGAGCAGGGCGGCCTGCTCACGCAGGGCGCCGGCGGTGGGCGCTCCCCGCAACACGGCGATCGGCGGGCGGGAGACCTCGTCGTCGGGCCCCGTCGCCAGGTCCTCCAACGTCGACAGGCCACTGTCGGCTCGGACGATCAGGAGCGGCAGATCGGGCGTCTCTCCCGGCGCCAGAAATCGCGGGCCGACCTGCTCGTGGGGGCCGTAGGGAGCGAACCACTGCGGGAACAGGGCGACCACGATGAAGGCCAGGACCATCACGCTCGAGATCGCCACGAACCACCAGTCGGCGCCGTACCACTTGCGCGCCCGGAGGAGCCGGCGGACGAACCCGACCCGGGCGAGCTCCTCCTCCCACTGGGGGACGGCGGTCTCTTGGTCCTGGACTGGCAGATTCATGGTCAGTACCTGACTCGGGGGTCGACGAGCGAGTAGACGATGTCCACCGCCAGGCTGATCAGGGCGACGAGCATGGCGAACATCGTGATCACGCTCTGGACGGCGGTGTAGTCACGCGAAGAGATCCGCTGCACCAGGTACTGGCCCATCCCCGGCCACGAGAACACGGTCTCGGTGAGGACGGCGCCGGCGAGCAGGATGGCGACCTGGAGGCCGAGGAGCGTGATCACGGGGATGATGGCGTTCTTCAGGGCGTGGCTGCCGACGACTATGCGCTCGCGGATCCCTCGGGCGCGTGCCGCCCCGATGTATTCCATCTGCAGCGTCTCGATCACGTTCACGCGGGTGAGGCGGAGGAAGACGCCGGACAGGATGAGGCCCAGGGTGACCACCGGCAAGACGAGGTGGGAGAGCGACGACCACAGGGCCGCCCAGTTGCCGGTGATGATGGCGTCGAGCCACAGGATGTTGGTGGTCCTCTCCAGCGTCGTGGCGATCACCGGGTCGATGCGCCCGGCGATCGGAGTCCAGCCGAGGCGGACCCCGAAGACGAGCTGGAAGATCAACCCCAACCAGAAGACCGGTATCGAATAGATGACCACCGAATAGAGCCGCAGCGCGTAGTCGAACGGTCGTTTGCGGCGGGCGGCGGCCAGGGTGCCGCCGACGATCCCGATGAGCAGAGCGAGCCCGGCGGCGGGGATCACGAGCTCCAACGTGGCGGGGAACCGCTCGCTCATCTCGTCGATGATCGGGCGACGGCCACCAGTGAGGGAGTTGCCGAAGTCCAGGGTGACGATGTCACCCAGGAACCTTCCGTACTGGACGATGAGCGGGTCGTCGAGGCCCAGCTGTTCCCGCATCCGGGCGACGGTCTCGGCGCTTCCTTTCGGTCCCAGCGACGAGCGGACCGGGTCGCCGGGCAACACGCGCATCACGAAGAAGACCAGGCTGGCCAGGATGAAGACCATCGGGATGAGGAGCCCGATGCGGGTGAGGATGTAGCGGCGGAGGCCGGCGGAGCCGCGCACGAAGATGTACGCCAGCCCGATCAGCGCCGGGATTCCGATGATCAGGAAGATCAGTGCGAGGGGGGACAAGACGATCGACTCGGATCGATGGGTGGTTCGTGGGGCGGGCCTGAGGCCCGCCCCACGATCTTACGCCCGTCAGTTCTCGGACAGAACGGAGTAGTAGAACTCCAGGTTCGGGCCGATGTTGAGGGTCTCGGGGCTCGCGTACTCGTCGGAGCCGGAGACACCGTCCCGGGGCACGACGTGCTCGGTCTCGAAGTAGATCGGCAGCGTCACCACCAGGTCGGCGTAGATCTCCTGGATCTCCTCGTAGAGAGCGGCCCGGGCGTCCTCGTCCTGCTCGACCGAAGCCTCGTTGAGGAGGTCGACGAGCTGGGCGGCCTGATCGTTGATCGGCTCACCCTCGGGCGAGGTCACCATCGTGCCGAGACCGCCGTTGAACACGAACGGCTCGAGGTAGTTCGACGAGTCCGGGAAGTCGAAGAACCAGCCCAGGACGCCGCCGGGGTAGGCCTCGCCGCCCGTGAGGGCCGTCACGTAGGTGCTCCACTCCTGCGGCTGCAGGGTGACGTCGATGACGCCGGTGGCCTCCAGCTGCTGCTCGATGAGCTGCATCCAGTCGGCCGTGGCGGCACCGTAGTGCTCCGGCGGATACCACAGCTCGAGCTCGAGCGGGTTGTTCTCGTCGTAGCCGGACTCGGCCAGGTAGGCGCGGGCGGCGTCGAGGTCCGGGCTCTGATACATCTCGTCGAAGATCTCGGTGGCACCGATGAAGCCCGGCGGGACCATCGAGTACAGAGGCTCGACCTGGCCACCGTAGACCACGTCGACGATCTCGTCGCGGTCGATGGCCGACGCCACGGCCTTGCGGACGTTGATGTCGTCCATCGGCTCCATGGCGTAGTTGAGGATCAGGTACCGGATCGAGCCACCCTCGATGGCGCCGATCGTCAGGCCCTCGGCGCCTTCGAGCTCGCTGACGAGCTCGGCGCCCAGGATGCGCCAGGCGATGTCGATGTCGCCGTTCTGGACGGCCAGGGCCATCGTCTGCGGGTCCGAGAAGTAGCGGATGATGATCCGATCGACCTGCGGCTGGAGCTCACCCGTGTAGTTCGGGTTCGGCTCGAGCACGGTCTGCTCGCCCTGGGTGTACTCGGTGATGTACCAGGGGCCCGTCCCGTGGACCGGCGCCTCCGGGAAGGTGACGCACTCGTCAGCCGGGAACGTGTCCGGGTGGGCGGGCAGGAAGGCCGCCGTCGCCAGCAACTGGGGGAAGTAGGCGACCGGACGGGTCAGCGTGAACTGCAGCGTGCTCGAATCCAGCGCCTCGATGCTCTCGAGGAACGGGGTCGCCAGAGCGTTTGCGACGCCGTTCGGGCAGTCGGGGCCGATGGTGAGCAAGCGGTTCAGCTGCTCGGCGTACATCTCGGCGGTCAGCTCGGTGCCGTCCGAGAACTGGACGCCTTCACGCATCCGCACGGTGTAGACCAGTCCGTCCTCGGACACCTCCGGCATCTCCTCGGCGAGGCCGGTCGTCAGCTCCAGCTCGCCGGGCCGCCACCGCAGCAAGCCCTCGTTGATGTTCTTGAGGAGCTCCCAGTCGTGGATGGCGTAGGCGTCGGCGGGGTCGAGCGAGGCGATCGTGTCGGTCGTGCCGATGATGATCGTCCCGTCGGCCTCGCCGGCCGGCGCGCCAGTGGTGTCGGGCGTCTCCGCCGCCGTGGTCGACGTGGTGTCGCCCTCGGTGGTATCGGGGACGGTGGTATCACCCGCGGTCGTGGCAGTCGTGTCCTCGGTGGTGCCGCCGGTGCAGGCAGCCAACACGAGGACGAGCACCGCCACCACGGATATCCATCGTTTCATCGTGTCTCCTTCTAGGTGACGAGAAACTCCGAGCGAGATCTCGGAGGTTCACCAGAGAAGGCTACTCATGCAAGACGGTGAACCGAACGTCAGCGCTTGCGCCCGAACCGGTCGAACGGCTCGTCGGCCCCGACATCGTGCTCGGCGGCGAGGCGGGCGACGGCTTCGAGATCGAGTGATGCTGCGGCGGGCCAGGGGTCGTCTGTGCCGAGGCGCTCCGGCGCGTCCCTGATGGTCCACCTCCGGGGGTCGGTGTCGTCGAGCTCCTCCCAGGAGATGGGCATGGCGACCGGGGCCCCCGGGCGGGGCCGGAGAGACCACGGGCAGACCGTCGACTGCGCCCAGCGGTTGCGGAGCCAGTCCACGAACACCCGGCCCGCCCGGTCCTTCTTCGAGAACGCGGTGGTGGTCGCCTCCGGGTGGCGGGCGGCGACCACGCCGGCCAGCAGTCGGGCGGCGTGGCCGACGGCGTCGAAGTCGTGGTGGGGCTCGATCAGCGCCACCACGTGGTAGCCGCTGGAGCCGGTCGTCATCAGTCCGGGAGAGAGGCCGACGTCTTCCATGACCTGGCGCGCCGCCCGCGCCGCTTCCCTGGGCGGCTCGCCGCCCTTCGGGGGGTCGAGGTCCAGGACGAGACGGTCGGGCCGGTCCAGGTCGGGCAGCCGGGAGGTCCAGATGTGGAACGTGATCGTGTTCTGGTTGACCAGGTAGACCAGATCGTCGACGGAGTCGCACGACGGGTGCACCGTCGTGCCGCCTTCCTTGGGGACTTCTATCCGCTCGATCGATTCGGGGAAGTACTCCGGGGCGTTCTTCTGCATGAACCCCGACTCTTCGATCCCGCTCGGGAATCGCTGCAGCGTCAGCGGCCGACCCCGCAGGTGGGGCAGCATCGCATCGGCCACGGCCCTGTAGTAGTCGACCACCTCGCCTTTGGTGATCCCGTCCTGTGGGAACAGGACCTTCTCCGGATGCGACACCTCCACCTGCCCATGTTGGCAGGTCCTGGTTCAGAGGAACCGGGCGAGGTACTGGCGCTTCTTGCCGACCCGTATCACGAGGGTGGTGGCGGTGGCGAGATCCTGGGGGCCGACCACGCGGGCGGAGTCGGTGATCGGCTCGTCGTTGACCCGGACGCCTCCCTGCTCGATGAGCCTGCGGGCCTCGCTGTTGCTCTTCGACGCGCCGACACGGGTCATGAGGTCCAGCAGGCCGATGCCCGCCTCCAGCTCGGAGCGGGGGATCTCGGCGGTGGGCGCCTGCTCGAACGCCATCGCCAGCACCTCGTCGCTGAGCTGGGACACCGGGGCGTCTCCGAACAGCACCGCCGTGGCCTGCTCGGCGGCCCGCAGCCCCTCGTCGCCGTGGACGATCCGGGTGGTCTCGGCGGCGAGCTTCCTCTGACCCATGCGGGATCCCGGGTCGTCGGCGTGGGCCCTGGCGATCTCCTCGATCTCTTCGATCGGGAGGAACGTGTACATCCGCAAGAACCTCTCGACGTCGCGGTCGTCTGTGTTGAGCCACCACTGGTAGTACTGGAACGGCGACGTGAGGTCGGGATCCAGCCAGGGGGCGTTGCCGGCCGACTTGGAGAACTTCTTGCCGTCGGACCCTTCCACGAGCGGCCAGGTGATGGCATGCACCTGGGCTCCGTGGCGGCGGCGGATCAGGTCGACACCCGACAGGATGTTCCCCCATTGGTCGGACCCTCCGCCCTGCAGGGTGCAGCCGTAGGTCCGGTAGAGGTAGTCGTAGTCGAAGGCCTGGAGCAGCGTGTAGCTGAACTCCGTGTAAGAGATCCCCTGCTCGCGGTCTTCCATGCGGCGCCGGATCGCCTCCCGGGAGATCAGCTGGTTGACCGAGAAGTGCTTGCCGATCTCGCGGAGGAACTCGAGGACGGTGACGTCTTTCGTCCACTCGTAGTTGTCGACGAGGATGGCATCGGACATGTCGAGGACCCGCCCGAAGTCCCGGCGGATCCCCTCCAGGTTGCGCTCCACCTCCTCGTCGGACATCAACGCCCGCTCCTCGTCGCGGAAGGATGGGTCGCCGATGCGCCCGGTGGCGCCGCCGGCCAAGGCGATGGGCCGGTGGCCGGCGCGCTGCAGCCAGGCCATCACCATCAGGCCCGCCAGGTTGCCGACGTGGAGCGACGGGGCGGTCGGGTCGAAGCCGACATAGAAGGTCCGTCTGCCCGTGGCCAGGTGCTCGACGAGGCTCGCCTCGTCGGTGTGGTCCTGGAGCAGGCCCCTCTCGCGCAGGATCTCGATGGGATTCGACATTGGCGATTCCACGGTAGTGGCCGATGCAACACCCCTCTGCCGGCGGTGGTCGGGCCGGGCAGGGGCGGAACCGGCTTCCTCGGCCCGAAGCGCCCCGAGTACCCTTTGGCGGGAGCATGTACGACTTCCAGAAGATCGAAGCGAAGTGGCAGGAGCGCTGGGCGGACTCCGGCGTGTTCGAAGTCGAAGCCGACCCCTCGCGCCCGAAGTTCTACAACCTGACGATGTACCCCTACCCGTCGGGGGCGCTCCACCAGGGTCACGTCCGCAACTACACCTACGGCGACCTGCTGACCCGCTACATGACCATGCGGGGATACAACGTGTTGTCTCCGATGGGCTGGGACAGCTTCGGTCTTCCCGCCGAGAACGCGGCGATCGCCACGGGTGTCCATCCCCGGATCAACACCGAGAAGCAGATCGCCCGGATGTCGGAGCAGATCCGCCGGCTGGGGGCGATGTACGACTGGCGCCGCGAGATCGCGTCCCACCATCCCGACTACTACCGGTGGGACCAATGGCTGTTCCTGAAGCTGTTCGAGCGCGGCCTCGCCTACAAGGCGGAGGCGCCCGTCAACTGGTGTCCCAACGACCAGACGGTCCTGGCCAACGAGCAGGTCGTCGACGGCCGCTGTGAGCGGTGCGGCCACGAGGTCATCCGCCGCAACCTGAGCCAGTGGTTCTTCAAGATCACCGACTACGCCGAGCGGCTGCTCGCCGACCTGGACCAGCTGGAGCACTGGCCCGAGCGGGTCCGCGTCATGCAGCGCAATTGGATCGGGCGGTCGGAGGGCGCGCTGTTCACCATGCAGGTGGACGGCCTGGACGCCAGCTTCGATGTCTTCACCACCCGCCCCGACACCATCTTCGGGATGACGTTCGCGGTGCTGGCTCCCGAGCACCCGCTGGTGGACCGGCTCGTGGCGGGCACCGAATACGAGGCCGAGGTGCGCGCCTATCAGGAGAAGGCGGCGAAGGAGAGCGAGATCGACCGGATGGCGGAGGGTGACAAGACCGGTGTCTTCACCGGCCGCTACGCCGTCAACCCCGTCAACGACCGGCGCGTCCCCATCTACATCGCCGACTACGTCCTGATGGGCTACGGCACCGGAGCCATCATGGCCGTGCCCGGCCAGGACCAGCGCGACTGGGACTTCGCCGAGAAGTACGGGATCGACATCATCCGCACGGTGGAGCCTCCCGCCGATTTCGACGGCAAGGCATACGTCGGCGAAGGGCGAGTGATCAACTCCGGCTTCCTCGACGGCCTCGACATCGAGACCGCCAAGGAGCGGATGATCGCCTGGCTGGAAGAGAAGGGGATCGGCCGCCGCCAGGTCCAGTACCGCCTGCGCGACTGGCTCATCAGCCGCCAGCGCTACTGGGGGTGCCCCATCCCGATCGTGCACTGCCCGGATTGCGGCCAGGTTCCGGTTCCCGAGGACCAGCTGCCGGTCGAGCTGCCCGATGTCGAGGACTACGCCCCCAAGGGACGCTCACCTCTGGCGGCGCTGGACTCGTTCGTCAACACGACGTGCCCGAACTGCGGTGGCCCCGCCCAGCGGGAGACCGACACGATGGACACGTTCGTCGACAGCTCCTGGTACTTCCTGCGGTTCACCGACGCCCGCAACCAGGATCAGATCTTCGACCCGGAGAAGGCGGCCTACTGGATGCCGGTCGACCAGTACATCGGCGGCATCGAGCACGCCGTCCTGCACCTGCTGTACTCGCGGTTCATCACCAAGGTCCTCTTCGACATGGGCCTGTCGCCGGTGGAGGAGCCGTTCGCCCGGCTGTTCACCCAGGGGATGATCCGCCTGGGCGGCGCCAAGATGTCGAAGTCGAAGGGCAACATCGTCGACCCCCTCGACCTGCTGGCCTCCCACGGCGCCGATGCCCTGCGCCTGTACCACCTGTTCATGGGCCCGCCCGCCGAGGACGCCGACTGGGACGAACACGGCATCGACGGCACGTCCCGGTTCCTGGACCGGGTGTGGCGCCTGGTGACAGGCGAGTTCGGGGAGCCCACCGACCGGGAGGAGAACGAGTCCGACCGGGCGGTGATCTCCGAGACCCACCGGGCCATCAAGAAGGTCACCGAGGACATCGAGCGCTTCGCTTTCAACACGGCGGTGCCCGCGCTGATGACGCTCGTCAACACCCTCGTCGACTACGTCCGCCAGGGCGCCCGACGGGAGACGTTCGACTACGCCGTGGAGAAGCTGTTGCTGCTGCTGTCGCCGATGGCCCCCCACATCGCGCACGAGCTGTGGGAGCGGACCGGCCACACGACCATGCTCGCCACCGAAGCGTGGCCCGAGTACGACCCCGAGCTGGCCAAGCTCGAGGTGGTGACCATGGTGATCCAGGTCAACGGCAAGGTGCGGGACCGGGCCGAGGTCGACGCCTCGATAAGCGCCGACGACGCCGAGCGCCTGGCGCTCGAGTCGCCCCGCATCAAGGAGTGGATCGGCGACGGCGAGGTGAAGAAGGTGATCAGCCGCCCACCGCGGCTGGTGAACATCGTCGTCGGGTGATCCGGGCCTCCGCCCTCCTCGGGCCTTTCGACACCGCCGAGGTGAGGCGGCTGCTGGCCCCGGTCCGGCCCGAAGAAGTCGACATCCGCCTGCTGCCGCGTTCGCTCCAGCGCGTCGTGCCGCGATGGGTGGCGGCCGTCACCACGCCGTGGGCGGTGTACGTCCGGCCGCAGGCGCTGACGAGCGGAGACGAGGCCATCGCCCGGCTCGTCGTCCACGAGCTCGTCCATTGGCGCCAGTGGCGCACCCTGGGGGTCGTCGGGTTCCTGCGCCGCTACGTCGGCGACTACCTGCGGGGCCGCATGCGGGGCCTGGACCACCGCTCGGCCTACCTCGAGATAGGCCTCGAGCGGGAGGCGACGGAAGCGGCCCGAAGGGTCTGACCGGTTCGCCCGGCCTATTCGATGACGACACCGTCGAGGTCGGGTGCCTCCGGGTACTCGAGGCCCAGCCCTTCCATCACTCCGACGACGATCTCTCCGATCGCCAGCTTGCGGTACCACTTGCGGTCGCCGGGGATCACGTACCAGGGGGCGAACTCCGTCGAGGTTCGGCCGAGCATCTCGGCGTAGGCGGCCATGTAGTCGTCCCACTTCTTCCGGGTCTCGATGTCGCCGGGGTCGAACTTCCAGTGCTTGCCGGGGTCGTCGAGACGGGCCTGCAGGCGCTCCGCTTGCTCTTCTCTCGAGATGTGGATGAAGAACTTCACGATGGTCGTGCCCTCGTCGGAGAGCATCCGCTCGAACTCGACGATGTGGTCGTAGCGCTTCCGCCATCGCTCCTCGGGGGCGAGGCCGTCGACCCGGACCACGAGCACGTCCTCGTAGTGGCTGCGATTGAAGATCACGATCTCCCCGTCGCCCGGCACATGGGGGTGGACTCTCCACAGGTAGTCGTGGGCCAGCTCCCGGGCCGTGGGCTTCTTGAACGAGGCGACCCGGACGCCCTGGGGGTTCATCCGGCCGAACACGTCCCGGATCGTCGAATCCTTCCCGGCGGTGTCCATCGCCTGGAGCACGGCCAGGAGACGATGGCCCCCGTCGGCGTAGAAGAGCTCCTGGAGCTCGGCGAGCCGCGCCGCCAGCACCTCCACCCGTCTCTTGCCCTCCTCCTTGCCTCGGTCCCAGCCGACGTCGGAGCGGGTCGGCCACGAGGCCAGGTCGACGGAGGTGCCGGGAGTGACGCGGAAGGCTTCGAACGACATGGCCGAAACCCTACCCACAGGGGTCTGGTCGTCGCCCGCCCGGTTCGGTAGAAGGAGAGGTGCAGCGCACGGGACGAGGGAGCTGCGCGAAGGAGGCCCATGGACCGGCGCTGGCTGCCGGCGGGAGCGTTGGGGCTCGCCGCCGTCGTGGCGGGGGTGTGGTGGGGCAGAGGCCTCGCCGCCCCGCCCGTTCCGCCCCCGCCTGCGGCACAGACCGCTGCCTCCTCGACCGCCGCCCCCTCACTGGTCGTCCACGTCTCCGGGTGGGTGCAGCGGCCGGGCCTCGTCACGGTGCCCGACGGGTCGAGGGTGGGCGACGTGCTGGCGGCAGCCGGGGGCGTGCGTCCGGGGGCGTCGCTCGACGGCGTGAACCTCGCCCAGCCGGTCGTCGACGGCCAACAGGTCGTCGTGCCCGGGCCCCAAGGGGCCGGTGGCGGCGCCGTCGCCGCCGACGACGGGCGCGTTCACCTCAACACCGCCACCCCGGCCGAGCTCGAGACGCTGCCCGGGGTCGGCCCGGTGCTGGCGGAGCGGATCGTCGCCCATCGGGACGCGCGCGGCGGCTTCGACCAGGTCGAAGACCTGCTCGAGGTGCCCGGCATCGGCGAAGCCAAGCTGGCCGACCTGCGGGATGCCGTCGCCGTTCCGTGAAACCCTCGGGGTGGAAGGCCGCACGTGGGCCGTCGTGGCGGTCGGCGCCGCCACCTGGGCGGGAGCCGCCGCCGCCCGCTGGTGGGGAGGCGCCGCCATCGTCGCCGTCTTCGCCGCTGGTGCGGTCTTGGTCGCCGCCTTCGGCTGGCGGCCGGTGATCGGCGCCGTCGTAGTCGCCTCTCTGGCCGGCTGGTGGTCCGGCCACGGCTCCGCCGTCCGGGAACAGGCGATCCTGTCGCACGAGACCCCCGCCGGGCAGGCTGATCTCGGCGTCCGCCTCCTCACCGACCCGCGGCAGGGCGACTTCGGCTGGCACGCCTTGGCCGTCGCCGACCCGCCGGAGCCGGGGAGGCCGGCGGCGGTCCCGATGCTGATCGGCTCTACGGAGCCGCTGCCCGGGGTCGCCGGAGACCGCCTGACGATCGAGGGATGGCGGAGCGGGCGCCGCGGCACGGTCCGGGGCGCCCCCTACTCCGGGGTGGTGACGGTGGAGGCGGTGACGGCGGTGGAGTCACCCCGGGCGTGGTGGTGGGCGGCCGGCAACGGGGCCCGTCGGCGGGTGCTGGATCGCCTCCGAGGCCGCGGGCCGGTCCGGGCACTCCTCGCCGGGTTCCTGGTCGGAGAGACGGGTGACGTCCCGGACGCGGACATGGAGGCGATGAGGCGGGCGGGCCTGTCCCACCTGGTCGCCGTGTCCGGCTCCAACGTGTCGCTCTTCTTGACCCTCACCGTGATCGCACTCGGCCCGCTCGGCGCCGGCCCCCGGAGAAGGGCCGCACTGGGGCTCGCCGCGCTGGTGGTCCTCGTCGTTGCCACTCGATGGGAGCCGTCGGTGGTCAGGGCGTCGATCATGGCGGCGCTGCTTCTCGCCGGGAGGGTGGCAGGGTGGGCGCTCGACACTCCGACGGCTCTTGGCGTCACCGTGTCGTGTGCCGTCGTGGTCTCAGGCGAGCTGGCCACCGACGTGGGGTTCGCCATGTCGGTGCTGGCCACGGCGGGCGTGGTGGCGGGCTCGGCTCTCCGACCCCGGGCGTTCCCCCGTCCGATCGGAACCCTCGTCGGCGCCACCTGCGGCGCCCAACTGGCGGTCGCTCCCGTGGCCCTCACCGTCTTCGGGTCGGTCCCTCTGCTGGCGCCTCTCACCAACCTGGCGGCCATCCCCATCGTGTCGGCCGCCACCGCGTTGGGGGCGGTCGGCATCGCCACCGGCCTCGACCCCCTCGTCGACCTGGCGGCCGTCGGCGCGGCCGCCGTGCTGGCTATCGCCCGCGTCGCCGCCGCATGGCCTCAAGTGGGCTGGACAGGGCTGATCGGCGCGGTGGCGGCGGTGGCGTGCCTCCGGAGCCGCTGGCGTCCGGGTGTGGCCCTGGCCATCGCCGGGATCGTCGCTTGGTCGGTGGTGCCGACCTCCGAGCTCCCCCGCCCGGGGGCCGTCGTCCTCGACGTGGGGCAAGGTGACGCCGTCTTGGTGGCGTCGGGCGGCGGCGCGACGATGCTGGTCGACGGTGGACCCGAGCCGGGGGCCCTCGACCACAAGCTCCTCGCCTACGGCGTCGGCCGCCTCGATCTCGTCGTCCTCACCCACGTCCACGCCGACCACGCCACCGGCCTGGAGGCGGTGTTGGGCAGGAGAGAGGTGGGGGAGGTGTGGCTGCCGTCACCGCCCCACGAGACTCCCGCCTCGGTCCGGGTAGCAGAGCTGGTCCGCGAGCTCGGTGTCCCTTGGCGTCACGCCCCGGTCGGCGAACGGCTCGTCCTCGACGACCTGGTCATCGAGGTGCTGGGGCCGAAGCGCCGGTACGCCTCGCCGAACGACCAGTCCGTCGTCCTCCGGGTGACCGGGCCCGGCGGCGCGCGCCTGCTCCTGACGGGGGATGTCGAGAGGCACGCCCAGGCAGACCTCGCCGGCGTCCGGGCCGAGGTGCTGAAGGTCCCCCACCAGGGAGCGGCGACGTCGGACCTCGAATGGCTCGCCTCCGTCGGGGCTCGCCTCGCCGTCGTCTCCGTCGGCCCCAACGACTACGGGCATCCCGCACCCGAGGTGATCGCCGCCCTGGAATCTGCGGGCGCCGTGGTCCACCGCACCGACCAGGCAGGCGACGCGGTCATCGACCTGGCGGCCGACGTTGACGATCTGGCACCGGACGCCGAAACTCCCCGGCATGTTCCGAGGGGAGTTGACGGCGGGTGAGCACCGCCTCGAGTTCGGTGACGTCACCTACGTGATGGGCGTGATCAACCTGTCTCCCGAGTCGAAGAACGCCCACACGATCGCCACGAGCCCCGAGGAAGCCCGCTCGCTCGCCGACCGGTATCGCAGCTGGGGGGCGGACGTGATCGAGGTGGGCGGGCAGTCCTCCCACTACGACAACCCCACCCTCGGGGTCGAGGAGGAGACGAAGCGGGTGGTCCCGTCGATCGAAGCGCTCGTCGCCGACGGGCACATCGTCGCCGTGGACACCTGGAAGCCGAAGGTCGCCGAGCGTGCCATCGAGGCCGGCGCCGCCATCGTCAACGACACCGGGGGCCTGCGATCCGCCGAGATGCGCCGCGTCCTCACGTCCTCCGACGCGGCGGCGATCGTCGTGTACGTGGAAGGCGACGACCCCCACTCGGTGGGCGAGGTGACGATCAGGCCGGACAAGACGGAGGCGATGGTCGAATCCTTCCGCCACCTCCTCGACGGGCTCGACCCGTCGCTGCGTGCCCGCGTCCTCGTCGACCCGGGCATCGCCATCAACTATCGCGGCGACTACCGCGCCTATACCCGGTTCCAGCTCGACGTCATCCGCCGGAGTGCCGCGTTCTCGGTGCTGGAGCGGCCGCTCGTCGTGCCGATCCCCCGCAAGGCGGACATCCACTGGGTCGGCGCCTACATCACGTTGGCGTTGGAGTACGGAGCCGACATGATCCGTGTCCACGACGTGGCCGTTGCCGCCCGTCTGGTCCGCCTGTGGGAACGGGAAGTGGATCGTTGAACGAGACCGAGCGATTGGAGCCGCTGGGCGAGAACGCCCTGAAGGTGCGGCGGTGGCGGGTGGCGATCGGCACCCTCGCCTCCCTCGTCGTCACCGTGGGCGGCGTGCTGTTCGTGACGACCATCGGGGACCCGCCCGCCTGGCTGTGGGCGGTCCCAGCGCTCTGCGCGGCGGTGGGCGCCGTCTCGTGGTGGTGGGCAGGGGTGGACTACGCCCGCTGGGGCTGGCGGCTGACGCCCGAGCTGTTCGAAGTGCGGCGAGGGGTGGTGTTCCGACGCCAGCACCTCGTCCCCCGAAGCCGCATCCAGAACGTCACCACCAAGGGCGGGCCGCTCCAGCGCCGCTTCGGGGTGCTCACCCTCGCCGTGCACACCGCCGGGTCGCGCACGAAGAACGTCGAGGTCCGGGACATGGCAGCCGAACACGCCCATGAGATCCGCCGGCGCCTGGGTTTGGCATGACCGAAGAGCTCCCCGCCATGCCCTCCGACGACGGAGCCGGCCGCGGCGACTCCGAGACCGACGGCTGGCGACGGCTCCACCCCCTGACCATCCTCAAGGAGATCGGCTCGCTCGCCTGGGCCATCGTCGCCGCCTTGGTCCTCGACTTCCAGCCCGCCGACGTGCCCGGCATCTGGGAGGAGGCCGACGTGGCCATCGCCGTGGCGGTGTTCGTCTACGCCCTCGCCCGGTACTTCTTCACCGCCTACCGCGTCACCCCGACGTCTCTCGAGCTGCGTCGGGGTGTGTTCGTGAAATCCCTCCAGGTCATGCCGCGGGACCGTGTCCAGTCGGTGGGCGCCAACGCCGGGTTCATCGGCCGCCTCTTCGGCGTCACCACCGTCGAAGTCTCCGCCGCCGACGCCGAGGACATCCAGTTGGGATTCGTCTCCGAAGAGGACGCCGAAGCGCTCCGCCGCGTTCTGGAACGAGGCGCCACCGGCTCCGGCGACGGAGAGGGAGAGGAAGCGACGGCGGCAGAAGTGGTCGCCATGCTGCCGCTGTCGCGCCTCGTGTTGTTCGGCGTCACGGACACGGCGCTGCTGGTCGGGGCGGTGGCCGTGGTGGCGGGCCTCGCGATCGGCGTGGCCACCCGGCAGTATTGGATCCCCCTCCCGGTGCTCGGCGCCTTGGCCTGGCCCACGATCCGCGCCTTCGGGTTGGTCGGATTCCGCTCCACCATCGAGCAGGACCGCCTGAGGGTCCAGGCCGGGATCCTGGGCCGCCGGCACACCGAGTCCCCCCTCGAGCGGATCCAACTCGTCCAGGTCCGGCGCCCGCCCCTGAGGAGGATGTTCGGCTACGAGACCGTGACGATGGTCACCGGCGACATCGGCGTGTCTGCCGAAAACATGAACCTGACCGGGTTCGTCGCCCCGCTGGTCCCCATCGGGCAGTGGAAGGTGGTCGCCGAGCGGCTCCTGGGGCCGGTGGCGCTCGACGAGGAGGACCTGGCGAGGTCGTCGCGTCTCACGATCCGGCGGGCGGTCCTTCGCGGGCTGGTGGCGGTGGCGGTGGTGGCGGCGGCCGTCGGCTGGATCGGATGGGCATTCGCCCGGGCCGCGTGGGTGGGAGCTCTCGTGGCGGCGGCCGGGACGGTGGCCGCCGTCGCCTACGCGCGCGCCCGGTGGCGGATACTCGGATGGGCCCTGGACGACCGGCACCTGATGTTGCGCCGAGGCGTGTTCGACCGCCGCCTCACGATCGTTCCCGTCCACAAGGTCCAGGACGTGACGATCCGAGCCACTCCTTTCCAGCGTCGCCTCGGACTCGCCACCGTCGACGTCGACACCGCCGGGCTGTCGCTGTCGGGAAGCGTGCTGGCGGTCGACCTTCCCGTCGAACAGGCCCGGTACCTGGCCGACCGTCTGGCGGAGACGGCGGCACGGGTCGCCCTCCCCGACGGGGTGTGAGCGTCGACCGGTAGATGGTGTAGGTTGGCGCCATGTCCCTGATCGCCGTGACCGGCCCTTCCAACCCTGGTCCGGGCGAGCGCGAAGAGATGCTGGAGGCCGCCCGTCAGGCCCTCCTCGAAGAGGGCATCGAGCCTGCCGACATCGTGCGCATCGACGTTCCGGGCCGCGGGGCAGGAGAGGACGGCGAGGGGACGCTGCGGGCAGAGCTGGAGCCGGTGGTCCCGATCCTGCAGTCGGGCTCGCTCTTCGGCGGGCGTCAGGGGCTGCTCGTCGTCGACGCCCACAACCTCCAGGTCGCCGAGGCCGAGATCCTCGCCGACCTCGTCTCCAACCGCGACCCCGAGGCGGTGGCGGTCGTGTTCGTATCGGGAGGCAAGCTCCCCAAGCCGCTCGCCGACGTGGCCAAGAACGGGGGGAGGGCGGTCACCATCGCCAAGATGTGGGAGCGGCAGGCGATCGCATGGGCCGAAGAAGAGATGAAAAAGCGCGAGCTCGACGCGGAGCCAGAGGCAGCCGCAGCTCTGGTGCAGCGATTCGGGACCGACACCGCCGCCATGTCGCGGGCCCTCGACCAGCTCCGCGAGCACAGAGGAAAGATCACGCCGGCGCTGATCCTCGACTGGTTCAAGAACCGGCCTGACGAGCCGCTGTTCCTCTACATCGACGCCATAGAGAAAGGGCGGGCGGGAGAAGCGCTGAGACGGCTGGGGGATTTCCTGACCCACGGCCATCCGCTGCAGGTGATAGGAGCGCTCGACAACGACCTGCGACGCCGGGTGCTGGCGGCGGCGGCACCCGACCTGGAGACGCTCGCGCAGTGGATCGGAGCCAAGCCGTCGGATCGGAGGGCCGAGAGGCTGTGGAGGAACCGGGGGAGAGTGGCCGAGTCGGCCCTGCGGCGGGCCCAGGAGGCGATCCTGAGGGCGGACCGGGTGCTGAAGTCGCACCCGGAGGACAGCCACCGCGTGACCATGGAGCGGCTCACGGTGGCGCTGTGCCGCTGGTACTCGTAGAGGTCAGGCCGACTGCAGGGTGCGGAGACGGGCGGCGAGGCGGGACTTCTTGCGCGCCGCCGTGTTGGGCTTGAAGACGCCCTTCGTCACAGCCTTGTCGATCTTCTTCTGGGCGTACCGGAAGAGCTCGTCGGTCGGCTCGCCCGCCTCGGCGGCCGCCAGCACCTTCTTGATGGCGGTCTTCACCTCGGAGCGGATCGACTTGTTGCGCAGACGCCGCTTCTCGTTCTGGCGGTTGCGCTTGATCTGTGACTTGATGTTGGCCATGTGTTCAGAAACCTCGTTGTACGTCGGCAGATCTCAAAAGGCTGGAAAAGTGATCGCGCCGACACGAGACACGGCCGGCGGGAGGCCCCAAAGATAGCAGCCGAGCCGCGGCGGGTACAATGCGGAGGCTCGTCGTCCCCCCGAGTTCGTGACACCTCAGGCGCGCATTCGCAACTTCTCCATCATCGCCCACATCGACCACGGCAAGTCGACCCTGGCCGACCGCCTGCTCGAGCGGACGGGCGCGATCTCGGAGAGGGAGATGCGGGAACAGGTCCTCGACTCGATGGATCTCGAGCGGGAGCGGGGGATCACGATCAAGGCCCAGACCGTGCGGCTCCACTACACGGCCGCCGACGGCCAGGACTACGTCCTCAACCTCATCGACACCCCCGGCCACGTCGACTTCTCCTACGAGGTGTCCCGGTCCCTCGCCGCGTGCGAGGGGGCGTTGCTGTTGGTGGACGCCGCCCAGGGCGTCCAAGCCCAGACGCTCGCCAACGCCTACCTGGCCATCGAAGGGGGCCTGGAGATCATCCCGGCGCTGAACAAGATCGACCTGCCGGCGGCGGATCCCGACCGGGTGGCGGAGGAGGTGGCGTCGGTGATCGGCGGGGAGCCCGAAGAGGTGTTGCTGCTCTCCGCCAAGACCGGCGAAGGTGTCGACGAGCTGCTCGAGCGCATCGTCTCCGACGTGCCGCCGCCGGCCGGCGACCCGGAGGCGCCGCTGCGCGCCCTGGTCTTCGACTCCTACTACGACGCCTACCGGGGAGTCGTCTGTTACATCCGGGTGGTCGACGGCGTCCTCGCCGCCGGCGAGCGGGTCCGGTTCATCGCCACGGGTGACGAACAGGACGCCGACGAGATCGGGTTCCTCACCCCCAAGGCGGTCCCCGCCGCCTCCCTCGGCCCGGGCGAGGTGGGGTACCTGATCACCGGCGAGAAGGAGATCGACAAGATCAAAGTCGGTGACACCGTCACCACCGCCCGCAGGGGGGCCGTCGAGCCGCTGCCCGGCTACGCCGAGCCCAAGCCGATGGTCTACTCGGGGATCTTCCCCACCGAAGGCGACGACTTCGAGGACCTCCGCGAGGCGTTGGAGAAGCTGTCGCTCAACGACGCCTCCCTCGTGTGGGAGCCCGAGACCTCCAAGGCGCTCGGTTTCGGGTTCCGCTGCGGGTTCCTCGGGTTGCTGCACATGGAGATCGTCCGCGAGCGGCTCGAACGGGAGTACGGCCTCGACCTCGTCGCCACCGCCCCGTCGGTCGCCTATCGGGTGACGACCACCGACGGCCAGGAGCTGGAGGTGCGCTCGCCGCAGGACCTGCCCGAACCGGCCAAGATCGCCGAGATCGCCGAGCCCTACGTGCGGGCGATGATCCTCACCCCGGCCGAATACGTCGGGACGATCATGGAGCTGGTGCAGTCCCGCCGCGGCGAGATGGGGTCGATGAACTACGTCGGCACCGAGCGGGTCGAGATGGACTACCAGCTGCCCCTCGCCGAGGTCGTCTTCGACTTCTTCGACCAGCTCAAGTCACGCACCCGCGGCTACGCCTCTCTCGACTACGAGCCGGCGGGATACCGTCCCTCCGACCTGGTCAAGGTCGACGTGCTCCTCAACGGCCAGCCCGTCGACGCCTTCTCGTCGATCGTGCACCGCGACAAGGCCTACGAGTACGGGAAGCGGATGGTGGAGCGCCTCCGGGAGCTGATCCCCCGTCAGCTGTTCGACGTCCCGATCCAGGCGGCGATCGGGGGTCGGATCATCGCCCGCGAGACCGTCAAGGCGCGGCGCAAGGACGTGCTCGCCAAGTGCTACGGCGGTGACGTGACCCGCAAGAAGAAGCTCCTCGAGCGCCAGAAGGAAGGCAAGCGGCGGATGAAGATGGTCGGCTCGGTGGAGGTTCCCCAGGAGGCGTTCGTCGAGGCCCTGCGTGTCGACCGCTGACCCCACCACCGTCAGGCCCGACTCCCCGGAACTCGCCGACTCCGCCGCCTCTGCCGCCACCGCCTACGTCCACGTCCCGTTCTGTGCCCGAGTCTGCCCGTACTGCGACTTCGCGGTCGTGGCGGGCCGTGACGAGCTCATGGGCCGCTACACCCGCGCCCTCGCCGCCGAGGTGGGCATGGCCCGAGACTGGCGGCCCCTCGACGCGCTGTACTTCGGCGGGGGGACGCCGAGCCGCTTCGGCAGTCAACGGCTGGCGGGAGTGGTGGAGGCGATCCGGCGGCGCTTCCAGTTGGCGCCCGGCGCCGAGGTCACGCTCGAGGCGAACCCCGAGGACTGGACGCCGCAGCTCGCCGCCGAGCTGGTGGCGGCCGGCTTCACCCGGGTGTCGTTCGGGGCGCAGTCGTTCTCGACGCCCGTGCTCCTGGCCCTGGGCCGCCGCCACCTCCCGCCCGACGTCATCGCCGCCGTCACCGCAGCCCGTACGGAGGGGTTCGCCTCGATCAACCTCGACCTGATCTTCGGGACCCCCGGCGAGACGATCGAGTCGTGGCGGGAGACCGTCGAGGCAGCCATCGCCCTGGAAGTCGACCACGTGTCCTGTTACGCCCTCACGGTCGAGAAGGGCACCCCTCTCAGCCGGGCAGTGGCCCGGGGCGCCCCCGCTCCCGACCCCGACCTCCAGGCCGACCAGTACGAGCTCGCCGCCGAGCTGTTGGCCGCCGCCGGGTACGTGCGCTACGAGGTCTCCAACTGGGCGCGGCCGGGCCACGCCTGTCTGTACAACCTGGCGGTCTGGGCCCAAGGCGAGTACGAGGCGTTCGGCAACGGCGCCCACGGCTTCCGCCACGGCGCCCGGTTCCGCAACATCCGCCGCCTCGACGCCTACCTGCAGAGAGTCGAGGAGGGAGAGCTTCCCCGGGCGGGAGAGGAGCCGGTATCGGGCTGGGACGCCGAACTGGATCGCATGTTCGTCGGCCTGCGCCGGGCCGCGGGTGTCGCCGACGGTCCCGGGGTGGAGGCTTTCCTGGGGTCGGAGGAGGGTCGACGCCTCCTCGAACTGGGGGTGGTGGAGCACGCCCGAGGACGGCTCCGGGTGACCCAGCCGTTGCTCACCGACGCCGTCGAGCGGGCGGTCCTGTCGTTGACGCCCCGAGGACCGTGATCAGACGTCCGAACTCGTCCGGTCTCTGGCTACCCTGACCTCATGTTGGAGGACCGCCGCCAAGAGATCCTCCGCACCCTGGTCGAGGAGTACATCAAGACCGGAGAGCCGGTCAGCTCGCGCACGATCGCCGAGCTCTCCAACCTGGGCGTGTCCGCTGCCACGATCCGCAACGAGCTGGCCGCCCTCGAGGACGACGGCTACGTGGTCCAGCCCCACACGTCGGCAGGCAGGGTGCCGACCGCCAGCGCCTACCGGTACTACGTCGATCATCTGGGTCCGTCTCGCCTGCGGAGCGCCACGCAGGCCAAGATCGCCAGCTTCTTCGACTCGGTGCAGCTCGAGCTCACGAAGCTACTCAAGGCCACGAGCCGCCTCCTCGCCGACGTCACCCAGCTCCCTTCGGTGGTCGTCGCCCCGTCGGTGGTCGGCGAGCGCATCCGCGACGTCCACCTGGTGCACCTCACACCCGAGGTGATCCTGACCATGGTCATCAGCGAGAACGGCCGGGTCGTCCAGGACAAGTTGCGCCTCGACGCTCCCATCTCCGCCGACGAGCTCGAGGAGGTCGAAGAGGTCGTCACCCAGGCGGCGGTCGGGGTGCGAATCGGGTCCAAGGTCGAGATCGACCCCAAGCGGCGGGAAGCGCTGACCAGCCGGGTCCGGGAAGCCAGCGACGCGGTGATCCGTGTCGTCGACAACGCCGCCGCCAGCGGCTCCGACGTGTTCGTGGGCGGCACCCAGCAGCTGGCCAGCGTCTGGGAGGACCTCTCAGAGGTCCAGCGGGTGCTGGAGGTCGTCGAGCGCGAGGCGATGATCCTCAACATCCTCGCTCGCGCCCCCGGCACATCAGTCCTGATCGGCGCCGAGCTGCCCGTCACCGATGTCGACATGGCCGTCGTGTCCGGGACCTACGAGGCCGGCACCGCCTCCGGCCGGGTCGGGGTCATCGGGCCGATGCGGATGAACTACCGGAGGGTCATCTCCGCGGTCGAAGAGGTCTCACGAGAGCTCGAAGACCGCATCCAGCAGTGAACTTCCCCACGAATCTCGCCGTCCCGTAACCTTCCGTCTGTGGCAGTCGACTACTACGAGGTGCTGGGCGTCTCCCGCGACGCCAGCCCCGAAGAGATCAAGAAGGCCTTCCGGCGGCTGGCACGCAAGTGGCACCCCGACGCCAACAAGGAAGACCCCGACGCCGAGGCGAAGTTCCGCCAGATCGCCGAGGCGTACGAGGTCCTGAGTGACCCCGAGAAGCGGCGGCGGTACGACCAGGGAGACACGATCGACCTCGGCGACCTGTTCGCCGGCGGCTTCGCCAACCTGGACGAGATCCTCCGCTCCGTCTTCGGGGAGGGCTTCGGCGACCCGTTCGGTTTCGGCTCCTCCAGCCGGCGCCAGGCCCGCGGGCGCGACGTCGTCACCCGGGTCGAGGTCACCCTGGAAGAGGCCGCATTCGGAACGGAGACGCAGGTGTCGTTCCGGGCCGATCGGCGTTGCCCCGAATGCGACGGCCAGGGCACCGCCCCGGGCACGAGTCGCATCACCTGCGGCACCTGCGGAGGCGCCGGCCAGGTGCGCATGGCCCGGCGGTCCCTGCTGGGCACGATGATGTCGGTCACCACCTGCCCCGACTGCCGCGGCGTCGGCACGGTCGTGGAACGACCTTGCCCCAACTGTGCCGGGCGGGGAGTCGCCGAAGGAGAGCAGAAGGTGACGGTCCAGATCCCCGCCGGCGTGAGCACGGGCACCCGCCTGAGGCTGTCCGGCCGCGGCGAGCAGGCCCCGTTCGGGGGGAGCGCCGGGGACCTCTTCGTGGAAGTCGTCGTCGCCCCCGACGAGCGGTTCCGCCGCGAAGGCGACGACCTGATCTATCACGCCCGCGTGGGGCTGGCCGAAGCCGCCCTCGGCACCGAAGTCGAGGTGCCGCTCTTGGGCGGCGGGACGACGACGGTGGAGATGCCTCCAGGTACCCAGCCGGGATGGGTGACGCGCATCCCCGGCGAGGGCATGGGTCGCCTGGGCAGCCGGGGAAGGGGCGATCTGGTAGTGGTCGCCGACGTCGTGGTCCCCGTCGACCTGACACCCGAAGAAGAGGAGCTGTTGCGGCGGTTCGCCGAGCTCCGCGGGGAGAAACCCCGCCAGCCCAGCCGCTGGCG
>Ga0207874_1000281_pt1 | contig 76336 bp, 62 predicted proteins | sample HigsolmetaAR201D_FD_184833 | JGI IMG/M metagenome (GOLD analysis project Ga0207874, IMG submission 184833) | Ionic liquid and high solid enriched microbial communities from the Joint BioEnergy Institute, USA - AR20-1-D (SPAdes) (version 2) ...
CGCCGAGCTGCCGGATGGCCTGGCGCACGGGCGGATCGTTCGTGATGACGCGGAAGGCCTCGGCCACCTCGCGCGTCGAGCCCGTGATGAACGCCGCCTCGATGCCGGCGTGGAGATCGTTCGGGAGCCTCGACATGAGCCTGCCGCCGAACGCCGACACGGCCGTGTCGTTGTCCGTGCTCCAGCGGTAGGCGTGGTAGAGGCGCGCCTCGTAGTCGCCGCCGAGCCGATGGGTCGGCTCGAGCCAGCGGATCGCGGTGATCCAGCCGTGGAGGTCGTCCGCGAGGCGCTGCGGGTTGTCCGTGACGAGGCGGTCGTACGCGAGGATCAGGAAGACGCCCTTCGTCTCGGACCTGTCGCGGTCGGCCGGACGCTTGAACGCCTCGAGCGGTTTCGTCGCGAACAGGATGCGATCGGCGCTGTTGCCGCGGCGGGCGAAGCCGAAGCGATTGCGCCGTCCGTCGCCGTCGTTGACGGTGATCGATGCGCCCTCGGTGAACGGCTGGCGCCCGATGCGAAAGAGGCCGATCGGCGTGAGCACGTCGCCGTAGAGGCGGCGGACGAAGACGGGATCGGCGTTGCACACGCCGTAACGCCAGCTCGCCGGGTCGGTCGGGAGCTCTCCTGGGCGGAGGCTCGTGCAGATGCCCGTCACGTTCGGGTTCACGGTCCCGACGTTCGCGCCGCTCGTGGGCTCGACGCCCACGTCGGCCACGGTGCCGTTGTCTCCCCAGACGACGCCGTCGAGCACGTCGGTCGACGTGAAGAGCCGGACCTTGTCCTCCCAGTCGATGCCCGCGTCGAGGCGGAGGCGGTGCTCGATGACGGACAAGTGCCGATCGCGCCGCTGCGCGAGAGCGACCGGCCGGACCGTCACGGCGTTCGCGCGGTACTCGACGCCGCCGCGGAAGCCCATCGAAGGGCCGAGCGGCACGCGCGAGGGCGGATCCGCGGGATCCGCGTCGGACCACGGCTCGACCGCACGCGCCGAGCTCGTCAGCGTGAGGGCGCACGCGACGACGGCGGCCGCCGACAGCCGCCGGCCGTGGGTCGAGACGCCGCTCCGCCGCTCCGCGCTCACCTGCTCACCCCGCCGTTCTTTTACACCGTAAAGGAAACCGCGCAACCCGGCGCGCTCATGCCCGTGGCTTTCGCGCGGCTGTTCGCTTCTTGCCCGGCGAGCCGGCGCGCTTGGTCGTGTGCTCGCGGAGCGCGCCCAAGAGCACCTCGAGCCCGAACGAGAACACGTCCTGGTAGTGCTCCGGCCCGAGCCACTCGAACACCGCAGCGAGCCGAGGCAGCGACGCGCGCGTCTCGGCCACGTCCTGTCTCGTCTCGAGCTCGCGGAGGCCGGCGAGCTCTTCGAGCGCGATCCCGCTGCAATAGGACGCGACGGCCCGGTAGAAGCGCGCCGTGGTGCGGGCGTCGAAGCCGTGTCGCTCGGCGAGCGCGAAGAGGCGGTCGAGGAAGCGGTAGGTGCCGGGCGTGGCGAAGCGTCTCGTCGCGAGGAGCGGGAACGCGTTCGGATAGGTATGCGCGAGCGCGCGGTACGCGTGCGCGAGCCGCCGCAGCGCGTCGATGAAGTCCTGCGGCTTTCCTTTCGCGCCTTCGAAGAGGTCGGGCGCCTGTAGCTCGGAGACGAGGCGATCGACGACGGCGTCGAGGAGCGCGTCCTTGCTCGGGTAGTACCAGTAGATGGCCATGGCCTCGACGCCGAGCGCGCGCCCGAGCTTGCGCGTGCTGAAGCCGTCGAGCCCCTCGGCTTCGATGAGCCTCAGGGCTTCGTCACGGACGCGCTCCGACGTCAGGTGTGGCTGCGAGCGTGCCTTCTTCTTTCGAGCACCCGCCATCTGCCCAGTCGTCCGAGAATCCCTCCACGGCGCGACCGGGCGCAAGCGTCTTTCCGCCGGCGCCGCCGGCGCAAAGACGCGCGTGCCGCACGACGGTGACGTCAGGCCGCCTCCGCCCTCGCCATGCCGGGCGGCCGTGCTAGGGTCCGCCCCGTGCGCATCGGCGGAGTCTTGGTCGCGCTCATCGGTCTCTTGATGGTCGTGGTCGGGGTGTTCACCGGCTGCGGCTCGCTCTTCGTGTGGAACGGACGGCACGCGGTCGAGGTGGTCCCGATCGGCGATGTCGCGCTCACCAAGAGCTTCGTCCCCGAGTCCGGGCGCCGCTACACGCTCGGCGTACAGGCCGTCTTCGACCGTCAGGGGCTCCAGCGGCGCGAGGGCGTCGTCGTCGTGGACGCGAAGATGCCGCTCGTCGTTCGCGTCAAGGACGACATGGGGACGACGGTCGCGGAGTCGATCGGCTGGCTCGACCCGAACGAGCGACCGAACGTGCTCTACGGGCACGCGGCCCCGGAGGGGCCGAAGATGCCGGAGCTCGTGGTGGAACGCCTCGTGGGGCCCTTCAACGTCTCGGGCGGGACGCCGGTCACGATCGAGGTCAATCTCGGGGCCGATCGCGTCGGGAAGGCACGCATCGTCGCGCGTCGGCTCGTGATCCACGACGACGCGCTGCCGCCCTCCATCCGCAACTCCTTCGTGCTCGCCGCCTTCGGGGTCGTCGGCTTCACCGGCGGGCTGGTCCTCGTCGTGGTGGGCTGGCTCCGGCGCCGGGCGGAGCGGCGTGCTGCGAAGGGGCGCGCGGGGGCGGTCGTCGCGTGATCCACGAACAACATCGTGGCATTCGCAGGCGCGTCGTCGTTTAATGCGCCCCATGCCAATTCTTCCCTCGACGCGTCGCGTGCTCGTCGCGGCGGTGTCGTTCGTGCTCGCGCTCGGCGCAGTGACCGTCGGAGGCGTTCCCTGCGAGAAGCCCGCCTATGCCCAGGCGAAGAAGCCGCGCCGGAAGCCGGCTCCTGCCCGGAAGAAGAACACGCGCGGTCAGGAGCAGCGGAACGCCGAGAAGGAGAAGGAAGAAAAGGAGAAGGAGAAAGAGAAGGAGCGGGAGCAACAGGCCGCCGCCGCGGCCGCCGCGGCCGCCGCGGAGGAGGAGAAGCGGAAGGCCGAGGAGGCCGAGGCGGCGAAGAAGGCCGAGGAGACGAAGCCCGCCGAGCCCTCCGACGACGGCGTGCTCGATCCCGACAAGGAGGAGCCGCCGAAGGCGGTCTACCTCAGCGCCGAGATCGGGGTCACGCGCGCCGATCTCGCCGCCATCATCGACGACACCGGGTTCGATCGCACGGGGGCGTTCGGCCTCATGTACGGCCTGAGCACGGGCGTTCGCCTCAAGGACCTCCGCGTCGGTCTGCGCTGGAACATCTACGACACGACGGAGTTCACGCTCTGGGCGATCGGAGCGTCGGCCGGCTACGGCCTTCCGATGCGCCCGCTCTCCCCGGTCATCTCGGCGCACGTCGCATACGTGTTCGACCAGCGGATCCAAGGCGGCGTGATGCGTTCGTCGCTCCCGTCGGGCACCGTCCTGCCTCCCGACGTCGACGTCAAAGGGCTCCTCGCGGGGCTGGATTTCGACGCGAGCTACTGGATGACGAACTTCATCCGCCTCGGCGCATTCGTCGGCGCGGACCTGATGTTCCTCTATCGAGAGAAGGCGGACGTTCCTCGGTCGATCTTCGGCACGGACCCTGGCATCGAGAGCAAGCCGATTTACACCGAGGCCGGCACCGGGCTCGGGCTCAACGTGACCATCGGCCTGCGCGGCGCGTTCGACATCGGGTTCAAGCAGGCGCCGACGCCGCCCTGATCCGTGCGCCTCGGAGGTCACGCGCGGCTGGATCGGTGATCCACCCCGCGCGTGCCAGCACGTTGCGCGCGAGTCGTGCAACGTATGAGGATTACAAATCTTTGTGTGATGTAGGTGTAAGACCGACCTAGGCACACCTCTCGCAATGGGCCCCGGCGGGGAGCGCGGCGTCATCGGAGGACGTCATGGTCGATCTGCTCGGAAAGGCTCGTTGCTTCTGGCTCGCTTCGCTGCTCGCGCTCGGCACGGGAGCCCTTGCGGGGTGCGTCTCGGACGCGTCGGAGGAGGACGACGTCGTCAGCGGCGACGACGGCACGTCCGAAGACGACATCACGCAGGTCAGCCACACGAAGGTGAAGCGTCAGTCGATCGGCAACTGCTGGCTGTACGCGACGACGAGCTGGCTCGAGGCGCTCAACAAGGCTGCGACCCACGAGGAGGTGGACACGTCGGAGTCGTGGCTCACGTACTGGCACTGGTTCGAGCAGATCGCGAACGGCGTCGTGGGAAACGAAATCTCCACGGGCGGCACCTACGGCACCGCGGCCGACCTCATCGAGCGCTACGGCATCATGATGGAGGCCGACTTCATTCCCAGCGAGGCGAACGCGGAGATGTCGCGGCGCCAGGAACAAGCGCTCGATGCCATCAACCGCTCGCTCAAGGACGGGAAGCTCTCGGATCGGAAGGCACGCCGCGATCGCAGGCTCGTTCGCGAGGAGCTCGACGCCGCGTGGCGTCTCGACGAGAACACGCGCCGCCGGATCGACGCGGTGTTCGGGCCCGGGGTCGAGCGGAACTTCAAGAACTCGGTTCCGGCGAACGACGTCGCGGCCGCGAACAACGTGATCCGACCCGCGGACTTCAAGGCGCGGCTGAAGGATCCCGAGACCGGCAAGTTCGTCATCGGCTCGCTCGCCGATGCCATCGGCACGGGCAACGGCTGGTTCTTCCCGCGCAAGGGCAAGTTCGCCTTCAACGAGGTGGCGTACCCCAGCGGCGCGGCCCAGCGGCGGGCGTTCTGGAAGCGCGTGCAGCGCGCGCTGCACGACGAGATCCCCGTCATGACGTCGTGGAAGGTCGACTTCAACGCGCTCACGCGTGACTCTCGCTTCTCGAAGGCCGAGCTCGATCGCCGTGGCCCGGGCAAACAGGGCGGGCACATGACGGTCATGCACGACTACGAGGCCGAGGTGCCCGGCTTCGGGCTGCTCAAGGCCGGCGAGCAGGCGACGCCCGAGCAGATGCAGGCCGCGCTCTCCGACGACACGAAGATCCTGTTCGTGCGCGTGAAGAACTCGTGGGGTGGCATCCGCCCGGATCGTTGGGACAACGCCATCCTTCCGGGCTACCACGACCTCGAGATGGAGTACCTCGACGGGCCCATCAAGGAGTGCTCCACGGACGCGAACGGCGAGACGAACACGAACGACTGCCGGCGCTCCGTCACACCGCTCTGGGACGTCGTCCTCCCCGCCGGATACTGATCCCACCGCCGTCGGACGCCGCCGCTGGCCGTCGAGGCGCGGCGGCGGCGGGAAGAGCTCGCGAAAAAGCGAGCGCGGCCACGACGCAGTGTGCGCGCTCGCACGTTTTGTGCGAGGATCAAGGCATCGTGGTCCATGAAGACACCGTGCTCCGCGCCATCACGGACGACGGAGCCTTCCGCGTCATCGCGGCCGATACGACGGCCACGGTGCGCGAGGCCATTACGGCACAGAGGGCCAGAAATCCCGAGCTGATCCGCACCTTTGCGGACCTGCTCACGGGCGCCGTCCTCGTGCGCGAGAGCATGGCTCCGGACAACCGCGTCCAGGCCATCCTCCAGGGCGACGACCCTCGCGCTCGGATGGTGGCCGACACGCACCCGGACGGCGCCACGCGCGGCCTCATCCAGATCCCGGGCAACGGCCAATCCATGCCCGTCGGCCGGCGCGGCTTGCTCCAGGTCGCGCGCACGCTGCACAATGGCTCGCTCCATCAGGGCGTCGTCCAGGTTCCTCCGGACTCGAAGACGATCTCGTCCGCCTTCATGGCCTACATGCAGGAGTCCGAGCAGATCGTGACGATGATCGCGCTCGGCTGTCACCTCGTGGGCGGCGAGGTCGTCGCCGCGGGCGGCTACATGGTGCAGCTCCTCCCCGAGGTCGCCGAAGGCCCGCTCATGGTCATGACGGAGCGGCTCAAGGACTTCGAGGACATCGTCCCGCTCCTCGCGCGCGGCGCGGCCGCGCCCGAGGTCCTGCTCGCCGAGACGCTCTACGGGATGCCGTACACGAAGGTCGGCGAGGGTACGGTCCGCTTCGGCTGCCGCTGCAGCCCCGAGCGTCTCGCCCTCAGTCTCGCGTCGCTGCCACGCTCGGACATCGAGTCGCTCATGTCGGGCGGCAAGACGCTCGAGATCGAGTGCGACTACTGCCGCAAGAACTACGAGTTCACGATGGACCAGCTCCGCGGCTTGCTCGAGCCGGCGAACTGAAGAGGCCCGCGTTCAGCCGCTGATCACGTGCCCCATCAGGGCGACGAAGGTCGTCACGGTCGCGACGACGGCGAGCGTGCGGGCGTCCTGAAGGCGTCGCATCGTCCCCCTCTGCCAGAGGTCGTGCGAGCCCATGGCGACGTCCCGACGGGTCAGTACCGGCATCGACCGGTAGACGTCATGACCTTCGAGCGCGGCCGGCGAGACGATGACGGGACCGGGGGAGAGCCGCGATCCCTTCTCCATCGTGCCGAGCGTCGCTCCGCTCTCGCTCTCGACGAGCCCGTCCTCGCGGAGCGTCGCCGGTCGCCACGTGGACATCCTCGCGACGTACGGAGACGCACGTAGGGCGCCGGACCCAGCGACGACGAGGGCGCCGACGGAGAGGAGGAAGACGAGCATCGGGACGCTGTGTGGATCGAGCAGGCGAGCGGGGAGGAACCTGCGGCGGCTCCCTTCGACGGTCTTGAACGACGCGACGGTCTTGCTCCCGTCCCGGACGGCCCACAGCCCGGAGGCCGTCCGACGAACCTCGAGGATGCTCGGTGACGTGAACGGGTCGTCCCACGCGACCTGGAAGTCGTCGCAGGCGCACGGCGCGTCCTTCCGCTTCCACACGACGCGGACGTTCGTGTACCAGGGGACCCCGTCCCGGGACGTCTCGTCGTACTCGATCTCGAAGCCGGCGTCGGGGACGTACTCGAAGTCCCGGTAGATGTCGGCGAACGGCACGCGTTCGCTCACGAGATGACCGCGGCACTCGACCCAGACGTCTCTCGCGAACCTCTGGGCGATCGCCCTGCCGCTGGCCAAGACGGCGACGAAGGCGACGACGACGGCGATCCACGTCTTGCGGTAGAGGGCTCTCACGGTTGTCCGGCCTGCGTGCACGGAGAGACGACGGTCCTCGACCGTTGATTCCAGCACCTCTGCCGTCGGTCGCGAATTCCTTCGTGACGGGCCCTTTCGCCCGACATGTCGGCCAGCTCGGGAGGTGGAAAGGACGACGTCGACCGGGCGGTCGTCGATCGCAGCCGTCGCGCGACCGTCGGAGCTCCCCACCGGCACGGGACGTGTAGCGCCCCGAAACGGCACGGTCATGAAGAGGATCCTCTGTGCCGTCGACGGATCGCCCGCGTCGGAACAGGTCGTGGCGGCCGCGGTGGAGATCGCGCGCGCGACGGGCGGCAAGGTCCGTCTGCTCCAGGTCTTCACCACCGTCCCCGAGCTTCCGCCGACGGGGCTCCTCCGCGTGCCGATCGCGCCGTCGAGCGAGGACATCCTCCGCCGCATCCGCGAGGAGCTCCGCGACCTCGAGCTGTCGATCCCGGAAGAGCTTCGCGACGGCATCGTCGTGAAGACCGGAGGCGCGGCGGACACGATCTGCCGTGAGGCGAAGGCCTACGACGCCGACCTCGTCGTCATCGGCGCGCATCGCTACAGCAAGGTCGCGCGCGTCCTGGGCACGAACGCGGCGAAGGTGGTCAATGGCATCGATCGACCGGTGTTGGTGGTGCGGCCGCTCCATCGGTGATGGGCCGTTTCACGGGAAGATGGGCCACCACCATTACCTGGCAGAGAGCAACGCGGAGCATACGCCGTCATCGGCGAGCGTCGCGAAGACGTGGCTCGCGCCGCACGCGCGCAGATCGGCCGCCGAGTAGATGCCCGTCTCCACCGCCACGCACGGAGCGCCGAGGGCCTTCGCGGCGGCGACGTCCTTCGGCGTGTCACCGACGACGACGACGCGGCAGTCCTCGAGCCGGGCGCCCAAGAGCTCGGCGCCGCGCCGTGCGCCCGCTCGCAGGAGCTCGGTGCGATCCTCGGCGTCGCAGCCGAACCCGCCGAACGCGAAGGCGCCGTCGATGCCTCCGCGCGCGAGCTTCGCGTAGGCGCCGCGCTTCACGTTGCCCGTGCCGAGGCCGACGGCGACGCCGGACACGCTGCGGAGCTCGTCGAGCAGGGCCGTCACGCCCGGCAGCACGCGGTAGCCCTCGGACCTCGCGAGCTCGACCTCGAGAAGTGCGAGGTAGGCGTCGAGCACGCGATCGATCTCCGACTCGGAGACGAGCGACTCCGCGATCGCGCGCAGGCCGTGACGTGCGATGGCGCGGTCGGTCATCCCCGCGAACGTGAACCCGTCGAAGACGTCGTGCCGGCCATGCACGCTCGCGAACGCGCCCACCATCGCGCGTCGACCCGCGCCTCCGGTGGAGACGAGCGTGCCGTCGATGTCGAACAAGAGGACCGTACGCATGAGGCTCCGGCGAGCGCCGAAAAACCAAGCTAGCATGCCGGCCATGACGTTTCTCTTCGAGACCGAGGAGCATGCCCAGCTCCGCGAGAACGTGAGGCGCTTCGCGCAGAAGCACATCGCGCCTCATGCGCACGCGTGGGAGGAAGCGGAGGAGTTCCCTCGCGAGCTGTACCGCACCGCGGCGGAGGCCGGCGTGCTCGGGATCTCGTATCCGCCCGAGGTCGGCGGCGTGGGCGGGGACATCGGTCACGGGCTCGTCGCGGCCGAGGAGATGGTGCTCCACGGGCATTCGGTCGGCACGTGCGTCGGCCTGAACAGCCACGCCATCGCGCTGCCCCCCATCGTCCAGTTCGGGACGCCCGAGCAGAAGGAGCGCTTCGTCCGGCCGGTGCTCGCCGGTGAGAAGGTGAGCGCGCTCGCGATCACGGAGCCCGGCGGCGGCAGCGACGTCGCGCGGCTCCGGACGACGGCCGTGCGCGACGGCGACCATTACGTCGTGAACGGCTCGAAGACGTTCATCACCTCCGGCTGCCGAGCGGACATCGTCACCACGGCCGTCCGCACCGGCGGCGAGGGGCACGGTGGCATCTCGCTCCTCGTGATCGAGCGCGACACGCCCGGCTTCACCGTCGGCAAGAAGCTCCGCAAGACCGGCTGGTGGGCGACGGACACGGCGGAGCTGTCGTTCCAGGACTGCCGCGTGCCCGTCGCGAACCTCATCGGCGAAGAGAACCAGGGCTTTTTCGCCATCATGCTCAACTTCGTCAACGAGCGCCTGTTCCTCGCCGGGCAGTGCGTCGCCATCGCCGAGCTCGCGTACCGCCAGTCGGTCGCGTACGCGCGCGAGCGGACCGCCTTCGGCAAGACGCTGATGGGGCACCAGGTGATCCGCCACAAGCTCGCGGACATGGCGACGCGGATCGCGGCCGCTCGTGCCCTCGTCGGCGAGTGCGCCACCCGCGTGATCCGCGGCGAGCAGGTGCCCGGGCTCGCGGCCATGACGAAGAACACGGCCACGGACATGTGCTCGTTCGTCGTGGACCAGGCCGTGCAGATCCATGGCGGCAACGGCTACATGCGCGAGTTCCTCGTCGAGCGGCTCTACCGTGATGCGCGGCTCTATCCCATCGGCGGCGGCACGCGCGAGATCATGAACGAGATCATCGCGAAGACGGAGGGCTACTGAGGAGCTGAGCTCGCCGACTTCGACCTCGCATCGGAAAGGCTTCGACAGAAACGAAAAGGCTGACACTGCGGCGAAGGCGCATGAGCAAGTTCGATCTCTCCGTCGTCCCCAAGGACGTGTTCACCATCATCGAGAAGCTGCGCGCGGCGGGGCGCTACGCGTGGATCGTCGGCGGCTGCGTGCGCGACTCGTTGCTCGGCAAGTCGGTCTCCGACTGGGACATCGCGACGGAGGCTCGGCCGAAGGAGCTCATGAAGATCTTCCCGCGCGCGATCCCGACGGGGCTGCAGCACGGGACGATCACGCTCGTCATGGGCGGCCGGCACTACGAGGTGACGACGCTGCGCGGCGAGACGACGTACTCCGACGGCCGGCGCCCGGACTCGGTGCACTTCGTGAACGAGATCACCGCGGACCTCGCGCGGCGCGACTTCACGATCAACGCGATCGCCGTCGACCCGACGAACGGCGAGATCGTCGACCCCTTCGGCGGCCAGAAGGATCTCGAGGCGAAGATCATCCGCGCCGTGGGCGACCCGCTGCAGCGCTTCTCGGAGGACGGCCTGCGCGTGCTGCGCGCGGCCCGCTTCGCAGCGACGCTCGAGTTCGATCTCGCGCCGGAGACGTTCCGGGCGATCGAGCCGACGCTCGACACCTTCCGCAAGGTCAGCGCCGAGCGCGTGCGCGACGAGTGGGTCAAGACGATGAAGGCGAGGAAGCCGTCGCGCGCGTTCGACATCATGCGCGAGACGGGCATCCTCGCCATCACGTGTCCCGAGCTGCTCGAGGGCGTCGGGATGGAGCAGAACAAGTGGCACTCCTACGACGTCTGGCGCCACGGGATGGCGTGCATGGACGCGTGCGTCGGCGATCCGATCCTTCGCATCGCCGCGCTCCTGCACGACGTCGGCAAGCCGCGTACGCGCGCATGGAGCGAGAAGACGAAGGACTGGACCTTCTACGATCACGACCGCGTCGGCGCCGAGATCGCCGACCCGATCTGCGCGCGCCTCCGCTTCTCGAACGAGGAGCGGCAGCGCATCGTCGCGCTCGTGCGCCACCACCTGTTCCACTACGACAAGTGGAGCGACGCCGCCGTGCGGCGGTGGATCCGCCGCGTCGGCAAAGAGCGCATCGAGGACCTCTACATCCTCAACGAGGCCGACATCCGCGCCAAAGGGCCGGACTTCGATCCGGCGAGCCTCGCGCCGCTCGAGGCGCTGAAGGCCCACGTGGAGAAGGTCCTCGCCGAGGGCGCGGCGCTGACGACGCGCGATCTCGCGATCGACGGCCACGTGCTCATGAAGGAGCTCGGTCTGAAGCCCGGTCGCATCATCGGCGAGATCCTCGAAGCGTGCCTCGAGATGGTCATCGCGGATCCCAAGGCGAACGAGCGCGAGACGCTGCTCGCGAAGGCGCGGGAGATCGTCGCGTCGCGGTCCTGAGTCTTTCCCGGAAGAGAAGAAGGGAAGCGCGGAAGGAGGCGATTTCGCAGGCGTCGCGGCTGCATCCCGGCCGCAGGGCCGCCCCTGTCCGAGCTCGACCGGATTTCTGCGCAGCCTCGTGCGGTCGTGGTAGCGTCGCGGCGGAATGCGCCGGACGGTCCAGGGAAGGAGAGGGCGAGCCATCGGCATCGCTTTGGGGCTGTCGCTCGGTGCCGCCTTCGCCTCTTCCGCCGAGGCGCAGCAGCCGCCGGCGGCGCCCGAGAAGATCGCCGTGGGCGACTGGCAGCTCGCGCCTTCGATGGAGGTGCGCGTGCGCGGTGAATACCGGCGCGACGCGCCGGACCTCGGAGGGCTCGACTTCTTCGGGCGGCTCACGCCGCGCGTGCGCGACGCTTGGGTCGTGATGGAGCGGGCCCGTGTCGGGCTCGGCGCCGAGCGCGGTGCCGTGCGTGCGCAGATCACGCTGCAGGATGCGCGCGCGCTCGGCTCGCCTTCGCCGAATGCGCGCTTCGTCGGCTCGCGCGGCATCGGGAGGTTCGAGCCGTACGAGGCCTTCCTCGAGATGCGCTCGAGCGGAGCGCGGCCGCACTACCTGCGCCTCGGGCGCCAGGCCGTGGTCTGGGGCGAGGGCCGCCTCGTCGGTGACGCCGACTTCGGGCCGGCGGGCCGCTCGCTCGACGCGGCGCGAGGACACGTCGCGCTCGGCAACTTCGACTTCGAGGCGCTCGCGGTCGTCCTCGAGATGCCGTCCACGCTCGGTACCGCGTTCGGTGAGACCGCAGGGCCCGCCACGTCGGGCGTCCAGCTCTACGGCCTCTCGGCGGGGTGGACGATCGACCCGCTGCTGAAGATCGAGGCGTTCGGGCTCGCGCGCATCGCGCGGAGCCGCGGAGCAGAGCTCGACGGATCGCGCTTCGCCGCCGCGCGCCTCTCGGGCGAGCGCTTCACCGCCGCGCTCCGCGTCTCGGGCGAGGCGAAGGGATGGAGCTACGGCGCCGAGGGCGCGTACCAGCTCGGCACCGCGTCGTCGATCGCGCTGGGCGGCGCGGACATCTCGGCGTGGGCCGCCGCGGTCCACGTGCAGAAGCAGGTCGATCAGCTCCTGTTCACGCCGACGTTCCGGCTGGCGGGATCGTACGCGTCGGGTGACGACGGCAAGGGCGCGTACAAGCAGTTCGATCCGCTGCTCGCCGATCCGCAGCGGTTCCACGGGCAGATGGACCTGTTCGCGTGGTCGAACATGGTCGACGTCGCCGCGCGCGCGCAGGTCGTCCCGTGGACGGACACGACGCTGTCGCTCGAGTACCGCTACGCGCGCCTCGCGCAGTCGCGCGGCGAGTGGATCGGCAGCTACCTCACCGCGATCGGCAGCAACGTCGTTCCGCCCGCGATCCCGACCACGCCCGCCGTCCCGCTGCCACGCGTCGGCGCCGGCGAGGAGGAGCTCGGCCACGAGCTCGACGTCGTCTTCACGTACCGACCTTGGCTCCCGCTCGAGCTGCGGGCGGGGTGGTCGGGCCTTCTGCTCGGCGACGCGGCGCGGTCGATCATGAGCGCGCACGCGCGCGGGGAGCGCGACGCCCAGAACACGTTCGCGCCGGCCGACATCGCGCAGTACGCGTACGTCCAGGCGACGCTCTCGATGCCGTGATGCGTCCCGGCGCGCGCTTCGCGCGCGCCCTCAGCCTTCCCATCGGCGGAGCCGGCCGACGTCGGCGTGGACGAACCAGTCGAACTTCGTCGGGTAGACGCCGACGCCGCCCTTCCAGCCGAGCTCTCGGATCTCGCGCTCGAGCACGCGCGGATGGATGCCCTTCTCCGCGTCGGGCTCGATGACCCGGAAGTCGACGGCGTGCCCGAGCGAGTGCTGGCTGCTCGACGCGACGTTGTGGCCCTTCTTGCGCAGCATCTCGTTGAGCTTCGGGCTGCGATAGCCGCTGACGAGCTCGATGCGCGCGCCCGGGTGGCGGCGCGCGAGCGAACGGAGGAGCTCGAGCAGGCGTGCATCGAGCTCGATGCGCTCGCCCGTGACGCGGTCGGCGAGGAGCGCCGAGAACCGCTCGGGCGTCGGCGAGTGGTCGTCCAGCGGGACGTGCTCGCCGGTGTGCGTCTGCACCAGCGTCGCGAGGACCGGCGGCGGCGCCTCGTCGACGAGCGCGGCCGACTTGCGCGTAGCCAGGCCGCTCGAACGATGGACCGTGGCGTCGACCCCGGAAGGGGTGGCGACGAGCGCGGCTCCGAGCGCAGCGGCGACGGCTGCGGCCAGGCGGTGCATCGAGGTAGATGCTAGCGACGAACGCGCCGGGGACAAATCGGAGCAGAGCGTGGGCACCGCGTGAGGGCGCCGGACGCCAGCGACCGTGACGTCCGGCGAAGTCCTTGACGCGAGGACCCCGGAGGTTGGACGCTTCCTTGACCGGATGCCCGAAGCGCCTGCGGACGCGGAGCTTCTTCGCTCGATCTCCGAAGGAGACGTCCGCGCGATGGGGGACCTGTACGATCGCTACGCTTCGGCGCTCTTCCCGATCGCCCTGCGCATCGTCGGCGAGCGATCCGAGGCGGAGGACGTCCTGCACGACGCTTTCGTGGCCGTCAGCGAGCGCGCGGGGCAGTACGTGAAGGAGCGCGGCTCGGTGGGCGCTTGGCTCGTCGCTCTGGTGCGCAACCTCAGCATCGATCGCGCGCGCCGTCGGGAGCGGCGCGGCGCGCTCGTCCGCGACGTCCTCCCGCACGAGCCGCCGCCGTCGAACCGCGATCCCGAGCGCCTCGCGTCGGAGGCCGGCGAGCGCGCGAAGATCCGGCGAGCCCTCGAGCGGCTGCCGGTGGCGCAGCGCCAGACGCTCGAGGTGGCGTTCTTCGAAGGGCTCAGCTATCCCGAGATCGCCGCTCGCGAGAACGTGCCTCTCGGGACGATCAAATCGCGCGCGGCCCGCGCGCTCGCGGCGCTGCGCGCGGCTTTGGTCGAAGAGGGCGTGGTGCTCGAAGCAGCGTTCGGATCAGGATCAGGGAAGGTCGGATGAGCATCGAGCTCGACGAGGGGACGCTCGGGAGGCGAACGGGGGGACCCGACCTCTACTTCGCATCGGCGATACCCGAGGGCACGGTCAAGGCCATGCTCGGGATCGTCCATGGCTATGCCGATCACGGGGCTCGCTACCGTCACGTGATGGGGGCGCTCGCAGAGCACGGGATCGGCTCCGTGGCGATCGATCTCCGCGGGCACGGCCGTGCGCTCGGCCCGCGCGGCTACTGCGATCGCTTCGAGGACTTCCTCGACGACGTGCGCGAGCTACGCCGCCTCGTCGACGAGCGCGCGAAGGGCCGCTCGGGCAAGGACGGCGGTGACGCGCCGGTCTTCCTGTTTGGCCACAGCTTCGGCGGCCTCGTCGCGGCATCGAGCGTCCTCGAGAGCCCGGGCAAGCTCCGAGGCCTCGTCCTCTCGGGGCCCTTCTTCGGCCTGGCGATGGAGGTGCCGCGCGTGAAGGTCCTCGCCGGCAAGATCGCCTCCCGCGTGTACCCGCGCCTCGCGCTCCCCACGGGGCTCGCGGGCAAGGACATGACGCACGATGCGGAGAAGGCCCGTGCCTACGACGAAGACCCGCTCGTGTTCGACAAGGCGACCGCGCGCTGGTTCACGGAGACGCAAGCGGCCCAGCAGCGGGCCATCGCCGACGCCCCGAAGCTCACCATTCCGCTCTACATCGCGTTCGGCACGGCCGACCGCATCGCGAGCATGAGCGCCGCCAAGCGTTTCTTCGACGCCGCCGGCAGCTCCGACAAGACCTGGGACCCGCGCGAGGGCCTCTACCACGAGGTGCTCAACGAGCCGTCGTGGAAGGAGCTCGTGGAGGCGATCGCGCGGTGGATTGTGGCCCACGCCGGCTGAGGCCTTCGGCCTCAGCCGGCGGTCCTCGGTCCTCAGTCCTCAGCAGATCGGGGGTTGGCGCCAGCGTCTCTTGCGCTCTCGCTCCGTGCTCGGCTCGCAACAACGACGTACCCGGCCTCGTCGTGACGGCGACGGACGCCATTGGCCGCCTGCAGGCAGGCGATCGTGATCGCCGCTTCGTCTTCGTCCACCTCCTCCCGCAGTTACGCAAGGCGCTCGCGCGCGCGAGCGCCCAAAGCTGAGGACTGAGGACTGAGGACTGCTTACCGGCAGTACCCGAGATTCCGCCCGCCCGGGTAGACCTCGAACGGGTAACACTTCCGGGCGCCCGTGCAGTTGTCGTCGGAGAGGCTGCAGAGCTGGATCTCGTCGGCGGCGCAAGCGGCGGCGCAGCGCGTGCCGCCGTACTTGAACGCCTGCTTCGCGTCGCAGGCCGCCGGGATCGACTTGTTCTGGTTCGGTCCGATGTTGACCTTGTCGTCCGTGATGGACGGGTCCGTGAAGATGCAGCAGACCTGACCGTCGTCGCAGTTGTTGCTGTCTCCGCACTCCCAGGTCGTTCCCTTGCCGGGCGTCCACGTCGAGCCCTTCGCCTCGGCCTGGGCGGCGCACGCGGCCGCGCCGTTCGTTCCGCCCTTCTCGTTGCGAGGTGTCGAGGCGCAGAAGGTCGGCGGGAACTGGCCGTTGACCTGGGCGGGGTTGCAGCACGTCTCGTCGTGCGAGCAGTTGTTCCCACCGGCGCCGCCGGCGTCGCGCGGGAGGAACGCGCAGAAGAAGCCGTTCTCGTTGTTCCGGAGGCGCGGTGCTTCGCGGCAGTCCGCGTCGGCGCCCGCGTCTTTCTTCGTCGTGTCGCCGTCCTGCTCTTCCTCTTCTTCTTCCTCGTCGTCCCCGCCGCTCGAGCTCGTGTTCTTCTTCGAGCCACCGTCGCCCGTCTGGCCGGGGAGGGGCACCGTTCCGTTGTCCGTGGTGCAGGCTGCGAGCACGAGACCGACCGAAGCGAGCAAGGTGCCGGCGATGATGATGGCCAAACGACGCGTACGCTGCTGCATCACGAATCCTCCAAGCGTGCGCCCGTCCGTGGGACGCCTCTCATCCGCCGTAGCAGGGGAGAGGTCGCTGTCCTAGCACGAGATTGGCTACGCGTCCGGTCGTGCGGTGCCTCGAGCGGCCGAGAACCGAGGATTGTCGCGAAGTTCCGCGTCCGGCTCGGGTCGCTCAGTACTCGTTCTGCGCGCGGACGACGACGCGACCCGGCCCGGGCCTCATCTTCGCGCAGCACGCGAGGCGGAAGCGCGGCGGGGCGGAGCAGACCGCCTCGAGCACGTCGAGCTCCTCCTGCTCCGGGGGCAAGAGCGCGTCGGCGCCCTCGAGGACCTCGATGTGGCAGGTCGCGCAGCTCGCGCTCCGGCACGAGAACGGGATGGGCGCGCCGTGATCATCGCAGAGGTCCGCAAGCGCGCCGCCGTTCGGGGCGTTGACCGTCGTCTTCTGCGAGCCGTCGCTGGACTCGAACGTGATCTCCGGCATGCGCGCACCCTCATAGTCCGTGGACGGGCGCCCGTGCAAGTCGGCTCGGTCAGGATTCGGTCATTCGTCTGCCAGCGGACCGTCAGCCGGGCGGACGAGGCGTGCCGTCCGACGACCGCCGGGCGACGTCAGCGGCGGCGCAGGAGCAGCGCATGCTCGAGGCGAGGTCGTCGCGTGAACGCGGCCGCCGTCGGACCGTGGAAGTGCGGGCGCGCCTGCGAGGCGCGAGCGATCGGCTCGAGCCTGCCCCCGCGCTCGGCGACGCGGGTGACGATCTCGTCGGCGCGGATGGCCTCGGGGCGTTCGCCCGGGCGTCCCGCCGCCGAGTCCGCGATGAGGAGCACCAGCGGAGCCCCCGGCTTCATGACGCGGGCGAGCGAGCGAAGGAGCGTATCGAGCTCCCCCGCCCAAGCCTCGCGTGCCTCACGCGCAGAGAGGCGCACGTACTTGCGGCGCGCCCCGATCTCTCTACGCGCGAGCTTCCGCGCATCGAGGCCGAGCCAGCGCATGCGCATGTCGTGGTGCTTGAGGTAGTCGTACGTCGCGACGTACGGCGGCGACGTGATCACCGCGTCGATCGAGGCGTCTTCGACCTTCGACAGCACGTTCGCGTCGTCCTCGTAGACGCGGGCTCGCGGCGGAGGCTTCGGCAAGAGCCGGTAGAGCTCGTCGAAGCGGCGCGCGAGCTCCTCGGTCTTCTTCACGAAGAGCTTCGAGGGCCACCCCGCGGCGATGCGCTTCTCGACCGGCGCCTCGGACGTGTCGCCGCGACGGGCCGCCAGCTTGACGAGGATCGACGAGAGGACGAGCGACAGATCGGGCCGCGCCTCGGGCGGGGCCGCGGCGATCCCGGCGCGGATCCCGTCGAGCTCGAGGAGGACGTGCGGCGCGAAGCTCGCGACGTCTTCCTCCGGCAATCGCCGCGTGGCTCCGGCCTTCGCCTTCCGGCGAGCCTCCGCGAATTCGGCCACGCCGCGTGCGGCCTCGACGAGCGCACGCGTCCGCTCGGGTGAGCGAGGGAACGTCTTCGCACGCGAGAGCATCACGGCGATGGGATTCAGGTCGGAGCCGATCGCGGCGCGTCCCGCGAGCATGGCCTCCACGAGCACGGTGCCCGAGCCGCAGAACGGATCGAGGACCGTGCCGCCTTCCGGGACGAGCGCCTCCACGAGGCGGCGAACCGTGACCGGGTGCGCGCGCGCGGGGTACGCGTGGAAGCCGTGGACGTGCGCGCGATCCTCGGCCGCCTCGTCCATCGTCGGTGTCACGTCGATTGCGTGCGCGAGGATCTTCGCGCTCTCCGGGTCGCCGCTCGTCTCGATGGGGCCGCCGACGTTCGTGAGCGACCGCCGGCGCGGCAGCGCCACGGCGGGCGGCGTGTCGGTAGCGGACGGCTCGGGCTTCTTCGCGCGCGTTTCTTCGGCTCGGCGAGCAGGCTCTGCTCGCGGCGGACGCGCACGCCCTCGCGCGCGTCGACCCACGCCGCCTCGTCGCTCGCGTTTCGGAAGACCGGCGCTCACCGCGCCGGCTCCCGCCGCGCGACCACGCTCGCGCCGGCTTCGTCGGCTCCGCTCTCGTCGACCTCGTCGGGCTCCTCGTCGATGCGAACGCGCGGCGACGGGCCGACGCTGTACCGGACCTCCGCGTCGTCGTCGACGTCGACACGCGTGCGATCGTGGACGGCGAGCGACGTCAGCAGCCGATCGGCATCCGCCTCGTCGATGCCCAGGGTCTTCGCGAGCTCGCTCGCGGTGATGCCGCCCCTTCGCTTGGCCGCGTCCTCGGCGGCGGCCTGCCAGGCGCGCTCGCCGGCCTGTTTCGCACGCGCCCGCGCGGCCGCGGCGCGCGCCCGCGAACGGAGCGCGAGGAAGAGCGGAAAGGCGGCGATGGCGAAGACGATCACCTTGCCGACGACCGACGCGGGCAGGACGGCGAGCCCGATCAGCGTCGCGATCGCGGCGAGGACGGCCTGGATGAGCGTGGCCGTCGACGCCAGGCGTGCTTCGGTCCAGAGCTTCCTCTGTTCCTTCAGCGCCGCCACCGCCGTTTCGCCGCCGAGGTTGCCGGGGATGCGCGGGCCGCCGCACACCGCGCATCGGGAATGCATCCCCGTGCCCTCCACGCGGGCGGTCGCGCGGCAGTGAGGGCATCGGTTCGTCTCGCCCGATGCGTAGCCGCACCGCGAGCACGTGCCGGCGCTCGTGTCCGGCGACGACCGAACCGGATCGAACGTCGCGTGTCCGCAGGCCGGGCACGTGGAGGCAGACACGCGTGCTCCGCCTCAGGGCTTGATGATCTGCGTCCCCGGCGGCGGAACGAGCTTGAACGTGTTCTCGTCGACCGGGATGTTCACCTTCGGCTCGATGAAGTCGAAGCGGTTGCGGTTCCCTTGCGCGTCGACGATGAGGACGCGACGGACGTGGCTCGTGGCGCTGTCGACGTAGAGGAGCACCTTCGTGTACGCAGGCGTCGGCTGCTTCGGCGTGCCGACGAGGACGTTGCCGCCCGGGAACTGCATCGACGCGCCGGGGTACATCACGAAGGTGAAGGCCTCCGAGAGGCTTCCTTTTCCGGTGAGGAACGAGAGCGCCGCCGGGTACTGTGATTTGTCGACGCTCTGCTCGAAGAGCTGCTTGTTCGCCGCCTCGTACACCTTGAGGATGTTGCCGTCCGAGACGACGCGGTTGCCGGCCGGCGTTTCGTAGTCCCACGACATCTTGCCGGGCTTCGCGAACGTGACCTTGCCCTTCGACTCCTTACGGATGTTGTGCGACTTGACGTAGAACTCCTGCTTGAACGGGCTCGAGAACGACTTGGTCGAGTCGTAGAACGCCTGCACCTTCGCCAGGACCTCGTCCGTCTGCGCCTGCGGTGCCGGCTGCGGTTGAGCTGCTCCCGGCTGCGCGGACTGCGCGCTCGCGTCCGAAATCACGAAGGGTGTGGCGGCCGCGAGCAGGGCGGCGACGACGAGCTTGGCAGGACGGCGAAACATGGGGGATCTCTCCGAGATTGGGCGGGGCAGGTCGAGGTTCGTCGGGCCCTGGCAGGGACTTTTATTGGACGGGGGAACCGTCCGCAATATTGAGCGTAAGTATGCGGCGTACCAGCACGAACCGGTCTGCCTGAGCCTCGTGGGCGACGCCCGAGCGAGGAACAATCGGAGAGCACGGTTCGTTCCCCGCGCGCGCCGGGCAGGCTCAGCCCGTTCCGGCGCGGCGGGGTGGGGCAGCGGGCAGGCGCGTACCTTGGAGGTGCGTCACCGCGATGGCGAGGGCGTCGGCGGCGTCCGCCCGGGGAGCCTGCGGCAGCCCGAGCACGACGCGAATCATCTGGGCGACTTGGTTCTTGTCGGCACGCCCCGCGCCGGCGACGGTCCGTTTCACGCGCGCCGGCGCATACTCGAACGACGCGAGCCCCGCGCGTGCGCAGACGAGGAGCGCGACGCCGCGTGCGTGCCCGAGCTTCGCGGCCGCCTGCGCGTCCTTCGCGAAGAAGAGCGACTCGATGCTCGCCGCGTCGGGGCGATGGCGCTCGATGACGTCCACGAGCTCGCGCTCGATCGCGACGAGCCTCGATCCGAGGTCGCCTTCGCCTTCCACGTCGATGACTCCGTGAGCGACGTGCGAAAGGCGCGTCCCCATCCGGCGCACCACTCCCCAGCCGAAGCGGCGCGTGCCGGGATCGAGGCCGAGCACGGTGCTCACGGACTCACGAGAGGCGCGCGAGGTCTTCGTCGGAGACGTCGAAGTCAGCGTACACGTGCGCGACGTCGTCGTGGTCGTCGAGCGTCTCGACGAGGTGGAGGAGCACCTCGGCGTCCCGCCCGCTGACCGGCTTCTTCGTCTTGGGGACGTAACCGAGCTGGGACTCCTTCGTCGGGATGCCGGCCTTCTCGAGCGCGTCGAGGACGGCGTTGAGCTGATCGGGCGGCGTGGTCACGCTCCACATGTCGCCTTCGAGCGAGTAGTCCTCCGCGCCGGCGCCCACCGCGACGTCCATGAGCTGGTCCTCCGTCGCGGCCGACTTCTCGATCGAGATGAGCCCCTTGCGGTCGAACGCCCACGCGGCGGTGCCTGCTCCGCCGAGGTTGCCGTTCGACTTCTCGAAGATTTTCCGGATCTCGGCGACGGTGCGGTTGCGGTTGTCGGTCTGCGCCTCGACGAGGAACAGCGTGCCGGCCGGGCCCGTGCCCTCGTAGAGGACGTCCTCGTACGCCTCGCCTTGGATCTCGCCGGTGCCCCGCTTGATCGCGTTGCGGATCGTGTCGCCCGGCATCGACTGGGCCTTGGCGTCCGCGATGGCCTTGCGCAAGCGCGGGTTGTTCGCCGGCTCGCCTCCGCCGAGTCGAGCCGCCACCGTGATTTCCTTGATCAGCTTCGTGAAGAGCTTGCCGCGCTTGGCGTCGATCACGCCCTTCTTGTGCTTGATCGTCGCCCATTTCGAATGGCCGCTCATCGTCGTCGTCCTCGCCCGTGAAGATTGGTCGCCATACCGTAGTGAAACACCACTGTCGCTTCAATCCGGTTCGACATCGAGCCCGCGGCCGCTCGTCTCCGCGGCCGAGCGCTTTTTTCAGCGATGACGCGCCCGTTTCGACCTCCTCGGCAGCTCGGCCGAGGGCGGCGGCCGTAGTACGATCGTCCTGATGGGTGTGGGGAGCCTGCCTTGCGTGGTCGTGACGACGACCGTGCTCGTCGGCGCCTGCTCGGCTTTCGGCACCGCTTCCGGCTCCGAGCCTGTCGAGGCGGACGCAGGCGGTGATGCCCCGGACGCCGCGGTCACGACCGAGGGCGAGGGGGGCGGCGTCGGGTGTGATCGAACCGCGCCGTTCACGTCGATCCGTCCGCTGGCGGAAGTCAACACCGCCGAGCACGAGGCGTTCCCTCGCGTCTCCCCCGACGAACGCACGATCTACTTCGAGCGAAGGGAGGCCCCCGACCAGGCGCCCACCATCTTCCGGGCGACCCGCGCTCGTGTCGGCGACGATTTCGGCCCGCCCGCCCCGGTCGGGGGGACGACGAGCTGGGGAGAGCCGTTCGTGACGGCGGACGGGCTCGAGATCCTCTTCGTCCGCACGGTCGCGGTCGGGGCTGCGACCTCCAAGATTTCCAGGCCGGCCCTGTCCTACGCGCGGCGGGCGGCGGTCGACGCGCCCTTCGGCTCCGCGGCGTTGCACCCTGCCGACTCCGGCGACCACACCATCCATCGGTTCGCGCCGTTCGTCTCCTCGGACGGTACGGAGCTGTTCTTTTCGCAGACGCAAGGCGCTTCGGACGAGGACCTGTTTCGCGTCGAGCTCACCGCGAGCGGTACCGTCGCTTCGACGGAACGTCTGGCGTCACTCGCCGGCGCCGGTCGAGACACGGCGCCGGTGCTCTCGTCGGATGGGCTGACCCTCTACTTCTACTCCGAACGCCAGACCGCACCGGGCACGGGCACGATCTGGGTCGCCCATCGTGACACGCCGGGCGGGACGTTCGGGGCGCCTTCGCGGGTCGAGGATCTCGCCGTCGACGGCGCGTACACGTTCCCCGGCTCCGTGTCCGTCGACGGGTGTCGCCTCTACTTCTCCTCCAACCGGGAGGGCGGGCACGGTGACCTCTACGTGGCCGAGCGCTCGCCGCGTTGATGCAAGCCCGTCGCTCTTCGTCGAGCGTCCTGCGGCCTCCGCCGGGGGCGCGGCTGTAGTACGCTCGAAGCATGCGTGCGGTGAGGCTGCTCGGCGCGGTCGCGATGACGATCGCGGCCGTCGGCGCCTGTTCGAGCTTCGGCGATGCCTCTTCGACGGAGCCTCACGAGGCCGAGACGGACGCCGCCGTTCCGGACGCTCTGGTGAATCCTTCGGACGACGCTTCGGGGAGCGAGGACGGCGCTCCGAAAGTCGACTCCGGCGTCCCGTGCGACCGCACCGCACCGTTCACGTCGATCCGCCCACTCGAAGACGTCAACACGGCGGCCCACGAGGCGTTCCCTCGGGTCTCTCCCGACGAGCACGTGATCTACTTCGAGCGATTCGCCGGCTCGGACGCGTCTGCCATCTACCGCGCGTCGCGTGCCACGGTCGGTGGTGCTTTCGGTACGCCGACGAAGGTCGAGGGGCTGCCGGACCTTCCGAAGCAGCCGTTCGTGACGGCGGACGAGCTCGAGATCTTCTTCCTCGCGCCCTACCAGGGCCGACACGCGGTGTGGCACGCCCGGCGGAACGAGGTCACCCATCCGTTCGGTGCGGCGAAGCTGCATCCGCTCGGCGAACCGGCATTCGCGCGCTTCGCGCCGTTCCTGTCCTCGGACGGCGTGGAGCTCTTCTTCTCGCAGCACGTCACGGACGAGAACCTGCTTCGCACATGGGTCTTGCCGGACGGAGGCTTGGGAGGGATCGACTCGCTCGCGGGGATCAACAGTGGCGCGCGAGACAGCGAGCCGGCGCTCTCGCCGGATCGCCTGACCCTCTACTTCTACTCCGAGCGCGAGGCGGAGAAGGACGAGGGCTCGATTTGGGTCGCGCATCGCGCCACGCCCGATGAAATGTTCGGTAACCCCACACGTGTCGAGGAGCTCGTGTTCGACGGCTACTTCTCGTCGCCGGGCTCCGTATCCGTCGACAACTGCCGCCTCTACTTCTACTCCAACAAAGACGGGTCGAGCTACGAGCTCTACGTGGCCGAGCGCTTCCCGTGATCGCGCGCTAGGCGCGCCGGCTTCGGTCACGACCGTGCCCTGTAGTATCGTTGTCGTCGTGCGCGCGGTGGGGCTTCTGGGCGCGGTTGCAGTGGCTGCCTCGATCGTGGGCGCGTGCTCACGCGAATACGGCGCTGCCGAAGTGCTTCCGAGGAGACGGCGGCCTGCTCGGCGCGGACGTAGACGCGGCGACGACCGAAGACGCGGCTCCGCCACGAGACGTCGATGCCGCCGACGTCGGATGCGATCGGACGGCGCCGTTCACGTCGATTCGCGTCATCGACGGGGTGAATACGCCCGCCCACGAGAGCTTCCCTCGAATGTCTCTGGACGAGCGCGTCCTCTATTTCCAGCGCACCGCCTCGGATGGCCGGGCCGAGATCTTCCGCGCTACCGCCGTTCCCGCGAGGACGCCTTCGATCCTCCCGTGCGTCTGGAAGGGCTGCCGGCGAATGCGCCGCCTTGTCCGCGGACGAGCTCGAGATCATCGTCGTCGTCCAGCATCTTTCCAGTGCGGGCTCGCTCTGGCGCGCACGGCGGTCGACACCCACGGCGCCGTTCGGCGAAGTCTCGCCGTACCCGTTCATCGACGACCCCGATGCGGATCGGCAGACTCCGTTCATCTCCGCGAACGGCGCCGAGCTGTTCTTCGCACGCCTCGAGGGCTCCACGAATGCCGATCTGTACCGCGTGACGCGCGCAGCCGACGGCGGCATCGGCCCGTCCGAGCCTCTCGCTACGCTCAACACGAGCAAGATGGACTACACTCCGGTGCTCTCGCCGGATCTCCTCAGCCTCTACTTCTACTCCGAACGCCTGGCGTCAGTGGGCACGGGCTCGATCTGGGTCGCGCATCGCGATAGGCCGGACGGACCGTTTCGTGCGCCCGTGCGTGTCGAGGAGCTCGTGTTCGACGGTGCCTTCTCGGTACCGGGCTCCGTTTCCGCCGACAACTGTCGCCTGTACTTCCATTCCAACAAGGACGACGGCGGGACGGGCCACGACGTGTACGTCGCCGAACGCCTCCCACGATGACGCACGGCTCCGTCGTCCGACTCGGAACACGATCGAGGCGCGACGTATACTACGCCCATTCTCATGCGTAGCCTCTCTGGCGCGCTCGCGGTGGCAATCGTGCTCATCGGCGCCTGTTCGAGCTTCGAGAGCACTCCTTCCACGGATCCATCCGACGCAGACGCGGGCTCGGACGCTGCCGAGCCGGACGGCTCGGCGGCCGAGGACGGAGCGCCGCCGCCGGACGTCGACGCAGAGGTCAGGTGCGACCGCAACGCGCCGTTCACCTCGATCCGCCGAATCGACGGCGTGAACACCCCCGTCAACGAGCATTTCCCGCGGATCTCGCTGGACGAGCGGGTGCTCTACTTCCAGCGGTCCACCGAGAACGAGATCACCATCTACCGCGCGACTCGCCGTACTCCCGCGGACGTCTTCGATACGCCCGTGCCCGTCGAGGGGCTTCCGGAGATGGCGGCGCATCCGACCCTGAGCGCGGACGAGCTCGAGATCGTCTTCACCCAGCGCCTCAATCAGCGGTGGTGGCTTTGGCGCGCGCGGCGACCAACGCCCACGGCGCCGTTCGGAGAGGCGGAGCCGCATCCGGTGAACGATCCCATGGCGGACTCCTTCACTCCGTTTCTCAGCGTGGACGGTACCGAGCTCTATCTCGCGCGTTTCGCGGTCACGACCAACTGGGATCTGGTTCGCTCGAAGCTCGACGCAGACGGTGGCGTCGGTCCGCCGGAGGCGCTCGATACGCTGAACACGTCCGCATGGGACGGGGACCCGGTGCTCTCGCCCGACGGCCTGAGCCTCTACTTCTACTCGGAGCGTGCGCTCCCCGGCTCGGGCAAGGGCTCGATCTGGGTCGCGCATCGCGACACTCCGACGGGGCCGTTCCGGAACCCCGAACGCATCGAGGAGCTCGTCTTCGACGATGCCTATTCGTCGCCAGGCTCCGTCTCCGCCGACGGGTGCCGTCTCTACTTCTACTCGAACAAGGATCGAGCGACGACGGGGCTCGACCTCTACGTCGCCGAACGATCGCCGTGATGGTGGCTCGTCGCACACACGACGCCCGGCGTACGTTAAGCTGTTCGTGATGCGCGCCGTGAGGCTCGTCGACGTGCTCGTTCCCTGGATCGTCCTCGTCGGCGCGTGCTCGTCCTTCGACAGCTCCCCTCCTACCGCTGTCGATGCGAATCCTTCCGACGCTGGCGTTTCCGATGCGGGGACCGGCGGCCCGGACGCCGCCGTCGACGACGCGGGCGTCCGGTGCGACCGTAACGCGCCGTTCACGTCGCACCGTCCCATCGACGGGGTCAACACTCCGGAGGCCGAGGCCTATGCGCGGGTGTCCCCCGACGAGCGTGTCATCTACTTCCAGCGGAGCTTCGCAACCGATGGGCGGGTCGAGCTCTATCGGGCTTCGCGCGCCTCCAAGACGGAGGCCTTCGGGACGCCCGTCCTGCTCGCCGGGCTCCCCACGGGTGCGCGGCAGCCCTTCGTGACCGCCGACGAGCTCGAGATTCTCTTCGTCCTCAAGCTGGGAGATCCGTCGTCCCCGTTCACGCTCATGCACGCGCGTCGGAACGCGGTCACGGAGCCGTTCGGCGACGCGGCGCCGTATCCGATCACCGAAGATCCCAACGGGATCGTTCCGGACCGGCAGACGCCGTCCATCTCCGCGGACGGCTCCGAGCTGTTCTTCGCGAGCCCCTCGCAAGGCAACAACATCGATCTGTACCGCGCGATACGCACCGAGGACGGGAACTTCGGCATCCCGGAGCCCCTCGACACGCTCAACGCGAGCACGACCGACAATGTTCCGGTGCTCTCGCCCGATCGCCTGAGCCTCTACTTCTACTCCGAACGGAACCTGGGGGCCGACAAGGGCACGATCATGGTCGCACATCGCGACACGCCCACGGGGCCCTTCCGCGCTCCCGTGCGCGTCGAGGAGCTCACCTTCCCCGGCTACTTCTCGATACCGGGCTCCGTGTCCGCCGATAATTGCCGCCTCTACTTCTCTTCCAACAAGGAAGCGGAGGCGACGAGCTACGACCTCTACGTGGCGGAGCGCTCTCCGCCGTGAGGCGGACGCCTCTCAGCGCACGCGCCGGACGGTGCCGTGCCGCCTCCGTCGGACCTCTTCGCTGGCGGCGCGTACGTGCGTCCTGAGCCTCCGCCAGAGGGGTGCTTCGTCCCGCGCCGTCGCGTTCACCGCTCGCTCGTCCCGCCACGCCGGGTGGGTGCGTATTCGCTGGGCTGCCGCCGCCGCCCGAGCAAGCTCGGCGGTCGCGCGCAAGAGATCGCTGAGCTCGCCGTCCGGACGCGCGGCGCGCTCGACGTTCTCCAAGAGGAGCCGGAGCGCTCTCACCGTCGCAAGCAGGTCGTCGACGATCGACGACACCGATTCGAGCGCTCTCTTCAGTCGCCGGAACACACGCGATCCTTAGCGTGTGCTCCGCTTCGATGCTCGCGCTTCGCGAGCTCGCGGCACGTCTCCGCGCGCATCGCGCCGCTGCGACGGCTGGGTGCGCCGAACCGCCGCGCGGCGCGATCGCGTTTCGCTTCGTCAGAGATTCTTGGCCGCGGCTTCGATCTTCTCCCACATCTCGACGACGTCGTTCGCGGAGCGATACAGCTTGCTCACGACGTTCATGCCGTTCGGCGCTGCCGAGAGCGCCTGCATGAAGTCGGGGAACATGCCGATGTGCGCGATCCCGTCGGTCCGGAAGTCGAAGGTCCGATTCAGCACCCGGTGCTTCTGCAAGGGCGACGTGCCCGGCATCCCGACCCGCTGAGCGACGTCGATCGGGTAGCGCACCGGGAGCGCCGTGAACGGGATCTGGGGCGCGAGGCCGTTGATGTCGCTGCCGAGCGCGACGCCGCGGTTGCCGAGCAAGCCGAGGGCCTCTTGGTAGTCCGCCGCCCACTCCGTGACGGGATCGGTGAGCGTGTCGACGCGGAGCTCGTCGATGTTCCAGTTGTCTCCGGCGACGCCGCCGCTGAACGTCGTCCTGATGGTGAGGCTCTCGAGGTCGCTGATGCGCGTCCCCGCGGGCAGGTCGACGTAGCGCGTGACGATGGCGCCGTTGGAGATGCCGAGGCGATTGTTGATGGAGAACGAGATGGTCCGTCCGCCCTTCAGCTTCAGGACGCCTTCGGCGTTGTCGTTCCCGCCGCGGAGGTCGTCGCCTCCGGTCTTCACGGTGACGGCGATTCGAGGCACGACGGTGCTCGGGCTGCTGAGCGCGCCCGCGGGGTTGCACGTCGTCAGGGAGCTCGGGTTGGAGACGTTCTTCGTCCAGTCCTTCGTCTGACCCGTGAAGCGGACGACGGGCGCTCCGGAGGCATGAAGGACGTTCACCCATTTGCCGGCGACGCGGACGCTCGTGACGATGCGATCCATGTTCCAGTTGTCGCCGCCGATGCCGCCGCCGAAGGTCGTCCTCACGCCGACCTTGCGGAGCTGTGACAATCGAGGAGTGCCGGGCACGTCGAACATGACGACGTTCGTCGAGTCGTTGCCCCACCTCGCGCCGTTGTTGAGGGGAAACTCCTTCTTCGTGTTGTCGGCGAAGACGAGGTAGCCGAAGGCGTTGTCGTTGCCGCCGCGGAGATCGTCGCCTCCCGTGCGGATCTCGAATTTGACCTTGTCGAATGCGTCCGCCACCGTCGAGGGCGGCCGCAGGTACCAGGTCTTGCTCTTCATGCTGCCGGTGAAGCGGACGAGCGGCGTCCCGGCCTCGTGGAGCACGGGCGTGGGGTGCATCTCGCCTTCGGTGCCCAGGCCGATGACGCCTCCCAGCGCGCCGATGCGCCTCGCGTGCCCGAACGTGAGGTGGCGCTCCGTGCTCGCGCACGCGTTCTCGTTCCGGAGGCCGGTGTGCGAGTCCATGACCGGCATCCGCGCCGCCTCGGCGATCCGGAGGGCCTCTTCCGTCGCCGTCGCGCTCATGTGCGCGATGTCGACGAGCAGGCCTTCCTTCATCAGGCGGCGGAGATCCGTCTTGCCCTTCGCCGTGAGCCCGAGCGCGTTTCTGTGCCCTCTCGAGAGCAGGATGCACCCGGGCTTCGGCTGTTCGGGGCAGCACTCGTAGCCGAGCGCGCAGTACTCCGAGCGCTTCAGCGCCGACGGTAGCACGGCGTTGAAGAAGCCCATGATGCCGCCGGGATCGACGAGCTCCTGCGTGTCGGCGGAGAGTCGGCTCGAGATCTTGTCGTCACCGACGACGCGGAAGAACTCGCCGTTGACGTACTTGTTGCTCGTGTTGAACAGGTCGTCGTAGACGGCGGTGCCGCCGAAGTCGTTGTTCGTGAGGTGGATCGGGATCACCGACCGGACGCCGTGGTTCCTCGCGAGGTCGAGGATCTGATCGGCGGTGAGCTTGTCGAACTCGACTCCGAGGATGACGGCGAGCTTGTTGGCCGCGATCGCGGCGCGCGCCTCGGCGGCGCTCTTCACGACGGTCATCCACCCCGAGTTGGCCGCGGCGAGGTCCTTGATGAACTTGATCTGACGCTTGGCCGACTCGTAGTCGTAGTTGGGGTCGGGACGGCCGAGACCGACGTTCGTGAAGTTCGTCCCGTGCTTCCACAGCTTCCCGAGCAGCTGGCTGTCCGTCGTGCTCGCGACGACGAGGCGCAGCCCTCCCTCGTAGGCGCGGCGGATCCACGAGATGTGCATCGTCTGGTGGATGCGGCTGCGCGCGTTCGGCCAGGCGTCGAAGCTCGGCGCTCCGCCGCTGCCGTGGAGCGTCCCCGACTCGAGCGCGCCGACCACCTGGATGCGCGTCTGGTGTCGCACGAGATCGGCGTCGAATCCGGAGTGCTTGTCGCGCGCGCACGGCGGGAGGTCGGTGGCGATGTTCGACGTCTCGAGCTTCATCCCGGGTCGCCCCCAGAACGGTCCGCCGTTGCCGGACGCGTCGGCGCCGAACGCGAAGTGCGTCGCGGGGTGCACGTGGAGATCGGCGTAGCCCCAGAGCGGCGTCCTCTGCACGGGCGTCGGCTGGACGGGCGTCGGGACCTTCAACGTCGGCGCGGGCGTCGGGAGCTTCGGCGTCGGGGTGGGCACCGGGCGGGGCTGCGCCTGCACGGCGGCGGTGACGACGATGGAAGCGAGGACCGTGGTACGGAGGACGATGCGTCGCACGAGCTCACCTTTACTTCGAAGTATCCGTGACGTCAGCTCACCCGTTCGGGGGGCAGAGAAAGGGCTCGATCACGCTCCGCGTCGAGCGTCCGCTTCCGTTGACGTTGGCCCGATGCGGGGTTGCATCTCGGCGCCCGGGAGCGTCGCGACCCGGATCGACGCTCCGGTCCTCGTCCTCGGCGCCGGCACGTGCACGTATCCGCCGCCCACGTTCGAGGCCGAACCCATCGGTGGGGTGACGTCTACCGATCCGGTGACCTTCTGCTGCACGCGTTGAGTTCGGGCCGTCGCCAACACAACTTCGCCCGGCGGAACGAGACCGCGTCATTTCCCCTGGTCGGGGGCGGGCGGTCTCACGCGCGTGCTCGCGCGGAAGGCGTCGTCGGTGCGGTGCGCCGCGGAGACGAACGCGTCGTAGTCCTGGCGCGGGACGGTGCCCGTCGTCAGGTCGAGCGTGAAGTCTTCCTCGATCGCGTTGCCGGAAACGGAGATCTTCCGCGACGCGCGGAGGAGCGGCCCCGTCCCTTCGAACGGTCCCGGCAGGCGCGTGATGCGCGCCTTCGCCGGGAGCTCGACGCGGCGTCGGACGTGGTACTGCGTCGCGCGGTTGATCGCGAGCGCGCTCTCGCGGGCCGCCTGCGTCGCGTACGTCGAGGCGAGGGTGGTGACGAACGGGCGAGGGTAGACGTAGTGCACCGGGTCGATCCCCGGGAGCACCCACGTGCGGTTCTCGGGCTTCGAGCCTTCCACCTGCGCGTACGCGGGCGCCGTGAGGTCGGCGCGGATCGCGACCTGCCAGCTCCCCTCGCTCGACGAGAGCTCGACCCTCTCGACCGTGGCGAAGGGCACCCACCCGAGCGCGATGCCTCGGAGAGCGCGCTGCCGCTCGAGCCCGACGAGGCGCACGAGCGCCTCCGCGAGGTCCTGGGCGGCGTACCCGCGGAGGAGCACGGTGATCGTGCCCTTCGCGTTTCCTTGCTCGTCGACCGTGAGCCGGATGTCGACCTCGTCGCGTTCGGCGGCGCCGAACGCTGCGGGGATCGGGGTGATGCGGCCGTCGGGCCAGAGCGCCTGCCGCCCGCGGAGCTCGGGCGAGATCTTGCCGGCGGGCAGCGGCGGTCCGGGGACGTCCGCGTCGATCCAGACGTCGACCGGCGGCTTCGAGGGATCCGGATCGGGCACGTGTGCGACGGCGAGCGGATGCATGAAGCGGCCGAACCGCGGCGGGAACGAAGGGCTGTCCGAGAACGGCTCGTTCTCCGCGACCACGACGTCCGTCGGGATGCCGAGCTCGCGGAGGGCGTGCACGATGAGCCACGTGCGGCTGCCTTCGCGCGTCGTGAGGATCGAGCGCGCGCTCGTCTCCTGTCCCGGGCGCCCGAAGTCGAGGTCGGTGAGGATGAAGCCGGAGGCCTCCTTCACGGCCTGACCCGACGCGGCGACGACCCGCTCGACGAGCTCGCGCGAGATCGGCTTGCCGCCGCTCACCTCGCGGGCCCACGTCGTGACCTCGGGGCTGTCCGACTCGAGCGAGGCGAGCACCTCGCGGAGGCCTCGCGCGACGTCTTCCCAGGTCGTCGTCGAGAAGCTCACGGCGACGTCGCGATCCATCTTCGGCACGCTCGACTCGATGCGACGGACGCCGCGATCCTTCACGCGCCAGGTGAGGACGCGCTTGCCGCGATCGACGCGCTCCTCGGCCTTGCCCAGCATCGGATGGCTCCAGAGCGAGCTCCTGAGGCCCTGAGGGATGGAGAGCTCGATCGTCGCGTCGCGTACGGCCGTGCGCTCGGGGAGCAGGTCGGGAGTGTCGAGCCCGACGTTGCCGGTCTCGTTCGGCAAGGCCCAGCCCTCGTAGATCGCCTCCACGGCGTCGCCCGCCTCGAGCTGCGAGAGATCGGCGTGCGACTGCAGGGCGTTGGGCGTCCGATCGGGCAGGACGATGCGCCCGTCCTTCTTGAAGATGCGACGCCGGAGGATGCGGACGGAGCTCTTGCCGAAGAGGGTCGGCAACGGCGCCTGCGCGTTCGCCTCGACGTCGGTCGTGCCCATCACGCGCCGTACGTCGAAGAGGATCCAGTGCACGAGGCCCGAGGGCTCGATCTCGTAACGCTCCTCGTGCGCAAGGATCGCGGTCGCGGCGTTCGCGAGGAACGCGCCCGCGCTCGGGTCGTCGATCGCCTTCTGCGCGAGGCCGTCGAAGCGCGCGAGCGGATCGTCACCGGCGTCGCGGAGGAGCGACGGCAATGCGGCCGGGGCGTCGCGCGCCGTCGGCGCGAGCGCGAGCAGCTCCGGCACCGCGGACTTGCCCTTCGCGGCGTAGACCGACGACAGCGGCCGGTCACCGGGATTCATCGCGTCGAGGAGCTTGCGTGCGCGAGCGAGGTCTCCGGCTTCGATCGCGCTCCGCGTCGACAGCGAGAGGTAGAGCTGCGGGGTACCACCGAGCGCGCGCAGCCGCTCGAGCTCGCGCTCGGCGCCCGCGCGGTCGCCCGCGGACACGAGCGCGTCGTGGCAGGCGAGGCTCATGCGGTTCGCGATGCCGCCGCCGCACTCGAAGCGGACCGCGTCGCGTCCCGTCCGACCGAACACGACGCGATCGGTGTCGGCGAGGAGGGGCGTGTTCGCGAGCGGGCCCTTCGCTCGCTCGAATGCCGCGCGCGCGCGATCGACGAGGCGCTCGCGGCCCGCGACCTGCGCCTCGAAGGCGTCGAGCAGCGCGACCTGCGAGGTCTTCGTCTTCGCGCGGAGCGCGTCGAGATCGGCGAGCATCTCGAGGTTCGCCTCCGCGCGAGCACGGCGGGCGCCCGCGAGGACGGCGTGCTCGACGACGGCCTCCCACGACGCCGGCCACGCATCGAGCACGCGTTCGTACGCCGAGCGCGCGCGCTCGTGGGCCTTCACCTTCGGGAGATCGCGCGCGCCCCTCACGGCGCGCGCGTAGACGAGCAAGAGCTCGGGCGGTGCGTCGGAGCGTGCGACCTGCGGGGAGAGGAGGTTCTCCGCGAGGCGCGCGTCGTTGCCCGCGAGCGCGCCGAGCGCGATGGCGACGCGCTCTCCGTCCGTCCGCGGATCGGGCGGCGCGACGGGCACGATGCGGGTCACCTTGGCGCCGGCGGCCTGGCCGGGGGAGGGGGCCTGCGCGCGGAGCGGACGACCCTGCGCGTCCCATGCGGCGAGCTCGACGTGCTGGAAGTCCTGATCCATGCCGACGCGCAGGACGAGCCTCAGCGTGCCGGACGTCGACTCGATGCGCGCGAAGCGCGCCGCCGGGCGAGATCCGATCGCGTGCGGGCGCTCGACGACCTTCGTCCCGCCTGCGTGGAGCACGGCCGCCGACGGGGACCAGAACCCGACGCCGATCCAACCCGCGCTCGGGACTTGGACGTCGACGGCGACCTCGCGCACACCGAGCGCGCTCGTCTGCGCCCAGAGAGGGAGCCTGCAGCCGAAGCCCTTCACCTTCGCCGGCACGAGCTTCGGGACGAACGGGCCGGGACCGGCGATCTCGCCGGGCAACGGCTGGCCGGGACGAGCGAGGATCGCAGGCGCGCGGGCGCCGCTCACGTTGAAGTAGTCGACCGGTCCGAGGAGCGTCGCCTCGCGCGCGCAGCCCGTCGCGTCACGGAGCTCGGACGCGGCCTTCGCATCGCCGCGTCGCTCCGCGAGGGCGAGGCGCGCCCGCGCGACGAGCGCGGGGACGAACGGTCCTTCCGCACGCGCCTGCACCTCCGCGAGGCGCTCGTCGATCGTGCCGCCGGCCTTCTTCAGGACCGCGGGATCGATCCTCGCCGCGAGCGCGCTCGACGAAGAGGACTCGGCGAAGGCGTCGACGTCGCGGTGGACGAGCGCGTCGAGCGCGGCCATCGCGACGCCGACGCTCGCCGGATCGTCCGGCGAGGCCGCCGCGACCGACAGCGCCTCGACGTAGGCGCCGACTGCCTCCACGGGATCGCCGACGGCCTCCTCGCGGAACGCTTGGACGAGCGGCGTCGAAAGGTCGGACGCGCCGCGTGGAGCCTTCGCGGGCTTCCCACCGCCGCACGCCGGGGCGAGGGCGAGCAGCGCGAGCGCGGCAGCGGCTCGCGCACGTCCACACCAAGAGCGGGGATCGCGCATCACTTGGCCTCCACGAGGCGAACCTCTTTGTGCATGAGCGCGTCGACCTGCTGCACCCAGGCGCGCCAGGCCGCGTACTTCTCGACGGGGATGAGGTGCTGATCGAACACGACGCTTCGCTTGATGACGAGCACGCGCGGATCGCGCGGGTCGCGGGTGATCTCGAGGTGGGCCCTGCCGAACTCGCCGCCGTTCGCGTCGCCGCCGGGCGGGAGGTCGGCCCACGCCATCCCGGGCGGAGCGATCGCACGCACCGTGCGGTTCTGGTGGCTCGGCGCGATCCACGACGGGAGCAGCACCGGCAGCGTGCGCGTCGGCAGCGGCGCGAGCTGCGAGCCGTAGGTCGTCGCGGGCGACAGCGGCAGGACGAGATCGGTGCCCTCGCGGCGCGCCATCGCGCGCGAGCGCGCCTTGTACTTCACGAGCGCCTGTCCCTTCGGCAGGTTGCCCTGGAAGGAGACCGACTTGTCGAGATCGACGGTCGCGAGCCACGGCGACACGAGCACGTCTTCGACGTACTGCGCGCGGGCCTCCGCCTGCGAGAGGTTCGTGCGCAGGTAGAACGCGCTGTCGCCGGAGTGACGCTCCTCGCCGACGAGCTCGCCGGATCCGTCGGCGGCGAGCGAGAGCGTCCACTTCACGTCGGCGCCGTGCTCCTCGGGCGAGCTCGCCGGGAGCTCCACGATCTCGGCCGGTCCGTGATCCATGCGGAGCGCCAACCCGCGCGCGTCCATCGACGGCAGCGGGCCGATGCGCGACTGGGGGCTCGTCGCGTCGAGGTACGTGCCGCCGTCGGGCCCGGGCAGGAACGCGATGCCGTGGTCGAACATCGGCGCCGCCGCGTTCTTCGCGCGCAGGATCGACGGCTGCCCGGTGAGTCGCGTCTGCACGAGGACCTCCTGCGCCTCGATGCCGATGGCGCGCAGGAGCGTGATGAGGAGGATCGCCTTGTCGTCGCAGTCGCCTTCGCGACGCGCGAGGAGCTGCTGCGGGCGGTTCGGGAGCCACCACTCGCCGCTCACGTAGTTCACGTAGCGGATGTCGTCGGCCACGAACTCGAACAGGGCGCGGATCTTCTCGTCGCGCGTGCGCTTGCCTTTCGTGAGCTCGGCCGCGATGCGGCGGACCTCGTCGTCCGGCTCCGTGAAGCCGCGGATCGCCTCCGCGTACCACTTGCGGAAGTCCGCCCACGTCTTGAACGTGGAGCCGACGACGACCGGCACGAGCTCGGAGGTGTGCGGCGCGAGCGGCTCTTCGGGGACGACCAGCGGCTTGTCCCAGACGAGCTGCAGCACGTGCACGCCGCGCTCCTTGTCCTCCTTCTCGATGCGCTTGTAGGGGGCGAGCTTGTCGTTGAGGACGTCGACGTAGAGCGGATGGCCGGGCACCGTCTCGACGATGACCTCGTTGTAGACGAGCGGATGGCTCGCCGGTGAGCCGGCGTAGTCGAGGAAGTAGTACGGAGCGTCTCCGCGTCCGCCGACGGCCGTCCTCGTCCACTGGCGGATCGCGACCTCGATCGTGTCGCCCGCCTCGAGCTCCGGCCAGCGGATGCGCGGGCGCGCTCCGTCGTTGTGCTCCTCCACCGGGAACGCGACGCCGCCGCCTTTGCGATGGACGCGCGCGCGCAGGATCTCGGTGAGATCGCCTTCCGGCGGGATCGGCTCGAACAGCTCCTGCTGGGTGCGCGGAGGGATCACGATCTCGCGCGCGTAGTGGATGAGCTGCGACACCCGGTTGTCCGCGTGCATCCGCACGGCCCGCAGCCAGTGGAGCTCGCGGTCCGCGACGTCCGGCGCGGTGCCGGCGGGCGGTACGCCGCGGCGGCGCGCGAGGATCGTCTCGCTCTTCACGAGGTAGCGCTCGTCGTCCGTGAACGCGCCGCGCTCGCCTCGACCCGAGCCTGGCTCACCGGCGCGCAGCGCGAGCTCGGCACGGTACTTCGCCTCTCCGGGCTCGAGCTCGCGCGCGCGGCGCAGAGCGGCGAGCACGCTGCTCTGATCGGCGGGCGTCTTCGACACGACGGCGAGCTCGCGCGCGAGGCCGGCCCATGCCTCGGCACGGTTCGGGGCCCACGTGCTCAAGACGCGATAGAGCTGCGCGGCGAGCTCGTGCCCGCCCGCGTCGGAGACGTGCTTGGCGACGAGCAGCGCCTCGTCGGCGTCGTCCATGCCGCCGGCGAACGCGTCCTTCGCGGCAGCCTCGACGTCGGCGCGGCCGCGCGACGTCATCGCGTCGACGAGGATCTCGCCGCGAATGCCGCGGCGCGCGAGCTCCTGCGTCACCTCGATCCACGTGGGGACGTCGCTCGCGCGCGCCAAGGTCGCGAGCTCGAACAAGAGCGCGACCGGCACCTTCTCCTTGGCGGCGCGAAACGCGGCCGAAAGGTCGCGCATCGCCTTGATGGAGAGCGCCTCGTTGCGCAGCGCCCTGGCGATGCGCGCCGAGAGCAGGAGCGCCTCGGCGTCGGTCTTCTGGTCGATCTTCGCGCCGCGCATCGACGCGATCGCCCAGTCCGGCGTCTCGGTCTCGAGGTGCTGATCGACGAGTCGCCGGTCGACGAACGCCTTCGTGACGTGATCGCCGGCCTTCTCCGCCGCGGCACGCGCGCGGTAGAGTCGCGCGCTCTTGTTCGCGTCCGACGGCGTGATCCACGCGGCCATCGCGAGCCGATCGGCGTCGAGGTCCTTGTACTGGAGGAGCGCGTCGAGCTGTCCCGGCGCGCGCGGGCTCTTCGCGTCGTCGGCGCCCCCGGCCGTCCGTACGATGGCCGCCGCGAGCAGCGCGTCGGCCGAGCCTTTTCCCGTCGCCGTGCGCACGAGCGGCGTGACCAGCTTCGTGACGCGCGCGGTGCCCCACGGGATCTCCTCTCCCGCCTTGGGCGCGAGATCGGACGATGCGGGGAGGGCGAGCGGCGCATGCTTGTCGTCGGTGATGCGGATGCGCACGCGCCCCGCGTCGTCGAGCGCGCCGCTGCAGACCTTCGCGGCGACGATGTGCGGACCGGCGGTCGCGTCGATCTTCGCGGCGATGCGGTCGAAGCGCGCCATCTCGTGCACGTCGTCGCTCTTGCCGACGTCGACGCCGTCGAAGACGAGGCGCGCGGTGCCCGACGCCGCGAGGCGGACGATGATCGGGCGGCTCTTGTCGAGCGTGATCTTCGAGGCGAGCCAGGTGCAGCTCTCCTTCCGAGGGTGGACGAGGAGATCGAGCGGTACGCCCTTCGCCTGCGCGAACGTCGGCGGCACCGGGCGCCAGCTCACCTCGACGGTGCCCCACGAGTAGCTCGTCGTCGGATCGGCGAACGCAGCGGCGCTCTTCTTCGCCTCCGGTCCGTCGTGGGCGTCGAGGCCGCCGCCCGTGTCGCGGAACGGGCCGAGGATGGCGAGATCGGTGAGGATGCCCGCTTCGGCACGTGCCTTCTCGATGCCGGCGGTCGTGCCTTCGTCCGCCTCGTGCGCACGCGCGAGCGCGGCGGCCTCGCCTCGGATCTCGGCGCTCGTCGCGCTGCGCGCGATCTCCTTCAGCGCGGTGAGGCTCGCGCCGTGCGTCGCACGATCGGCGAGCGAGGTGATGACCGTGAGGGCGGCCATGCGACTCGCGTCGTCGTCGGAGGCGAGGGCGCGCTTCGTGTGCGCTTCGACGACGTCGTCGGCCGTCTCCGCGGTCCAACGAATCGAAGCAGGGCTCCGACCGGCACCGGCGTGACGAGCGGCGGCGCCGGCCGATGCGGCGGGCGGCTCCCCGAAGGCGGGGAGGGGGCTCGTCGACGAGGCGAGCGCAAGAATCGCGAGCAAGACCGGTGCGGGGCGCGATCGACGCGATCGAGAGGTGGCAGCCTCTCGCGCCCTTCGACCCGCGGAGTAGGGACGGAACATTGCCGGGGTACTGTAGGGGGTTTTCGAGGGTTTGGCCGGGATAGCGACATCGACCTTGCGCCTCTCGAAAGCTGAGCCAGACTGGGAGATCACGGGGTCGTACATTGAACCACACCGGATCCGAGCCGTGTCCTGAGGCAAGCGCCAACGATGGTCTGCGTGCGAGCGCGGACCGTTCGGACTCTTCGGACCTCCCGAGGTTCCTGCTCGAGGAAGACGTGTGCGACGACCGGACGGTCGCGGAGCCGTCCGCGCCGGTCGCCGGTCTGTTCCCGGGCATGGATGCGGTCGAGGTGCAGGTGCCGGAGGCCCCGCCGACCACGAAGGATCTCGACGACGAGGACGAGGAAGAGGAAGAGGAGCTCGCGACCATCCTCGATCCGATGCCCCGCAGTCGCGCGCAGCGAGCGGCGGCTCCGAGCGATGTTGCCGACGACACGTCCGACGCGACCGATCCGCCGACCATCGTGCCGACGCTCGTGCGGCCTCGCTCGAGCTCGCACGTGGCGGTCTCCGAAGAGGCGGGCCCGCGAGCGTCGGTTCGCCCGCACCCCGCGCTGCGCCCGCTCCCGCCGCCACCCGTCGAGCCGGAGCAGGAGTCGAGGCCCCTGCCGCCGCGACCCGCGCCGCCTTCCGAGCGCTCGCTGCCCATGAGCGAGCGCATCGCCCTCGGGCACGTGCAGGGCGATCTCCTCGAAGAAGACGTGCTCGAGCCGACGACGCTCTCTCGCGATGCGACGACCGCGTCCGGAGCGGAGCCGCCGACGTTGCCTCGCGGGAAATCGTCGTCGCTTCATCGCGTGGCTTTCCCTGCGCCGCAGTTCTCGCCGCCGCGCCAGCCGCAGCCGTTCGTCGTCCCCGCCTCGCCGACGACGGCGAGGATGCTCGACGAGACGCGCGTCGGCGTGATTCGCAAGCCGGCGCACCTCGTCCAGAGCTCGCCGCCGTCGGTGCCGTTCGTCAACCTGCAAGCGGCGTCGTCGAGCATCGCCCCGGTCGCCATGTCGACCGCGCTCGGTCTCGGCTCGCGCGCGGATCGCACCGCGAGCGTCCGTGAGCAGAAGCGCCCGGCGACGACCCTGGCGATGGTCGCCTACGCGATCGTCGGTCTGCTCGCGACGAGCGTGGTCGGCATCGTCGCGTTCGTCCCGGGCGTGCGTGGCGCGAGCTCCTCCGAGAAGGGACTCGTGGCGGCGACCCCGCCGCCTCCCGATCCGCCGTCGTCCGTGATCGTGGCTCCGCCGGCGCACGTACCGCCCGCGAGCCTCGACCTGCGACCGCCGATCGAGCCGGACATGACGTACGTGACCTTCCCCGCGTCGGCCGAGGGCGATCGGGTCTACGTCGACGGCCAGGTCCTCGAGACGGGCGCGGCGCCTGCGAAGATCAAGTGCGGCCCGCACACGATCAAGATCGGCTCGGCCGGCAAGCCGCGGAGCGTGAACCTCCCGTGCGGTGACGAGCTCGCGCTGACGGACTGAAACAGTCCTCAGTCCTCAGTCCTCAGCTGGGGCTCGACGCGCGACGCGACCTCCCGCCTATCCGGGTCGCTCGACACGTTCGGGCACACGTCGTCGTCCGACTCTGAAGCCAGAGCGCCGCGGGGCGTCTCGCGCGAGGTCCGGGCACTCCAGGAAGGGCCGGGCAGGGCCCGGCCTTCGCTGAGGACTGAGGTCTCGCGCGGACGCGAAGCGCTCGCGCGCTACTTCTTCGCCTTCTTGCCGTCCGACGCCTTCGCGTTCCAGCCCTTCTTCCCGTCACCCTTGAAGGCCGCGAGCTTGTTCGCGCTCGCCTTCGCAGGCGCGGGTCGCGGCTTGGCGGCGGCGTGCGCGGCCTTGGGGGCGGGCGCGCGCGTGGCGTGCGCCGGCTTGCGCGGTGCGCGCGTGGCCTTGCCGGCCTTCTTGGGCGCCGCCGCGAGGGGAGCGGCCGCGGCCTTCGCCGCCGCCGCCTTCGGCGTCGGCGCGGGCTCTGCTTCCGCGGGCGTGGCGCCGGGCTCCGCGTTCGCGGTCTGGGGCGTGCCCTCGCGCTGATCCTTCGCCAGCACGAGCATGGAGCCTTCCGTGCTCGTGATCGGCGGGGCCTCGTCGCGCGCGGGTGCGGCGGCCGACGTGTCGTCGTTCTTGGTCGGCATCGGCGCCTGGACCGCGTGCGTGGCGTGCGTGGCGGGAGATCCGAAGGTGCCCGTGAGCCACGCGCTGACGCCCGCGAACACCGCGCCGCCGACGAGCGCCACGGCCGCGACTCCCGCCAGCTTGCCGATCATCCCGCGACGGCGCGTCTCCTTCTGCTCGTGCGCGAGCACCAGCTCGCGAAGGCGAGCGGCGGGCTGCTCGAGCGTCGAGAGCGCGCGCTCCTTGTCGAGATCGAGCTTCACGACGTCGATGTCCGAGCTCCGGAGCTCGATCACGTCGCTCGCGGCGTCGACCCTCGCGGGGCTCCGGCCCAGGCGGAGCGCATCGCTCTCCGTGAAGCGGATGTCGTCGTCGCTACGGCGCGGAACGGGCTTCGGAGAGGGCTTCGGCGCAGCGACTTCGATGGCGTCCTTCGACTTGCGCGGCAGCGGCGGCGGGGTCGACGGCTTCTTCGAGCCGGGAGCCCCGATCTCGCTGGTCACCGGCATGAGGCTCTCCGACTCGAGCGTCATGGCGCTCGGCGGAGGGAGCCCGGCGACGTCCCCGAGCGTGCGCCACTGCTTGGTCCCCGCCTTCCGCACGAGGGTGTGCGCGTTGATCTCCTCGTTCTTGAAGGCAGCGTCGAGCTCGTCGAGCGTCATCAGCCGCGGCTCACCGAGCCCGTGCTGCACCTCCCAAAGCTCGCGAGAGAGGTCTTCCCACAGCTCGACGGGGGACTCTCGACGCTTCATCTGGCTCATGACTACCCTCCCGCCTCTCGCCGCGGCCCGAATGCACGACGTGGGCCGAGATCGCAGGGGCGCTGTCGGCCGGCGGAATATGACCGATGAATCGGATCGTCGCCAGCCCTGGTCGGAAGGCACGATGCTTCGGGTCCTCAGCAAAACGAGGACTCGAGACATCAGCGACGCACCCGTCGTGATGGCCCCCTTCGTCCGCTTTCCGTAACGATTTCGATGGTCCACGCGCCGCCGCCTTCCGACGTCGCGGCGCGCAGGCGGATGACGCGAGACGTCGCAGGCGACGTGCCTGCGGGCGCGTGGCTCTGAAAAAGGGCTGCTCGCCGGGGAAGCCGCCACGCAGCAGGCCGCGAGCGGACCGCCGAGAAGAGCGGACGGCATCGCCCGACGCACGCTCGAGCCCGGTGCTCGGAGTGGGAATGGCGCTCGAGCTGCCGCGCGTGCAGAACGTGCGCGAGCACGACGGCTCGCGCGCGACGAGCTCGGAGGCGAACCGATCCTCGCTCACGCCGGCTCCGCCGAGACCGAGCGCGCACCTCTCTCCAGGGCGAGCTTCGTGCACCGAGGCCGGCCGTGCGGCGCGGAGCCGGATTCGGTCTTTCGCGCGGAGCGAAAGCCGTGGTACCTCCATCGGCCCACCCACTCCCCGAGGTCGAAATCATGTCTGCCGTTCCGAATGGCCAGCCGATCACGATGGGGCCGGGCAACAAGCTTCAGGTCCCCGACAACCCGATCATCCCGTTCATCGAAGGTGACGGAACGGGCAGAGACATCTGGCGCGCGGCCGTCCGCGTCTTCGATGCGGCGGTCGAGAAGGCCTACGGCGGAAAGCGGAAGATCGCTTGGTACGAGGTCCTCGCCGGCGAGAAGGCGTTCAAGCAGACGAACAACTGGCTGCCCGACGAGACCATCGAGGCCTTCAAGAAGTACCTCGTCGGCATCAAGGGGCCGCTCACGACGCCGGTGGGCGGCGGCATCCGCTCGCTGAACGTCGCGCTCCGCCAGCTCCTGGATCTCTACGTCTGCCTCCGCCCCGTGCGCTGGTTCCAGGGCGTGCCGAGCCCGGTGAAGCGGCCGCAAGACGTCGACATGGTGATCTTCCGCGAGAACACGGAGGACATCTATGCCGGCATCGAGTGGGAGGCGAAGTCCCCCGAGGTGCAGAAGGTCCTCGCCTTCCTCGAGAAAGAGTTCCCGAAGGAGTTCAAGAAGATCCGCTTCCCGGGCTCCTCGGGCATCGGCATCAAGCCGGTGAGCATCGAGGGCACCGAGCGCCTCGTCCGCGCGGCGATCGAGTACGCCATCGCGAACAAGCGCAAGAGCGTCACGTTCGTCCACAAGGGCAACATCATGAAGTTCACCGAGGGCGCCTTCATGAGGTGGGGCTACGCCCTCGCGGAGCGCGAGTTCGGCGACAAGGTCTACACCTGGTCGCAGTGGGAGAAGACGAAGGCGGAGAAGGGCGAGGAGGCCGCGAACGCCGAGCAGAAGGCGGAGCTCGCGAAGGGCAAGATCCTCATCAAGGACGCCATCGCGGACATCACGCTCCAGCAGGTCCTCACGCGCGCGAAGGAGTTCGACGTCATCGCGACGCTGAACCTGAACGGCGACTACCTCTCCGACGCGCTCGCCGCGCAGGTCGGCGGCATCGGCATCGCGCCCGGCGGCAACATCAACTACGTCACGGGCCACGCCATCTTCGAGGCGACGCACGGCACCGCGCCGAAGTACGCCGACCTCGACAAGGTCAACCCGGGCAGCGTCGTCCTCTCCGGCGAGATGATGCTCCGCCACATGGGCTGGACCGAGGCGGCCGACCTCATCATCAAGGGCATGGACGGCGCGATCGCGAGCAAGCGCGTCACGTACGACTTCGCTCGCCTGATGGAGGGCGCGACCGAGATCAAGTGCTCGGAGTTCGGGACGAACATCATCGAGCACATGTGAGCGCGCGCGCTTCGCGCGCGAGACCTCAGACCTCAGCGAAGGCCGGGTGCTCTGCCCGGCCTTTTGCGTTCGAGGCTCCAGGCTCCAGGCTCCAGATGGGGCGTCGGGCAGACGACGTGTCTCTGTCTTCTCGAGCCGCGCCCGGGCGAGAAATGAAGTGAGCTCGGGCGAGAATTGAAGTGGGCTCGGGCGAGAATTGAAGTGGGCTCGGGCGAGAAATGAAGTGTGCTCGGGCGGGTCGATGGTCATGGGGAGGCGGGACGTGGCGTCGCGCATCGACCTCCAGCTGAGGACTGAGGACTGAGGACTGAGGACTCTCTACAGAGAACGAGGACCGAGGACCGAGGTCGGAGGCTGACTCAGTACGTGAGCTCGACGTCGTCGAAGAAAATCAGGTCGCGTCCAAGTGGCACGCTGAGGAGCCCGAAGTCGAGGCGCGTGGCGTGTCCTCTTCTTTGGAGGAGTACGAGGGCAGTCTCGCTGCCGTCGAGCTTCAGCGTCACCTCGCCTTTCTTCGTGTACGTGAAGACGAGCTCGAGCCATTTGCCGGTGACGAGCGGCACCTCTCCCCTCACGGTTCCGTTCTCGACGAGCGCGAGGTTCGTCTCGCGTATCTCCACGGCCAGCGTGGGCCCGTCGCCGTCTCGACCGCGAGGATCCGCGAGTTGAGGCCGGTGCTCTCCACTACGAACAACCAGGCGCTGAAGCGGAGATCGCAGCGCTGTTCCTCGATCGTCCTGCCCAGCCGTGCGAACGCACCGCTCGAGCCTTCGAACGTCAAGCTCTGACTTCCGGTGCTGCCCGCGCGCCGGTGAGTCGACGGCCCCCACGTGACTCCCCCATCCGCTTGCTCGACGAGCCACGTCGGCTCGGCCTTCCAATCCTTCCCCTCGAAGTCGTCACGGATGACGGCGCAGCTCGACGCGTCGCCGGAGATGTCCGCGTCGGCGAGCGGGTCGCGCTCTTCCGTGTCCGAGCCGCCGTCGGACGAAGGCGTGTCCGCGTCGCTGCTGGCATCGGCGTCGAGCGGGGAGCCCGGGTCGGGGCTGGTGACGCCAAAGGTGGAACATGCAGCGATCACGAGCGGGAGGGCGGCCACGAGCGTGCGTACCCGTGCCCGGCGTTCTCCGAGATCCGAGCGGTGATTCTGCACGATCACGCGATGATCGTCGCACGGACACGCGATGTGTGCACGTCACGTGTCGAGTCGACCGAGTCGGTGGGAGCTGGCGTCGCGCATCGAGGTCTCGAAGCCTCGGCGAGGCTTGCGCCTCGCGCGGCCTTGGAAGACCCTCATGACGTGCGTGGGGGGTCACTCGTGCATGCTTGCCTCGCCGGCGGCGTGACGCTGCTGGCGGGGTGCCTGCTCACGACGTCGCTCGACGGCTTGAGCGGGACGCCTTCGCAGGATGGCGGATCGTCGGTCGATGCTTCGTCTTCCGACTCCGCCCCGCCGGACACGGTCGACGGTGGGGACGGGGCGGGCGAGGCGCGGGCATTTTGCGCGAGCCAGAGCCCGCCTCCCGTCTTCTGCGTCGATTTCGACGACGGCCGTCTCGACGAGGTCTTCTCCGGGCTCCGGCGAACCGCAGGGGACGTGAGGATCGATGGCGCGTCCTTCGTCTCGCCGCCGAGCTCGATGATCAGTGAGCTCGACGTCTCGGACGGGTGCCACTACGCGGACGCGTACCAGGCGCTGCCGGTCGGTCTTCGCGAGATCCACTACGAGCTCAGCGTCCTCTTCCCGCTACAGAAGAAGGACGTCATCTTTGCGTCGCTCGAGCACGAGGCACCGAACCGAGAGAAGGGCTGCCACGAGCTCGTCTCGCTCGGCGTCACCGACCAGCTCAACGTCCAGAGGCGTGAAGGAAGCAGCGTCATCGACGACCTTCACGAGCTGACGAAAGCGATTCCGCTCGGGCGCTGGACGCGGATCGCGATCGACGTCGTCGAGAAGGGAGGCGTGCCCAACGTCTCCGTTCGCGTCGACGGCGAGGTGGCCCTCCCCGAGCTCGCCCTTCCCGAGTGCGGTCTCGGGGGCAGATCGGGGATCTTCGTCGGCATTTACTGCGCGAGCGGCAAGTACACGGCGCGCTTCGACGACATCAAAGTCGACGGCAGGTGAGGGCGTCGCGCATCGCGCTCCAGCCGAGGACGGAGGACTGGACAGGCTCCAGGCTCCGGGCTCCAGGCTCCAGAGGGGCATCGGGCAGCCGCGGTGTCTCTCTCGTCGCAGCCGCGTCAGGGCGAGAGATGAAGTGTGCTCGGGCGGGTCGATGGACATGGGGAGGCAGGACGTCGCGTCGCGCATCGACCAGCTGAGGACTGAGGACTGAGGACTGAGGACTGTCTTCGGAGAACGGAGAACCGAGCACTGAAGTCCGAGGGCCGACTCAGTACTGGAGCTCGACGTCGTCGAACAGAATCTGGTCGCCTCCAGCCTGCGCGCCGAGGAGACCGAAGTCGAGGCGCTTGGCGCGTCCTTTCCCCTCGAGGGGTGGGTTCGTCGTGTCGTTGTCGCCCAGCTCGAGCGTCACTTGGCGATTCATCGTGTAGGTGAAGAGAAACTGGAGCCATTGGCCGGGAAGGAATCCCACGCTTCGTCTCACCATCCCGTCCTCGACGAGGGCGAGGCTCGTGCCGCGCATCTCCACGGACAGCGTGGACCCGTCCGTCGTTTGTACGGTGAGGATCGGTGAGTTGGTTGCACCGCGCGCCAATACGTTGAGCCAGGCGCTGAAGCGGAGATCGCAGCGTTGCTGGATCGTCTGGCCGAGCCGTGCAAACGAGCTCACCGCCGACGTCTCGAACGCCAAGCTCCACTCTCCTCCGAGCCCCTCGGGGATGTTGGGGGCCCTATCCAACGACGCTCCGGTGCTCGACTTCGCGACGATCCACTTCGTCTCCGGCTTCCAATCGGCGCCCTCGAAATCGTCACGGATGACGGCGCAGCTCGACGCGTCGCCGGACGTGTCCGCGTCGGCGAGCGCGTCTCGATCTTCCGTGTCCGAGCCGCCGTCGGACGAAGGCGCGTCCGCGTCGCCGCCGGCGCCGCCGTCGAGCGGGGAGGCCGGCGGGTCGACGCCGAAGGCGGAACACGCAGCGATGGCGATCGGGAGGCTGGCCGCGATCGCGCGTACCCGTGCCCGATGCTCTGCGAGACCCGTCCGGCGACCCTGCGCGATCACGCGATCATCGTCGCATAGACGTGCGACATCCGCACGCGCCTGCGCTTCGCGCTCGCGCGAGACCTCGGTCCTCAGTCCTCAGTCCTCAGCAAGAGGGGCTGCCCGCCCTTTGCACTCTCAGGCTCCAGGCTCCGGACTCCGGGCTCCAGAAGGCGTATGGGCAGGCGCTCTGTCTCTCTCGCATCGGGTTGCGTCTGCGAGAGGACGAAGTGTGCTCGAACGTGTCGAGCGATCCGGGTGGGCGGGACGTCGCGTCGCGCATCGACCCCCAGCTGAGGACCGAGGACCGAGGGCTGATCAGTACTCGAGCACGACGTCGTCGAAGAACACCTCGTCCGTGCCGCTCTCGGCCCCGAGGAGACCGAACTCGAGTCCGGTCGCACGGTCTGCCCCGACGTTCACCTTCTTCTTTTCGAGGTCCAGCCCGAGTGTGACGTCGCCGCTCGTCGTGTACGTGATCTCGAGGCGACGCCAATCCGCTTCTGGGAGCGGCATCCTCTCCCTCGTCTCCAGGCCTTGGACGATGGCGAGCTGGTTGCCCTGCATCTCCACGCGCAACGCGGGTCCGTCCTGCCTCGTGATGGCGACGATCCGTGACTTCAACTTGTCCCCCTTGACGAGCAGCCACGCTTTGAATCGGAGCGTGCACGCTTGCTCGAGCGGTCGCACGAGCTTCACGTATCCGCCCAGCGTCGCGCTTCCTTGGAAGCGGAGGCTCCATTGGCCCATTCTTGCGGAGGTCACCTGACCCATCAGGAGAGCTTCGGTCTTCTCCGCTCGCCACTTCGGCTCGGGCGTCCAGTCGGAGGACTCGAAGTCGTCTTCGACGACGGTGCAGGGCGCTCCGTCCGGAAGCCTCGGCCCATCGGCGGAGCCGTCGCGCCCTTCCTCCTCCGAGCCGCCGTCGGACGGCTGCGTGTCGGCCGCGGAGTCGGGCGGGAGCTCGGGATCGTCGGGCGAAGCCGGGGAGGAGACGCCGAACGCGGAGCACGCGGCGGCTGCGACGGGGAAGAACGCCGCCAGGGCTCGCGGCGCCGTTCGCCGCCCCCGAAGACCTACCCAGCCACCAAGCAAGGCCACGCGATCATCGTGGCACGGTCGCGCACGTTCTGCACGGGGTCAGGGCAGATGTGGGCGCCAGCGCGGAACCATTTCGGAGCGGACGACGTCGTACTCGTCCGGGGTGTCGCACTCCATGTAGCGTCGGTCGTCGTCGAAGGTCACGACGTCGAGGGCGCGCGCGATCATGATGCGCTGCGTGACGTCCTCGTGCTCGCTGCGGGTCTTGGCGGTGGAGAACTGCATGCACCACGTCGAGGCGGCGAGCCAGAGGGCGTGGTCTTCCGGCTCGAGCAGGAGCAGACCGGTGGCCTCGCCGAAGCATCGGAGCCCGCGGACGAGCGGCGTCCCGAGCAGGCCCTTGCCGTGGACGCGCGGGCCCGTCTCGTCGCCGAAGACCATGACCTCCTCGTCCGTCTGGCGGTACTTGCTGCAGACGAGCGTCTTCGAGCGCGGCCCCGGCGCGGCCGCGAGCTCGCCGATGATCGCCGGGTCGTAGACGACGTCCGCGTCCATCAAGACGACGCGCGAGCGACCGTCGAGGATGCCGTGGCTGCTCGTGAAGGCGAGGTGCGCCGAGTGACCGCTCCCGGACTGATCGCCGGGGAAGTCGTTCATGATCCACGTCGCCGGGATCTTCTCTATCGCGGCGATGCGCTTGCCGTACGTGACGGGGCTGCCGACGATGTAGATCTCGCGCGCCCCGTGCGCGGAGAGCGCGCGGAGGTGCCAGTCGAGGAAGGTCAGGCCGCTCGTGTCGAGCGGGAGCAGCGGCTTCGGCGTCTCGGCCGCCTCCGGCGCCTTCGAGATGCGCCTGCCCATGCCGGCGGCGAGGATGATCGCCTTGTCGATCGACTTCTTGCTCATCGCGTACGCTCGTCGTTGATGGGGCTCATGCAGCGCGAGCGCCCGACGAGCGCTCCGGCGTGGGGTAGTCCCGCAGGACGATGCGGGCGAACACGATCGTCGAGAGCCACATGACGACCGCGTAACAGAACGCGAAGAGCTGCGACTCGAAGAGCATGCCCGTCAAGAGGCCGATGTGCAGGATGACGAGGCCGTTGTCGGACGAGACGAACGACAGGAGCGACGCGAAGCGACGGAACTGCGGGTCGCTCGCGCGCGCGCGGATCACCGAAACGGGGTCGCCGTTCTTCGGCCGGACCTCGTAGAGGAGGACCTGGAAGCAGTCGAAGTAGATGCCCCACCACCCGAGGAGCGAGCCCTTGCCGCTCTCGATGAGCTCCTTCTTCTGGCGGAGCTCGTCGAAGACGCCGTCGCGGCCGTCACGCAGGGCGAAGGCGATCTTGCGCTTGTAGAAGTCCCAGGCGTTCGCGGAAAGGCCGCAGAACGCGAGGGTGCAACACGTGACGAGGAGGCCGATCGAGCCGCTCTGGATCCGGTGGTAGATCGCGCAGTTGAGCGTGACGAACGCGATCGTGTCCGCGATCTCGTCGAGGGCACGTCCGAACGGCGACGACGAGCCCTTTGCCCGCGCGAGGACGCCGTCGAAGCAGTCGAGCACCATCCGCACCTCGCAGAGGACGAACGCCACGACGAGCCAGATCCTCGCCTGCGTGTAGGCGACGAGCGCGGCGGCAACGAGGCCGATGACGATGTGCGCGTAGCTGACGTGGTTCGGGGTCAGCCAAGAGATGCGCCCGAGGACGCGGAGGAGCGCGCGAGAGACGGGGTAGCGGTAGAAGCGGTTCGTGGGATCGACGGTGGACTCGATGATGGAGTCGACGACGACGGTCGGGACGTGGACGCCGGACACCTCTCCGTCCTGATCGGTCGGCGCACGTTCGACGAGTCGGCTGCTCGGCCCACTCTCGAGCTCTTTCATGCGCTCCGTCGACTCGTGCTCGCGCACGAGGTCGGTGTGCGCTCCGTCAGCCGAGGGCGACGCGGAGCGAGGCGACGAGTCGGTCGAGATCGCCGTCCGTGATTTCGCCCATGACCGCGATGCGGAAAATGGCTCCATCGAACTTCCCTTGTCCTGCGTAGATCACGAACCCGTCGTTCTTGAGGTGCGCGTGAAGCGCCTCGTAGGTCTTCCCCTCCGGCAAACGGAACGACGTGAGCGTCGCTCCGTAGACGTCTTCGCTTTCGAGCAAGAGCTGGACGCCGAGCTCCCTCAGCGCCGTGCGCACGCGACGCGACCGCGCGGTGTAGGTCGCGTGGCGCGCCTTCCACCCGCCCGAGGCCGCGAGCTCGTCGAGCGCGGCGTCGAGCGCGAACGTCACGTGCGTCGGCAGCGTGAAGGGCGTCGACCCCTTCGCCTGCTCGGCCGCGTGGCGGTAGAGGTCGAGATAGACGCTCGTGGCCCCGCTCGGTCGGGCGAGGGCCGCATCGCGCACGACGACGAACGAGACACCGGGCGCGCCGTGCACGCACTTGTTCGCGGTCGCGGCGGCGGCCTCGACGTTCCAGTCGTCCCAGCGGATCTCCTCGCCGGCGAAGCTCGAGACCGCGTCGACGAGCAGCGGGACGCCCGCCGCCTTGCACATCGTTCCGAGCGCGGCGAGATCGTTGAGGCGGCCCGTCGTGGTCTCGTGGTGCACCGCGAGCACGTGTCCGAACGCGCCGCTCTCGATGGCCTTCTCGGCGGCGGCGAGGTCCATCGCGCCGGTCCACGGCGACGATACGACCTCGTGCTTCTTGCCCTGCGCGCGGAGCATCGCGGCCATGCGCTCGCCGTAGACGCCGTTGGCGACCACGAGCGAGCTCTCGCCCGGCGGGATCAGCGAGAGCATGGTCTCGACCGCGGCCGTCCCGGAGCCTCCGAGGAGCACCGCCGTGTACCCCTTCGCGCCGTAGACGGCGGCGATCTTCTCGCGCACGCGCCCGACGAGCGCTTTGAACTCGGGCTCGCGATGGCACACGTCCTCCGCCGCGAGCGCGGCGCGGACGCGAGCGGTCATCGTGACGGGGCCGGGGTTGAGCAGGATCATGGTGTCGTCGTGGCCGAGGTCTTCTGTCCGAGGTGAGCGCGGAGCCGCTGCGCGACCTCACGCGGCGTAATCTTCGGCCGCGGGAGGTCGGCGGGCGCGCCGGGCTTGGTCTTGACGTGCAAGAAGCGGAGACCGCCCGCCCGATCGCGGAGCGCCTCCTCGAGCTCGTCGGCGCCGTAGATGCGCCGAACCGTCGGGTAGCCGCAAGCGCGCGCGCACGCGCCGAGGTCGACGGAGTGGGTCACCGTCGACTGCGCGCCGGTGGAGTCGTGGGTCTCGTTGTCGAGCAGCACGTGCACGAGGTTGTCCGGTCGCTCGTAGCCGATCGTCGCGAGCGCGCCCATGCGCATGAGGAGCGCGCCGTCGCCGTCGAGCACCACGACGCGACGGTCGGGACGCGCCCACGCGAGCCCGAGCCCGAGCGGCGCGGCGCAGCCCATCGAGCCGACCATGTAGAGCTGGTTCGGACGGTCTTCGCACGCGTAGAGCTCGCGGCCCGTGTAGCCGGTGGTCGCGAGGACGACGTCCGAGCCGTCCGGCGAGGTCACCTTCTGGACGGCGCGGAGCGCCTCCGTCCGCGTGGGCCTCGCCTCGACGGCGGCGAACGGCGCGGGAGGCGTGGAGGGCGGAGGCGGAAGCTCGCGCGTCGTCGGCCGCGACGTCAGCTTGTGCGCGGCGACGCTGTCCTTCTTCATGACGAACGCGTACGGCAGGTCCGTCTTCGTCATGTGCGAGACGGCCTTCTCGATCGCCGCGCCGACCTCGCTCTCCTCCGTCGGGAACCAGGACCAGGCGACGTTCATCGTCTCGAGCATCTTCGTCGTGATCTGGCCCATGAGCTCGTGCTGCGGCTCGTCCTTCGGGCCGCCGGGCTCACCCCGGAGCGTGACGATGAGCAGGACCGGGATCCGGAAGATGGCGTTGAGCGAGGTGAGGGGAGAGACGGCGTTGCCGAGCCCCGAGTTCTGCATCATCACGATGGCGCGCCGGCCGCCGAGCTCGGCGCCGGTCGCGATCGCGACGGCATCGCCCTCGTTCGCCGCCCCGATGTACGCGAGATCGGGCGCGTCGATGACGTAGTTGATGAACGGCTTCACGTACGAGCAGGGGACGCCCGTGTAGAGCGAGAAGCCGGCCATCTTGGCCGTCTCGACGAACGAGCGCGCCTCGATCATCGGAACTCGCTCCCCTTCACGACGTCGCCGAGCGTGTTGACGTCGAGCCAGCCGCCGCGCGTGTAGACCACGCGCACGGTCCTGCCGTCCTTGACGAGCCGCCGGAGCAGATCCGGCATCGAGAGCTTCGCGAGCTCGGCCGGCGGCATCGCCGAGAGCATGTCCGCGATGATCTTTCCGCCGGCGGCGCTCGTCTTGAGGATGCCCGTCCACTCGCCGGTGATGCCGGCGGCGTCGGGCGTCGTCGCCATGTCCTTCAGCGTGACGTTGCCGAGCAGCGTCTTGCGCGAGTGCGGCTCGCTGCAGATCGCCCAATAGGCCCGGCGCGGCCTCGCTTCGGCCTCCGCGTCGGCGGGGAGGGAGTCGACCGCGACGACGAAGTCGCCTTCGGCGTCGAGCAGCTCGTCGAGGACGTGCTTCTTGAAGAGGACGTCGCCGTACGAGACGAGGCACGCGGCGCCTTCGAGCGAGGACTTCGCCGCAGCGAGCGACGCGACCTCGCCCGTCGTCGCGTAGTCGTCGTTGTCGACGTACGAGGCGCCCGGCAGGTTCACGGTCTCCTTGGCGAAGCCGCGGACGACGACGAGGTCGCGCACGTTCGCCGAGCGGTACGCGTCGAGGATGTGGCCGAGGATCGGCTTGCCCGCGATCGGGACCATGCACTTCGGCTTGTCCTTCGTGAGCTCGCCGAGCTCGTCGCCGCGGCTCGCCGCGAGGACGATCCCGCGCGTGACCAAGCCTCCTTGCGGGAGGTACGTCTTCTCGGCCTGCTCGAGCTCGTGCTCGCCCTGGAGGCGGAAGACCTCGGCGAGGGGCGCGACGCGCTCCTCGACGTTCATGAGGCTCTGATCCTGGAAGATCTGCTTCGCCGTCGCCTGCATGGCCGCGAGCGCGGACCGCATGAGGTGGTTCGCCCAGATGACGATCTTGAACCCGGCCTCGCGGAAGACCTCCGTCGGGGTCGTGTAGTACTTCGTCGGGACGATCACGAGCGGGAGCCGGTCACCCCACTCCTTCTTGAACGCGAGGATCTCCGACGCGTTCTTCTTGGAGGAGTGGATGAGGACGGCGTCGGCGCCGGCCTTGCGGTACGCCTCGCCGCGCTTCAGCGCCTCCTCGAGGCCGTGCCCGGCGATGAGCGCCTCGACGCGCGCGACCACGACGAAGTCGTCGTCCCGCTGGGCCTCCTTCATCGCGCGGATCTTTCCGGCGAACTCCTCCATGTCCGCGAGCGGCTGCGCCGTGCCGCGGATGAAGCTGTTCGTCTTCGGGAACAGCTTGTCCTCGACGCACACGCCGGCGACGCCGCGCTGCTCGAGCTTGGTCACGAGGCGCCGCGCCGAGTTGAAGTTTCCGTAGCCGGTGTCGCCGTCGAGGAGGATCGGGACCGTCGTGGCGTCCGCCATGAACTCGACGACCTCGAGGACCTGCGTCCAGCTCGCCTCGTTGTTGTCGCGCACACCGAGCGACGCCGAGATCGACAGGCCGCTGCCCCAGATCCCCTCGAACCCGGCCTCTTCGGCGATCTTCGCCGACAGCCCGTTGTGAGCCTCCATCAAGAAGTGGAGACCCGGTGCCTCGAGCATCCTCCTGAGAGCGGTCGTCTTGCGCACGCTCCCGGCCCGCTTGTCGTTGACTGGTTGAACCATTGACTGACCAACAAAGCAAAGCGCGAACCCATCGAGAGAAAGCTCGACAGAAGCCGCGCAGATCTCCGGAAAACGCCCTCGTAACACGGGATCCACACATGCGCCTCCCCTGTGTGCCGCGTAATGCCGTACGCGCCTGCTCGGGCAATGATTTCGCAGCCTGCGAACCTCGCCGCGCGGTGAGGGACATCGCCCGCAGCCGCTCGCGTAGGCGTTCCGGCGCCTTGGCCGGGGCCGCACGCGCCGCGCCTCCGGCGCGCCGGGGCCGGGCGCGTTCCGGGCTCGTCGTGCGGAGATGGAGATGACGAAGCTCTGACCGAAGGGTGACGGAACCGCGCGCGCCTCGCGGTCATCATCTCTGGGTGACTCGGCCTCGACCGACCGAGAGCCTGCTCGTCTTCTCGGACGTGCACCTCGGAAGCGACCTCAACGACAGTGGGCCGAGCGTGCCTCGGTCCACCGCCATCGACCGCGACCTCGCTGCGCTGCTCGCGCACTACCGCAACACGCCGCCGCCGGCCGATCGCTGGCGGCTCGTCATCGCGGGAGACTTCGTCGACTTCGTCGGCATGTCCATCGACCCCCCCGACGGTGGTGAGCTCGTCACCGAGCCGACGCCCGCGGAGCGCCGCATCGGCCTCGGCGGCGCCGAGGATCACGTTCGCTGGAAGCTGAAGCGAGCGGCCGCGCGCCATTCCGAGGTCTTCGCCGAGCTCGCCGCGTTCCTCGAGGCGGGCAACGCGATCACGTTCATCCAGGGCAACCACGATCTAGAGATGCACTGGGAGAGCGTCCGCGACGACTTCCGCGCGCTTCTGACCGACGATCCCGAGGCGGCGGCGCGCGTCGAGTTCGAGCCGTGGTTCTTCCATCGTGAAGGGCTCGTCTTCGTCGAGCACGGCCACCAGTACGATCCGTTCTGCGCGACGCCCTTCGTGCTCGCGCCGCTCTCGCCCCGCGATCCGAAGCGCGTCCTCCAGTCCCTGAGCGACACGCTCCTGCGCTACATCGTGCGGCGCACCCCCGGCATGAAGGAGTACGGGCACGAGAACCGGGGCCTCGCGAGCTACATCTCGTGGGGGCTCATGCTGGGCGCGCGCGGGACGGCGAACCTCTTCAAACAGTTCTGGGCCGCCGTCTTCGCTCTGTGGGACGTCGCGAAGGCGTACGGGACGGAGCTCGGAGAGCGGATCCGCGAAGAGCACGAGCGCCGTCTCGTCGCGCGTGCCGAGGCGTCGATGATCCCGCTCGAGCGACTGCGCGCGGCGCTCGCGCTCCACACCACGCCCATCGGCTGGACGCCGCGCGGCGTGCTCGCGAGCGTGATGCTCGATCGCCTCGCGGTCTTCGGCTGCATGGTGCCCACCCTCGGCGCGGTCGCTCTCTTCCACGACTCTCTCGGCGGCTACGCGATGCCGATCACCGGAGCGCTGCTCGCCGTCTGGGCCGTGCTCCACGTCTGGCTGTCACGCGGGCGGCCCGACGTCGATCCGGCCGCCGTCATGGGCGCGCGCGCGGGCGATCTCGCCAAGCTCTTCCCGTCGTCCTTCGTCGTGATGGGTCACACGCACGTGCCGACGACGAAGCCGCTCGGCGACGCCATCTACGTCAACCTCGGCTCGTGGGCCGAGGAGGAGCCGAGCGGCGACGAGAAGAAGCCGTACCGCGCCGCACGCACGCACCTCGTCATCCACGAGCGCGAGGACCGGCACGAGGCGCACCTCTGCGAGTGGCGGAGCGGCGAAGGCCCGCACACGCTGACCTCCCTCGTCCGTCCGCTCGACCAGACGACGCGTGATCTCCGAGGAGAGAGCGGCGGTGCCGTTCGTGACGAGAGCGACGGGGCTCTCGAGCACGGACCGCTCGAGCAGAGCCCGCGCGTCGCGAGCTGATCGCTCGCGGCGTCCGCTTCCCTCCACGATCGCTCACGACCGCGCGCCGAGCTCGCGGGCGGAGACGCCGAGCTCACGGGCGGAGCGCGACGAGCGCGGGCGCGACCTCGGTCCACGCGAGCGCGCCCGCGAGCCCGAGCGCGCCCGCGAGCGCGGCGAAGAGGACCGTCGCGCCGCGGTGGAACCTCGCCATGTGCTTCACCGTGAACAGGAACGGCAAGAGGCCCACGGCAGCGACGACGAGGAAGAACGGCGTTCCGATCCCGAGCACGGTCGCGGCGAGGAACGCCGATGCCGCTGCGAGCATCAAACCGACGCCCCAGGTGCGCTCGCAGAGCGCGGCCGTGGCTCCCAACGCCAGGGTCGCTGCGGCGAACGAAGCAGCCCAGCGGCCGGCGTGCCCGTCGCTCGCCATCGCAGAGCGGACGACCACGGCGAACGCGACGACGTCGGCGCCGAGGAAAGAGACGACGACGTGGAGCGGAAGCCGCGACATGTTTTCATCGTCCCACTCCGCCGTCTTCCGTCAAGGTCATCGTCCGCGGGCGTCCGCCGGCGAACAGAGCCGTGACCGTCACCCTCTGCCGCGGGCCGGGGCTGTGTTAGAGAAGGCCCTCCCCAGACCCTGAGCACCGGACTAGAGGAGCACCATGCCCACCCGCAAGAAGATCGGACTCATTGGCGCAGGCAACATCGGCGGCGAGCTCGCGCGGCTCTGCGCGAACAAAGAGCTCGGCGACGTCTTCCTCTTCGACATCCCTGCGAAGGAGAATTTCGCGAAGGGCAAGGCGCTCGACCTCGAGCAGAACGGCGCCATCCTCGGCTACGACGCGAACATCAAGGGGACGGCGAACTGGGCCGATCTCGAGGGCGCCGACGTGCTCATCATCACGGCCGGCATCCCGCGCAAGCCCGGCCAGTCGCGTGACGACCTCGTCACGACGAACCTCCCGATCATCCGCGACGTCGCGAACAACGCGAAGAAGTACTGCCCGAACGCGTTCGCCATCGTCATCTCGAACCCGCTCGATGCGATGGTCTACGAGTACAAGCGCGTCACCGGCTGCCCGAAGGAGAAGATCGTCGGCATGGCCGGCGTCCTCGACTCGGCCCGCTTCCAGCTCTTCCTCGCGCGTGAGGCCGGCGTCAGCGTGAAGGACGTCCGCGCGATGGTCCTCGGCGGCCACGGCGACGACATGGTCCCGGTGCTGTCGATGACGACGATCAACGGCGTCCCCGCGTCGACCCTCATCGCGAAGGACAAGCTCCAGGCGATCGTCGAGCGCACCCGCAAGGGCGGCGGCGAGATCGTCAACCTCATGGGCACGAGCGCGTACTACGCGCCCGCCACCGCCGCCGTCGCGATGGCGGAGGCCTACCTCCTCGACCAGAAGCGCCTCCTCCCGTGCGCCGCGTACCTCGAGGGCGAGTACGGCTACAAGGACCTCTTCATGGGCGTCCCCGTCATCGTCGGCGGCAAGGGCGTCGAGAAGATCGTCGAGATCCCGCTCACCGAGGAGGAGAAGGGCATGCTCGCGAAGAGCGCCCAGAGCGTGCAGGCGGTCGTCGACATCGTGAAGAAGAGCTGATCGCCGCTCGCAGCCGAATGACGAAGGCCGGGGCGCGTGTCGCGCTTCCGGCCTTCGTTCATTTGGACAGGGAGATCGATATGGGTGCAGAATGCATCCAATCCTACCGATTTCAGGATGTGTGCAGGGTGCATTCAATCCTACCGACGTCAGGATGTGTGCAGGGTGCATTCAATCCTGCCGACGTCAGGATGTGTGCCTGGTGCTTCCGCCGGCCCGGCGGGTGCTGGCGAAGTCACGATGATGACCCCATCGGCTGGCTGGCTTTCGTGAGGCTCTCTCTCTCGCCGAAGAGTGGTAGGGTCGGGGCGATGTCGAGGCGTCTGCTCATCTTCCTTCTCGGCCTCCTCGGTTTGGTCGTCGTCGCCGCGAGCTGCTCGCATCCGGTGCAGCCCGTGCTCGAGGTGTCTCCGACCACGGCGACGCTGGTTCCGGGACAGACGTTGCAGCTCGTCGTGACGCGGCGGTTTCCGGGTGGGCCGATCGACGACGTGACCCATCGCGTGGTCTACACCTCGTCGAATCGAAACGTCGTGAGCGTCTCGAACGAGGGGCTCGTCACCGCCGGAGACGAGACGGGGAACGCCCTCGTCTGGATCGGCGACACGTCCAGCGATGCGGTCGTGACGGCGACCTTCAGCGTCGTTCACGGCGTCGATGGCGGCGAGCGGGTTCTTCGCGCGATCGTGGTCACGCCGAACCCGGCCACCATCACGGCCGGGCAGACGCTGCAGCTGTCCGCGCACGGGGTCTTCAGCGACGGCTCGATGGCCGACATGACGAGCTCCGTCACGTGGAGCTCTGCCCGTGACGACATCGCGACCGTCGACGCGAACGGGGTCGCCACCGGCGTCGCCGCCGGTCAGACGACGATCACGGCGACCGCCCCCGCGGTCACCACCATCGCGGCCGACGGCGGGGCTGATGATGGTGGCGCGAGCGCCGGCGCGGCCGATGCCGGTGAGGCGGACGACGGTGGGGCCGCCGACGGCGGGGCTGCGTCCGAGCTGGTCAAGGGCTCGACGGCCGTGACCGTTCAGTAGGTCGTTCAGCCGAGCGGTGTTCGCCGTGACGTGGTAGCGTCGCGGGCCCCTACGTCTTCTTGGGGCCTGCACCCCAACGCTCCGTTGCGTCGCCCTCGGGCGACTCGGACTCACGTTTTTGGAGGGTCGCGTGAAGATTCACGAGTACCAAGGCAAACAGATCTTCGCCAAGTACGGCGTCCCCGTCCCGAAGGGCTATCCGGCCTTCTCCGTGGACGAGGCCGAGGAGGCTGCGAAGCGGCTCGTGACCGAGACCGGGAATCAGGTCGTCGTCGTCAAGGCGCAGATCCACGCAGGCGGCCGCGGCAAAGGCGGTGGCGTCAAGGTCGCGAAGGGGGGCCCTGCGGAGGCGCGACAGATCGCCGAGAAGATGCTCGGCATGCAGCTCGTCACGCACCAGACGGGGCCCGAGGGGCAGAAGGTCCGCCGGCTCTACATCGAGCAGGGCCTCGACATGGCGCAGGAGCTCTACCTCGGCGCCGTCGTCGATCGCGAGAAGCGCCGTATCGCCTTCATGGCCTCGACCGAGGGCGGCGTCGAGATCGAGAAGGTCGCAGCGGAGACGCCCGAGAAGATCCTGACCGTCCACGTCGACCCCGTCACGGGCCTCATGCCGTTCCAGGCGCGCGAGATCGCGTTCGGGCTCGGCCTGATGAAGTACGGCAAGGAGACGATCGCCAAGTTCGTGCGGCTGATGTCGAGCCTCTACCGCTGCTTCGTGGAGGAGGACTGCTCGCTGCTCGAGATCAACCCGCTCGTCGTGCTCAAGAACGGCGACGTCGTGGCGCTCGACGCGAAGATCAACTTCGACGACAACGCCGACTTCCGGCACAAGAGCTGGAACGAGCTCCGCGACCGGGACGAGGAGGATCCGGTCGAGCTCGAGGCCAAGGAGGCCGGGCTCAACTACGTCTCGCTCGACGGCAACGTCGGCTGCCTCGTCAACGGCGCCGGCCTCGCCATGGCGACGATGGACATCATCAAGCACGCCGGCGAGAAGCACGGCGTGTCGCCCGCGAACTTCCTCGACGTGGGCGGCGGCGCCACGCAGGAGCAGGTCACGAAGGCCTTCAGCATGATCCTGAAGAGCCCGAAGGTGAAGGCCATCTTCGTCAACATCTTCGGCGGCATCATGAAGTGCGACGTCATCGCGAACGGCGTCGTCGCTGCCGCCAAGGAGCTCGGGCTCAAGGTCCCGCTCGTCGTGCGCCTCGAGGGCACGAACGTCGAGCTCGGTCGCAAGATCCTGAACGAGAGCGGTCTCGCCATCCAGGCCGCGAGCGACATGGCCGACGGTGCGCGGAAGGTCGTGGAGGCTGTCATCAAGGGAGCATCGAAATGAGCATCCTCGTCGGAAAGGACACCAGGCTCATCGTCCAGGGCATCACCGGCGGCGCGGGCTCGTTCCACGCCAAGCAGATGATCGAGTACGGCACGAACGTCGTCGGTGGCGTCACGCCCACGCGCGGCGGGGAGAAGTTCGAAGGCAAGGTCCCCGTCTTCGACACCGTCAAGCAGGCGGTCCGGGAGACCGGCGCGAACGCCACGTGCATCTTCGTCCCGCCTCCGGGCGCCGCGGACGCGATCCTCGAGGCGCTCGATGCGGGCATCGAGCTCGTCGTCTGCATCACCGAGGGCATCCCCGTCGTCGACATGCTCGGCGTGCGGCGCGTGCTCGAGGCGATGCAGGCGGAGGCGCGCGCGAACGGCAAGCCGATCCCGCGCCTCATCGGCCCGAACTGCCCGGGCATCATCACGCCGGGCGCGTGCAAGATCGGCATCATGCCCGGCCACATCCACAAGCCGGGACACATCGGCGTCGTCTCCCGGTCGGGCACGCTCACGTACGAGGCCGTCGGTCAGCTCACGGCGCTCGGCATCGGGCAGTCGACCTGCGTCGGCATCGGCGGCGACCCGGTCAACGGGATGGACTTCGTCGACGTGCTGGAGCTGTTCCAGAACGACCCCGACACGCACGGGGTCATCATGATCGGCGAGATCGGCGGCGGCGCAGAGGAGCGCGCCGCGGAGTTCATCAAGTCGAAGATGACGAAGCCCGTCGCGGCGTTCATCGCCGGAACGACGGCTCCGCCCGGCAAGCGCATGGGCCACGCCGGCGCCATCATCTCGGGCGGCAAGGGCACGGCCGCCGCGAAGATCGCCGCGCTCACCGCCGCCGGCGCGAAGGTCGCCCCCACCCCGGCGGACATGGCGTCGACGCTCAAGTCGATGATGAGCTGAACGACCCGCGCGCTCTCACGCGCGGAAGGTGCATGCGGCGCCTTGGCCTTCGGGCCTTGGCGCCGTTCGCATTTCCACTTTCGATGTGACGATTGGACGACAGGGAGTACAGGGCGCCTTCCGCCCGCGAGAACCTCGCGCGCACGCACGACGGGCACGCCGACGAGCCGACGGCGCGCGCGCCTTCCGGCGTGGACACGCAGCGCGGTGTCCGCAGCCGCCAGCGGAGTCAGACGAGCCCCACCTCCGTCCGCTCGAGCGCCAGCTCGAAGTCGGCGACCACGCGGCGAGCCGCGTTGAGGCCGGCGACGCCGAACACGTTGCCGGCCGGAGCGCTGCCGCGGCCGCACGTGTAGAGGCCGCCGATGGGCGTCGTGGGCGCCAGCCGATCGCCGAAGACGAACGTGTCGTCGACGTGGCCGAAGTGGCCGCGCGTGATCCCGAAGTGCGCCTCGATCTTCTTCGGATGGTAGAGCACGGCGTCGACCACGAGCGAACGCGCGCCCGGCGCGAAAACCTCGAGCGCGTCGAGCAGCGCCGCGGTGAAGCGCTCCTCTTCGGCCGCCCACGTCGAGCCCGCGATGTCGTACGGAGCCCACGGCACGAGGAGCGAGGCGGAGTGACGTCCTTCGGGATCGCGGAGCGACTCGTCGGCCGCGGACGAAAAGACGCACTCGATCGGCGGCTCCGCGGGGATGCGGCCCGCGCTCGCATCGGCGAACGCGCGGCCGAGCGCGCGCACGGCGTCCTCTTCGCCGCCCGGCAGGAGGAACGTCGTCGCGCGGTGCTGTCCACGAGGCTCCGCGAGCGCCGCGAATCGCGGGAGCTCCGAGAACGCGACGACGAGCTTCGCGATCCCGCCCGGTCGGGCGAAGCCGTCGATGCGACGCGTGTACTCCGCAGGGAATCGCTCGGGGCCCACGAGCGCGCGCAGGCGCCAGGGATCCGCGCTCGCGACGACGGCGCCGGTCTCGAGGAAGGAGCCGTCCGCGAGGACGACGCCCTTGACGGTGTTGCCCTCGACCTCGATCTTCGTGACCGCTGCGCCCGTCACGAGCTTCGCGCCTGCGGCCTGCGCGGCTTCGGCGAGCGCGCGGGCCAGCGCGTTCGGTCCGCCGACCGCGACGGCGTCCCGCCCGCCCGTCGCGGAGAGCGCGGCGTGACGTACGAGCAGCGCCGCGCCGCTGCCGGGCGTGTCCCACGACGCGAAGGAGCGTCCGAGCGCGTCGGCCGCGAGCGCGGCCTTCAAGAGGCCGCTCTGGATTCCGAAGCGTGCGACGTACTCGGCGAAGCTCCCGCGGCAGAGCGCGACGAAGACCTCGCGCAGCGCCGGCCGTACCCACGCCTCGGCGACCTCCTCGACCGGCATCGGCGCGGCGAGCCACGCCGGCGCGAGGTCGGAGACGAGCGCGTCGAGCTCGGCGTGCATCGCCTCGAGAGCGCGCGCGTCGTGCTCCGACAGGACCCCGCCGCTCGCCGCGCGCAGGCCTTCGTTGCCCGGGCCCGCGAGCAGGAACCGGCCCGGCGTCGTCGTCGGGACGAACATCGACGGGTCGCGCGGCGCGAGCGGCAGCGTCACGCCGAGCTGCGCCTGGAGCTCGGGGGGCACGAAACCGATGCGGTGCGCGCCCGTGTACGCGGCGAGGCGCGGCGCCTTGGTGAACGGGTACTCCGTACGGTGGGTGCCGCCGAGGGCGGGCTTGTCTTCGACGACCTGAACCGAGAGGCCGGAGCGCGCGAGCACGAGCGCGCAGACGAGGCCGTTGACTCCGCCGCCGACCACGATGACGTCGCTCTCTTGCCGCGTCTCGGAGGAGTGCTCGGACGGAGGGCTCGCATGCATCGGTCCAGGCTGTACCACGTCCTTGCAGTTTCCGGCGGCCGATCCTAAAGGGCTATCGCGTCGAGCCTCGCGGCTCGGCGACTTTCGAAGAAGAACAACCGGTCGACCTTTCGACCCTTGCCCTCGGAATCCCGCGCGGAGCAAACCATGGCTGTCGAACGAACGCTTTCCATCATCAAGCCCGATGCCGTCGAGAAGAAGAAGGCTGGCGCCATCCTCGCGATGCTCGAGGAGGCCGGTTTCAACATCATCGCGTGCAAGCGCATCCACCTCACGCGTGCGATGGCGGAGGGCTTCTACGCGGTCCACAAGGAGCGTCCGTTCTTCGGCGAGCTCGTGGAGTTCATGACCCGCTCGCCCGTGTTCGTCTCCGTGCTCGAGCGCGAGGACGCCGTCGCCCACTACCGCAAGGTCATGGGTGCGACCGATCCGGCGAAGGCGGAGGCGGGGACGATCCGCAAGCTCTACGGCACGAACGTCGGCGAGAACGCGGTCCACGGCTCGGACTCGCTCGAGAACGCGAAGAAGGAGATCGCGTTCTTCTTCCCGGCGTACGAGGTCGCGCCCGAGGCGGGCTGATCGGCTCTTCGACGAGACTCGACGAGACGGGAGCGTACCGAGATGAACCAGGAGGACCGCGCTCTGATCGAAGCGGCGTTCGCCGACCGCTCGAAGCTCAAGGACCCCGCGTACTCGAGCGCGGTCGAGCGGACGATCGAACGGCTCGATCGCGGTGAGCTCCGCGTCGCCTCGCCTCCTTCCGAGCCCGACGGGCAGTGGGAGACGCACGCGTGGGTCAAGCAGGCCATCCTCCTCTACTTCGCCGTCCGCGGGATGGAGAAGATGGAGGTCGGTCCGTTCGAGTTCCACGACAAGATCCCGCTGAAGAAGGACCTCGCGGGGCAGAACGTCCGCGTGGTCCCGCCGGGCGTCATCCGGTACGGTGCGTTCTGCGAGCCGGGCGTCATCGTGATGCCCGGCTACGTCAACATCGGCGCGCGCGTCGGGGCGGGCACGATGGTCGACACCTGGGCGACGGTCGGATCGTGCGCCCAGATCGGCAAGGACGTGCACCTCGCCGGCGGCGTCGGGATCGGCGGCGTCCTCGAGCCGCCGGGAGCGCGGCCCGTCATCGTCGAGGACGGCGTCTTCGTCGGATCGCGCGCCGTCATCGTCGAAGGCATGCACGTCGGCAAGGAGGCCGTCATCGGCGCGGGCGTGGTCCTCACGTCGTCGACCCCCATCCTCGACGTGAGCGGTCCGGAGGTGGTCGAGCACCGGGGCAGCGTCCCGCCGCGCTCGGTCGTCATCCCGGGCGTCCGTACGAAGAAGTTCCCCGCCGGCGAGTTCGGCGTCCCCTGCGCGCTCATCATCGGCAAGCGGTCCGAGTCGACCGACAGAAAGGTGAGCCTCAACGACGCGCTCCGCGACTTCGCGGTGCCCGTCTGACGTGCGCGCAGTGTCGATCGAATCGCGGCAGAAGCTCGAAGGAAGGACGCCGACGGACGCGGCGCTGGAGGAGACGCTCCTCTGGCTCTGCTCCATCCCGTCGCCGATCGGCGAAGAGAAACGGCTCTGCGACGAGGTCGAGAAGCGGCTCTCTCGCCGAGACCTCGCAGGGCCGATCCGCCGGTACGGCGACTCCATCGTCGTGCCGGTGATCCGCAAGCGCGAGCCCGGTCGCCCGCACGTCGCGCTCGTCGGCCACCTCGACACCGTTCGCACCGAGAACGGACCGGCGCGGTACGAGGACGGGCGCATCTACGGCGCGGGCGCCGCCGACATGAAGGCCGGTCTCGCGGTCATGATCGTCGCGGCCGAGCTCGCCGCGCCGCGCGTCGCCTGCGACCTCACGCTCGTCTTCTACGCGCGCGAGGAGGGCCCGTACCTCGAGAACGAGCTCGGGCCGGTGCTGGAGGCCGACGAGGACCTCCGCACGGTCGACCTCGCGGTCTGCCTCGAGCCCTCGGACAACCGGCTGCACCTCGGCTGCTGCGGATCGATCCACGCGACCGTCACGTTCGAGGGGAAGACCGGCCACTCGGCGCGGCCGTGGGAGGGCGAGAACGCGATCACGAAGGGAGCGGCCCTCCTCGGGCGGCTCGCGGCCCTGCGCCCGATCGAGCACGTCATCGACGGGTACGTGTACCGAACGGTCACGACCGTCACGCTCGCGAACGGGGGCCGCGGCCGCAACGTCGTCCCCGATCGGTTCACCCTGAACCTCAATCACCGCTTCGCCCCGAACACGTCGCTCGAGCAGGCGCAGGCGGACGTCCGCGCCCTCGTCGGCGAGGACGGGCACGTCGCGTTCACCGATCTGTCCCCGGCGGCGCCTCCGGCGGCGAGCCATCCGCTCGTCAAGAAGCTGATCGCGAGCGGCGTCCGTGGCGTCGAGCCGAAACAGGCGTGGACGGACGTGGCCCGCTTCTCGGCGCTGGGGATCCCGGCGGTCAACTTCGGTCCGGGCGAGAGCGCCCAGGCGCATCAGAGGAACGAGTCGACCGACTGCGCCCTCCTCTTCCAGGGGTATCGCATCCTGGTCGACTGGCTCGTCGGCATCGCGTCCTGACGCGCGAAGAGACACGCCGTCGCGCTCGAAAAAAGGGTAGCCTGCGGTTCCCATGAGGATCGTCAATCGCGGGACGGTCGGTCTCGTCGCCCTGATGTTCGTCGTGAGCTGCAACTCGCTCCTCGAGAAGCTGAAGAAGCGGGGAGAGGAGGCGGCGGCGGAAGAGGCGGGCGTGCCCGAGGCGAGCGTCGTCGTCGAAGAGGATGATTCCGGGATCACGCCGTCGCCCGAGCCCGCGCCCCCGGCGCTCGCGACGAACGAGGGTGACGTCGCGCGATTCCCCGACGAGACGAAGCTCCCCGACGTCAGCGCGACGACGCTCCGCGCGTACAACGTCCGCGAGTCGCCGAACGGCGAGCTCATCGTGAACATCCCCAAGGGCTGGGAGGTGACGCAGATCGCGCAGCGCGATCGCTACTTCCTCATCACCTTCGACGATCCGCGGGCGCCGGGAACCCGGCTGATGGGCTGGATCCACCGCGATGCGTTCAGCGCGGTCATCCCCGACGCCGGGTCGCTCACGTGCCCCGAGGGCGAGGTCGCGCTCTTCGGGGACGCGCCCTTCTGCGGAAAGATCTGCAGCGCGGACGCGGACTGCCCGAGCGGTCAGGTGTGCAAGGGATCCGCCGCGAAGCTCGTCAACGGGAAGCCCGGCGACAGCGTGACGATGTGCATCGTCTCGCACTCGCACGACGCGGGAGCGCCGCCGGCACCGCCGCCCACACCGCCGACGCCGGAGGCGGACGCAGGCGGAGGCTCACGCGGGATCGTCCGCATCGTCAAAGACGCCGGCGCGCCCGCCACGGTCGACGCCGGACCGGCCCCCAACCCGGCTCCGAGCCCAGCTCCCGCGCCTTCCGGCCCGGCGCAGGACGTCGTCGCGCCCGGGGCGAACAACACGTGCCCGGCCAACTTCGTGTTCGTCAAGAAGACGGGCAAGTGCCACCGGCCGTGCACGAACGCCGTCAACGCGGAGCGCGAGTGCAAGAACAGGCCGTTTTACTGCATCAAGTGCGACAACGAGACGAAGGTCGTCTGCGCCGAGTCGAAGACGCAGTGCAAGTGAGCTGCCGCTCGGTTCTCGTCCCTGTCGTTGATTCAGAGGTGATTCGATGAGGCACGTCGCCGTCGCGCTCTCCGCGATCGTCTTTGCATCCTCCTTCATCGGCTGCCCGCTCCTGAAGAAGAAGCTCCTCGACGACGATCCGGACACGGATCCCGAGGCGGCGCTCGTCGACGCCGCCACGGTGAAGGTGACGGGCACCGGCGCGAAGAACGAGGACCAGGTCCTTCGCTACGAGACGGAGACGGCCCTTCCGAACGAGCCGGCGGTCATCTCCAACGACGGCATCGTCGCACGGACCTTCCCCGGCAACGGGGTGCCCGTCGCGCCGCTGCCGAAGGGGACGGCGGTCGTGAAGATCGCGCGGTACCACAACACCGCCGTGCTCGTCTCGTTCGACGATCCCTCGGGGGACGGCTCCAAGCTGATCGGCTGGGTGCCTCCGAAGGCGTTCGAGGAGGCGGCGCCTGCGCCCACCGACACGCCCGCCGTGCCGACGGCGGAGGAGAAGAAGTCGCCACCCGAACCCGACCCGACGCCTCGACCTCCGCAGCCGACCAACGTCGATGCCGGCGGTGGCGGCGGCAACGCCACGGTGGTCGATGCCGGCGGAGGCGGCGGCGGCAACACCACGGTGGTCGATGCCGGCGGCGGAGGCGGCGGCGGCGGTGGCAGCAAGGGGATCGTTCGCATCGTCCCCGATGCCGGCGGCGGTGGGAGCCAGAACAACCAGAACACCAAGCCCGACACCGACAAGATCCCGCAGCCGCCGAAGGGCGTTCAGGCGGTCCCGCCGGTGAACGGGAAGTGCCCGGACAACTGGGCGCTGACTCAAGGCATGTGCCGGAAGAAGTGCAACACGGACGCCGATTGCGATCGTGGCATCAAGTGCGCGGTGAAGAGCGGCGTCAAAGTCTGCACCTCCGACGGCTGACGAAAGCGCTCGGGAGTCCTCCGAGCTCCCGAGCGCGCGCCCTTCGCACCCACCTCGTACGAGCGAGCGGTCGGCGCTGCGTGGAGGTTGGAGAGGTGGACGCTCGCGTCGTCAGCGCTCGGCTCGTCCAAGCTCCGACCGGCGCGGACAACGCCGCCGGTCTCGTGGAACCTGCGAAAATCGCATCTATTCGTGTCGAGCCGGTGGAAGAAAAACGGTCGTCGGGCGCCCGCCTTTCCGTTAGAAAAATACACGGGGTGGACGTCGATCCGGGTCGTCGATGAAACCTTCCTGCGATCGCTCGTCCAACTCGTCTGCACGGCGACACGTCGAGCACGCTTCTGACGCTTCGCTTTCGTCTCCCAAGGATCGTCGTCGTTCGAGCCGCGTAGCGGGAGGTCTGGGCGTGACTCCTCGTTGTGTCCTCTGGCGCGCATTGCAGGCGGCCGTCGTCGCCGCCGCGCTGACGGTCACGGGTCATTCCGGCGCATACGATCGCGAGCTCGCGGAGTCCCCCGACTTCCGTGTGCGTGTCCAGGCAGCGCTCCGTCTCGGGCGCGCCGGTCCGTCGGCGCGTGCCGATCTCGAGGCCTGCCTCCGCGACTCGCATCCGGCCGTTCGCGTCGCGTGCGCGGCGGGCCTCGGCAGCATCGGCGATCCGGCGAGCATCGCTCCGCTCGAGCGGGCGCTCAAATCCGAGAGCTACGGCACGGTGAAGACCGCGCTGAAGGAGACCATCGAGAAGATCCGTGGCAGCGCGAACGTCAAGAGCCCCAACGCCACGACCTCGCTCGCGGGTGCGCGCTACGTCGTGCAGCTCGGGACGATGAAGAACCTCTCGGGCACGCGCGGCTCCGACCTCGACGCGGTCATGCGACAGGCGGCCAAAGCGAAGGCGGGGACGATCAAGGGCGCGCTCGTGATCGACGGCTCCGATCCCGCCGTGGTCAAGAAGGCGACCGAGAAGAAGATCCCGGTCCTCCAGGTCGACGGCAACCTCACGAAGCTCACGCAGGTCAAGGGCACGGACGGGTCGACCGTGGTCAGCGCCAAGGTCGACATGTCGATCCGCATGCTGCCCGGCCAGACGCTCAAGGGCACCGTGAGCGGCAACGCATCCGGGAGCCACGGCGGCGGGCGGGTGTCGAAGGCGAACCTCTACGAGCTCCAGAACCGCGTCGTCGGCGGAGCGGTCGAGAGCGCCGTCGGCTCGATGGGGGCCGAGCTCGCCGCGCTCACCCGTTAGCACGCGGGCTCGAGCGCCTCGCCGCCGGCAGAGCGTCCATGCGGCCGGGCGGAGCCCTACCCGTCGCGCGACGGCCGGGCGCGGCCGCCGAAAGAGCCGGGGCCGGCGCTCGCGTCGCGACCTCGGGGGCGCGACCGAGCGCCTCGGGTCGATCGGCTCGCGCCGAAGTGGTAAGTACCGCCACCCAAACATGAGCTCTTCGTGGACCGCATCGGCCGTACGCGCTTCGTTCCTCGACTTCTTCAAGAGCAAGGGGCACACGGTCTGCCCTTCGGCGCCGCTCATCCCGCAGAACGACCCGACGCTCATGTTCACGAACGCCGGCATGGTCCCGTTCAAGGACGTGTTCACGGGCAAGGACAAGCGGCCGTTCACGCGGGCCACGTCGAGCCAGAAGTGCATCCGCATCTCGGGCAAGCACAACGACCTCGAGAACGTCGGCGTCACCGCGCGCCATCACACGTTCTTCGAGATGCTCGGCAACTTCTCCTTCGGCGACTACTTCAAGGAGGACGCGATCGCCTGGGCGTGGGAGCTCGTCACGGGCGTGTGGCAGATCCCGAAGGAGAGGCTCGTCATCACCGTCTTCGGAGGAGCCGAAGGGATCCCGGCGGACGACGAAGCGCGTGCGATCTGGCGCAAGGTCACGGGCTTCGGTGACGACCGCATCCTCGGCATCCCGGGCGCGCCCGGCGACAACTTCTGGCAGATGGGCGACACCGGCCCGTGCGGCCCGTGCACCGAGATCCACTACTTCAGCGGCGACGGCGAGCCGGATCTGTCCAAGTTCGGCGAGGAGCCCACGCCCGACGGCAAGGGCTGGATGGAGCTCTGGAACCTGGTCTTCATGCAGTTCGACCGCTCCGGCTCCGACGAAGCGGGCTACACGCTCGCGCCGCTGCCGAAGCCGTGCGTCGACACGGGCGCGGGCCTCGAGCGCGTGGCGAGCGTGCTCCAGGGCAAGACCAGCAACTACGACACGGATCTGCTCCGAGCGCTCGTCGAGAAGGCGGCCGAGATCGCGAAGAAGCCGTACCGCGGCTCGCAGTCCGACGACGACGTCTCGATGCGCGTCATCGCCGACCACGCGCGGCTCACGGCCTTCCTCGTCGCCGAGGGCATCCTGCCGGACCGCGCCGGACGTCCGTACGTCCTCCGGCGCGTCATGCGCCGTGCGATCCGTCACGGTCACCGCCTCGGGATCGACAGGCCGTTTTTCCACGAGGTGGCGCTCGAGGTCGTCAACCTCATGGGCGACCAGTACCCCGAGCTCCGCGAGCGCAAGGCGCTCATCGCGAGCACGGCCGAGCAGGAGGAGATCCGCTTCCGGGAGACGATCGACCGCGGCCTCAAGATCCTCGACGAGGAGATCGGCAAGCTGAAGGCGACCGGGCAGGGCATGCTTCCGGGCAAGGTCGTCTTCGATCTCGAGGCGACGTACGGCTTCCCGAACGACCTCACGGACGTCATCGCCCGCGAGCGCGGCGTGCACATCGACTACGCGGGCTACAAGGACGAGCTCGAGCGGCACCGCAAGCTGAGCGAAGGCTCGAAGGTCGGCGACGAGGCCGTCGGCGACGTCTGGCGGCACGCGCTCCAGGCCGTCCGCGACGCGCACGGCGGCGACGAGAAGGCGTCCGTCCAGTTCATCGGCTACGAGCGCGAGGAGGGGCAGGGGAAGGTCCTGTTCCTCGCGCACAACCGCGAGAACCCCGATCACCCGACCACCGCGACGAAGCGCGTCGAGAAGGGCGACAAGGTCGCGATCGTGACCGACATCACGCCGTTCTACGGCGAGGCCGGCGGACAGGTCGGCGACAAGGGCGAGATCCGCTCGAAGAGCGGCGCCCGCGTGCGCGTCCTCGACACGCAGAAGCCGCTCCAGGGCCTCGTCGTCCACTTCGGCGAGGTCCTCGAGGGCGCGATCGAGGAGGGCGAGACCGTCGAGCTCGAGGTCGATCACGCGCTCCGGACCGCGACGCGGCGCAACCACTCCGCCACGCACCTCTTGCACTGGGCGCTCCGCAAGGTCGTGGGCGAGAGCGCGCAGCAGAAGGGCTCGCTCGTCGCGCCGGACCGCCTCCGCTTCGACTACTCGTCGGGCCGGCCGCTCACGCCCGAGGAGATCCAGCGCATCGAGGACCTCGTCAACGAGAAGATCCTGAGCGACGCGCCGGTGCAGACGGAGGTGCTGCCGCAGGCGGAGGCGCGCAAGCGCGGCGCGATCGCGATCTTCGAGGAGAAGTACGGCGACGTCGTGCGCGTGCTCACGATGACGAAGGACTGTGTCGAGCTCTGCGGAGGCACGCACGCGCGCGCCCTCGGAGAGATCGGCATGTTCAAGATCCTCTCGGAGAGCGGCGTCGCGGCCGGCGTGCGGCGCATCGAGGCCGCGACGGGCTTCAACGCGCTCGCGTACGTGCGTCAGCTCGAGGCCACCGTGAAGAACGCCGCCCGGCTCGTGAAGGCCGCGCCTCACGAGCTGCCCGAGAAGATCGAGAAGCTCATCGAGGACACGAAGAAGCTCGACAAGGAGCTCGCCGAGACGAAGCGGAAGCTCGCATTGGGCGGAGGCGGCGGCGCGGCGGGCGGCGGCCTCGAGCGATGGCTCGCGGGCGCGCGGGAACTGCCGTTCGGCAAGGCGCTCGCCGTGAAGGTCGACGTCACGGATGCGGCGATGCTTCGCGAGCTCGCGGAGAAGCTGCGCGACAAGCTCGGCGACTCCATCGTGCTCGTCGGCGCCGTCGCAGGGCCGAAGGCGATGCTCGTCCTCACCGTGTCGAAGTCGCTCACGGACCGGTTCAAGGCCGGGGAGCTGATCCGCCCCGTCGCGCAGGTCCTCGGCGGGTCGGGCGGCGGGCGGCCGGACATGGCGCAGGCGGGCGGCACCGACGTCGCCAAGATCGACGAGGCGCTCGAGAAGCTCTACGCGCTCGTCTCCTGACCGGAACCGGCCGCCGGCCCGGGGTGCAACGGCGGGTCACCGGCCGCGGAGACCTGGTCGAGACGCGCCCGGGGGTCGAGGCCGAGGGGTGGTCGGGGAGGTCGAGGCGAGAGGTCTGGGACGCAAGAGCGGCGCGACGTGGGCGTGCCCGGTCCGGAGGTACGGCCAGAGCTGGTCGGGCACCTCGAAGCCGGGCGGGACCACCTTGCCGAGCGCCTCCCCGATGACGCCCGCCTGCTCCAGGTGGGATAGCCCTGCGTCGACGAGGATGACGCGCCGGTTCCCGATGCGGCAGAGCCCGCCTTTTCCCGCCAGGCGGAGCCCGAACGGCTCGACGCGGACCTCGATCCCGAGCCTCGAGGCGAGCTCGGCGAGCCCCTGGAGGATTCCCGAGACACGCCCGCCGTCGTCGCCCACGGTCGCCTCCGGCCGGTCCTCCGGCCACGATGGAAACGTAGGAAAAACCCCGCCGGCTTTCTAGGTTGCGGACGAATCGCGAATCATGACACCCTTGATGAGCCCCTCCGATGCGAGCTCCCACGCGACGGCGCGCCGGCTCCATCGGGGGTGAGCAAGAAACAACCGCGGAATGTCCGAGACCCAGCGCAGCTCGCCGCCCCCGATCTCGCCAGGGACGGTCATCAACGACCGATACGAGATCCGACAGAGCCTCGGGAAGGGGGGAATGGGCGAGGTCTTCCTCGCGTACGATCGCGCGACGCAGCAGGCGGTCGCCCTCAAGATCGTTCGTGAAGAGGCGCGCATGCCGGGCGACGACGAGGCGCTCCGGCAGGAGCTGATTCTCGCGCGCTCCGTATCGAACCCGAACGTCTGTCGCGTCCACGATCTCGCCCCATCGCCCTACGGCCCGATCCTTGTGATGGAGCACATCGTCGGGCAGACGCTCCACACGCACATCCGTCGCAAGAAAGCCCAAGGGGGATACACGTCCGACGAGTTCCGGCGCATCGCGTCGGACATCTGCAGCGGCGTGGCGGCCATCCATGCGACCGGCCTCGTGCACGGCGACCTCAAGCCGGGCAACATCATGGTCACGTCGAACCCCGACGGATCGATCGGCAAGGCCGTCGTGCTCGACTTCGGCTTCGCGAAGGAGCGTGCCCGCCTCTCCGCGCGTCGCCCCGGTGCGCCGCCCGACGGCGGAACGCCGAACTACATGGCGCCGGAGCGCATCCGCTCCGGAGGCGCGTCGATCGAGGACGATCTCTACGCGCTCGGCCTGACGCTCTGGGAGATGTGGACGTGCCGTGTCCCGGAGCCGGGCTACAAGCCCCGCGCCAAGCCGATGCGTCAGCAGATCATGTTCGACGTGCCCGCGGGGCTCAGCGTCGACGAGATCAAGCAGATCTTCCGGTGCCTCTCGGACGACGCCTCGCAGCGGCTCCCCGCGCGACACCTGCGCTTCTTCAACCCGGTTCAGCTCACGACGAACCCGGTGCAGGTCGCGCGCGAGCGTCTCGACCCGGGCCCGCCGCCCGGGCGCAGCGCGCAGGCGAACTTCACGCCGGGCGCTCAGGCGCTGCTCGCGACGTACGCGACGAACGCGCCGGAGTTCGTCGGCGAGCTCATCCCGCTCAACCGTCCGACGCTGTCGATCGGCCGCCGCGGCGACGTCGACATCGTCGTGCCGGAGGCCACCGTCAGCGGCCATCACGCGAACGCGCGGTGGCAGGCGGGCACGTGGCAGATCGAGGATCTCGGCTCGACGAACGGCACGTACGTCGACCACACGTACGAGCGGAAGAAGGTCGTCAACCTGATGCACGGCGGCGAGATCCAGCTCGGCGAGCTGCGTCTCAAGCTCGTGAGCTTCGGCCCCGAGAGCGCGCATCACAAGCGCGCTTGCCAGTACCTGTCTCGTCGCGACGGGCTCACCGGCCTGCTCCTCCGCGAGCACTTCTTGAAGGGGCTCGACGAAGAAGCGGCCTACAGCGACTGGGTCGAGCAGCCGCTCAGCATAGCCCGCTACGAGATCCGCGGACCGAACCGGCTCGTCTCCGACCGTCCCACGATCCTGGAGATGCTCGCGTTCCGTCGCGCTGCGATGCGCGTCGTCGAGCTGACGGACATGCTCTTGCTCTCGCTGATCGCCGTCACGGCGGGACGCACCGGGCCCCTCCGGTTCGCTGTCTGCATGACCGGGCCCGGACCGCAGGAGGCCCGGAACCTCGTCGAGCAGGTCGTCGGTCAGGTCCAGGGCATGCTCCCCGACGGTCTCGACCTCGTCGCCTCCATCGCCCGGTACGAGCCCGGGATGAACGTCCGCTCGCTGATCGAGCCGACCTGAGGTCGGTGACGTGGCGGAGCCGTCGTCGTGGCCGACCACTCGCCGCAGCAAGGCCGTCCCAGATTCGGATCATCGGGCGACTTCGGTCCTTCGTCGTCGCGCGCGACGGTGCCGCCCAGCGAGCCTCGCTCGTCGCGCGCGAGCTTCGATGCGCTCGACGCGCAGATCGATCGGCCGGCGCGCCTCCAGATGATCGTGGCGCTCATCCTCGGGCTCGTGCTCGTCGCGATCCCGCTCTACCTCTGGAGGCGCCCGCGCGCGGAGTCGATCTCCGTGTCGACGGGCGGCTTCGACGCCGGAGCGCTGCCGGCGGTCACCGGGAGCCCGACCGCGCCGGTCGAGGAGAAGCTCGTCATCAGCGAGCCCAAGATCCTCTCCTGTCACGACCCCGGCCCGAAGAAGACGCCCCCGGACAAGTGCGACCACGTCGTGGAGCTCGAGAAGGCCTTCGCGAAGGCGATCGAGGACAGCACCTCGTGCGTCCCGAAAGACGCCGGCGGCGGTTCGATCATTTTCGTCGCGGACGTCAACTTCAGGCGCAAGACCGTGGCGGTCTCGACGCCGAGGGAAGGCCGCACCTTGAAGAGCCCGAAGATCGCCGGCGCTTGCGAGCGCGCGGTCAAGAGCAAGCTCTCGAGCCTGCCGTTTTCCTCGATCAAGCACGAGCACGTCCGCTACCGCATCTCGATCACGGCGACTTACCCGGGACCGGGGAAGTGAGGGCAGGGGATCACGGCCTCGGCCGGCGGGAGAGCTCGCTCTGGCGTCCGGGCCGAGGACCCACTAGGTTCCGGGGCTCCGATGACGCGAAGGCGCCTCAACATCCTCGATCCGGCGACGGCTTCACGACCGCGCGGGCTCGAGCTCGAGGACGACCACTTCCACGATCAGTGCGGGGTCTTCGGCGTGTACGGGCACGGCGAGGCCGCGAACATCACGTACCTCGGCCTCCACGCGCTCCAGCACCGCGGGCAGGAGTCGGCCGGCATCGTGACGAGCGACGGCGAGCAGCTCTACGCCCATCGCGCGATGGGCCTCGTCCAGGACGCGTTCAGCGCGGAGCAGCTCCAGAAGCTGCCCGGCCGGGCCGCGATCGGGCACGTCCGTTACTCGACCGCAGGAGGCTCGCACATCCGCAACGCGCAGCCCTTCGCCGTGGACTACGCCCGCGGATCGCTCGCGGTCTGCCACAACGGCAACCTCACGAACGCGGAGGAGGTCCGCGCCGAGCTCGAGGCGCAGGGCTCGATCTTCTCGTCGACGTCCGACACCGAGGTGCTCGTCCACCTCGTCGCGCGCAGCAAGGAGATCGCCATCGAGGATCGCGTCGTCGATGCGCTCGGTCGCGTCGAAGGCGCGTACTCGCTCCTGTTCCTCACCGACGACACGCTCATTGCGGTGCGCGATCCGCGCGGCCTCCGTCCGCTCTGCATCGGCATCCTGCCTTCGCGCAAGGACGCGCAGGTCATCTCGAGCGAGCCCACGGCGTTCGATCTCATCGGGGCCGAGTACGTGCGCGACGTCGAGCCGGGCGAGGTCCTCGTCATCGACGCTTCGGGCATGCGGAGCATGCGCCTGCCGCGCAAGGAGACCCCGCAGCACTGCATCTTCGAGTACGTCTATTTCGCCCGACCCGACTCGCACCTCGCGGGGCGCAGCGTCTACGAGGTCCGCAAGGAGCTCGGCCGGAGGCTCGCCGTCGAGTCTCCGGTCGACGCCGACGTCGTCATCCCCGTGCCCGACTCCGGCGTGCCAGCCGCGATCGGATACGCGGGGGAGCGGAAGATCCCGTTCGAGATGGGGCTCATCCGGTCTCACTACGTCGGCCGCACGTTCATCGAGCCGCAGCAGTCGATCCGCCACTTCGGTGTTCGCCTGAAGCTCAACCCCGTCGAGTCGATCCTCCGCGGCAAGCGCGTCGTCGTCATCGACGACTCGATCGTCCGCGGTACGACGTCGCGCAAGATCATCAAGATGGTGCGCGACGCCGGCGCGCGCGAGGTCCATCTGCGCATCTCGAGCCCGCCGACGCAGTGGCCTTGCTACTACGGCATCGACACGCCGACCCGACGCGAGCTCATCGCGTCGAGCCACACGGTCGACGAGATCGCGCGTTACGTCACCGCCGACACGCTCGGGTATCTCTCGCTCGAGGGGATGATCAACGCCGTGAGCGGGGCCGGCGGAGAGAAGGCGGCGAGCCTTCCGCCGAGCCACTTCTGCCATGCGTGCTTCAGCGGCCAGTACGCGATCCCGTTCTCGCAGACGAGCCGGCGGCAGATGCGGCTCGTGGGCGTGTGACGCTCAGGGCTCGTAGTAGAGACGCAGCTCGCGGATGAGACCGCTGTCGCCGCGCTCGAACGCGAGCGTCGCGGGCTCCGGGGCTTCTTGCCGCCGACGCGTCGCGATCACCTCGAGACAGCACGTGCGTCCGTCGTCGGCTGCGCCGGTCGGAACGAGATCGAGGCGGCCTCCCAAATCCGAGAGGAACGACGCCATGCCGCCGTCTCGCTTGGCGTGGACGCGCCCGAGCGGATCGACCCAGCGAGACGCCTCCTCGAACGCGGCGAGCACGCGCTCGACGGCGCCCTTCCGTAGGGCGTCGAGCACGTGCGCGACGATCTGGGGAAGCGGGACGTCGTCGGCGGTCCGCGTCGGTGGCGCCGCCTTTCGCGGGCCGGAGCCCGTCGCGTAGTAGATCCTGAGCTCGATCTCGCGGAGGCGACGCCTCTCGGCGACGACGGCGATGGGGAGCTCGGACTTGCCCGTGCTCGTCGTCATCGTCAGCACGCCTTCGCAGACGTCGCGGTCGACGCCGGTCGTCGATGCGACGTGCCGGTACGACGCCCTTGCCTCCTTGAAGCGCGTCGCCGCCTTCTCGAGCAGCGGGTCGATCGACGAGAGCGTCGACGCCCTACCGAAGAGCGGATCGTCGATCGTCGCGCGGTTGCCGAGTCGCCGAGAGAGAGCTTCGAGAGAGCCGTCGACCAGCGCCCGTACGTAGACGTCGGCGAGACGTCCTTTCAGCGCGCTAGAACCCCCGCGTTCCTCGGTCATGGCGGGGAGCATACTGTCAGGGCCAACGGCGCGGAAGTTCCGCGCGGACGCTGCGGGCGCGGCCGGAAGGCCCGCCGCGGACGCGCGGTCGCGGCGGCGGCCGTGCGGATCATCGACGAGCCTTGCGTCCGGGCGAGCGCGGTACGAAAGATGGACGCATGAGCGGAACCGACCTGTTCGAGCGCGTCCCGGACGCGGTGAGCATCTACGAAGTGTCGCCGCGGGACGGCCTCCAGAACGAGAGCTCTACGGTTCCGCTCTCCGGCAAGCTCCGCCTCTTGGACGCGCTCGTCGCGGCGGGGCTCAAGCGGATCGAGATCACGAGCTTCGTGTCGCCGCGCTGGATTCCTCAGCTCGCGGATGCGGACGAGCTCGCCGAGCTCGTGCACACGAGCCTGGCGCCGTCGGCGCCCGACGTGACGTTCAGCGCGCTCTGCCCGAACGCCCGCGGCCTCGAGCGCGCCCGGAAGGCCGGGATGAAGGAGATCGCGGTCTTCATGAGCGCGAGCGAGACGCACAACAAGAAGAACGTCAACAAGACGATCGCGGAGACGCTCGCCGCCTTCGAGGAGGTCATCGGGCCCGCGCGCGAAGCCGGGATGCGCGTCCGCGGGTACGTCTCGACGGTGTGGGGGTGCCCTTACGAAGGCGAGGTCTCGCCCGCGGCGGCGATCTCGATCGCGAAGCGCCTCTACGAGATGGGCTGCTACCAGATCTCGCTCGGCGACACGATCGGCGCAGGCACGCCGCGCCGCACGTACGAGGTCATTCGTCGCGCCCTCGACGCGCTACCCGTCGACGCGCTCGCGATGCACATGCACGACACGCGCGGCACCGCGCTCGCGAACGTGGTCGTCGGCCTCGAGCTCGGCATCCGCCACTTCGACGCGTCCGTCGGCGGCATGGGCGGCTGCCCGTACGCTCCCGGCGCCGCAGGCAACGTCGCGACCGAAGACCTCGTCTACATGCTCGAGGGGATGGGCGTGCGCACGGGCGTCGATCTCGAGCGCCTCGTCGAGGCCGCCCGCGCCGCAGAGAGCATCGTCGGCCGCCCGCTGCCGGGGAAGGTGCATCGGGCGGGGATTCGGAGCTTGAGGGCGTAGATCAGGCTCCAGGCTCCAGGCTCCGGGCTCCAGGGGACGCGCCGAAGGCGTCCTGGCGCACGGAGCATCCGGGCACGCACGATGAGGCTCGGATGAGCTTCGCCGTGCCTACGAGCCTCGAGCCGCGGTGCCGGTGCGCAGGCTCGTCGAAGTGCGGAGAACGTTCGCGGCGGGCGTAGCGTTCGTGCATCGGTCGATGTCTCGGAGGCACGGAGCCGTGGCGTGTTTGCGAAGCCGGCGGCGTGCAGGCCGGAGCCGAAATCTCTAGCCTGGAGCCCGGAGGCCTGGAGCCCTCAACGGTTTTTCCCCAACT
>Ga0207874_1000291_pt1 | contig 74144 bp, 58 predicted proteins | sample HigsolmetaAR201D_FD_184833 | JGI IMG/M metagenome (GOLD analysis project Ga0207874, IMG submission 184833) | Ionic liquid and high solid enriched microbial communities from the Joint BioEnergy Institute, USA - AR20-1-D (SPAdes) (version 2) ...
CGAGAAAGACACCGAACAGGTACTGAACCAGTGGCGGAACATCGGGCAGTTCCTGTATCTCAGCACGCACTATTGGTGGTACAATAGATCGTATCATAGCCGTCTCTTGTGTTTGATATGTTCTGAATACTCGTATCATTCCACAAGCTGGCGGTTGTGATATTTTTCTCAGTATTTCTGCAAAGCTCTCCATCGCGGATAGAAACAGTTCCTCTACCCCCTCAACTGCTTGCCATCCCCAGAACCTTCCTCACATGTCTGATTTTCCCTATCTTTACAACCGCAACCTTCTCCGTTAAAACAGTAGTAAAAGTCCTCAATCGTATTCACAAGAAAAAGTTACTATACATGTGATAGTTCATCACCGAGTCGGTGGATGGGCGCTTGGCCCTGTGGGATGGCTTTCGTAGGCCCCAGTTGTTTGTTCCTGTCTGCTCTCTATTGCACCGAGGCTGCATGATGGCTACTACTATCTCTTATTACCGCGACCGCTGTACGCCGCCGTTGACGCAAAAAGAGCTAGCTCTAGCGTTACATCGCCATCATAACACCGTCCAAAATTGGGAGAGATCGGGTGTACCGCATGCCGATGATCTGTTAAAGTTGGTATCGTTCTTCGTTGAGCAGGGCGCGATCCGCGATCTCCAGACAGCCACGCAGTTCTGGGAGAGCAGTCGGCGCGGCGCTGTGCCTATCCCACCCGAGTTGGCGGAGATGTTCGCCACAATGCCGCCACCCACGCAGTTGCTGCCCGACGACTTGCCCATGCACGCGCCGTTGCCTCGCCAATCGCAGATGCCGCTGCAGCGCAACCGCCTGTTCACCGGGCGTAACGCCGCATTGCGCGAACTTGCCGCTGCGCTCAATACGCTCGACGCATCGGTGGTAGTCGCTGGTATGGGTGGAATCGGCAAAACACAACTGGTCTGTGAGTTTGTGCATCGGTATGGCCAGTTCTTCCCCGGCGGGGTGTTCTGGATCAGCTTTGCCGATGCCCGTGCCATTCCCGCCCATGTGGCGGCCTGCGGCGGCGAAGGGCACCTGGCGCTGCATCCCCACTTCGAGATGCTGCCGCTCGAACGGCAGGTGCGCTTGGTCAAAGCCGCCTGGCGCGAGCCGATCCCGCGTCTCTTGATCTTCGATAACTGCGAGGATGAGGATTTGCTGGCGGAATGGCGGCCCACCAGCGGCGGATGCAGGGTGGTGATCACCAGCCGCCGCCAGCGCTGGAGCGCCGCGCTGATCAGCCACTTGCTGAGGATGCCGCTGTTTGAGCGTCTGGAGAGTGTGACGCTGCTGCGCCAGCACGCGCGGAACTTGCCCAGCACCTTCGCGCCCCTGAACGATCACTCGGAACAGCAGGCGCTCGACGATATCGCCGCCATGTTGGGCGACCTACCTTTGGCGATACACTTGGCGGGCGCGCATCTCGCCTACCACTACCAGGAGCTCAGGCCGACGCAGTATTTGGCGCAACTCCATGCTGCCGAACAGCAGGCCGATCAGTTGGTCGCGCTGCTCAAGCATCCCTCGCTCGAAGGTGGCGTTTTCTCGCCAACCAGCCACGAACAGCATCTAGCGCGGGCCTTTGTGGTCAGTTACGAGCGCCTGCAACCGCACAACCCCATCGATGCGATGGCGTTGGCGTTGCTCGCTCGTGCGGCGCACCTGGCCCCCGGCGAGCCAATCCCCCGTCGGCTGTTGCTGGCCACGCTCCCCTCCATCAATAAGAGCACGCTGGTTCTGGCCGAAGAAGCGCTGCGTCGCCTGGTCAGCGATTTGGGGTTGTTGGAAGTAAACTCGGTTGGAACAGTGCGCATGCATCGCTTAGTAGCCAGCTTTGTGCGGGCCATCCACCAAGATGCCCAAGCGCAACACGATGTCGAAGAGATGCTGCTAGCGGAAGCGAAGCAGATCACGCTCAACCGCAAGCAAGCCGAATTGCTCGCCATCCAACCCCATATGCGCTATGTGACCGATGCGGCGTTTGAGCGCGAGGACTTGTTGGCGGCGCGGTTGTGTGCGGCGTTCGGCGAGCAACTGCAGCCCTTCCGAGCGATGGACGAGGCGCTGCGCTACTTCCACCGCTCGCTCGCCATTCGTGAGGCGCTGCTTAAACCGGATGATCCCGAGATCGCGGCTTGTCTCGACGGCTTGGGCGTGACCTATCAGATGAACTCGGATTTTCGGACGGCGCGCCCCTACTTCGAGCGGGCCTTGGCGATATGGCAGATGCGCGGTATCGAAGATACCCTGGAGCTAGGCCAACTCTACGTCAACCTGGGCGATCTTTTGCGCGTCCAAAGCGAGTTGGAAGAAGCTCAGGCGTTTCTTGAGGATGGGATCGCGCTGATCGAGCGTCATCTTGGAGCGGATCACCTGCAAGTCGCGTTTAGCCTTAACCATCTCGGCTATCTGTTGTATATGCGGGAGCAATACGATGCCGCCGAGCAGGCGTTCCGTCGTGCGCTGGCGATCCACGAGCGGGCGCGCACGGGTGATACGCGCGATCTCGCCCAAAGTCTGAACAATCTGGGCGATCTGCTGTGCCACATGGGGCGCTACGATGAGGCATGGGAGTGCCATGAACGTTCGTTGGCGATCCGCGAGGCGATCTTCGGCCCGCAGCACAACGATGTGGCCGAGAGCCTGAAGAATATGGGGATCATCTGCTACCGACGGGGCCAATACGACAAGGCGCAATCGTACCTGGAGCGTTCGCTGGCGATCTGCATCGCGGTATTGGGCGCCGATAACATCGAGGTCGCGTGGAGCCACGAGTGGTTGGGCGATATTTTCGATGCGCTCAATCAGCCGCAGATGGCGCAAATGCACTACCAACGGGCCATCGCGATCTACGTGTTGCGCTTCGGCGTGCAGCATCCCACCACGGTGCAGGCGCGTGAGCGATTGGAGAGTTGTATGGCTGAGCACGGGCTAATGTCGCGTTATTCCGCATTCAGATGAGCAATCGGTGATGAGATGCTCATATCCGATTTGTGTACTATCGTTATCGTAACCAGTGCCTATTTAACGGTATATCGTCTATTCTGAGGACCGATTTGTAAGATTAGGAGGGATGATCATGGGATCGGATGACGACTTTTTCTACAAGCTTGGTCAGAAGTACAACAGAGTAGCTACAGCTCTCGACCAAGCATATGAACGTGGACGAGCGGCTGAACGACGAGCGACTGAACAACCCAAACGAGATACACCTTTTGATATAAGCTCACCACATTCTGGCTCTACTTCGGTGGCAGATATCATTGGTGTTATGCTATGGCCTTGGGGCGTAGCATTGTTATTTCGGGCAATGTTCTTATGTATTGTTGAAGGTAAACCTCGTACATTTGGCGACTTCTTGTACCTTCTTACCCCTGGTGGATGGTGGATCGGTGGATGGATTATTACTGCTTTGGCTGTTTGGGGAATCCTTTATGAGTTGAGATATAGGGGGTACTTATGAGTTGAGATCGATGGGGTGCTGATTCAATGCGCAAGGTTGTTCTCACAAAGAACGCTTCCACCTTTCTCATCTCAGCACTCCTCGAACATACAACAACGACCTTTTGCTCGATGCAGAAGGTCGTTGTTGCTTACTCACAATGTGCGCGTCACCGCTACTCAGCAGCCGTTGCGGACACCTGCACAAAATGCTTGATCTTCTGGCTGCGTAGGATCTGCCGGAATGGCGTGGGGAAGAGCGGCAACACTGCCTCAGCATCGATCGGCTCGGGCTTGCCGATCTTGTAGAGCCGCTTATGCCAGTACACGCTCCCGCCGCCAGCCGCCAACAGGTTCTGATACCAATCGACGTTTGGCCCGTATGTTAGCGCGATCACAAAATGCTCTCCCTGTGGCCAGACCATCAGCACGGTTTCGTAGGATTTGCCGCTACGACGGCCAATATGGCGAACCATCGCAAACGGCCCCCATGAGGCGTGAGCGAAGACCTGTAAAATCCGATTCGTCACATACTTGTTGAAGAACCGTAAACGATTGGGAAGCATACTGCGCTCCTTCTACAACATCCTAGCGGGATGGTGTCGGTGCCTATAGACGGTGGCATGAGCGCGATAGATGTGCTCCTTCTGCTAGGTACCACTCACAACCGATAGAATGCCCGTCCGTTCTCGGCCCAGAGCTTGCGCTTGGCCGTGTCCGACAAGTCGGCGGTGAGCGTGTCGAGCGCGGCCACCCAGCGTGTGTAGCGCGATGCGTTTAAGACGACTGGCCAATCGCCGCCGAACGCCACCCGATCCTCGCCGAACGCCTCCAGCACGCTCACCACATACGGCTTCAGGTCCTCCACCGTCCAGTTCTGATGATCGGCCTCTGTCACCATGCCGCTCACTTTGCAGATCACGTTCGGCAGGGCGGCCAGTTCGCGCAGATGCGTGCGCCACGGCTCCAACTCGCCCTTGGCGATCGCAGGCTTGCCGATATGGTCGAGGATGAACGATGTCTCGGGGCAGCGGCGCACCAACTCGACGACGGCGGCCATCTGCGGATGCCGGATGCAGATGTCAAACGAGAAGCCGTACTCTGGCAAGATCTGCGCCCCTCGCACGAAGCGCGGTTGCAAGCAGTAGTTCACGTCGCTCTCGCCCTGCAACAGCCGCCGCACGCCTTTGATACGCGGCCCGATCGCCTGCAGCGCCGTGAGATAATGGCGCACCTGCTCGCCGTACTCCAGCGGCGCGTGAGCCACAATGCCCCGCAACCTCGGCTCCTGCGTCTCGGCGATTTGATTGGCCCACTGCGCCTCCTGCAGCGCGTACACAGGCTCAACCGCCACCTCAACGTACACCATCGCCTCAACCGTCACTCCCTCCGTATGCTCCCGATAATCGGTTGGCCCATACGGTCGGTTCAGAATCTCCTGATCGTCGAGCCAAGGCATACGAAAGACGGTCGGGTCCCACAAATGAACATGCGTATCGATGATCGGAAATGTAGGCACAGTGCTCCTCCTTCGACTTTGAATGTGGCACTTATCGGCTGGTATTGGCACACGGTCGCTCAGCAGCCCCGCCGAGCGCAAATCATCTCACAAAGGGCAGGAATCGGGATACGAAACATCTCTGAATTGTTGAGCGCGCTGCACCCATTCGGCGGGCGCTGGGGCGTAGTTGAGGGTTGGATGAGGCGCTACCCAGGCTGAAGCGAGTGCTCAATCGAAAACCGAATGGATCTGCCATCGAGCATCTCCTTTGTGCTTCCGAACGCGCTGTGAGCGCATTATAACGCGAAAGTTGCTAATGGTAGGTGATGGGTTCGTCAGGGAAGAATATGTAGCATCAAATCTAGTAGGATTGTGATGATGCGAAGGCCGATTTAGCCTGCGGCAGCAAGGTACTGCCTTTTTATTGTGGTGTCGAGGTGAGGCTGGTATCGTTTGAAACGCAGACTAAAGATAGATCGATTATTCCAGTAATCACCCAAATTGAACCTCATCTGTGTAATTTGTGAAATCTGTGGATGAATCCCCCGATCGTTTGCTTTTTTGATCGGCTGTGGTATGCTACAGCGCAGAACGATGGAGCAGTAGAACGAGGGAGCGATGGGGGCGCAAGAACACGAGCAGCGCGCGCAGGAGGCCGTAGGTGGCGCCATTCGCTGCGCGATCATCACCATTAGCGATACTCGCACACCCGAGACCGACACCAGCGGCGCAGCGATCCGAGCCGCCCTCACCGAGGCAGGCCATCAGATCGAGCGCTACGCCATCACGCCCGACGAGCCAACGCAGATCGTGGCTTTGGTGCGCGAATTGGTGGCGGCGGGATGCCAGGTGATCATCACCAACGGCGGCACCGGCATCGCCAAGCGCGATAGCACCTTCGAGGCGATCGACAGCCTGCTTGAGAAGCGCCTGCCCGGCTTCGGCGAACTGTTTCGGATGCTCTCGTACAACGATATCGGCTCTGCGGCCATGCTCTCGCGTGCCACCGCCGGCTTGTTGGGCGATACTGTGATCTTCAGCCTGCCAGGCTCCACCAACGCGGTGCGCTTGGGCTTGGAGAAGCTGATCCTACCTCAGTTAGCTCACCTGGTGTGGGAGCTTATGCGCCAGCAACCGCAGACGGCGAAAGAAGGCTGAACCATGCGATGGATCGCTCTATATCTGATCCGCTTCTACCAGCGGTTTATCTCACCGCTCACGCCGCCGAGTTGCATCTACACGCCGAGCTGTTCGGCCTACACCTATCAAGCCATCGAGAAGTATGGCTTCCTCAAGGGCGGCTGGCTCGGCTTTCGCCGCATCCTGCGCTGCCACCCGTGGGGGCCGGGCGGCTACGATCCCGTGCCGTGATTCTGCGCGGCTAGCGTGTTCCTGCGACCCACATACAGCAGCGACACAGCGAGGATCAGCACCAGGATCAGCAGCGCCACCAACTTCATGCGCTGATCAGCTTCGGAGATGCCGACCAAGCCAAACACCACGCTAAGCGAGTAGTAGAACACCACGATCTGCCGATTGCTGAAGCCAAGGTCGCGCAGCCGGAAGTGCAGGTGATCGCGCCCCGATTGTGCTGGCGAGCGCTTGGAGAGCGTGCGCGAGATGATCAGCCAGGCGACATCCAGGATCGGCACGCCCAACACCAGCACCACGGTCGCCAACTTCGCGCCGCCGATGATCGCACAGATCCCCAGTAAATAGCCCAAAACCTCCGCCCCGCTATCGCCCATAAAGATTTTGGCGGGCGGGAAGTTGAACAGCAGAAACCCTGCACAGGCACCCGCCAACGACAGCGGCAACAGCGCGATGGTGTACTGCCCAAGCCGAATCGAGTGCAGCGCCAGCATCACCGCCGCGATCATCGAGACACCCGCCGCCATGCCGTCGAGTCCATCCGACCAATTGATCGTATTGCTCATCCAGCCCAGCCAGAGCACGGTCGCGCCGATCGCCAGCCACGGACTGACATCCCACAGACTGATCTGATGCACGAACGGGAACTGAAATGCGGTCAGCACGATGCCCCGCGCTTCAGTCAGGTTGCCCTGCACATCGGGGTAGCGCGTGTGATCCCAGATGTACGGGCCAACCGCGATCAGCGCGGCGGCCACTTGGGCGATGAACTTCGGCAATGGCGGCAGTTCCACCACATCATCTCGCCACATCACCAGGAACAGCAGGGTTGCGCCAATGATCAGCAGGACTATGCGCAGGAGCTCCATCGGGCCGCGTTGCAGCACCGGATCAAAACGACCGAGCATAAATGTGCCCAGCAGCGAGATGATGAAGCCGATGAAGATCGCGATACCGCCGACATTCGGCGTGGGGCGAGCGTGCAAGCGCCGACCTCCCGGAACGGCGACCCAGCCGCGCCGTTCGCACAGCCGTTGGACGGGCGGCACCAACAGAGCGGTGATACCGCAGGCCACCAGCAACGTGAGGATCAGAGCAAAAATAGTGCTAATCGACATAATAGTGTATGGGCAACCCAGTGCTTATGGTTACGCAGCTAGGCGATTACAATGCTTACAAACGTGGCGTTAGCCAGTACCAAATTGGCGATCGCCAGCGTCGCCGAGGCCCGGCAAAATGTAGCCGATATCGTTCAGCTTCTCGTCGAGCGCGGCGAGGTGGATCGGCACATCGGGGTGCGCGCTCGAAAGCGCCTGCACACCCTCCGGCGCGGCGATCAGCCCCAGGAACTTGATCCGCTTTGCGCCCCAGCGCTTGAGGATATCGACCGCCGCGATCGCCGAGCCACCCGTCGCCAGCATCGGGTCGAGCACCAAGCACAGGTCGATATTCGCCTCTGGTGGCAGTTTGTTGTAGTAGGTAACGGGTTCGAGCGTATCGTGATCGCGGTATAGCCCCAAGTGCCAAACGCGCGCGGTGGGAAGCAATTCGAGGATCGGATCGACCATGCCCAGGCCAGCGCGTAGAATCGGCACCAGACCGATGCGTGCAGCGATCTCCTGCGCCATGAGCTTGGCCAATGGTGTTTCGATCTCAAGAGGTCGGAGCGGCAAGTCGAGGGTGGCCTCGTAAACCAGCAGTTGAGCGATCTCACGTACCAATTCGCGGAATTTCTTCGGCTCGGTGACCGTGCGGCGCAACAACGTCAGTTTATGTTGGATGAGCGGATGGCGTGAGATAAACACTTCTTCAGACATAACGACTCCTGGCTCAGTTGACGTTTAGTGCCATTATAGCCGATCCTCGTGGCTCGAAAACAGATCGATAGCCAGCGCATTGCTCGCCTGAGCAGTACGCTGGCTATCGTGTTGCAGAAGTGGGAGCGCTTAGTGTTGGGCGGCGCGCCAAGTCACCGTTGTGTAGCGGCCTTGTTTGTCGAAGTCGGCGACGCTTTGAAGGTACTCTTGGGCGCGCTCCATTTGGCCTTGTAGCGCAAGCAGTTCGCTGAGGTGGATACGCAGCATTGCCTGAGCAGTGGCTGGGCATTGTGGCAGCAGCGCCTCGGCACCGTGGATGGTGAGCGTTGCCTCGGCGGTGCGCTGCTCCGAGAGCAGAAGCCCCGCCAGCACGCAACGAACGACCGCCTCGGTCGCTGGAGTGGGCTGCGAGGCCAGGGCAGTGCGTAGGCGCTCTTCGATGATGCGCCCATCGACGCCGCACAATTGCTCGGCTTGGGCGAGGTGCAGATAGGCCACGGCGCAGCGCGGATCGAGTTCTATGGCTTTTTGGGCTGCCTGGATCGCCTCGTTCGGGCGGTTAAGCTCCAGCAAAGCTCCACTGAGTGCAGCGTGATAGGCGGCCTGGTAGGGTTGCAGGGCGATTGCACGACGCAGACGCACCACAGCCAGCGACGATGCGCCATTGCTGAGTGCCAGCGCGCCCTCAAGCGCAAGAGCATCGGGCGAACCGGGGTTCAGCAAACGGGCAATACGCAGGAGTGCGCCTGCCTGAGCCATACTACCGCGCTCCAATGCTGCCCGTGCGAGATGCAAGGCGGCAACACGCACGAAAAAGACCACCACCAAAAGCCCTGCGAGCAGCGCTATTGGCGTAGACGGCCAGACAGTGTAGAGACACAACAATGCCGTCAGCAATAGCGCTTCGGGCGCTAACTGGAGCGCATGGTCAAACTGAGTCAACAGCCCCAGTTTATGGTCGGCGGATGCCGCCGCGCTCGATAGCTTTCCCATCACCAACTCCTTTTCCACTGAGTAACTGTCTTTTAAACAGTCTACCCAGCAGTTGTGACAGGGAGTGTCACAATATCAGACAATATCGTACGAGTTTCCTAGGAATCTTTGATTTTTAACATGACACAAAATTGCCCAATATATAGCGATTTGTTTGGCAAGCCTTCTTAACTTATGCTATAATCGGCATCATTCCAGAGCGGGTAGAATGTGCAGATGATGTCATCTGATCTGATTAGCTGGATGTAGCTAATGAAAAGATGATTTTTGTTTGTACAAATATACCTCCCGCATTACAGATACCCTAGGTTTATTCGTGTTCCATTCAGACGAGTACAGGAGGAAGATTCCTATGCGAAAATCGCTTTACGCGATGGTGCTCGTGTTGGCTCTGATCGTACCGCTGTTGGCCGCTTGTGGCTCCACTGCTGCCACTCCGACCGCAGCTCCTGCTGAGCCGACCGCAGCTCCTGCCGCACCTACCGCCGCTCCTGAGGCAACGGCTGCTCCCGAGCCGACCGCCGCTCCTGAGGCAACGGCTGCTCCCGAGCCGACCACTGCTCCTGCGGCTGCTACCGACGATGACTGCGCTAGCCCAGATGTCTTCTGTGTTGGCTTGGTCACCGACGTGGGCGAGGTTGACGACAAGAGCTTCAACCAGTCGGCGTGGGAAGGTGTGCAGCGCGCTCGTGACGAGCTGGGCGCTGTGGTCAACTATATTGAGACCGCCGATGCCAAGGACTACGCCACCAACATCGGCCTGTTCGCAGAGAAGAACTACGACGTGATCGTCACCGTTGGTTTCGCCTTGGGCGAGGCCACCTTGGAGGCTGCTGAGGAATACCCCGAGATCAAGTTCGTGGGTGTTGACCAGTTCCAGGGCGAGGCTGTCGAGAACCTGGCTGGCCTCATCTTCAACGAGGACAAGGCTGGTTTCTTGGCAGGCGCTTTGGCCGCTCAGTTGACCAAGACCAACAAGATCGCGGCTGTGTTGGGTACCGACTTGGTGCCGCCGGTCGTCGCCTTCAATGAGGGCTACAAGAACGGCGCTCGCTACATCAACCCCGACATCGAGATCATCTCGACCTACCACCCCGGTGGTATGGATGTGGCCTTTACCGACCCCGAGTGGGGCGCAACCACCGCCAAGCAGGCTATCGACCAGGGTGCCGATGTGATCTTCGGTGCTGGTGGTAAGACCGGTAACGGCGCGCTGATCGAGACCGCTGGCGCCTCTGGCGTCTACTGCATCGGCGTCGACTCGGATCAGTGGGAGACCGTGCCTGAGGCTCACCCCTGCTTGATCTCGAGCGCGATGAAGCTGATCACCCCTGGCGTGTTCGATCTGTTGAAGGCAGCTAAGGATGGCAACTTCCCGAGCGGCAACTACGTCGGCGCTGTGGGCTTGGCTTCGTTCCACGACTTCGAGAGCGAGGTCAGCGATGAGATCAAGGCCAAGCTGGCTGAGATCGACGCGGCCCTGCGAGATGGTTCGCTCGAGACCGGTTACAATCCTGGTGGCTAAGGCTGATAGGGTAGTCGGATAGCAGATTCGAGAGATGAGAGATGGGGTTGATTACCGAAATCACTCATCTCTCATTTCTCATCTATACAAGGTAGTATATGGAACTAGCCGAGAAACAGCCGCCCAATCGAGCCTCGGCATCAGCGAGGATTGTACCGCTATTGCGTGCTGTCATTGTGCCTGTTATGGCGGTGGTAGTTGCATTACTGATTGGGGCAGTCATAATTGCGATTTCAGGTGCAAACCCTATTAAGGCTTACACCTCATTAGTATCGGGTGGCCTGGGAAACGCCAAGGCAATTGAGCGCACTTTCGAGAAAGCCACTCCACTGATTTTTGGCGGTTTAGCGGTCGCGCTGGCCTTTCGTGCTGGCCTGTTCAATATCGGTGCGCAAGGTCAACTGTTGTTTGGCGCACTGATGGCAGGCTATGCGGGCTTTGCGATTGAAGGCTTGCCGATGGTAATCCACTTGCCATTGGCGCTGTTGTTCGGTGCGGTGACGGGCGCGTTGTGGGCCGCGATTGCTGGTGTGCTCCGTGCATACACCGGTGCCCACGAAGTGATCACCACGATTATGCTCAATTTTGTGGCGATCAACATCACTGATTATTTGTCGAATGGTCCTTGGAAAGCCTCTGGCGTTGTCGCTCGTACCCCTAAGATCCTCGAAACTGCTGAGATGGGCAAAATCGGTAATGTGCCGCTGGGCCTGGTGCTGGCGCTCGTTGTGGCGCTGGTGGTCTGGTGGCTGATCGATCGCACCACGATCGGCTTCGAGTTGCGCACGGTTGGTCACAACCCGAATGCATCGCAGTACGCTGGTATCTCGGTGCGCCGCATGACGATCTTGGCGATGGTGTTGAGCGGCTTGTTGGCTGGTCTTGGTGGCGCTGTGGAGACGCTTGGTGTGGTCGGTCGATTTCAGCCGGGCTTTAATGCGGGCCTGGGCTTTACGGCTATCACGATCGCGTTGCTGGCGCGTAACCATCCGCTCGGTGTCATCCCTGCCGCACTACTGATCGGTGTGATGCAGGCAGGCTCCAGCCGCATGCAGTTAGACTCTGGTGTGGCTTCAGATATTATTGAAGTAGTCCAGGCGCTGATCCTGTTCTTTGTCGCTGCTGATGTGCTGATTCGCACATTGCTACGGATGCGTGATACTGGCGATAATATTACACTCAGCAGCGGCTGGGGGCAATCCTAACAGGAGTGAATGCAATGCAGGCGACACGACCGATTGCGCGCCCGGCAGCCTCACGTCTGCCCTGGCCTCTCATAATCTTTGGTGGGGTTTTACTGCTCCTGATTGTGATTGCCTATGTGCGAGATAGTCAGGTAACGACTGCGGTATTAAATTCCACGATCCGCCAATCGACCCCGATCATTTTAGGCGCGCTGGCAGGCATTATGTGTGAACGTGTCGGCGTGGTCAACATCGGCATCGAGGGCATGATGCTGCTGGCGGCCTTTTTGGGCTTTTTGTTCAACGTTTGGACGGGCAACCTGTTCTTGGCGGTGATCGGCGCTGTGGCGGCTGGCGCCTTGATCGGCGCTGTTCATGCGCTGATGTCGATCACGCTGAAGGTCGATCAGATCATCAGTGGTACGGTGATCAACATTATGGCGACCGGCTTTACTGGCTATTTTTACCAGCAAGGTTTGGTGACTCAAGGTAAGTTGACGCCGATCCGCATCCCGCTGCTGGCCGATATTCCGATCATCGGCCCCGTCTTCTTCGACAACCCTCCGATCACATACCTCGCGCTGCTGTTAGTGATCGCTATCCACATCTTGCTATTCAAGACGCGCTGGGGTCTGCGCACCCGCGCTGTGGGTGAGCACCCTGCGGCAGCGGATACGGTTGGCATTCGCGTCAACTATATGCGCTATATGAATGTGATGCTCGGTGGGGCGTTAGCAGGCTTGGCTGGCGGCTTCCTCACGCTGGAGGCGGTCGGTTCCTTCGAGCGCAATATGACGAATGGCCGTGGTTTTGTGGCGCTGGCCGTGATGATCTTCGGCAAGTGGACACCGATCGGCTCGTGGGCTGGTGCCCTGTTGTTCGGCTTCGCCAACGGTTTGCAGACGCAGATCCAGTTCTTGCAGAACCGTATGCCCTCGTGGCTTGCATGGGTCGGTGATATTCCGCACCAGTTTATTGGTATGCTACCGTATGTGTTGACGATCGTGGTGTTGGCGGGTTTCGTTGGCCGAGCACGCCCACCGGCGGCACTTGGTAGCCGCTATGAAAAGGAGTAGCGTGCCGTGACTGCGACGTCTCTCACACCCGAAGTGGTCCTTGAAGCCCGCAATGTGACGAAGCGCTTCCCCGGCGTAATCGCGAATCAGGATGTGAACCTGAAGCTGCATCGCGGCGAAGTGCTGGCGCTGCTGGGCGAGAACGGGGCGGGCAAAACGACGTTGATGAATATCCTGTATGGCTTGTACCATCAGGATGAGGGCGAGATCCTGGTTCGCGGCGAGCCAGTGCGGATCAGTAGCCCCAGCGAATCGATCGCTCGTGGCATCGGTATGGTTCACCAGCACTTTATGCTTGTGCCCGTGTTCACCGTCACCGAGAATATTATGCTCGGCGCCGAGTCGGTCAAGAACGGTATACTCGACCTCGAGCAGGCCCGCCAACGCATCCTTCAGCTCTCCCAGCAATACAACCTCGATGTCGATCCTGATGCGTACGTGAAGGATCTCTCGGTCGGTCAGCAACAGCGTGTTGAGATCATTAAAGCGCTGTATCGACGGGCCGAGATCCTGATCCTCGATGAGCCGACTGCCGTGCTGACACCGCAGGAGGCCGACGAACTGTTCGAGGTCATCCGCACGCTCACCAGCGAGGGCACGTCGGTCATCTTCATTTCGCATAAGCTCCGCGAGGTTTTGGCGATCGCGGATCGCGTGGTGGTGCTGCGGCGCGGTCGCGTGGTCGGTGAGGCGAACCCCGCCGAGGCAACCGAGCGCAGCCTTGCCGAGATGATGGTGGGCCGCAGCGTGTTGCTGCAGGTCGATAAAGGCCCCGCCAATCCTGGCGAGGTGGTGCTCGAACTGCGCAACCTCTCCGGCAACGATGATCGCGGCCAACTCGCTGTCGATGGCGTGTCGCTGGAGGTGCGCGCCGGCGAGATCCTCGGTATCGCTGGTGTTCAGGGCAACGGCCAAACGGAGCTTGTCGAGATCTGTACGGGTATGCGCCCGGCCCGTGGCGGTCAAGTGCTGATCGGCGGCGTCGATTACACCAACGCCTCGCCCCGTAAGATCACCGAGGCCGGTACGGCGCACATCCCCGAGGATCGTCAAGAGGATGGCTTGGTGCTCAACTACAGCATCGCCGATAACTTGGTGCTGAACACCTACTATCTGCCGCCCTTCGCCAGTGGTGTGGCGCGCAACGATAAGGCGATCAACGAGCAGGCCGAGCGGCTGGTGAAGGAGTACGATGTGCGTACGCCTTCGCCCTACGTCAATGTCGGCACGCTCTCGGGCGGCAACAAGCAGAAGGTGATCATCGCCCGCGAGTTGTCGCGGCCCATTAGGCTGCTGATCGCGGCTCAGCCCACCCGTGGCGTCGATGTCGGCTCGATCGAGTTTATTCACAAGACGATCGTGGCCCAACGCGATGCGGGCACGGCGGTGCTGCTGATCTCCGCCGAACTCGATGAGATCCTGTCGCTTTCGGATCGCATCGCGGTGATGTACCACGGCAAGATCGTTGCGGTGGTCGATGCCAATGCGGTATCTCGCGAGGATCTCGGCTTGATGATGGCTGGTGCGTCGCCTCAGGCGGCTGTCCACTAACCCATACGCGATTGGCATATCCAAGGGCGGGAGCAGGCGAAGGCTTGCTTCCGCCCTTTTCTTGCGCTACACTACCTTCGCTCTGTTGGCCGATGGTCCGTTCGGGTACACGTTCTGCACATCCCAGATCGAGAGGAGCATCATTCAAAGCGACACGCCACTGAAACCGATAGCTGCTCTAACGTCGTATCGCTTTCTGAACGCACCAGAACCTCATCCCCAACAACACATGTCAAAGCTGCATGGACACGTACAAAAGCGAGCGAGCTGTTGAACCTCGAGATGTTACCTTCCTATTGATGCCCTCTTTGCGGGAAAGGTGATCTCAATATACTGGGTGTAGCAGCGCATCGACATCACACAAGAAGAAAACCCCTTGCTATCGTAGGCGATGCTTAGTTTGATAGTCCACATTCAAAAGGGTTTTCGATTGAATACCAGTTGAGGTTTTATGCAAATTCATATGCTACGACACGCCACGTTGGTGATTCAGATCGGCGAATTGCGCATCCTCTTTGACCCCATGCTCAGTCCGGCGGGTGCCATGCCGCCCGTCGCCAACGCAAGCGTGCAACTCCCCATTCCGATGGTTGAACTGCCGATTGAGAAGTACGAACTGCGCTACATGCTCGATCACGTCGATGCGGTGCTTGTTTCGCATACGCACCGCGACCATTGGGATGCGCAGGCGGTTGAACTGCTGCCCAAGGAGGTGCCGATCTTCTGCCAGCCGAGCGATGCGGCGGCCATCGAGCAGGCCGAGTTCACGCAGGTGAATCCCGTCGCGCAGTCGCTTACGTGGCGGAACCTGACGATTCAGCGCACGTCGGGCCGCCACGGCACGGGCGAGATCGGCGCGGCGATGGGCGAGGTGTCGGGCTTTGTGCTGAGTGCGCCCAACGAGCCGAAGCTCTACCTGGCGGGCGACACGATCTGGTGCCCCGAGGTGGAGCAGGCGCTGGCCGAGCATCAGCCGGATGTGGTGGTGCTGCACGCGGGCGCGGCGCAGTTCCTGACGGGCGACCCGATTACGATGACCGCCGACGATGTGGTGCAGGTGTGCCGCGCTGCCCCGAACGCCCGCATCATTGCGGTGCATATGGAGACGGTGAACCACTGCTTGCTGACGCGCGATCAGTTGCGGGAACGGCTTGCAGCCGAGGGTCTGCTCGCGCAAGTGGCGATTCCTGCCGATGGTGAACTGATTGTGTTGGGCAATCGGTCCTAAAGCGGTGTTGTCTGTGCTATAATTTCGAGCGGTGATCGCGCATTAGAAACAGTAGTTTGCTGCTGCTGGGATCGGTGCAGGAGTCTGAGCGGGCGGCCTCTCCCTTCCTCGGCAGGCGGCGAACCCTCTGTTCATTCATTTTTGGCTTTGCAATGGAGTAACTATCGGTGCGCGCAATTATTGCTGGTGGTGGTCCGGCTGGGTTCGCCTGTGCGAAATGGCTGACAGATCGTGGGTATGAAGTTGTCTTATTAGAGAAGCGCGCTGTTCCCGGCGGCAAAGTGTCTTCCTGGCGGGATGCCGATGGTGATTGGGTCGAGAGCGGCCTGCACGTCTTTTTTGGCGCGTATCACTGTCTGCTGGGCTTTCTCAACGAGTGCGGCCTTCACGATTGCTTCGATTGGAAGCCCGCCGAGATGACGTTTATCTCGCCGGAACACGGTCTCGCTCCGATCCGCTTTCTGCCCGGCCTACCAGCGCCACTCAACGGCCTGGCTGGTGTCGCTATCAGCCCGCTGTTGCCCACAGCCGACAAACTGCGCGTGGCGCTGGGGCTGCTCCGCCCGATCTTCGGCTCGCAAGCGTACATTGATGCACAGGATGATCAGAGCTACGCGGCATGGCATTTGCGGCACGGCATGGGCCAGCGTGCGCTGCGCGATGTGATGGACACTATGGCGCTGTCGCTCAACTTCGCCACCGCCGACCAGGTTTCGGCCAAACTGGTGTTGACGGCGCTGATGCACTTCGCGCATAACCGCGATGCATCGAAGATGGGTTTGGTGAAGGGCGCGCCGCAGGAACGCATCTGGGAGCCGCTGACGCGCCTGCTCGAAGGCCGTGGCGCGCAGGTGGTGTTGAACCGCGCAGTGCGGCACATTCAGTACGATTCCGCCAGCAACCGCGTAACGGGCTTCGCGCTCGACGATGGCAGCATCATCCAGGGCGATTTGTACCTCTCGGCGATGCCAGTGCATAATCTGCGCAAAGTGCTGCCCGATTCGCTCAAGCAATACCCGCAGTTCGCTGGCTTGCAGCACCTGAAGGGCCGCCCGGTGATCACGGCGCAACTCTACTTCGACCGCATCGTGACGCAGATCGATCATCTGATGTTCAGTTCCTCATCGCACCTGAGCGTGTACGCCGACCTGCCGCGCGTCTCGCCCGATTACCACACAGGTCGCGGTTCGATCGTGGAATTGGTGGTGGCGCCCGCCGAAGAGCTGATTCGCCTCGATGATCAGGCGGTGCTCGATGTAGTGCTCGATGATTTTTACCGTTTGCATCCCAATGCGAAGGAAGCGCGCTTGGTGAAGTATACGCTGGTGCGCATCCCGAATTCTGTCTATCAAGCGCGGCCTGGCGTGGATCGGTATCGTCCCGATCAAGCTACTCCAGTGCCGAATTTCTTCCTAGCTGGCGATTTTACGCAACAGGAATTTCTGGCGTCGATCGAGGGCGCGATGCGTAGCGCTCGGCGTGCGATTGACCGAATCGATCGGTCGTTTGTGGTGAGTCGCTAAACGGTCTGCTGGCGACATTGATCATAGATGAGGTATCCATGCTGCCTCCAAATACACTCCTTCGTGATCGTTATCGCGTTGTTGCGGTTCTCGATGAGCGTCCGGGCAATTGGCTCTATCGGGCCGAGGACACCCAAGCGAGCGGGACGGTGCTGATCGCAGCGCTTGCGGCACCCACCGACGAGGCGCGCGAGGATTTGAGCCTGCTCGCAGGGCAGATCGCCGCATTGCGCAACGATGTGATCCTGCCGCTTACCGAGCATTTTGCCGAGGGCGATACCTACTATTTGGTGAGCGCTGATCCAGGCGGCCAGGACCTCGAACGGCTGCTGCGGATACGCGGCCCGCAACCCGAAACGACGGTGCTGCCGCAAGTGACATGGCTGTTGACCGCGCTCGAATATCTGCACGGCCAGCGCCCCCCACTGTTCTTAGGTGACCCGCTGCCCAGCGATATTTGGGTGCTTGAAGACGGCTCGTGGCGGCTGGTGCCGTTTGTGCTCGCCCGCCCGATCGGTAACTTGCCCTCGCCGTACCGCGCGCCCGAATTGGCCGAACCCGATGCCGATATGACGCCTGTCAGCGATACCTACGCGGTCGGCGCGCTGTTGTATCAAGTGCTGACGGGTATGCCACCCACCACGGCGCAGCAGCAGAAGGCTGGAGCACCGTTGATCGGCCCGCGCTCCCTCAACCCCGCCATCTCGCTCTTGTGCGAGCAGTTGCTGTTGCGCGCCCTGCAATTGCGCCCTGTGAACCGCTATCAGGCGGCCAACGAGATGCGTACAGCGCTGGAGACCGTGCATATGATGGCTGGGCGCTCGCTGGGCCTTGGGCCGGATGTGATGAACAACACATCGCAGCCGCCCGCATCCCCTAGCACGCAGCCGCTCCCCGCTCCCGCGCAACCTGTGCAGCCAGCGCCGCCAGCGCAGCCAGCGCAGTCCCCACAACCTGCACCGACCATCTACGTCGCGCAGGCGCCGGAGGTCAGCGAAACGCCGAGCGCCGCGCCGCAAGTGACCCTGCCGCCATCCACCCCATCATCGGCGGAAGTGCCGACGCAGGGCATCTACACCGCCACAGCCGCGCCACCCAAGAAATCGGGCCTGAGCACGGGCTGTTTGGTGTCGATGGTGGTCGCGCTAGTGCTGCTGGTGCTGACGATCTGCGTGTTGGCGGCGCTGATCTTCTTCCCTGGCGGGCCGCTCAACTGGCTGATCAACTCCACGTCGCCGTCCTCGGTGCCAACCGCTCCCGCCGCGAGCGGCCCGCTCACGAGTCTGCCTGCGGCTCCCGCCCCGCAACTCGGCGCACGGGCGATCACGCTGCAGAACAGCAGCCAACTGACCGAAACCGCCACGATCGCCGGCGAGATCAACGGCTCGGTTGCCTACTCGCCCGACGGCAAGCTATTGGCGATCGGTATGGGCAACAAAGTGCGGGTGGTCGATAGCTCCGACTTCACGCTTCAACGCGATTTGGCGATCGATGCGCAGCGCCTCAACGCCCTGGCCTGGTCCCCCGATAGCCGCATGCTCGCCGTGAGTTCCACCAGCGATGCGCAAGTGTACGTGTGGGATGTTTCGACCGGAAACTTAGTGCGCACCCTGCGCGGCCACGACTCGTGGGTGCGCAGCGTCGATTGGTCGCGCGATGGCCGCTGGATCGCCACGGGCAGCACCGATCTGACCGTCCGTGTGTGGGACGCCGAAACCGGGCAGACTGTGCACATCCTGGAGGGCCACACCGATCTGGTTGGCGGCGTGCAGTTCTCGCCCGATAGCAAACTGCTCGCCTCTGGCTCCCGCGATGGCACTGTGCGTCTGTGGGATTCGGAAGGCCAGCAGGTCAGCAGTTTCCGCTTCGAGACGCCCATGGCCGAACCGAGCATCAACCTGCGCCACTGGGTCACAGGCGTGGCCTGGTCGCCCGATGGCAAGCAGATCGCGGTGGGCACGACCGACGGCGCGGCCCGCATCCTCGATAGCGCCACGGGTCGCGTGTTGCACGAACTTCCCGGCCACCAGGGCTTTATCGTCATTCAGGGCGTGAAATACTCGCCGGATGGCAACCTCCTCGCCACCGCCAGCATCGATAGCGAGATACGGCTGTGGAACCCCGCCACGGGCGAAGCGATTGGCGAACTGAAGGGCCACCGCTTCCAGGTCTTTGCGATCACGATCAGCGCCGATAACAAACGACTGCTCTCGGCCAGCGATGAAGAGGGGCGGCTGGTGCTGTGGGATCTCGAAAAGCGCGAGGAGATCGGCTCGCAGAACGTCGGCCAAGGCGCGATCCTCTCGCTCGTCTTCACGCCCGATAGCAAAGTAGTGGCCAGTAGCGGCCTGAATGGCAATGTGCGCTTGCACAGCGTGGACAACTCCGCCACCACCATCCCATCGTTGGATGGCTCGGCCTTTGCCTCCCAACAGTCGATCGCCTTCGTCGATGATCTCACCCTTGTTGCGATCACGCAGCGCAACCGCGTCAGCATCTTCAAGAACGATGGCGAGGCGGGCAGGCCGTTGAGCGGCCTTGAAGGCATCCCGCTGGCTGTCACGACCAGCCCCAACCAAGCGCTGATCGCGGCGGGCGACGATGAAGGTAACGTGGTGGTGTGGAACGCCAGCAACGGCGACATCCAAGCCAAACTCAAGAGCGAACTGCCCGCCGTCAGCTACCTCTCCTTCAACGACGATGGCTCATTGCTCGCGGTCGCTGGCTCCTCCGCCGATCCGCGCATCGAAGTGTGGGACACGATGGCCCAGCAGAAGATCCAAACGCTGATCGGCTCGCAGGGCGCCATTCCGGCGATGAGCTTTCAGCCGCGCGGCGACTTAGTGGCCGCCTCGGATGCGCGGGGCGTGTTGCGCCTGTGGAACGCACGCGACGGTCAACTGGTGCACACCATGTCGGCCACCGAGGAACAGACGAGCTTTGTGAGCCTGGCCTTCACGCCCGACGGCAACGCACTCGCCACGGGCGCGATCAACGGCGACATCCAATTCTGGGACCCGAAAACGGGTGAGCAAGCCACTCTGCTGCGCACTGGCTACGACCGTGTGTTCGCGTTGGCCTTCAGCCCGAACGGCGAAATCCTGGCTGTAGGCAGCCGCGATACAACCGTGCGCCTCCTGCGTCTGCCAAGCAACTAGGATACAGTATGCCAAAGACCGTTATCGTTGGTGGAGGGCTAGCCGGACTAGCCACCGCAGTCAACCTACTCGATGCGGGCGTTGAAGTCGAACTCCTCGAAAAGCGCCACGTCCTCGGCGGTAAAACATCCTCCTGGATCGACTCCGACGGCGATCACCTCGAAAGTGGCCTGCACTGCTACTTTCGCTGCTACAAGGAACTGCTGCCCTTCTTTGCGCATGTCGGCGTCGCCGAGCACATCCGCTGGAAGGAGCACAGTTTCCTGTTCGCCCGACCGGGCGGCAACCACGCGCGGCTGCACTTCCCGCGCCTGCCTGCGCCGCTCAACGGCGTGATCGCCTTCACCAACAACGACCTACTCACCTGGCCCGAGAAACTCAGTAACCTGCTGGGCCTCGCCACCACCTGGATCGGCACGCTCGACTACATCAAAACGCTCGACCATATGAGCTTTCGCGAGTGGCGCATCCGCCACTGCATCGCGGAGGGCGTCGAACGCAAGCTGTGGAACGCGATCAGCCTCTCGCTCGGCTTCATCCCCGCCGAAGAGATGAGCGCGCGACCGATGGCGACCATCTTCCACTACTTCGCCACGGTCGCCAACGCCTCGCAATTCGGCATGCTCGACGGCGCCCCCAACGAGCGCATCTTCGCCCCGATCGCCGAGTGGATTCAAGCCCGCGGCGGTCGCATCCGCACCGATGCCCGCGCCACCGAACTGCTGCTGGAACGTGGTGGCGTAGGCGGTGTGCGTCTGGCCGATGGCAGCGTGGTGCGCGGCGACGCCTACGTGCTGGCCGCGCCCGTGCACTCCACCCGCCAACTGCTGCCCGAAGCGCTGCGCAGCGTGCAATACTTCGACAACCTGTGGAAACTGCGCTCGGTGCCGACCATCAACGTGCAACTCTGGTTCGATCGCTACGTCTCGCAGCACGACACCTGCTGGTTTACCTCCGACGCCTGCTTCTCGGTCTTCGCCGACCTCGCGATCACCAGCCCGCTGCACTACGGCAAACACGGTGGCTCGATGGTCGAAATGTGTGTCGCGCCCGCCGCGCCCTACTGGCAGCTCGACGATGCAGCCATCGCCGAGCGCTGCCGCAGCGACCTTGCGCGCCTGTGGCCCGCCGTCGCCGAAGCCCGCCTGATCAAAAGCCGCGCCGTGCGCATACCCAACTCGCTCTACCGCGAGGAGCCAGGCGCCGACCGCTACCGCCCCGACCAGCGCTCGCCGATCGCGAACCTGTTCCTGGCGGGCGATTGGACCACGCAAGACTATATGGCCTCGATGGAGGGCGCGGTACAAAGCGCCCGACGCGCCTCGGCCTACATCACGGCCTACCTGGCCGAACAGGCGCCCTAGCGCCTCGCTCAACTGGCCCACAGCGCCCGATTGGTGTGTTGTTGGAGTTCGTTCGCCGCCATCATAGGCGATGTTGGCTTAACGTTACTGAATTTTTCTGGGAAGGACAACCATGTCAACCGAAAGCACCAATCAGCAGATCCCCGGCTTGGGTGTGCATCACGTCGCCGTCGAAACCTACGACCGCGAAGCCACCATGCGCCTGTACCGCGACGTACTCGGCATGAAGCAGGTGGCGGAGTTCGGCACGCCCGAGCGCCGCTTGATCCTGATGGACGCCGGCGACGGCACAAATATCGAAATCTTCGTGCTGCAGGGCAGCGCCCCCAAGATTGAGCGCCAGCACCCGCTCATCCACATCGCTCTGCGAACCACCGACACCGACGCCGCTACTGAGAAAGTGCGCGCAGCGGGCTACACCATCACCGTCGAGCCGAAGGTTGTCGATTTGGGACCGTTCTCAGTGCGGATCTCCTTCTTCAACGGCCCGAACGGCGAGAGTATCGAATTCCTCCAAGAACTGCGCTAACTAGAACGCACAACGGCGCTGGGAAGAACTGTCTCTTCACCAGCGCCGTTTTTTTGTTGGGAAAAGAAGGGCAACCGCGATCTGATCGCCCGTCGCTGCGGGCAAACAGCGTCGTGCACAACGTGTGCGCGCTCGGACAGTGATGGCGCTAACGCGCCACAACGCGCGCCGCTCTGCTCGCGGCCCTACGAAGCTACAACGTCGCCAAGCCGAGCCGCAGCGCCAACAACGCCGCCTGCGTGCGGTCGCTGACCCCGAGCTTGACGAAGATCGTGCTGACGTAGTTGCGCACCGTGCCCTCCGACAAGTACAACTGTTGGGCGATGTCGGTGTTTGTTAGGCCCTGCGCCAGCAGCCGTAGTACCTCGCGCTCGCGCTCGCTCAACTCCGCCGCACGGGCGCTCTCCTCCGCGCTCACGTGGGTATTGAGCACCGGCGCAGCGGTCGGCGCGTCGTTCTGCGCCACATACTGAAACAGCTTGCCGGCGATCTGCGGATGGACCGCCGTGATGCCCGCCGCCGTCGCCTTGATCGCCGCCACCAACTCCTCGCGTGGGCTATCCTTCAGCAGGTAGCCGCTGGCCCCAGCGCGGATCGCGTCGAACACCCACTCATCGGCGTCGTAGGTCGTCAGCACCAGCACCCGAATATTGGGGTACGAATCGTGTAAACGGCGCGTAGCCTGCACGCCGTTCATAATCGGCATCTTGAGATCCATCAGCACCACATCAGGCTGCACCTGCGGAATCTGCTCCAGCGCTTCCCTACCGTGATGCGCCACACCCACCACCTCGATCTCGGAATCGGCGCTCAGGATCACCCGCAGCCCTTCGCAGACCACCTCTTGATCATCGCAAATCAACACGCGAATCATGCGCTCCCCCTATCGTTAACGTGAGCTGGGTGCCCTGGCCCGACTGGCTCGTGAGGCTCAAATGGCCGCCGACCAGCTTGGCCCGTTCGTACATCCCTCGCACACCCAAGCGCTGGCTCGTCGTCGTTTGCGGATCGAACCCCACGCCATCGTCGCTTATCTCCAATAACAACTGCCTCTGCGTTTGGCAAAGGCGTAGGCAGAGCTTGCTGGCCTCGGCGTGGCGCACGCTATTCTCAAGCGCCTCCTGCGCCACACGGTACACGCACTGCTCGACATCGGGCGCCAACTCCAATTCGCGCTCCGGCAGGCTCAATTCTAGCGACAGGCCGTTGCGCTCGGCCATCGACTCCGCCAAACGGCGCAACGCCTCGATCAACCCGAACTCCTCGATCGGCGCGGCCCGCAGCGCGTGCAACGCCCGTCGCGACTCGTTCAGGCCGGCCCGGGTGGCCACCAAGGCCGCATCGAGCTGGTGGCGCGCGCTTTCGGGATCGCGGTCCCAGGCGGCGCGCACCGCCTCAAGCTGCACGGCTAGTGCGCTCAGCGTGTGGGCCAGCGTATCGTGCAGTTCGCGGGCCAAACGGTTGCGCTCACGGCTGATCGCCAGGTGCTCCAGCGTGAGGGCGTGCTGCGCCAAACGCTCATTCGCCTCGGCCAACACACGGCGCTGTTCCTTCTGCACATCGATCACCCGTCGAACCATATACCCCATCACCGGGATCATCGACAAACGCACCATCAAGATGCCGCAGAACGTCGCCACCGATGGCTGAGTGCCCTGCGGAAACAGCAGATACAGTGCGATATCGAGCGCAATGGAGCTTAGGTTGAACATCCACAGGCGGCGCATATCGTACTGCCAGATCACAATGATGCTGAGCGCCACCAGCATCGGGATGGGCCGCAACATCTGCAGTAGGCCGGAGCGACTCACGGGCAGATGGCTCATCCACGTATCGAACAGGCCCGATTGAGCGATGAGCGTGCAGAGCAGTGTCAGAATCACACCGATCGGCAAAAAGTAGCGACCGAGCCGTTCGGGCAAGTTGGGCCAGAACGTATACACCATCAGCAGCGCCGTCATCACCAAATCGATCTTGCCAGTCTGCGACAATGGCCCATCGCCTATGAGCATCCAAGCCAGCAGCATCGCCCATTGCAGCACAAACCGACCAACGATCAATAATCGAAAGAGTGGCAGAATGCCAGGTTCTATCTCAGATGCTCGCATAATCCACGTTCCAATGCGCGATTCGCCTGCTAGCATCGTACCATGAATAGCACTCTTCGCCTATTGATCTGTGTCATATGATCGGTGTCATACCGCCTTGTGACATGAAACACTAGCTGTTATGGCGTATTGAGGGTATGCTCTATCGCGTTCGCTTGAGTTGCACGAGCGTTGTTCTACCCTGTTGTTACGACGCTCACATGAAAGGAGCACACCGTTGGAAGATGCATTGCAAAGCGACGAACGCACGATTGCAGAGGAGATGGAGCTTTCATCAAATGAGGGTGCCGAGCACGCACCATCCGCTGCACAAGGCATAACACGCCGACGTATGCTCAAAACAACCGGAGCCGCCTTGCTGGGTGGTGCCGCAACACTTTCGGGCATTCCGCTGAGCGCACCACACGTTGCGGGCGCAAGCTCGTCACCCGCATCTCTGCGATCCAAGCCCAATCTTCTCATCATCCTCACCGACCAGGAACGCTACCCGCGACACTGGCCTGCTGGCTGGGCCGAGGCTAACCTGCCCAACCGCAAGCGAATCGCAGATCACGGCCTTTCGTTCACCAACGCCCTGTGCAACACCTGTATGTGCTCGCCGAGCCGGAGTACGCTGTTTACGGGCGTGTACCCGGCCCACCATGGAGTGGTCTACACCTTGACGAGTGGCGGCACGCTCTCGCCCAACGAGCCGGAGTTGCCCACCACCATTCAGAATATGGCGAAGATGCTCGCATCGGCGGGCTATAACGTGCAATATCGCGGCAAATGGCATCTCTCGAAGGGCGCGGACGGTGGCAAGCCCAGCGCCGCCGATGTGACTGCGTATGGCTTCCAGGGCTGGCAGGAGCCGGACTCGGGCGAGAACACCGACCCAGAGGGCTTCGGCGGTGGCGAGGCCAACCACGACGCTGCCTACGCCAGCCAAGCCGCCAGCTTCCTTGCCACTCAAACGCCGGAATCGACCGCCGATAAACCCTTCGCGCTGATCGTGTCGTTCGTCAACCCGCACGACATGCTGGCCTACCCGCGCACCGTGGACGACGACGCGGTCTATGCCGCCGATACCGAGAAGTACAACCAGGGCATCAAGCTGACCGACATCCCCTCGCACACCGAGGATCTGGCCAACAACAACAAGCCAACCTGCCAGGCGCAGGCGTTGCAGTACCTCAACGTTGGCTTGGGTGTGCTGCTGACACCGCAGGATCGGCTGAACTACGTCAACTTCTACGCGTATCTCCATAAACTGGTGGATCAGCACATCGGCACCGTGCTCGATGCGCTCGAAGCGCAGGGCCTGACCGAGAGCACCGTCATCATCCGCACCTCGGACCACGGTGAAATGGGGCTAGCGCACGGCGGATTGCGTCAAAAACTGTTCACCGCCTATCACGAGGCGCTCAACATCCCGCTGGTGATCAGCAACCCGTTGCTGTTCCCGACACCCAAGACGACCACGGCGTTGGCCAGCCTGATCGACCTGATGCCCACCGTCGCCACCCTGGCCGAAGTGCCGAATCGCGATCGGTGGATCTTCAAGGGCTACGACCTCACTCCGATCATCAAGGACTCCACCGCCAAGGTGCAGGATGCCGTGCTGTTCACGTTCGACGACGAAAACGCGGGTTCGCCCTATCCACAGCCGTTTGTGCGCCAACCCAAGCATATCCGCGCGATGTTCGATGGGCGCTGGAAGTTTGCGCGCTATTTCGACCCGAGCGGCAAGGAGGCGACGCAATACGAGCTGTACGACCTGCAGACCGATCCCGATGAGTTGAACAACCTCGCGAACACCAACACGGCCAAGCGGGAGGAGATGGCCGAGAAACTCGCCAAGCTGGAGAGCGAGCGGCTTTCGCCCGTGCAACTCTACCGCCAGAGCCTGCCGGTGATTATGAAGTAGCATCGGCGCTCGCAAAGCGACCAACACCCCATCAACCGCGTGGTGATGGGGTGTTTGTTTGTGGTTTTGGATTAATAGATGCGCGGCACGGCGACCGTGAGGCCCGTATTCGAGGATTCGATCATGGCGATCATGCAGGCCAGCGTGCCCAGATTATCGCGGCCCGAGCTTTCGGGCGGGGTGCCCCGCTCGATCGCCTGGATAAAGCTCTGCAACGCCCCCGCACGGTCGATGGTGGGCAGTTCGGGCAACTTCACGCGGCGCGCGCTCTTGCCGAGCTTGCGCACCGTCACGCGCTCGTCGCTCAGACCGTTGTCGCCGCGACTCGTCCACGCGATCTCGCCGCGCTCGCACTCGATGCGCCACTCGCCTGCCCAGGTGGTGCGGGGCGAGGGGCTCACCCAACTGCCGTGATAGCTCACCACCAAGCCGCTCTCAAGCGTGATCGAGGCCACCGCCGCCGCCGGATCGCGGAAGTTGCTCCAGGGCGGGTTCCAGGTTTGGCAATTGACCTGCGTTGGCTCCTGGCCCAGCACCATACGAATGAGATCGTAGTGGTGGATGGCCATATCGAGCAGGAGCGGGTGGTCGATGGTGTAGTGGTGGTTGCTCTCGATCGGGGCGTTATTGGCATAACGGCGGAAGTCGATCGACACCGCGCCGACGGGGCCGAGGGCCTCCTCGCGCACCAGTGCTGCCGCCACCCGCACCGCCGGAAAGAAGCGATAGTTTTGGCTAACCATCAAGACGAGCCCTCGTTCCTCGGCGGCCTGCACCACCTGTTTCGCCTCTGCGAGTGTGGGTGCGAACGGCTTCTCGATCAGCACGTGTTTGCCAGCCGCCAATGCCGTGAGAGCCGATGGCACGTGTCCGGGCAGCGAGGCGGTAATCAACACAGCATCGGATGTAGTGTTCGCCAGTGCGGCGTCGAGGCTATCGAAGCAGAGATTGGCAGGCAGATTCAGTTGTTGCTGTGCCTGCGTCAGTGTGATTGGGCTGCTGTCAACGCAAGCCACAATCTCAACATGGGGGTTTGGGCGCAAAACATTCTGGAACCAACTGCGGCCCCACCCGCCCATGCCAACCTGAATAATGCGCAGTGGCAAGGGCTCCTCCGATACAAGTTACATACGAGCAGTTTCTCTATTGTACCGCACTGCGCCCAGTTAGGTGCAACGTTCTTTCGGGAAGTTTTGATGTGAAGTTGTGGTGGTTGTTATACCAAACCCGGTTGGTCAGTATCACGATAGAACTAGTTTTAGCCTGCGGCAGCAAGATATTTTTTCTTTTTGTGATGGCGAAGGGCTGCTACGCGCAGCCCTTCGCCATCACCTGTTTCGGCATTACGCCATAACATTCACATGCCGCTTGTGTAAATAATCTTTCGGATTTGGATTAGAAGCTTTCTGAAAAGCATCAGGACGTTGTGAGCAGAAATACCTGCTGTCAGCATACAAAAAGCGCATACCGGCCACCGAACAAGGACCATACCGAGGAACCAAACGGCAGCCACCTGACAGAGCGGATTCCTTGGGGGTCCAGGGGCGATAAGCCCCGGCTGGGGGTTTCCAAAGGGGCCGACTGCGGCCCCTGTGGGCTTGCGCAGCAGCGCCCCTGCTCGTGAGTACGCGCTCACTCGCCGAATGGCGCATCCCACGCTCTCGTAAAGGAGACACATGCATCTCAAAACGCGCAGTACGTTTCTCTCTTTGTCCACCTGATTTCTGTTTTCTGCATTAGAAAGCACGGTGAGCGCGGTGATATCGCCGTCGCTTTGCGGGTTCCAGGGGTGGCGCGCGTTGTGGCGCGTTAGCGCCATCACTGACCGAGCGCGCACACGTTGTGCACGACGTTGTTGGCCCGTAGCGACGGGCGATCAGATCGCGGTTGCCTTTCTCTTCCCCAAACACAATTGCTGCGCGAGTGCGATAGGCAGTGTGTTGGTGGCTTGGCGTGCTTGTGAACTATTTGCCCGCTTGTATGACGTACGTGTGGGGTGGGTTGGCTTCAGTCGTTGGGTGGAGCGCTGATTCGTTGATATTTCGAAGCTAGCGTATAATGAGTCGTGCTATTTGTGCGAAACTCCACAATATAGTTGCAACTTGCATCAGGCTGAGCTGTGATCGCATTGGTTTTGGGAAATGACAAGGTGTAACCATGACGACGAAGGATTCTGTGAAGACCGTTCGTGTTGGGATTGTTGGCGCGGGAGCGAATACTGTTTCGCGGCATATCCCCGGTTTGCGGGCTATCGACGGTGTCGAGATTGTCGGTGTGTGCAATCGTAGCCGCGAATCGTCGGAACGAGCCGCACAACAGCTTGGCATCCCCAAGGCCTTCAGCAACTGGATGGAGTTGGTGGTTGCCCCCGATATTGATGCGGTAGTGATCGGTACGTGGCCGTATATGCACAGCCGCATTACGATCGCGGCGTTGGCGGCTGGCAAGCATGTGTTGTGCGAGGCTCGCATGGCGATGAATGCTGCCGAGGCGCACGCGATGTTCGAGGCGGCGAGCGCGCGGCCCGCTCTGGTGGCGCAGTTGGTACCTTCGCCGTTTTCGTTGGGTGTGGATAAAACGATTAAACGGTTGTTGGCCGAGGGCTTTTTGGGCGATGTGTTGGCGATCCGTATTCGCGATGGCAATACGTTTATCGACCGCGATTCGCCGCTCCACTGGCGCCAGGATATCGATCTGAGTGGCTACAACATCATGTCGATGGGCATTTGGTACGAGGCGTTGATGCGCTGGGTGGGCCATGCGAAGCGTGTGCAGGCTCAGGGTGTGACGTTCACGCGGACGCGCCGCGATGCCGAGGGTAATCTGCGTGCGGTGCGTGTGCCGGAGCATGTTGATGTGTTGGCCGAGATGGAGTGCGGTGCTCAGGCGCATATTCAGATTTCGAGCGTGACTGGTTTGGCGGGCGGCTCCGAGGCTTGGTTGTTCGGGAGCGAGGGGACGCTGCGGTTTGCCGATGGGAAGTTGTACGGTGGGAAGCGCGGCGATTCCCAGTTGCAGGAGATCGCGATCCCTGCCCATGAGGCTGGTGGCTGGCGCGTTGAGGAGGAGTTCATTAACGCGATCCGTGGCTTGGAGCAGGTTTCTCACACGACTTTCCAGGATGGTGTGAAGTATATGGAGTTTACTGAGGCTGTGTCGCGCAGTATCGCGAGCGGTGCAGCAGTGACGTTGCCGCTGGTGCGGTAACCTTCCCTCAGGGCGTGTTCTGATGCTTTTTTGCGATAGACAATGGTGTCTATCTTCACTCTGGTCGTTTCGCATTCGTTAGTTACCTACCTACTGGTGATTCCTCATGACAATCTCACAAAGTAGAACGCTCATCGATGAGTTCGTGAACGCCTGTCGTGCTGAGGTTCGTGGCGATGTTCGCGCTGATGCGATGACATGCGCTCAGTTCTCCACCGATGCGTCGAGCTATCAGATCATGCCTTTGGCAGTTGTTTCGCCCCGCGACCGCGATGATGTTGCGGCTGCGATGTCGGTGTGTGCTCGTTTTGGCCTGCCCGTGCTGCCCCGTGGTGGCGGCAGTAGTTTGTCGGGTCAGTCGGTCAATGCGGCGGTTGTGATCGATATGCCCAAGTATATGCACAACCTGGTGTCGGTCGATGCGGAGCGTCGGCTGGCCCATGTGCAGCCGGGCATTACGTTGCAGGCGTTGAACGATCGTTTGGCGCCGTATGGCTTGAAGTTCGGCCCCGATCCGGCCTCGTCGGTGGTGTGTACGCTGGGTGGTATGGTCGGCAACAACTCGACTGGTACACACTCGATCCTCTACCATATGACCGCCGACCATCTGCAGTCGGTCGATGTGGTGCTTTCGGATGGGACGCCGACTCATTTCGCGCCGATATCGCGCCGTGAGATCGGTGCGCAGGTGATGCGCGGTGGTCTGCTCGGTTCGATCTGGCAGCGCATCCCCGCGATCGCCGAGCGCACCCGCGCCGCGTTGGATGCCCGCCGCCCCGATACTTGGCGGCGCTGTGGTGGCTACAACCTCGATCGTCTGCTCGATGCTGATCCGATCAATATGGCCGAGTTGATCTGCGGCAGTGAGGGCACGCTGGCCGCGATCACCGATATCACCCTGAAGTTGGTGCCACTGCCCAAGCACACCGCGATTGTGCTGATGGCGTTCGATGATCAGAACGAGGCGCTGGAATTGGTGCCGTTGATGCTCGAAAGCGATCCGGCTGCGGTGGAGTACACCGACCGCTACATTCTGAATATGCAGCGCCAAGCGGGTGGCAGCTACAGCAGCAATACGCTGATCGGTAGTGACGATCCCGAGGGCTTGATGATGATCGAGTTCTACGGCGATACGCCCGCCGAGGTGATGCGCAAGATCGAGCACTTCGAGCAGAATATGCGCCGCGCCGCGCCGACCGCCCGGATCTACCGCTTCGTCGATCAGGCTTCGCAGCAGCAGGTGTGGATGATGCGCAAGGCGCAATCGGGCCTGATGCAGCGCCGCCGTGGCGATATCAAGCCGCTCAGCTTTATCGAGGACGTGGCGGTGCCCGTTAAGCATTTGGCAGCCTACATCCGCGATCTGGAGCGTTTGGCCAAGGAAGTCGATGTTGAGATGACGATCAGCTCGCACGCTAGCGCGGGTTGTCTGCATGTCACGCCGTTCCTCAGCCTGAAGGACCCCGTTGATATCCAGAAGATGCGCCGCATCGGTGAGGCGACGGCTGATCTGGTGCTGCACTACAAGGGCGCGCTCAGCAGCGAGCACGGCGACGGTATCGCCCGCAGTTGGCTGAACCGCCATGTGTTCGGCGATGAGATCTACGAGGCGTTCCGTGAGTTGAAGTCGGTCTTTGACCCGGAGAACCGCATGAACCCGGGCAAGATCGTCGATAGCCCGCAGATCGAGGAGCACCTGCGCTACGGCCCCGAGTACAAGACGATCGAATTCCATTCGATGTTCGATTGGTCCTCGGATGGCGGTTTCGTCGGCGCGGTCGAGGTGTGTACGGGCCAGGGCTACTGCCGCAAGGTTGAGAAGGGCACGATGTGCCCGAGCTATATGGTCACTCGCGATGAGCGCGACTCGACCCGTGGACGCGCCAATGCGCTGCGCAACGCGCTGAGCGGCAGACTCCCGCACAAGGAGTTGACCAGCAAGAACATGTACGAGGTGATGGACTTGTGCGTGGGCTGCAAGGCGTGCCAGTCGGAGTGCCCCTCGTCGGTGGATATGGCCCGGATGCGCAGCGAGTTCTTGTACAAGTACCAGCAGGAGCATGGCACCGATCTGCGCACTCGTATGTTCGGCAATATGCCCAAGCTGAGCCGCATGACCACGCAGTTTGGCTTTGTGGCGTGGTTGGCGAACCGCGCGATGAGCCAGCCCTCGCTGAAGGGGCTGATGGCCCGCACGATGGGCATCACGCCGGACCGCAACCTGCCGCGCTTCACGCTGCATCGCTTCTCGCGTCGTAAGAAGGATTCGGGCACTACGGGCGATCCGGTGGTGCTGTACGCCGATACCTGGGCCGAGCACCATGCGCCGCACGTGGCGCAGGCGGCTCACGATGTGCTGCGGGCGGCTGGCTACCGCGTGATCGTGCCGCCGTACACCTGCTGTGGCCGCACCCAGATGAGCAAGGGCTTGCTTGATGGCGCGAAGGCGACCGCGACAGCGACGCTGGAGCGCTTGCTGCCCTACATCGAGCAGGGCATCCCGATCGTGGGCTTGGAGCCTTCGTGTATCCTGGCCTTCCGCGATGAGTACGTGAACTTGATCGATCACCCGGCACGCCACAAGTTGGCCGCTTCGTCGTTCACCTTCGAGGAGTTCGTGGCCAATAACGCCGAGCGCTTCGGCAAGGTGCTGCGCAACGATGAGCCAGCTCCGGCGCTGCTGCACGGCCACTGCCACCAGAAGGCGCAGGTGGGCACCAAGCCCGCGCACGTGGCGCTGTCGTTGGCTGGCTACCAGGTCGATGAGGTCGATTCGGGCTGCTGCGGTATGGCTGGCTCGTTCGGCTACGAGGCCGAGCACGGCGAGATCAGCCGCAAGATGGCCGAGCGCGCGTTGCTGCCCGCCGTCCGGGCTGTCGATGAGAAGACGACGATCGTGGCCGCTGGTACAAGCTGCCGCCATCAGATCGATGATCTGGCTGGTCGCACCGCTATTCACCCCGCCGAAGCACTCGCCCGCCGCTTGAAGCGCCGCGCAGTCGCTCAGGATTAACTTCGCTTTTCGCTGGCGCGTCCAAGCCCTTGCTGGATTGGGCGCGCCTGTTCGGTTTGATCGCATCTTGCGATGTTCAGTTCCCATCCCTTTCCAAACGGAGGTCCCATGAAACTACGAAGCCAGAATTGGTTTGGCGGCGTCAACCTCAACACTTTCTCACACCGCTCGTGGACTGGCGCTCAGGGTTTTTCGCGCGATGTGTTTGATGGTCGTCCGGTGATTGGTATCTGCAACTCGTGGAGCGAACTGACGAGTTGCAACGCGCACTTGCGCATTGTTGCGGAGGCTGTCAAGCGCGGTGTCTGGGAGGCGGGTGGTTTGCCGCTGGAGTTCCCCACTATCTCGTTGGGCGAGGTGCTGATCAAGCCAACTACGATGCTCTATCGCAACATGATGGCGATGGATGTAGAGGAGATGATCAAGGCCAACCCAATCGACGGTGTGGTGCTGTTGTGTGGTTGCGATAAGACCACTCCCGCTCAGTTGATGGGCGCTGCTAGCGCCAACGTTCCCGCGATCGTGGTGACGGGTGGCCCGATGCTCAAGGGCCGCTGGCGTGGCGAGGAGATCGGCTCGGGCACCGATATGTTCCGCTTCTGGGATATGTGCCGCTCGGGTCGTCTGACCGAGGAGGAGTTCGCCGAGATCGAGGGGGCGATGCACCGCAGCCACGGCCACTGTATGGTGATGGGCACCGCCAGCACCATGACCAGCTTGGCCGAGGCGCTGGGCATGACGCTCACGGGCTGCGCCAACATCCCCGCCGCCGATACGCGCCGCATGGCGATCGCGCAGCAGAGCGGTCGCCGCATCGTCGAGATGGTGAAGGAGGATCTACGCCCGCGCGACATCCTCAACCGCAAGTCGATCGAGAACGCCATTCGCGTGCTGATGGCCAGCGGCGGCTCGACCAACGCTGTCATCCACCTGGTTGCGTTGGCCGGTCGCTTGGGTGTGGATCTGCCGCTGGAGGTGTTCGACGAGATCTCGCGCACCACGCCCTTCCTGCTGAACATCAAGCCATCGGGCGATTACCTGATGGAGGATATGTTCTACGCTGGCGGCATCCCCGCGCTGATGCACGAGATCGCCGACCTGCTGCACGGCGACGTGATGACGGTGACCGGGCGCACGATGGCCGAGAACATCGCCAATGCGGAGGTGTACGACCGCAACGTGATCCGGCCACGCAGCGAGCCGATCCACCCGGAGGGCGGCCTGGCGATCCTGCGCGGCAACCTGGCCCCCGATGGCGCCGTGATCAAGCAGACCGCCGCTTCGCCGCACCTGCTGCGCCACCGAGGCCGTGCGCTGGTGTTTGACAGCCGTGAAGAACTGTTGGCGAACATCGACGACCCGAACCTCGATGTGGATGCCGATACTGTGCTGGTGCTGCGAAACGCAGGGCCACGCGGCGCGCCCGGCATGCCGGAGTGGGGCCAATTGCCCATTCCCGCCAAGCTGTTGGAGCAAGGCGTCACCGACATGGTGCGCATCAGTGATGCCCGCATGAGCGGCACCTCCTACGGCACCGTGGTGCTGCACACCGCCCCCGAGGCCGCTGTGGGTGGCCCGCTGGCGATCGTGCAGACGGGCGACTGGATCGAACTGGACGTTGAGGCGCGTCGGCTGCACCTCGACCTCTCCGACGAGGAGATCAAGGCGCGGCTCGCGAACTGGACGCCGCCAAAGCCGCACTTCGAGCGCGGCTGGGGCTGGATGTTCCAGAACCACGTGCTGCAGGCCAACCAAGGCTGCGACTTCGACTTCCTGCGCGAGGTCGGCGACCCCAACGAGCCGAAGGACGACATGGCCGCTCGCTATGCGCTGATGGGCCATAGCTGATCGGAAGCGCGCTGCGGTCGCCAAGCGTAATGGCGACCGCAGCGCAGACGCGCACATCCCCGCACTACGCTCATTCCTCCGAACCGTGTCGCTCCTCACATCCGAATGATTGCTTACAGAATCAGCATGCTTGCTGAACACCATTGCTTCAGCGTTAGACCAGTACCAGCGTTTTCTGGGAAGGTGGTGTCGATGCACTGCGCGTAGCAGCGCATCGACACCACAAAAAATGTCACATACCTTGCTGCCGCAGGCGAAAACGGGTTTGTTACAGACACTGTCCAACTGGATTTGGGAACAGAGGGGATTGATTATGTCTCAACCAACCTCACATCAGACATTTGCCAGCGACTTCAACAGCAGCTCGCCCGCTTATCTCTGGTGGAACGGCAAGACCATCCCCTGGGCCGAGGCGAACGTCCACTTGGCGAGCACCTTCTGGAACGGCGTCACCGCCGTGTTCGAGGGGATCATGTCGTACTGGAACGAGGATCACGGCGAACTGTACATTTGGCAGCTCGAAGCGCATCTGCAACGCCTGTTGCGCTCGCAGAAGCTGATGCGCCAGCAATCGCCCTACAGTGTCGCGCAACTTACCGATGCCGTGCTGGAGTTGGTACGCACGCTTGACTGCGACCGCGACACCTACATCTTCCCGTACAGCTACCCGCAGGGCGGCGCAACCTTCGAGAGCTGCACCAGCCTGGAGCCAGAGCCCGTCGATATCGCGATCGTCGCCCGCCCGAACGCTTCGCACTTGGGTAAGGGCTGGGTGCGCAGCGCCTGTGTCTCGTCGTACACCCGCATCTCCGACAACGTCATCCCGCCGCGCATCAAGAACATCGCCAACTACCGCAACTCCAACCTGGTTATGGCCGAGGCCAAGATCAACGGCTACGACACCGCCTTCATCCTTAACACGGCGGGCAAAGTCGCCGAAGGCCCCGGCTCCTGCGTGATGCTGATCCGCGATGGCGTCCTGATCACGCCGAACACCACTGAGTCGATTTTGGAGAGCATCACGCGCGCCTCGGTGATCGAACTGGCGCGGCGCGAGCTTGGCCTGACCGTGGTTGAGCGACCGGTGGAGCGAACGGAGCTATACATCGCCGATGAGATCTTTATGGTCGGCACCGCCGCCGAGATCCTCGCGATCGGCTCGGTGGACCGCTATACCATCGGCAACGGCGCGATGGGGCCGATCACCACACAACTCGAACAGTGCTTCCACGATGTGGTGCGGGGCAAGCTGCCAGCCTACAAGCATTGGCTCACGCCGGCGGGGTTGCGCGCTGCTCGGTAGCGCACAACGATTGATCATCTACAGATTACACAGATTGCACAGATGATGTTTGGCGTGAGATAGGTGGTGACTTGGTGTGTAAACAACCACCTCGCCAACATCACCAAGGCCATTGGTATCACACCAATGGCCTTGGGCTTTCTAAATGGCGTTTTCGCGCTACTTCATGATCGCCGAGAGGAATACGAGCGTATCATTCATCTCTCCCGCCGTTCGGGTCGGTGTGATGGTGGGAGTGTGTGTGGGCACTGATGGGGTCGTGCCCGGCAGCGTCGCCGTTGGCGTAGCGGTCTGTGTTGGCGTAGCCGTCTGCGTTGGCGTCTGCGTCGGCGTGGCGGTGCTTGTCGCGGTCTGTGTTGGTGTGCTTGTTGGTGTCGGCGAGGGGACAGCGATATCCAACGGCAGCACATTGTGGATATAGCGCCGCAGACTCGCATTGGAATTATCGTTGCTGGCGAGGATTACGATCTCGCGCATACCGTTGATGCCATCGACGTTCTGCTTGGTGCTGGTGGGATTATTCGTCTCGCCCAGTTCAGAGATCTTCATAAATGTCACTTCTGGCTCGCTAAACGTCACTGGCCCTTTGCTGTAATCGCTGCTGCGTCGGTATGTTATTGTGCCACCGCCTGTGTCGGTGGGTGCAAAGACGTACAGCCGATGATTCACGCTATCAACCATCAGAATGGCCCGCGTATGATCGGTGTTCACCCACACAGGCACCACCGACCATACGTTATTCGGGGTGCGGTGTAATAGCCTAATGCGATCTCCATTACTAAGCGACGTTTTCACAACCGCGAACACATGCCCGGAATCGGTGGCTTGCAGCGCTTTCAAATTGATATGGTCATCGGGAACCTTTGAACCGGAAGCGCTCGCAATGCGATAACTCGTCCAACCCGCTGCATCATCGCTCGCCGCATCGTCGTTATGGATAGCAAAGTAGAAGTTGCCGTTTGATTGGTTGCTCCAAAGCACACCGATCTTATTATCGAACGCGATCAGCGAGGAGATATCGTCGGAGCCGACTTGGAAGCCGTTTCCACTCTCTCCCACGACTGGGGGCGGGTTGAAGGGCGCGCTCCACACTAGGTCCGACGTGGTGCTATAGCGGATCCAGACTTTCTTGTTCTGCGTGTAGGTGATCCACAACTGCCCCGTCGAGTCTTTATCGATCACGATCGTTTCGGAGCCGCCCGAACGCACCACCACCGGGAATCCGCTATCGAGTGTGTAGGCGTTTTGCAACGGGGCGTTAGGGTTGAAACTGTAGCGGAATAGCTTGGCATCAAGGTCAATTCCCGACGGTTCGGTGCCTGCGCCCGAGACAACATAGAGCTTTGTGCCGTCCCAAAGCGTATCGGCCTGTGTCGCGAGGCGGTCGTCGAGCATTGTGTTTGTTTTGATCCACTGGGTGCCATCAAGGTAAAAAATATAGTATTTCCCATCACTATGCAGCATACTGGCCCACCAAATGCCAGCATTAAACCAGAGTTTGCTCTGCGGTTTTTCGCCGGTGGGAGAGAAATCGGCTTTGGAGGAGTTAGCTGGGTAGAGTGGGCCGAGACATCCGTATTGATTTCCGCTTTGGCAACTCAGGGGATCCGCCGCATTGGTGATGGTGATGCCCCAAGTGAAGATGCTTCCTGCGAGGACGAGACAAAGGCATCCTGCCACAATCATTTGAAATTGACGGCGTAACACAGAATCGAATCCTTTCCCTTCCTAAATCAGCATGGAGCAGTGGTAGGATGCGATTGACGACATACGAGGTCTTTTGTTGATGCAAAATCGATAGTGCAAGTATACTCGTGGAGATTAAAAATTCATATGACATTTTATTTAATGCTTTGATAATGGAAATACTATCGATGGTCGTGTGTATGTTATTAGGATGCCGAATCGCTATCCGAAAGCGTCAATTTGATAGATGATCGTTTTGTTAGATAAAGACGGAAACAGGTATTTCTTAATAAAAACTAATATATTTGTTAAAAACATTTATTCACAATTAGATGCCTGTCGAAGTGCTTTCTCCTCATCGTTGGCACATTGGTTTGGGAAAAAGTGTCGTCAGCGCCTGAGCGCTCGTTGCTACGGAACAACCTCCGTCGTGCAGAACGTTTGCACTCTGTTGGCGCGGATATTCGCAGCATCGCCTCAAGCAAATCACAGTATTACGACGTGTTGTATGGGCATGACGTTTCCCGCTGCTCGCCGCATTTACTCCCCACAAACAAACATCGATGCGCTGCATGTCGCAGCACATCGACATAACGTACCTCGTTCGCGTTGGCTTTGGGGTCACTCCACCAGCAGTACGATGCGGCCATATCCATGGCCCGTTTGGCTCACCCGATGCGCCTCGGCGGCTTGGTGCAGGGGGAACTGGCGTCCAACCACCGCTTGCACAGCACCCTCGCTGATCAGCTGCGCGATCGCCTCTAGGTCGGCGCTGGTGGGCAACGTGCGGTTTTTGAACGCTCGAATCCCTCGTTGCTCCGCCAAGGCAGCATCGGGCGGCTGCAACAGCGAGATAAGCGTTCCGCCCGGTCGCACCACCTCCATCGAGCGTTGCAACGTCTCGCCGCCGATCGTATCGAGCACCAGATCGACCTCGCCGACCTCCCGCTCAAACGGCACTGTCTGGTAGTCGATCAGCGTATCGACACCGAGCGCCCGCAGCGCCGCGTGATGCTTCGCCGAAGCTGTCGCGATCACGTGCGCGCCCTTCCAGCGGGCGAACTGCACCGCGAACAAGCCCACACCGCCAGCCGCGCCGTGGATAAGCACGCGCTGGCCTGCCTGAAGCTCGCCATCGCCAAACAGCGCGCTCCAGGCTGTGCTCGCGCCACCCGAGATGGTGGCCGCCTGTGCAAAGCTCAACGCATCGGGCTTACGTGCGAGCAGGCTCAACGTCTCGGGCGTGAGCGCGGGTGGCTCGGCCTGTGTCACCGTGTACTCGGCGTAACTGCCGCCGGTGGTGCGCCCGAACACGGCGTCGCCCACCGCGAAGCGCGACACGCCCGGCCCCACTTCGGCCACCACCCCTGCGAACGCGCTGCCCGGCGTGTATGGGAACGTGACCGGGAAGGCGAACAGCCCTTGGCGCACCTTCCATTCGATCGGTAGCACGCCAGCCGCCCGCACCTGCACCAGCACCTCGCCAGCCGCAGGCTGAGGGCGCGGCACTTCCTCCAGCACTAGCTCCTCTGGCCCTCCAAAACGATGTACACGAATCGCCCGCATATCAGCTCCTCCTCTTTCAACTGCATCTTGGCCGATCGTATCAAGCGCATCCCCGTACCTCAAGCGGCCAAAGGCCGAGCGCACACATGCACCAAAGAACAGTTGAATCCTCGCCTTGTCGCCGCCTGCGGCAGTTGGCCGGTCAAGAGCGCCGCTTTGCCAAACACGTCAACCACAGTCTGTCCAAACGGATTGTTGCGAAGGCCGAATGCACGAAGCGAGCGATTGTGCTGGAAGATCTCAGGCACATTCGCACGCGGATGAAGGCTCGACGGTCGCAGCGCGCAACACTCCACTCTTGGGCGTTCGCGCAGCTTCGGGTGTTTATCGCCTACAAAGCTCAGTTGCGTGGTGTGCCTATCCACTTCGTTGACCCCCGAAATACCTCTCGCACCTGCCCTCAGTGCGGCCACTGCGCAAAAGAGAACCGCAAAACCCAGGCTTCATTCGTCTGCGTATCGTGTGGCTTCGCTGGGCCAGCCGATACGATCGCTGCGGGAATATTGCTCGCAAGGCGGCTGTAAATCCGCCGTACTGCTCGGAGGCAACTGCTACGGCGGTTGTCGCGCCAGAGCAAAGCTGCCTGCTTTAGCTGGCAGTCGTTTACAACGAACTACAAAACAATACGATTTAGAGGCGGCCTTCCACTCGCCAGATAATCTCAAAATCTGTGCAATCTGTGGATGATCAAAAAAGGGGCCTGGCAGATGCCAAGCCCCCGTACCGCGTACCAAACAGGCACTATACGACTTCGATATTATCCTTGCCGCCGTAGGCATCCCACCAAGGCTTCGCGCCAACCGCCAGCACCTCGTTGAGCGCCTGGATGTTCTTCACACCGCGGTCCAGCAGCCACTCCTCGAACGCCTCAGCGCCCTTCTGGGCGTAGACCGGGATGCCATCCTGCCAGGTTGCGCGGCCACACAGCACGCCCGAGTACGACGTGCCAGCCTCAGCGGCCAACTCCAGCGTCTCGCGGAAGACCTCGTCGGAGACGCCCGCGCTCAAGTAGATGAACGGCAGGCTCGTCGCCGATGCCGCCTCACGGAAGAGCTGAAGCGCCTCTTGGCGAGTATAGGCCGTTTCGCCAGCGAACGCGCGCGTGCCCGATGTATACTTCATATTGATCGGCACTTCGACCTTGAGCACGTCGACGCCGTAGCGCGGCTTGGAGAACTCGGCCATGTACGCCGTCACATACTTGGGCTTGACCTTCGCGAACGCAAAGCTCTTCTCATCGCCGACCTCATCATCATAGGCCAACGGCTCCAAGAAGAACGGCACGTCCAACGCGGCGCACTCCGCGCCAACGCGCTCGATAAACGCATACTTGACCGAATTGATCGAAGCATCGTCGAACGGATTGATGTACAGCAGAATCTTGATCGCGCTCGCGCCGAGCTCCACCAAGCGGCGCACGCTCCACTCCGGCAGCAAGTCGGGCAGGCGGCCCTTCACGCTGGCGTCGTAGCCCGTCTTCTCGTAGGCCAACAGCACACCAGTGCCGGGTGCGCGCTGACGGATCGCCTCGATACCGTATTCGGGGTCCATCAAGATCGCGCTGGCGTATTGGGTGAGGATCTTGGTACCGATCGTCTTAAAGGTGCTCATGTCCTCGTTGGTGGCCGTCCCACCATCGCCACGAGCCTTTGCAATAGCCTTTTTAAGCGAACCGCGCTGATCCATAGCTGCAGCGGCGATGATACCCTGTTCGTTAGCGCAAGCGTTGATCCCCGCAAACTTACCGCGAGAGATTCGTACTTTCGACATGACTCCTCCTGGTCTATATCAGATACGTTAGCTCCGAATTCCGAAGAATTGGAAGACAACAAAGACGGTGGTTGCAGCGATAAGGAAACCCATTAGCACTTGCAGCGGAGTATGGTTGTTGGTGCGTACACGAGCCCAACCCACTGCTACAGCGCAGATCCAAAGAATGATACCCAGGGTTCGCATATACACAATCGCCACAGTCGCCGCCGTGGCAACCGAAGCAGCATGTACACTGATTTTCCAGAACAAGTTGATAATCCCACCGATCACCCCTTGGGTCAGCGCCACCACCAACACCGCCAACAGTGCATAGGGCAGCCCCAACGGGATCAGCGCAGCGCTTGCCACCACTAACCACACAAACCCAAACACATACAGCTCATTTCGCTGTTGGCGAATCGAAACATCCTCATCGCCATACGCGCCCTGGCGCAACCGAATGGTGTAAAACGCCGTGGGCGGAATCACAAGAGTAAGGATACACGCAACAGCCCAAGCAAGGCCCTTCGGTTGTTCAAGGCCGAAATAACCCGCCAACAGAAACGTCAACATATTCATGGTGATCGGGTGGAAAATGCGTGAAAGCTGACGGCCAATGGCGTAACTGCGGCTCTCAACAATGTTCGTTGGGCTTACGTTGTGATGTTGCGTCATGGTCGATTAGGACTCCTTCAGGTTGTCATGCCTAGCGCATCACAAATGGTGAGAAGCCTCAATGCTCCACCTCACCACCATGCGAGGCACTACGTGGCAGTCATTTGTCGATAGCACGCCAGAACCTGTTGGCCCGCACGTTGCCATGTAAACTCTTGCGCGCGCTGAAGACCTGCGCTACGTAACCGAGCGCGCAACGCATCATCGGTCACAGAACGCTCAAGTGCATTCGCCAATGCTACAACATCGTCAGCTGGCACAAGCAGCGCTGCATCACCAACGACCTCCGGCAAGCTAGAATTCTGGGCGGTCACCACGGGCGTACCGCAAGCCAGAGCCTCAAGCGCTGGAAGGCCAAAACCTTCGTAAATTGATGGATAGGTAAACGTCCAGGCTAGATTATACAACGCAGGCAGATCCTTGTCATCTACGTAGTCGAGCACCCGCACTGCATCGCTCAGACCGAGCCGTTCGATCGTCTCGAACACCGACTCGTACAGCCAGCCCCGACGCCCCGCCAACACCAGCGGCATCCGCCTGATCCACGAATCCGCGTCCTGGCGATTGCGCATCATTGCGAACGCCTCCACCAAGCGTACTAAGTTCTTGCGCGGCTCCAGCGTGCCCACAAACAGCAGGAAGCGCTCGGGCAAACCCAGGCGTTGGCGCACCGGCTCGGTTTGCTCGGCGGGCAAGGGCTGGAAGCGCGGCGTCACCCCGGGATACACAACCTCTATGTGCTGCGGATCGCACTGCAACAACCGCTCCAGATCCGCGCGCGTCGCCTCCGAATCGGCAAATAAGCGGTTAGCGCGCCGCACGCTGCGGGGCACAGCGCTCGACAGATAGCGCACCATATTCGGCACGTGACATTCAGGATGCACCAAAAACGAAAGATCATGCACCGTCAACAGGGTGCGAGCGCGGGTGGGAGGCAGCACAAAATCGGGAGAATGCAGCAGATCGAGACGGCCCGTGAACCACTCGATCGGCAGTGGAATGCGTAACCGTTGCCACAACTGCGCCGCCCGACGGGGCGAGAATGGCAACGGCTTATGTGCCACATGTGGGTGCGCGGCGCACAACTGCCGCAAATCTGTAAGGTATTGGCTATCGGCAGGCAGGCCGCCCGCCGCATAGAACAGGATGTATTCGAACTCCTGACCGTGTCGAATCACCTCTTGGATCAGTTCGCGAGTGTAGCGCCCAATCCCTGCCCCCTGCCAAACAGCGGCAGTATAATCGATTCCAATCCGCATACGTTTTGTGCGCGATATGCTGAGTCGCAGTCCGTTGTCGAATCAGCTATCGCTAACTCAAAACGCCCAACTCAACACACTCGTCATTTCCGCTTACTGAACAAATACAGGATCAAGCCAAAGACAATGATACTCCAGAAGTTGATCACGCGGTCGAGCACGGTCACAGCGCCGCCCAAACTGGTGCCGACGCTAAAGACCGTCAGCACGCCCGTGACCACCGCCTCGACCACGCCGAGCCCGGCGGGAGTGAGCGGCACCGCCGTGAGCAGCGACGAGGAGAGCGCCACGAAGATGATCGCCGAGAGCGGCAGCGCCAAGCCTGCGTGCCCCAGCGCCTCGATCACGAAGAACAGGCGCAACCCTTCGAGCAACCACACGCAACTCGTGATCAAAATCAGGCGTGGCAGAATACCCGGGCTGAACGAGCGCAGGGCTGCCTGCTCGAAGTTCGTGTAGAACGGCTGCAAGCGCGATGGGATCAGACGGCGGATGTACGGCCCAAGCCAGCGCATCCCCGCCAGGCCAGCCACGATCGCCACCACCAACAGCGCGCCGAACACAAACACGATCTGCGTGCCGGGTGGCATGTGCTGGCCGAACGTGATCCACGCCGAGACCACCAGCAAGCCGAACAAGCCGATCATATCGAGCAGGCGCTCGGCGAAGATCGTGCCGAAGGTGGCCGAGAACGACACCTTACCGTTGTGCTTGAGCAGGTAGCCGCGATACGCATCGCCCAATTTGGCGGGCACCACACAATTCGCGAACCACGAAAGATAGATGTACTCCATCAGCGCTGGGAGCGAAGCCCACGACTTACGGCCCTCCTGCACGGGTACATTCGCGTTCACCAACAACATGCGCCAGCGGAGCGCACGCAGCGGGAAGGTGCAGTAGAAAATCAAGAAACCCGAGAGTAGCAACCACGGATTCGCACTCTTCACATATCCCCACACTTCACGGAGATCGATATCAAGACCACGAGTCGCAAAGACAACAATTGCCAAAGCAAGAGCAAATGAGATCCAAGTGCGTGGATTGCGTAGCGAGTGAGCGAGTGAGAACCCTTGGCGCTCGACTTCGACCTGTTCGGGTGGTGCCTCCGCGTCAATAGCCTCATCAGGGCTAAGATCGTTGGTGGTGTCGTTCATCATAGATCGCTGACGCTCCTCCGATTGATGTCCGCAGTATCGTTAACGCTCATAGGGCAGCACTTCCGCCCGATACCAATGCCAGAAGCGCTCAAGCCCCTCGTCGACCGATACACGCGGTTGGAAGCCCAAGAGTTTCTGGGCTTTGTCGATATTCGCATACGTCATCGGAGGATCGGCTGCCGGAAGCGGTTGCGCCTCGATAATCGCCTGTAGGCCAGTGATCTGCTCGACTTTGGTAACGAAATCGCGCAACTGAATCGGGCTTGAATTGCCGAGGTTGAAGGTATCGAACGCGATATCCGCATCGATAGCCGCAACCACCCCCGACACAATATCATCAATATAGGTCCAATCGCGATACACGCCCTCGCCGCCGTTGAACAGCGTGATCGGGCGCTTGTCCAGCATCGCCTCAACAAACAGCGAAGGTGTCATATCGGGCCGACCGCGCGGCCCATACACGGTGAAGAACCGCACCACGCGGGTTGGAATCCCATGCAGATAGTGCAATGTATAGGCCAGAATTTCGGCAGCGCGCTTCGTGGCCGCGTAGGGCGAGAGCGGCTCGGTCGCCGAGAGATCCTCGGACCACGGCGTGGGTGAGCGGCCATACACCGAAGATGTCGAGGCCAGCACAAACCCCTGCACATCGTATTGGCGCGCAAGTTCCAGCAGATTGATAGTGCCGCGAATGTTCACTTCCTCGTACAGCAGCGGCTGCTTGATGGACGGGCGCGGCCCAGCCATCGCCCCCAAGTGAACGATCTTCTCGGGCCGATGCTTGGAGAACAGCGCTTCGAGCGCTTCCTGATCGCGAAAATCGGCCTCTACCAATGTATAACCAGGCATCTGGAGCGCACGAGCGACGTTGCGCCACTTCCGCTTTGGGTTGTAGTAGGAATTGAAATTATCGATGCAAATAACCTCGTCGCCGCGCATCAGGAGCGCTTCGCTGACGTGGCTCCCAATGAATCCTGCGCCGCCGGTGACCAGATAACGCATACCGATCTCCTCTTTGCTCGAAACTTACGGAATGGATGAAGCAGTTCGAGCTGCGGGCCGATGGTAATGGCTAAGAACAATAACCAGCCCCCAAACTGCTGCAAGATGAATACCCATACTGAGAGCGTGGAGGTTTTCGAACAGTTCATGTCCTACCATTGTTGCAATGATACCACAACACCCTACTGCCGTGCTATGCAGAAAGAGTGGGATTGCTCGGCGAATCGCAGCATAAACGCATAAAACGACACCACCCAACAACGCCCCATAGGCTGCCAGCCCGAATACCCCAAGCTCTCCAGCCAAGTGAATATAATAATTGTGCGCATGGCCACGGGAGGCGTACCACGGAAACACCGCCACATCGGGGTAGGCCGCGTTGTAGTTGCCCGGCCCCACACCCACCAGCGGATGCGCGCGGAACATACGCCAACCCGCCTGCAACTGCGCCATCCGCTCGACCTGCGCGAAGTTCTCGTCGGTCACCTCGACCGTGCTAGCGTCGAACAGCGTCAGGCTGCGGGTGATACTCGCGATGCGGTTTGCCAGCGGAGCGGGCAACAGGCCGCCGCCACTCATCAGCACCACCACCAAGCCGCACACCACGGCTACCGTCGCCCAGCGGTTGAACGGGCGACCGAGCGCCAACACCAGCGCCAGCAGGCCGCACATCGCGCCCAACCAGCCCCCGCGCGAAAACGAGGCGAGCAGCCCGCCCAACAACAGCGCGCAGCAACTCCCTGCACCGAGCACCACCGCAGCAGCGCGCCAGCGCTCCGCGCGATTCGTGGCACGCCACAGCCCAATCAAGCCGCCGACCGTGAGCGCCAGCGCCAGCGGCCAGGCCATATTCAAGTAGCCAGCGAACGAATTGGGCGCGCCGATCGTGCCGTACGCCCGCACAAACGGCGAATCAGCGCTGATCCGAAAGCTGGGTGGCCCATCCCCCGTGGCGAACTGTATGAGGCCCAGGAGCGCGTTCGAGGCCGGAGCCAGCAACAGGCAAGCCACCAACCCCGCGATCTGCCAGGGCCTGCGCACCGTGTTGATTGTGATCAGCCAGACCACGAACGCCACGATCCAGCGCAATGACTCCTTCAGCGCCTCGTTGCGCGAGTAGGGTGTGAAACTCGTCGAGAGCAGCAGCGCCGCCAGCATCGTCAGCCACAGCGGCAGCAGCCAGTGCTTCGTGATCGGGCGCTCGGGGTGCGCCAGCACGCGCAACAGCCAGCCTCCCAGCGCCAACAGCGTGGCCGCCTGCGTGAAACTCAAGCCTCCCGGTGCATGCACCACCTCTTGCACCGGGATCGAAAGCACGACCAGATACAAGCCAAACACGGGATGAATCAGGGGAAGGACGATCGTCAGCAGCGCGCCGAGCGCTAGCAGCAAGGTAGGAAGCGGGGTGCAAACTAGGGCGAGCACCAGAGTGCTCGCCACGATCCAAATCAAACTCGTTTGTGGTGACACGGTGACAGAGCCACCGAACAATCGAAGCGTCACCGTACTCCCTTTACACACCAATCGTTACGAGATCTCGCCCAACTTTCGCAACTGCTCGCGGAACCAGGGGATCGTGCGCCGCAAACCTTCCTCAAGGTCCACCTTCGGCTCCCACCCCAGCAACTTCTGAGCTTTTGTGATATCGGGTTGGCGCACCTGCGGATCGTCCTGTGTGCGCAGATCCTTGTAAATGATGCCGGCCTTGTTGCCCGTCAGGCGGTTGACCACCTCGGCGAACTCGCGCACCGTGAACTCGCCAGGGTTGCCGATATTCACCGGCTCAACCTCGTCCGACAGCAGCAAGCGGTAAATACCCTCGACCAAATCATCGACATAGCAGAACGAACGGGTCTGCGAGCCATCGCCGTACACCGTCAGCGGCTCGCCCCGCAGCGCCTGCTGGATAAAGTTCGGCACCACGCGGCCATCGCGCAAGCGCATACGCGGCCCATAGGTGTTGAAGATGCGGATGATACGAGTCTCAACGCCGTGGTAGCGGTTGTAGGCCATCGTCATCGCCTCGGCGAAGCGCTTGGCCTCGTCGTACACGCCACGCGGCCCGATCGGGTTCACATGGCCGTAGTAGCTCTCCTTCTGCGGGTGCACCTGCGGATCGCCGTACACCTCCGATGTCGAGGCGAGCAAAAGGCGAGCGCCCTTGTCCTTTGCCAATCCCAACACCTTGTGCGTCCCCAATGCGCCCACCTTCAACGTTTGGATGGGAAGTTCGAGGTAATCGACGGGCGAGGCAGGCGAGGCAAAGTGCAGAATTGCATCCAACGGGCCTTCGAGGAAAATGTAATTTGTTACATCGTGCTTAATAAAACTAAAGCGCTCGTGACCGACCAAATGGGCAATATTATCGGTGCTGCCCGTGATCAGGTTATCCATTGCGATAACAGTATGGCCCTCGGCTAGGAAACGGTCGCTCAAGTGTGAGCCCAAGAATCCTGCGCCGCCAGTGATGAGGACGCGCATGGAGAATGCTCCTTAAACGTTAATGTATTTACGTATAAAACGAGAACGATACTCGTCCAAGTGCACTTTTCAATAAGTAGCGTGCAGAGTCGCACCCTACATCATAAGAACTCAAAACGACAAACCGATGAGCGTGCTATGCCTCAGAGATAGCGAATTATTAATAGGCCCCTTTGCCGGAAATGACTGCGGGGATCGTCTGAAGGAGGATGCGCAAATCCATGCTCGGTGACCAATTTTCCGCATAGTAGATATCGAGGCGTACCATTTCGTCGAAGGAGATATCGCTGCGTCCCAACACCTGCCACAACCCTGTCAGGCCCGGTGTCACCTCAAGCCTGCGTCGGTGCCAATCGGCGTAGTGCTCCACCTCGTTCGGCGTTGGCGGGCGAGGGCCGACTAGGCTCATCTCGCCTCGTAGGATATTCCAAAACTGCGGTATCTCATCGAGGCTCGTGCGCCGCAGAATGCGACCAACCCGCGTTGTGCGTGGGTCGTTGCGCATTTTGAAGATCGGGCCATCGGCCTCGTTCAGCGCCGCCAGCTCGCTCTTGCGCTCCTCAGCATCGACCACCATCGTGCGGAACTTGTAGGCCGTGAACGGCTGCCCGCCCTTGCCGATCCGTTTCTGGCGGAAGATCACCGGCCCAGGCGAATCCAAGCGTATTGCCAGCGCGATGATGCCAGCCAACGGCAACAGCAACGGGGCCGCCAGCAGCGTCAGCGTAATATCGGTGGCCCGCTTGATCACCAGATTCAAGCCAGTGAGTGAATTTTCCTTCAGACCGATCAGTGGGATGCCGCTCAGATCGGCCACCGCCACCCGCTCGAAACTCAGCTCGTAGAGATCGGGTGCGACGCGGAACTCCACGCCAGCCTCCCGGCAGATCGAGACGAGCGTCGGCAACTGGTGATGCTGCCAGAACGGCAGCGCCAGGATCACCTGATCGGCGCGACCGGAGCGCACCAACGACACCAGATTATCGACCGAGCCCAAATGTCGGAAGTGGCAATCGGGCCGTTGGCGCGGTGGCGGCGGGCTATCGTCAAGATAGCCAACCAGCGCATAGCCGAGATACGGTCGCGCCACGATCGATTCCATCACTTGGCGGCCCAACCCAGTGCCACCAACCACCAACACTCGTTCGCGCCCGATGCCCCGTGCCCAGCGCCAGCGCCGCAGGCTGATCAACAAGCCACGTTTGGCGCACAACAGCACCACAATCGTGATCCAAGCGAAGGCATAGATCAAGCGAGAGTAGAGTGGCTGTTGGACCACACCCACTAACACCACAAATGCAACGCCGGTGGTGGTACTGCTGATGATCTTGCCTGCATAATCGAGCAGGCCTGCATTGCGGGGCAGGCGGTAGAGCCCTTTCATCGCGAACTGAAAGAGCAACACCACTAGGAGCAACAGCACATAGGGAACAAACGAGGTGAAAGGGGTGGAGTTGACGGTTAGGACCTCCCGCACGACCAAATTCAGCGGCGGGGGCCAACTAACCCTATAGCGTAAGATATACGCAATCGCAAAACCAACAACAATCAGCAGCGCATCGCTGATGAGAATGCCAACAGTGGCATAAGCTGCGTATCGCCCAAGCGCAGCCCTGCGGCGTGCCGAGGTGCGATCGATGGCAAACTCCGTCAGTTTCGCCACATCTTGCTCCATCACAACACTATGCACGAGGCGTTGAATCGTTCGGGGTGTGCTTGTTGAACAGACTTACACTGCTCTAAGAACACAGGAAACGCGCTCTGCATATATCCTGAGCCCAACACAGACGGATCGACATGGATCTTGATACGGCTCAAGAACACTGCCTGATAGCTACAGCTCATCCGACCAAATCAACTCAGCCTTTTCGATATAGACCGTGTCGCCTTCTTGTACACCAGCTTCGCGTAATGCCCTGCTGATGCCGCTTGCCTCAAGCACGCGCTCGATACGCCGTAAAGAATCTGGTTGCGCGAAGTTCGTCATCGAGATCAAGCGCTCGATCTTGCGCCCGCGCACCCGCCAGCCATCGCCTTCGGGTTCAATGGAGAACACATTAAAATCAACTTCGGGTACAGGCCAGGTGAACACCTCGTTGCTCACCGTGCGTTCGGGCTTCGGCAACTCGTTCAGGTAGATTGCCACGCGCCGCATCAGCGCCTCAATACCCTCGCTTGTGGCGGCTGCGATCGTGAACACCCGATCTTGGGGCAGCTCGATCGCCGCGCGCAAACGCTCGATATTCTCGCGCGCCTCAGGCAGATCGGCCTTGTTCAGCGCCACGATCTGCGGGCGCTCGGCAAGCTCCGGCTGATAGAGCCGTAGCTCCGTGTTGATTTGCTCGTAATCTGCGACAGGATCGCGTCCATCGACGCCTGCAGCATCGACAACATGGATCAGCAGGCGGGTGCGCTCGACATGCCGCAGGAAGTCGAAACCAAGACCCACACCACGGTGGGCGCCCTCGATCAGACCAGGGATATCGGCCACCACGAAACTGAAATCGCCCACAGCGGCCACACCAAGGTTAGGTTGCAGCGTCGTGAAGGGGTACGGCGCGACCTTTGGCTTGGCGGCGCTGATCATCGAGAGCAGCGTGGATTTACCGGCATTCGGAAAGCCGATCAAGCCTACGTCGGCCAACAACTTCAATTCCAGATCCAACGTGAAGCATTCGCCTGGTTCGCCAAGTTCGGCCAGGCGAGGGACTTGGTAGGTTGAAGTGGCGAAATGCGTATTTCCCAAGCCGCCTTTGCCGCCTCGTGCGGCCAACAACCGCATCCCTGGCTGAGCTAAGTCGACCTCATACGTTTCGCCCTCGATCTCGGTGCGCACAACAGTGCCGGGTGGTACATGCACCACCACATCGCGGCCATTGCGCCCGTGCTTGCGCGAAGAGCCGCCGTTGCCACCGCGTTCTGCGACAAAGCGGCGTTTCTCCTTAAAGGGCAACAACGTGTTCAGATGCGGGTCGGCCAGCAGTTCGACATGACCACCGCGTCCTCCATCGCCGCCGTCCGGGCCGCCACGTGGGACAAATTTTTCGCGTCGAAACGTCGCAGCCCCATCGCCGCCGTCTCCGGCTTGGACAACAATTTGAGCGCGATCATAGAACTCACCAGCCATGAAACCTACTAACCTCTCACAATATTTCTGCACTCCGCTATTGCCTAGCAAGCAATGAACGAGCCATCACCTCGCTAGGATAACGCAGTATGGCAGAGAATCTTGAGATGAAATGCAACAATTACGAAGCACGCCTAGAGAACACGAAAAAACGCCAGCGGATAGACGCACATCGATCCGCCGGCATCTCTCGATGACACTGTATCTGGCTGTGCATAGCGTGCCCGCCAAAACAGAAGGAACAGAACCGAGAATCGAACCTCACAAAACGTTGAAAACGCTATGTGCGTTTACCGATCGATTGTTAGGTTCTATGCAGGACGATCGTTGCTCTCGGGCGATGCTTCTGCCTTCACATCGGTCGATTGTTCGCCTTCGCGCACTGCTTTCTTGAATTCGCTGATGCTGCCACCCAATGCGCTACCGATACCACGCAAACGGCTCGCGCCAAAAAGCACGATAACGATCACCAAAATGATTAGCAACTCAGGTGCTTGCAGTCCAAACATGGTTGTGCTCCTTTACCACGGCACGTTGACGTGCTTCCTTGGAGACGCACCGTCAATACGGGTAACTCTCTTGGCTAAATCAGGAGTGCGTCGTGTCAACTCATTATACCGCACACGGGTTGTCTGTCAACACGATGCCCCCTGTAAAGGCATTAACGCGCGCTTGTCGTACGATGCCCCGAACGTGATCCAACACGATGAGGGAGGGTTACGACGTGCGATCCTCCCTCATCACTGCTGAGATTCGATCGGTATCACTCTTCGATCACGTAGGCGCTGCCTGGGATCTCCTTGGCGCGTTTCTTGAGCTCGACGGCTCGTTGCGCGACCTCGGCGAAGTGGCGGATGGCCCGCTGCGTGTCACTCACCACCGCGATCGAGAGGCTCACAAACGGGTAACGCACAGGCCTACCTTGGCGGTCAAACGCATCGATATACCCTTGCGAGCGAGTCTCGGGGTCGTAGAAGAGCGGTGCGAAGGTATCGAACAACTCGATCGCTTTTGTGCAGACCTGTTTTGCTCGATCTGGCGTCGTAATCACGATAAAATCGTCGCCGCCGATGTGCCCCACGAAGTCGTCGCGGTTGCCCACCTGCTCCACCGTTGAGAGCAACACATGGGCCGTCTGCTGGATCACTGCATCGCCCTTGAGGAAGCCGTAGGTGTCGTTGTACGCCTTGAAGTTATCGAGATCGGTGTAGCACACCGCAAACGATTGCTGTTGCTCGATCCGCCTGCGGATGGTCTGCTCGATCGCTACGTTGCCGGGTAGCCGCGTTGAGGGATTCGCGCCACCCTCAAGCTCGCGCCGCCGCAGCGCCGCACGCACGCGCGCCACGAGTTCGTCGGCGGCGAACGGCTTCGTCACGTAGTCGTCGGCCCCGAGTTGCAGGCCGCGCACCTTCTCTTCTGCACTATCGCGCGCCGAGAGCAGGATGATCGGCGTGATCGCTGTGGACGAGCGCGCACGCAACGCACCGAGCACTGCGAAGCCATCGAGATCAGGTAGTAACAGGTCGAGGATGATCAGATCGAACGATTGCTTTTGGGCCAGCACCAACGCCTCCGGCCCAGAGTGCGCGCTGACCACGCGGTAGCCATTCTCCTGCAAGATCGTCTCGAGGATTCGCACTAGGTCCGGCTCGTCGTCCACGATCAGCAGAGTCGGCGGTTGTTCGGCGCGCAGCAGGCCCGCAGCAATGGTTTGTTGGATGGCGGCCAACAGCGCGGTTGGCTCCGATGATTTTGATACCACCCCCACATTCGGCGGCGCCATTTCCAGCAACCGCGCGTGGCTCGATACAAAAATCTGCGGGATCGTCTTGGTATCGGGGTCCTCGCGCAGAATCTGCGAGACTTGTGTCCCATGGAGGAACGGCATCTCCATATCGAGCACAATCAGGTCGGGCTGCTGCTGTCGGGCGATATCCAAGCCGACAATACCGTTGCTCGCTTCGATCACGGTATAGCCCTCGTTGGTCAGGAGCATGCGTATCAACGAGCGGTACAGCGTACTATCATCGATCAGCAGAATGCGATAGTTGGTGTGCGACTCGGCAGGGGGCGTGGCCTCCAGAGGGTTGTACGTCGCAGAGGTTTTGTTTGCGGCAGGAGACGGCAGCTGTGTGGTGATGGCACTCGTGGGTCCAGGAGTAGGGTTCTGCAAGCTATCAAGGGGAATCTCGATTTTGATCGAGCCGTCTTCGACACGGCTGTGATCGATGAGCGTATCGATTGCTCCGCGCAGTCGAGCGTAATTCCGTTCGAGTGTTTCGAGCAGCATCTGAGCCATTCGCTCATCGTTAAGCCGTTGTGGTCGACGCAATAGATCAATAGCCCCTCGTAGCGCAGTGAGTGGCGAACTAAATATATGAGAAAAGCGACTCAGTTCTTCGCGGTTGTATTCCATGTTTTCACTATCGAGCCTGCTGACACTCATGGGCTAATGAGAAGAGGCATAAAAAGGCGGCTCTATGAGTGTGCAATTCGACGCGACTTTGCACATTCATATATTTTAACGTGAGATATGTTTGCTTTAAAGGTGGTTGTGATGCTGGAATCTAAATATCAATTCACAATTTTGGGGGAGCAGAGCAACTCGATGCGATCAGTGCGCAAGGAGTTGCTCGATCTCCGAGAGTAACTCTTCCGAGCCGATCGGTTTTTCGAGGTACAGCGCGGCCCCAAGGTCAAGCACCTTTTGGCGGGCGGCGGCTCCCAGATCGCTGGCCGTGAGCACCACCACCGGGATGTGCTTGTACGAATCATCGTTTTTGATGCGCCGTAACACCTCGTACCCATCCATGCCGGGCATCCGAATATCCAGCAGGATCAGGTCGGGTTGCACCTGCGGCAACATCTCCAATGCTGCGTGACCATCGGCGGCTTGAGCGACCTCGAACCCGCCCCGTTCGATCAGTCGAGCCAGGACTGGCCGCACGTGGTTATCGTCCTCCACCACGAGCACGCGCATGACGTGTTGGCCCATCAATTGGCGCACCTGCTCCAGCAGTGCCTCGGGCGTGAACGGCTTGAGCAGGAATCCGTTGCCTCCCAAGGCCACACCGCGCTCGGCCTCCGGTGCGGCGGAGATGAACAGCACGGGCAGGTCGCGAGTGATCGGATCGTTACGCAACACCTGGATCACATCGAAACCGTCGAGATCGGGCATCATCACATCGAGCGTCATCAGCGCGGGTTGGAGGAGGCGCGCCAGCCGCAACGCCTCTGTGCCGCTGTTCGCCTCGACCACCTCGTAGCCGGCTTCCTCAAGGATCTCGCGAATCACTCCCACGATCATGGGGTTATCGTCGGTCACCAAGATGGTTGGCCGATCTGCCGCTAGCGTGACAGGTTTGGTCGGCTTAGTGCCCGTGGCGAGCGGCAGCGTGAACGCGAAGGTGGAGCCTTTGCCTGGCGCGCTATCGAGCCAGATGCGCCCTCCATGTTCCTCGACCAGCGCCTTGCAGATCGCTAGGCCCAAGCCAGTGCCTCCGACATCGCGCGTCGAGGAGCTATCGATCTGCTGGAATTTCTCGAAGATGCGGGCGTGTTGCTCAGGCGGGATGCCGCGCCCCATATCGCGCACCGCGAAGCAGACCGTGCCGGGTGCTGGCTCGGCGGACAGCGTGACGCGCTGGCCCTGCGCCGAGAACTTGATCGCGTTGGAGAGCAGATTGGTCAGCACTTGGAGCGCCCGATCCCTATCTGCGCCGATCGGCGGCAGATTATCGGGCACAACCAGGTCGATTGAGATACCTCGGCTGGCCGCAAATGCGCTCACCCCTTGCACCGCCACGCGGCACAACTCCGCTGGGTCCAACGGCACGCGCCGCAGCGGGATCGGCCCCTGTTCGATCTTGGAGATATCGAGGATGTCGTTGATCAGGCGGATCAGCCGTTCGCTGTTGTTGAGCGAGATGGTCAGGAGTTCGCGGGTGCGTGCGGGGAGCGCGGAGGAGCCAACCGCCATTTGGTTGGTATCGGCTGGGGCGCCGAGCGCAGTTGCATTACTCGATGAAGTCTGTTGGTGCGACCATTGGGCAGCGTTCGAGTTGACGCGCCCCAACACTAACTGCAACGCGCCTCGGATCGAGGTGAGCGGTGTGCGTAACTCGTGCGAGACAAGCGAGACGAACTCGTTCTTCATCCGTTCGACTTCGCGCTCGCGGGTGATGTCGCGGAACACCAGCAGCCGCCCCAACAGCCGCTCTTGCTGATCGACCACGGGCGCGGTGAAGCATTGCAGCAAGCGAGGTTCGGCCCGCAGCACTCGGAAATCGCGGACTGCGCGTTCATCGACGGAGGAGAGCAGCGGCATCAACCAGGCGTCGAACGCTTCGCCCTCCTCAAAAATCATCGTGAACATAGCCCGCAGTTGCGCTGCGCTACGCCCGATCACGTCGCGTTCAGCTAGACCAAAAAAGTATTTCGCACGCCGATTAATCACAATGGCACGGCCCTGCGAATCAAGGAGCAGCAGGGCATCGTTACTTGCATCCACCAATGCCCGCAACAATGGATCAAGCGTTGGCCCTGTTAACGGCGAAGCAGTGCTGTCCTCATCTTCATTGTGGCTCATAGGAATGTACCTACTTCGATGCGGTTACAGCTGGATTGTCCTGATTCTGTGATTCTAACGAGCGTTCCAGTAACGTTTTGATTTCGTCGGCGAGGGTGAAAACGTCGAATGGCTTGATGATATAGCCGATCGCGCCGAGCCGCAAGCCATCCTGCACATCGAAGGATTGTGAACGTGCGGTCAGGAAGATAACGGGAATGTGGCGTGTGCGGGGGTCGGTTTTGAGTTGGTCGCAGGCACCAAACCCATCGAGGCGGGGCATCATCACATCGAGTAGGACGACATCGAAGGGCTCGGCGTGGGCGCGTGCGACGGCTGTTTCGCCATCGTCGGCGACGATCACTTGGTGGCCTTCATCTTCAAGGGCGATGCGGGTAACAAGCTGGATATCAGGCTCATCTTCGGCAAGTAATATCTTCATAACTGGAAGTTTCTTTCTTACATTACGAATACTGCTGCCTGAATAGCTGATTAGCGCGTCTCCGTCTCTTCCATCAGAGCTAATTGACGTGCAACTTCTTCTACTGCAATGCGTTGCTTGCGATAGAGATCGGATTCACTCATCGCTAGGCGTTCGGCGATATCGCGAACGCGCTTGCCTTGGAGGAAGCGAAGTTGCAAAATATTGTACAGCAACCACTCCTGGGCAGATGGATCAAGTTGATCGTTCGGGCGTAGATTCTCGATCGCTTGGCGAAGCACGGCCTGCAATGCGCGGGTTGGACTTCCGCCTTGATCATCGATCAAACGGCGCACCGTGCGCAACCCCAGCAGCGGGCTATCCGACAGCTTTGGCCCACCCCAGTAGTGAGCCAGCGCGTCCTTCACAAACTGCGGGAACTCCGGCAACAGCGCGACTTCCGCATCGAGCGATTCGAGCGATGTTGGCGTTGCCTGTTCAAGCAGCGAGTTCAACTCCTGCAGCGAGCGCATCTCTGGCCCCATACGGCGCAGCGTGTTGAAGAGGCGTTGTTGCATCTGCACGGTTGCCAACGCCAACTCCATCTGGTGGGCCAACGCGCGGATCAGCTTGCGATTCGTGGCGTTCAACTCATCGCGGGGATACGCAACCCCCAACGCGCCCAGGAAATCGCCCTCTGGCCCGTGCAGTGGCAGCATACAGAAGCCATCGCGCCGCACAAACGCCTCGAGCGGTGGTGCCTCACCTGGGGGCAGCACGGGCACCTTCGCCAACTCCGGCAGCACCTCCGAAAGCGGATTTTCGGTCACAAAACGCTTCACTTGGCGCCGCGCCCCCACCGACGACTTGATGGTATAGACGCCCTCCTCATCGGGCGCGGCCACGAACCCCGTCTCGACGCGCAGCGCCCCGCAGACCACCACGAGTGTGTTTTCGAGCAGGCTGCGCAGGTCGGCGTGCGTGAAGGTGTTGCGCGGCAGCGTGCGCAAATAATCGATCTCCGCCCGATCTTGGAAGTAGATTAACGTATCTAAGTACGGTTTGATTTTACTGACCACGATCGGCATCAGCACCGTACACAACATCACACCGAAGATGATCACCGTATCGGTGGGCAACGCCAGTTGGCGGGCCAGCACGGGCACGATCCGCAGGAACAAGATGATGCTCAAGCCCACGAATGGCCCGTACAACCCCCACCGAATGAAATCCTGCTTGATCAGTCGATCCGGCATCAGCAAGCCTTGGAAGGCGATGCTGTAGACCATTATCACGATCATCGCCGCCACGAAGATGTTGCCGAACACCGAGAGCAGCAGAATCAGATCGTCCGAGATAAACGTGTATGTACCGGCGATCACCAGGTACGGGAACACCGCCATACCGGGGCCGAGGTACGTTGCGCCCAAGTAGGCGAGGCGGCGGCGCATTGTTGGTGTGAGCGCCAGGCGCCGCACGTACAACACCGTCCACAAGCCGCCGATACAGGCTAGCGCGAAGTAGAGCGCGAAGAGCCAGAAGAACGGCCCAGCCCTAAACTGCGTAAGCGCTCCCCGTCGCACGCCTTCGCGCAACAGCAGATCGCCATAGATAGCCAAACCAAAAAAGAGCATGCTCAGCACGTAACCGCCGATCACCAACCAACGTCGGCGTCGCTCTGCAACAGCGCTATAGGTAAGCAATGCATCGGAAAGGTGGATGTAGCCCGCTGGGATTAAGACAATGCCTAGCCACTGGGCGCGAAGCAAAAACTGTGTTGTTGTTTCGGATTGTGCTTGACCCAGCAGGACATCGCCGCCGAATACGATAACGATACCTGCTAACAACACACACAGCGCCCGTGCGATCGCTGTGTGCCAATTCTGCAGCGCGATATATGCAAGAAGCGAGAACGTGACGATCACGACTGCTGACGCAAGCAGGCTATCGAGCTGGAGTAAAAGGTTCGTAAGCAACGAAAGCTCTTTCATTGCGTGGCAGTCTGAGAGAGGTTTCCTTCATATCCAATATTATACCATAGGGGATCATGATGGTTGAGGAGCTGTTGGGGAGGCAGCGTTACTTGCTGTTGTCGGGGTGCACAGGGGCAAATACACGGTGAATGTGCTGCCGTGGCCTTCCTGGCTAGTTACTTGGATTGTCCCTTGATGTAATGTGACAATTTCTTTAATCACGGCGAGGCCGATGCCCATCCCGCCGGAGTGTTGTTTTGATGTGTTACTGGCTCGATAGAACAGTTCGAATAAATACGGTATTTCGTTTTCGGGAATGCCAATCCCTTGATCTGAAACGCTAATAATCCCGTGTGTTTGTTCGGCATTGTAGCTCACAGAGATGGAAATATCGCTGCCATAGGGGCTGTACTTGATCGCATTGGTTAATAGATTTTGTATCACCTGTTCGAGACGCATTGTATCGCCGAGAACAAGCACAGGATGTTCTGGCAGATGGTAGTTGATCGGGTGAGAAGTATCGATGCGTTGAAGGGTATCGACAATCCACTTGACCAGGCTGCAGAGATCAACGGTTTCTTGGACAATTTGAATTTTCCCACTCTGCATCTGTGTTAAATCGAGTAACGCCATAATCAATTTATGAATGCGTTGGGTCTGTTCATTCAGAATCTCTAGCGAGCGTATATGTCGAGCATCGATCGGCATATCCACCTCCATGCGGCGCTGTAGCAGTTGGATGTTGCCGATCAGTGCTGAGAGTGGGTTTTTGAGCTCGTGGGCGGCCACCATCAGGAACGAATCGCGCACTTTGAGGGCATTCTGCGCCAACTGATAGAGCCGTGCATTATCGATCGCGAGGGCGGCGCGCTGTGTCAGATCCTCGATCAGGGCAAGATCGGTCAGGCGGTAGTACCGTTGCGATTCGCTCATGCCAAACGAGATCGCACCGATCACTTGATTCCGCGCGATCAAGGGCATAATGATGTGCGAGTGTGGATGAAGTTTGCGCAGCCAAGCGATCTCCTCCTGGTTGTGGGCCGTTCCGGCCATTGTCTCATCGCTGATGTAGGGGTTGAGCACCATTTGACCGCTGCGGATCACCTGCACGACTGGGTGCTTGCTCTGCGTCATAATCAGCGGTCGGCTATGCAGGGCATGCAGAATAATCTCCTGCGCCGGGTCGACATGGGCCGATGCGACGCGGTGAATAACGCCATCGCTATTCTGGAGGAAGATCACGCAGAAATCGGCTAATCTGGGGATGCTCATTTGGGTGAACCGCTGCAACAGCGCCTTTTGATCGAACGATTGTGAGAGCAAGATGCTCGCATCGGCCAAGAAGCGGGCTTGTTGCTGGGCTCGTTCGGCCTGTGCGTGTGCGGTGCGCGCATCCATATGCAGACGGATATGCTCGATCGCAAGCGCAATGCGCCGCGCAAAATCCTGCATCAGCGTCAGATCAGACTGGTCGTAGCGTCGCTGTGAGGATTTGTGATACCCAAAGGTCATCACGCCGAAATTTTTGTTGTAAATGCACAGGGGTGTGATCAGAAGCGAGTGAACGCCAAGCAACTGTATCAGCGCCACCTGATCGGGCTTCAGAGAGATATCCTGCGCCCAAGAATCATCGAAGTCGTTGAAAAGCTGCGGCTTCCGCTCTTGCAAGACGCGCCAGATCATGTGATGGACGGTAAAATGCTCAGGTTGAAACTCTCGTGTGTGATGCAACTGCTCTTGAATAGCCGGATCGTGATGGTGCCAGAACGATCGACGCAACTGCCCGGATGGCGTGAGCATATCGAACATGCAGAAATCGGCTAACGTCGGCACTGCCAATGTGGCGATCCGCTCCAGCATACTTTGTTCGTCTAAGTACTCGGCTAGAACCACGCTCGCTTGGGATAAGAAGGTTAAGCGGGCCGAGGCGATCTCCAGTTCTGCGCGGGCTAAACGTTCGGCTTCGTAGATGCGCGCCCGCTCCAACGCCTGCGCACATTCGTGAGCCACTGCGCTCAGCAGTGTTTGATGCTCTTGATCGAACTCGTAGTCGTGGGGGAAGCGTATGCAGAGCATACCAATCACATGTTTTTTGAACAGCAGCGGGATATTTGCGCGCTTCCAACCGCACTGCGATGGGTCGTCATAGACATGTTGCCAGACCGCTTGGCCACTGTGGGCGATTTGCTTAAGATACTGCGATTCTTGGGCCAAAATGGTGGCAAACCCATCGAAGAGATGAGGAACACTATTATGTGAGCTGAGAAGTTGAAATGTGTGGTTCGTTTGGTCATACGATAAAAATGCGCCCGCCTCCGCACCAAGACGAGGAAGTTCTTGCTGGACGATCATTTCCGCCACCATCATCGGCGTCATAACCGTGGCAAGATCCTCAATAATCAGCCGTAATGCGCTCAATTCAGAAGATACGTGGTTGGTATCACGGTTGTGCTGTTTTGTATTCTGAATGGAGTGATCCCGCGCCAATATATTTCCATACAATGCATCTGCATAATAGGTCCGCTCGGGACGCATGGTTACAATGATAAACCAATCTGAATCAGATATATATGGATATACAGCTATATTCAGCGGTATTTCGTAGCCTTGTCGATGCTTGACATACAATTTCGGCTCGATGCCGAGAGATTGGAACACTGGTACAACAAGGTAGTGCAAAATATGGGTAAGCTGATTTGCCTGTAGACGTGGTGGAGTGATAGTATTGATATTGGATTGCACAAGATGTTGAAGATCGTAACCAAGTAAAAATTCTAGGCTTTTATTGGCAAAGATGATCGTTCCTCGCGAATCAATAGCGAGAACACTGTCTGAGGATTGTTCGAGATGTTGAAATAAAGGAGTGTATGTTTGAATATTGGCTGATGCTTGGGACAAAAGAGAATGCTCGAAGGCCTTTGCGTCCCAACAGCTTACGATACCGATACATTGTCCCTCGTTATTGAACAATGGCGCATGAATAACGTCGATAGCTTCCGAATGATTGTTTTCCTGCCGAATGTGGACCATTCCAAACCAGTTCTTACCACTGTTAAGATCATGAAGGACGGAAGATGAACTATAAGTGAGTGGAGTGGCAATTTCATTGATATTCTGCCCTAGCATATCGTCATAGGCGAGATCGAAAAGCTCTTGTGCTCGATGGTTGAAAATGACAATATTACCTGCATTATCAGTTGCAGTAATCCCACATTGTAATTTATCGATCCAGTGCCATGGGTGAACAAACGTATAATGGGGCATATGTTGCAGTAGACTTGGAAATAATGCTAACAGTTCCACTTCATGCTCCAACATTCCGCTTCAGTCGTTTTTCCAATCTCATTTAGTACGATAAAACAAGTTTAGTATACCACGTATTCTATGGATTATTTATAGTATCATCGCTGACGCGTGTGAAAAAGGTGAGGAATGGTGGTTTTTTTGAATGAGATTAGATGGAATCAATGAGATTGTTGCTCGCATTATATCGCATGTCGTCTGTTCTGATAAATATATAGCTAAATGAATTATTGTAACTCCTAAATATATTAGTATTTGTGACTAATTACACAATGTTGGTATCACTGATTGGACTAGCTGAACTATCAAGTCTGTTTGAGCGGCAGCAAGGAATGTGTCGCTTCTCGACACGACCCTCCCAGGAGATGAGGTATCAGTTGGAGTGCGGAATGGCGTTGTGTTGCAGCAGGATGCTTGCACAACTGCGAGGGGTGAAATACAAAGCTGCGGTTTGAAGGATCACCATCACACCGCAGCTTTAATACAATCAAACATGTTGTTTGGCTTGCCCTACGCCTCCATCGACGGCTGCAGGTAACACGCTCGGCAACGGGCCTCGTACATCTCCAAGCCACCCACCGCGATGATCGGTGCATCGAACGGCGCGGGCTGTCCGTTGATCAAGCGCTGTGAACGGGTGGCGTAAGCCCCACAACGCACACAGATCGCGAACAACTTATCGATCTGCTCGGCCACCGACAGCAATTGCGACATCGCCGGGAAGGGCAAGGCGCGGAAGTCTTGATCCAGTCCCGCCACAATCACGCGCAACCCCCGGTCGGCCAAAGCCTGACACGTCGTGCGAATCACTTCTGGCTCATCATCAAGGAAGTGCAACTCGTCTAGTGCGACCACCTGCACACCTTCATCGAGATAGTTGGGCACCTCGCGGATCGAGTCGATGATGTGCGCTTCGATTCGCAATCCATTGTGGCTTACCAAGTTCCCAAGCGCGTACCGTGTATCGCGCCGCGGCGTAAACGCTGCTAGCCGCTGTCGAGCGATTTGCACGTGATGCAGACGCCGAATCAGTTCCTCGGTCTTGCCACTAAACATACAGCCGCAGATCACTTCGATCCGGCCTCCAGCACTGGGGCGGGTCATATTTGCTCCTAAAAATGTGTTGTGATCAATAGTAGAGGTGAATTTCGCGGTATCCTACCACGGCTTGTCAAGCAGAGCAAGACCCAACTGCTCGTTTTGTGCATTTCGCTGTACAAGCGTGTCGTAGAGAGCTTTCTCCATCAAAAGTCCTACCTTGATAACTGTATTGACCCCTTGACAACCTTTTTGGGCTATGTTATACTCGCTAAGGAATTCATAGAGGGAATAGTCGCATGGTAAAACGTGCCCCAATTGATCCAAATGCGGTCTACTCGCGCGAGGAAGTTGCTGAGTTATTAGGTGTGAGTCTAAGCACCGTCAAGCGCCTAATCGCAGCACGCCAGCTTGAGGTGAGCCGCCCAGAGAGCATCCGTCGTATCTTTATCAAAGGTTCAAGCATTCTCGAAATGCTCGAAGAGACCAAGATCGAGGCAATCCGATGATAGCATTCACCATCACCGCACAACGCAATACGGAACATGCCACCAGCGCCCGCGTTGCTGTGTGGATGGGTTTGCCGTGCCTATCGACGGATAATTGCTATTTACCCAGCAAAGCGGGTTCCATTCGCGCCTCAGGAGGCTTGCCATGATCGTGTGATGCACATCATTGGCACCTGTTGTGGCGTGAAGCGTAAAAGCTTCACGCTTTTTGATTCCCATTAACACACTCGTTGGTACGTTGTCGCGCTTGCCTGTTCAAACACAGCGCAAGAGGTTCAGACCGCACGTGGGATTCGTCGGTCGTGGGACTGCCGAAGGGCGCTTACCTGTTGACACACAGGGCAAGAGGTTCAGATCGCACGTGAGATTCGTCGGTCGTGGAGCCAGATCGCTCGAACGTTTGGTATAGCATTTGAAGGAGAGGTGTCGCTATGAGCCTTGTGAAGCTGGCCCAGCAGGAACAACTGCAGCGTCAATTCACAGCACAAGAGATGGAGGAAGTTGTGAACCGTCTCGATGTGTTGCACGATTACGCCTCTCTGGGCCAGCTACCCGAAGTGACACCACTGAGTTCCGCTGAATTACGTGGCTGGCTTGAGGAACTGATTTTTGTCGCACGCGAAACTCTGCGCGAGATGGAGGAGCATCCATGTACACCGTAATCAACGGCATCCCGATCTGGGGTGAGCACGACGAAGCCACAATCGCACAGATCCAGCGTTGCGCCGCTGATCCCGAGGTTGCTGGCGCGGCACTGATGGCCGACGGCCACAAGGGCTACTCAATGCCGATCGGCGGTGTCGTGGCCTATCGCAACGCAGTTTCGCCGAGCGGCGTTGGCTACGATATTTCGTGCGGTCTCAAAGCCAGTCGAACCAATTTACGCGCCGAAGATGTGCGTCCTCATATCAGCCGCATCATGGACGAGATCGCCCGCACCGTCGTCTTTGGCGTGGGGCGCTCCAGCGGCAAGGCCGTTGATCATGAGCTGTTCGACGACCCAACCTGGGTGGATGTGCCGCACTTACGCTCGTTGAAGCAACTCGCTCGCGAGCAGCTCGGCACGGTGGGCAGCGGCAACCATTTCGTCGATATTTTCGAGGACGAGGAGGGCTGGATCTGGGTCGGGGTTCACTTCGGCAGCCGTGGCTTCGGCCATCGCACCGCCAGCGGCTTCTTGAACCTGGCAGCTGGGCGCGCCTTCGGCGATAAGGCGCCTGGTGAGCATATGGACCAGCCAGCGACTGTTTTGTCGTTGAGCACCGACCTGGGCCAGGCCTACTGGCAGGCGATGCAACTGGCGGGTCGCTACGCCTACGCGGGTCGCGATTTCGTCGTCAACCAAGTGCTCGAGATCCTTGGGGCGCAGGTGACCGACGAAGTACACAACCACCACAATTTCGCGTGGCGCGAGCAGCACAACGGTGAAGAACTGATCGTGGTGCGCAAGGGCGCAACACCCGCTTGGCCCGGTCAGCGCGGCATCATCGGTGGCTCGATGGGCGACATCAGCGTGATCGTGGAGGGCATCGACTCGCCGGAGGCCGTGGCATCGTTGCGCAGCACCGTCCACGGCGCGGGCCGCGTGATGAGCCGCACACAGGCGGCTGGCAAGCGGCGCTGGGTCAAGCGCAACGGGCGGCGCGTGCAGGAACAACTGAAGCCCGGAGCGATCAGCTTCGAAATGATGCACGACTGGCTGCGGCGTGAGGGCGTGGAACTGCGCGGCGGCGGCACCGACGAGAGTCCGCACGTCTACCGCCGCTTGCCCGAGGTGCTCGCGATCCATGCTGGCAGCCTCCGCATCCTGCATACGCTCAAGCCGCTCGGCGTGGCGATGGCGGGCGAGGACGTGTTCGACCCATACAAGGACTAGCTTCAAATAACCAAGAACCGAGGCGGTGATCAGCTGTCTCGGTTTTTGATTCCCCGAACTTCCCACTTGCCAAGCCGCCCGATCTATGCTACTAACTACCCATTCGTAGCATCATTCACGTGCATCCACAGCGACTCGGCTCATGAGACATGCCAGTCCTCAACGGCCAGCAGAGGCCGCCATCACGCAAGGAGAAACCCAATGAACGTAGCACTGGCCTATGGCCGTGGCCGCTTGGAAATCAGCGTCCCCGAGCACACCACGGTCATCACACCGCAAGAACTGCCGGGCATCGCCGATGAGCGGGCCGCCTTCGAGCAGGCGGTGCGCGCGCCGATCGGCAGCGCCCCCCTGCGCGATATCGCGAAGCCGACCGACACCGTCGCCATCGTGATCGCCGATATCACCCGCCCCGTGCCCAGCGACCGCTTGGTGCCCTGGATTCTGGCTGAGCTCTCTCACGTCCCCCGCGAACAGGTCGTGATCATCAACGGCACCGGCTCGCACCGCGCCAACACCCGCGACGAGCTGATCCAGATGTTGGGCCGCGAGATCGTCGAGACGATCCGAATCGTTAACCATAATGCCTTCGACGATAGCACGCTCACCTATTTGGGCCGCAGCAGCTACGGCGGCGAGATCTGGATCAACAACGACTATCTGCAGGCCGATGTGCGCATCGTCACCGGATTCATCGAGCCGCACTTCTTCGCGGGCTTCAGCGGCGGCCCCAAGGGCATTGTGCCGGGCATTGCGGGTATCAAAACCATCATGCATCTGCACAATGCTGCGATGATCGGCCATCCGCTTTCGACGTGGGCGCAGATCGAGGGCAATCCCATCCAGGGCGAACTGCGCGAGGCCGTTGCGATGGCGCCGCCGCACTTTATGGTCAACGTTGCGCTCAACTCCAAGCGCGAGATCACCGCGCTCTGGGCGGGCCATTACCTCGAAGCGCACGCGGTCGGCTGCCAGTTCGTGCTCGAACACGCTACCCGTCCCGTCGAAGAGCCGTTCGACATCGTGGTTACGACCAATAGCGGCTATCCGCTCGACCAAAACCTCTATCAAGCCGTGAAAGGCATGAGCGCCGCTGCCCGCATTGTGCGCCCGGGTGGTGCGATTATCGCAGCCGCCGAATGCAGCGATGGCCTGCCCGACCACGGCAATTTCAAGCAGCTGTTGCAGATGCGCCGCACCCCGCAAGAACTGCTCGCGATGATCGAGGACCCCGAGTTCGAGCTGTACGACCAGTGGCAGGCGCAAGTGCAGGCGCTCATCCAGCGCCACGCCGATGTCTACCTCTACTCCATGCTCGATCCGCAGGTCGTGCGCGACGCTATGCTCACGCCCACCGACAATATCGAGGCGACCATCGCCGAGTTGCTGCAGCGCTACGGCCCCGATGCGCGCATCGCCGTGCTGCCCGAGGGACCGCAAACCATCCCGTATGTGCTGGAGCCGAGCGCCACGTAGATGGCCTGAACTTCAGGAATGTGATGTCGATACGCAGCGTAGGTTGGCTATCGACATCACAACCTCTCGCTGCTGCCAGAGCTAACAGAGCTATCTCTACCCTCCAATTCGCTGCTTCCTCATACCAGTTCCGGATGATTATTTACACAAATAGCACGTGAATGTTATGGCATGAAGCTGGTTTTCACCTGATACCCACATCTTCCGAAAATAGGTGATGTCGAGGCGCTGCGCGTAGCAGTGCCTCGACATCACAAAAAGAAGGGCTAAAATAGCTTTTAATGACAACTGTCCAACCAGATTTAGTATCATCTCCCTCTTTGTTAAAATAGAACAAATGTTGCAAAATATGATGGGATGTGGTATGCTCGTCCTCGAAAGACAACGCCCTACCCTCATGTTCTGCGTCCGTATGTGTCTCCAAGTAGGCACCGTACTACCACTTGTCCGAATCTCGTTCTAACAATAGCCCATTCCGAGACGGTGTTGTTGTGGGGTGGATCGCACGACCCTCTGGCGTGAATAGTGCAGTAGGAGGAAAACGTGGCAATTCCTATGGTTCCGTTCGAAGGACGAATGAGCTACTGTCTGATCAAGTCTCTACAAATGGTATTGGCTCACAAAGGGTACGAATATCCGCTGCCCTGGCTCGAATGTGTGAGCGGACAGCCGTTTGGGTTCGTCTACCTTCGTGATGGCAAGCAATTCTTCGCCTTAAATGGCTATGAATACCATCTCGCGGGCGAGCATCTGCTCCGCACGCTCAACTTCACCTATTCCTACACCGGGTCAGCCAACGATCAGGAAGCGCTCGACGCGCTCCGCCAAGCTCTGCAGGACGGTCCCGTGGCGCTTGGCATGCTCGATATGGGCTACCTTACCTATTCTCCCAACCACCGATATGCCATGGGGAGCGATCACGCGATTGTTGTGCTCGCATTGAACGATGATCATCTGATCGTTCACGACCCCGATGGGTTTGTGGCCGTCAAGCTGCCGCTCACCGATTTCCTCGAAAGCTGGCGACGCGATGTGTATACCGGTAAGCCCTACGGATTGTGGAAGATCGGCACGCAAAATACGCCACCCACAACCGAAGAGATATGGCAGAGCACATTGAACCGCGCGCGCAGCAATTTCGCCCAAACCAGCCAGACGTTCCCGGATATGCAGGTGTTGTACGGCCCCAAGGCGATGATCGCGCTTGCCGAAGATATGCGCACACGCCGCGATATCCCGATCGAAGGGCTGGCCTATTTCTGTTGGCGGGTCTCGAATCAGCGCTGCTTCGACAGTGCTATGTTCCTGAGTGAACGCCTGCCCGATGCGGCTGCGATTCGTTGGGAACAGTCGCTGATCTTTGGCGCGATCCAGCAGGCCACAATGGCTGGGCAGCGCGACGAAATCGCCGACCTGCTCGAACGCCTGGCCGATAACGAGGCGCGCTTCATTGCCGAGATCAACAACGCGCAGTGACCCCCATACTTTGTGGTATAATCCCCGCCGTGCACCTAAATAACTAGATCGTGTCGAGGTGACCCCCTCGCCCGGATGCCGGGGGCTTAAAGGTGGAAGTTGGTTAAAGTCCAACGCTGTGCCGCAACTGTAACTGTTTCCGAGCCACAACGCTCGAAGCAGAAGCCAGGAATCCTGCCTCGATGAACGCTCATGAGATCCTTCTCGGAACAAGGAGGTTGAGCCATACCGAAAACAACGATTGTCTTGCAAGAGTTGTACGACGGCTGATCTGTCTTTTCCAGATAGGTCAGCCTTTTTGTTTGTCATGAAATGGAGTTGTTATGAAACGCTTGATCATATTGCTTTGGAGCCTTGCGCTCCTGCTGAGCGCCTGCGGAAACGCCGTAGTTACCCCGCCTCCCGCTACGCCCACCAACCTGTCCGCCACAGTCGCAGCGGTAGTCACGCCGAATGCCAGCGGCCCGATCAGCATTATCGATGTGGCTGGCCGCCCTGTGACGTTGGATGCGCTGCCGCAGCGTATTGTCTCGCTCGCGCCCAGTAACACCGAGATCCTGTTTGCGATCGGCGCAGGCTCCCGCGTGGTCGGCGTCGACGATTTCACCAACTATCCTCCCGAAGCCACGTCGCTCCCGCGAATCGGCAATAGCGGCAACAACTATAACATGGAGCAGATTGTGGCGTTGGAGCCGGATCTCGTGCTTGCTTCGGGCATCACCGCCCCCGAAGTCATCGCCCAGCTCGAATCGTTGAACCTCAAAGTGGCGCAGGTCAATGCGCCAATCACCACCTTCGATACGATCTTCAACGACATTTTGCTGACGGGGCAGATCACCGGGCAGACCGCCGAGGCCGAACAACTCGTCGCTTCGATGCGCCAGCACTACGATTCCATCCTCAAGACTGTCTCGCAGGCCACCACCAAACCACGGGTCTATTGGGAGATCGACGCGACCGACATCACCAAGCCGTACAGCGTTGGCCCCGGCAACTTCGTCGGCGAGCAGATCGGCCTTGTGGGCGGCTTCAACATCTTCAACGATGCGAGCACCCCATACCCGCAGGTAAGCCTTGAGCAGATCGTGGCCGCTGACCCCGAGGTGATCATTCTGGCGGACGCCGCCTACGGCATCACGGTCGAATCGGTGATGGAGCGCCCGGGTTGGGATGTGATCAGCGCCGTCAAAAACAAGCGCATCTACCCGATCAACGATGATCTCGTTACGCGGCCCGGCCCCCGCATTGTAGAGGGACTTGAAGCGGTGGCAAAGCTTGTGCATCCAGAACTGTTTGAATAAATGCGTAAACAATCATCGACAACCTACGCTTACTCATCGGCAGCGAGCGAGCTGATGAAGCAAGCAGATATATCTGAACAGTACGTGTGGCGGCAGGCGTGGAGTTGGCTGTGGTTTGTGATCGGCCTGGCGATCGTGGTGTTGATCGGCATCTTCAGCATTGCGATGGGCAGCGTCTCGATCCCGCCGCTCACCACCTTCCGAATCATCGCCGCGCAGATCGTCAGCACGCCGATCGTGCCCGATTGGGCGCCGAGCACCGCTGCGATCGTGCTCGATATTCGGCTGCCGCGCGTCCTGCTGATTGCGATCACTGGCGCGGCGCTCGCAAGTTCGGGCGTCGCGTACCAGGGTATCTTCCGCAACCCGCTGGCCGACCCGTACCTGATCGGCGTGGCGGCTGGCGCGGGGTTCGGCGCGATCTGTATGGTCGTGCTGCGGATGCGCTACCCGATGCTGATTGGCCAGTTCAGCCTGCCGATCGGCGCGTTTGTGGGGGCGCTCGCCACTGTGGCGATCGTGTATGTGCTTGGGCGGGTCGGCACGACCACGCCCACATCCACCTTGCTGCTGGCGGGTGTCGCGCTGAGTACGCTCGCCACATCGCTCAGCACCTTCGTCCTGATGCGCGCTGGCCAGCAACTCGGTTTGGTGACGGCCTTCCTGCTCGGGAGTTACACCAGCACGGGCTGGGCGCCCGTCACCATCACCTGGCCGATTATGGCGGTTGGCTTTGTGATCTTGATGGTGATGGCACGCTCGCTGAATCTGCTGCTGTTCGACGAGGAGCAGGCTCGGCAGCTTGGCGTGGCGGTTGAGCGCGCCAAGTTTATCGTGATCATCACCGCCACGTTGATCACAGCCGCCGCCGTCGCCTTCAGCGGCCCGATCGGCTTTGTGGGCTTAATCGTGCCGCATAGCGTGCGCTTGGTGGCGGGCGGCGATAATCGGCGTCTGCTGCCGCTCTCAGCCTTGGGTGGCGCGTCGTTCCTGATGTTGGCCGACCTGCTCTCGCGGGTGTTGGTCGCCCCCGAGGAACTGCCGCTCGGCGTCGTCACCGCCTTGGCGGGCGTGCCGTTTTTCTTGGTTCTGCTGCGCCGAGCCAAGAACGCCGCGTTTTTCTAAGGGTGCAACACTACTGTGTGATCGGATGAGTATGACACATCTTGTGGTTGAACATCTTCACGTGCGCTATCAGCAGCACGTTGTCCTGCGCGATATCAACCTCGACGCCTCGGGTGGGCAGTTGATCGGCCTGATCGGCCCGAACGGCGCCGGGAAATCGACGCTGTTGCGCGCCATTGCGGGTACGCTCACGCCGAACGCGGGGCGCGTGCTGCTCGATCAGACTGACCTCGGCGCAATGGATGCGAATCGGCGGGCGCGCCAAGTGGCCGTGGTGCCACAATCACCGCACGTGCCAGTCGCCTTCAAGGTGGCCGAAGTGGTGCTGATGGGGCGGCATCCGCATCTGCCGCGCTTCGGTGGCGAGCAGCGGCACGATTACGAAGTGGCTCAGCAGGCGATGCAGCGCACCGACACGTGGGGATTGGCGGATCGGCGCTTGGGCACGCTTTCGGGCGGCGAGTTGCAGCGGGTGCTGATCGCCCGGGCGCTCGCGCAGGAGCCGCGCCTGCTGCTGATGGACGAGCCGACCGCGCACCTTGATCCCAAGCATCAGATCGCCACGCTGAATTTGGCCCGTCAACTCGCCGATAGCGGGCTGCTGGTGATCATCGCCATTCACGACCTGACCTTGGCGGGGCAATACGCGGACCGTTTGGCGCTGCTGACGGGCGAATTGTTGACCTACGACGCCCCTGAGCGCGTGCTGACCACCGAGTGGATTCGCCGCGCCTACGATGTGGCCGCGCTGATTAGCCCGCATCCCCACACCGGCACGCCCGTTGTCACGCTGCTCGCCGATGACCCCGCCACGGTTGTGTAGCTGTGAGATAGCAAATCTGGTTGTTGAAAAGCAGTTTTTGCCTGCGGCAGCAAGGTACTTTACGTCTTTTGTGATATCAAAGCGCTGCGCGTAGCAGCGCTTTGATATCACTTGTTTCGGGGCAAGTGGGTAACAATTGAAAGTCAGAATAACGCTATAAATGTAGTGCGCGTTGAAATCTCTCACTTCGTTCGAGATGACAGTGCTTCTCGTTGAATGGGAAAGAGTAAAAATCTTCCAAAACAGAGGAATCTGTAGCAAGTGGGGCAACTGGAAGGTCGTCTGCGGTGCGCCGTCTATCACAGGCAACGAACCGCAGGCGAGGGGAACAAAGCGGACACGAACGGACTTAGCATCTATCGAGGGTTCAAGCAGCTACCACGACCAAAGTTGCCAGAGTACAGTAAATGTGGCTCGCAGCTTTGCGATTGGTCCAGAATGCATTGCCCCCGCGATCTTCGCTTGCCGCTGCTGTTGAGCCTCGTGCAACATGTCGTCGCATGTCGCACGGACAAGGCTCAGGTTCAAAGGAACCATTGTCAACCTCCACTAGAGAATGGGGCCACAGTTTCCCTCGTGGAGTTATATGGCCCCGCTTTGCAGAGCCTGGCGTGCAGCAATGAACGCGTATTGGCATCTGCACTATACCACAGGCAGAGCACCAATTCAAAGGCGCCAACTGTTCAAAAGTTAAAGAATTGTAAAGAGAAAACGATGATCGCTCGTACGGATCGTCGCGGATATCAGGAGACGAAGGATGGCGAATCAGATCACCTTGATCTTGGGGGGAGCGCGCAGCGGCAAGAGCAGTTACGCGCAGCGCCTCGCCGAAGCGCGTGGTGGCGATGTGCTCTTTGTGGCCACTGCCACGCCTGGCGACGACGACATGGCCGAACGCATCGCGCGGCACCGCGCCGAGCGCCCCGCGCATTGGCGCACGCTCGAAGCGCCTCGCCAGATCGCTGCGGCGCTGCAGGCCACCGCGCCCGCCCCACTGGTCATCCTTGATTGTGTGACGCTGTGGGTCACCAACCTGCTGCTGGCCGAGCAGGCCAGTTGGGAGGCCGCCGAGGCGGAACTGGCCGCGTTGCTCGATTGGCACCGCAGCCAGACGGGCGATCTGATCATCGTATCGAACGAGGTGGGCTTGGGGATTGTGCCGGGTGATCCGTTGAGCCGTACGTTTCGCGAATGGCTCGGTTGGTTCAACCAGCGCCTAGCCGCGCGGGCCGATCAGGTGTACCTGATGGTTGCGGGCCTAGCGATCGATGTGAAAGCGCTCGCGATGCCCTGGCCCGCGCTGCCGCCAACCGAGCGCTAGAGGAACGGCTGCAAGGTGCGTTGGATCAGCGCCAGCACATCGTTGACCTGATTGCGCAGATAAAAATGATCGCCGGGGAAGGTGTGGGTGCTGCACTGCGCCGTCGTGTGCGAGCGCCACCCCTCGATCTCCGCCTGGTTGATGCTGGGGTCCTCGGCGCCGTTCATCACGATGATCGGGCTGCCGAGCGGCGGGCCTTCGCGGTACTGGTACGTTTCGATCAGCTGGAAATCGGCCCGTAGCTGCGGTGTGAGCAACTGCATAAACTCCTGATTCTGCAGAATCTCCTCGGGGATGCCATTGAGGCGGCGCAGGCCTTCGGTGAAGGCGGGTTCGGGCAGGTGGTAGAGCGGCGGTTTGCGGTCGGGCATGTGCGGGGCGCGCTGGCCCGAAGCGAACAGCGCCACCGGCTGCGGCCCCTGTTGGGCGGCCAAGGTGCGCACGACCTCGTAACCGATCATCGCGCCCATGCTGTGGCCGAAGATCGCGAATGGCCGATCGAGGAAAGGCTGTAGTTCCGGCACCAACACGTCGATCAGCGCTGGCATGCTGATAAACGCCTTTTCGCGCAGACGCTGCTCGCGCCCTGGCAGCTGGATCGGATGCACCGCGATGCTGGGCGGTAACGCCTGCATCCAAGCGCGGTAGGCCGACGCGCTGCCGCCCGCATGGGGGAAGCAGAACAGCCTCAGCTTCGCATCGGGCGAGTAACGGGGAAATGGTATCCAACTTGTGGTGATAGCTGCGTTTGACATAGGTTGGATGCCTTTCTAAGGGATACAGTGGTGGATATCTTCAATGAACGGGCAAGATAGGCGTTTGCATTCACGCCATTGTAAAGCAAAATCAAGCACTCGTTGTACGCTGCTCAGTCTGGAGTAGACATAACGGCTATTCGTGATTGTACCAACGGCGCGCATCGAGCAACTCATCGGCTTCGGTTGGCCCCCAACTTCCAGCCGGATAGATCGGGATATCTGGCTGCTGCTCCCACGCTTCGAGCAGCGGCGTGATAAAGCCCCACGCCTGTTCCAACCAATCGGCGCGCACAAACAAGGTTTGATCGCCCAGCATGCAATCGAGCAGCAAACCCTCATACGCCTCGGGTGGCGAGCCGAAGGCTGCATCGTAGTCGAAGTGCATATTGACCGAGCGCATGCTGAGGTGTTGCGTGGGCTGCTTAACCTCGAAGGTGAGCGAGATGCCTTCATCGGGTTGCAGGCTGAAGATTAAGGTGTTGGGGCCTGGGGCGTGGTGCAGTGGCCGAAACATCAAGTGCGGCGTGCGTTTGAACCGCACCACGATCTCGGTGCGCTTTTTCGCCAGCCGCTTGCCCGAGCGCAGGTAAAACGGCACGCCTTGCCAACGCCAATTATCGAGATGCACTCTGAGCGCGGCGAAGGTTGGCGTCTGCGAATCTGCGGCCACATCCAGTTCCTCGCGATACCCTGGTACCGTCTGACCGTCGATGGTGCCTGGCCCGTATTGGCCGCGCGCCGCCCATTGCTCCAACCGATTCGGGGGCAGCGGTCGCAGCGCACGCAGCAGTTTGACGGTTTCATCGCGCACTGCATTGGCCTCGAATGCGACTGGTGGCTCCATCGCGATCATACACAGCATCTGCAGCATATGATTCTGGAACATGTCGCGCACCACTCCGGCGTTGTCGTAGTACTTGCCCCGTCGCTCTACGCCAAGCGTTTCGGCAGTGGTGATCTGGATATGGTCGATATAATCGCGGTTCCAGAGCGGCTCGAAGATACGGTTGGCGAATCGAAAGACCAGCAAGTTCTGCACCGTCTCTTTGCCCAAGTAATGGTCGATGCGATAGATCTGCGATTCGTGGAGCACCGCGCTGATGCTGTCGTTTAGCGCACGCTCGCTCGCTAGGTCGTGCCCGAACGGCTTCTCGATCACCACTCGCCGCCAACACCCATTATGCTCGCTGGCGAGCCCACACGCGCCGAGTTGTTGCACGATATCGCTGTAGAAGGCTGGCGGCGTGGCGAGGTAGAACAGAATGTTGTCGTGCGCGTCGGTTTGGGCGTCGATCTCTGTGAGGCGTTCGTGAAGCGCCCGATAGCTGTCGGGATTGCGGAAATCGCCGGGGATGTAGAACAGGCTCTTGGAGAACTTCTCCCATTGAGCGGGATTAATGGTGCCGCGCAGCTCATCGCGAAACTGTTGATCGTCCCACGCTTCAAGCGCAAACCCAACGATGCTAAACGCTTGCGGCAGCATTCCCTTGTTGGCCAATGCCAGGAGCGAGGGCATCAATTTGCGGCGGGTGAGGTCGCCGCTAGCTCCGAAAATGACCATAATGCACGGCTCGGATGGGCGAATGAGTCCGCGTCGGCGTGTATCGGGCATAAGTTGCCTCTCGATAGCTATGTATTTGTTGAGGTGGAATGTCAACTACCCACGGCTAAAGCGCGTGGGCTTGTCCCTGGCGCGCCGCAACGTGATGCGGCTCCGAGACGTGTGGCAGGCTGACGACTGCCCTGCCCAGGACACGAATGTTCTGGGCAGCGATTGTATCGGCATGGCCAGCGAAGCCACACGATACACAACAGAA